>Ga0208492_1000294_pt1 | contig 45489 bp, 34 predicted proteins | sample Subbioar_CSW14AB_FD_184820 | JGI IMG/M metagenome (GOLD analysis project Ga0208492, IMG submission 184820) | Serpentinite rock and fluid subsurface biosphere microbial communities from McLaughlin Reserve, California, USA - CR12Mar_CSW14AB (SPAdes) | ecosystem: Environmental > Terrestrial > Deep... | reverse complement strand
CCCCCCCCGACACCCCCCAGCGCGCGTGGCTCGCGTCGCGCCGCTGCGCACCGCTTCGCCGTGCTCCGCGTCGCCGCTCGCCTACGCGCGCTTCGGTAGAAACAGGCGCATCTCCAGCGGACGCCAAACAACAGCTCAGCGCCACGATCGGGCGAAGCGGCGACGCGAGGCACGGCGAAGCGGTGCCGAGCGGCGCGCCGCGGAGCGGGGGGTGTCGGGGGGAGCGAAAGCTCCCCCAGACGTTGGGGTACCCCGGACATTTGCTGTCCGCCCGGGACACCGCGAAGCTTGCTGCAAAGGGTTTCGGACCTATGCTGAACACAGGTCCAGATGAGCGCACAGCCCAGCTTCCCGCCTGCCGATCCGCGCCTCGGGCGCGAGTCGGATTCCCTCGCCGGGAAGGCGGCAGCGTTCGCCCAACTGCGGAACGACCTCGTTCGTCGCTTCCCCGGAGCGGTCCCGGCCAATCCCACCCTGCCCCGGCACTCACGAGGTGGGGATGAGGCCCGCCTCGCCGAGCTCCGCCGTGCGGCGTTCCTCTGGGTCGAGGCCGGCGTCGGTCAGGGCGGGCTCGCGTGGCTCGCGGCGTGGACCACGCTCCGTCTCGCGGACGATCCGCTCGGCCGTCCCGCTTTGTGGATCGACACGCACAACACGTTGACCGCGGGTGACCTCGTCGATCTCGAGGGCCGCCTCGTCGTCGTACGGCCGGCCGATCCACACGAGGCCCACGTCGCGGCCGACATCGCGCTGCGCGCTGGCTCGTTCTGCCTCGTCGCGCTCGAAATGCACCGCGCGTTGCATCCCACGCCGCTCGCGCGTCTCGCGCGCCTCGCCGGAGCGCGTCGTGCAGGTTCCGGCATTGTCCGCGCGCCTTCGAGCACCGCCTCCTCGCCCGAAGAGAGTCACACCCCCCTCGTCCTCTGGGGCGAGCCTCCGCCGTTCGTTGCCCCCCCGAGCGGCATTGCGCGCACTCCATTTGCCGACGTGGTGTCCGCGCTCCTCGCCGATCCACGCGTCGTCCTGCCCACCCATCACGGCGATCTGTCCTCGCCGGAGCAGCCCGATGATTCCCCCGAGCTCCCCGCCTTCCGGGCCCCCCACACGACGGATCGTCTGCGTCCGATGGACCGAGCTGCCGATCGTCGCCCATCTCCGCCGCCTGCCCGGTCTGCCCGACCCGACCTGGTCGATTCCGCTGCCGACCACGACCCCGACCGAGACGACCCATCCGCGTTCTCGCCGTTCTCGTCACGGTAACGGCGGCGGTCAGCTCTCTCTGACAGGCATCGTTCCCGCCCCCGAGCCGCCGACGACCCTCGGGCGCCTGCCGTCGAGCGCCCCCCTGCCTCGAGCGCTCGTGCGCGGTGAGGGTGGCGGTGCGCGTCTCGTGGCGGCTTGTCGGCGCGCGCGCAGCGGGGGCGTCCACGTCGGGATGACGGTTGCCGAGGCGCGCGCCCACCAGCCATCGCTCGCCATCGCCATGCTCGACGACGCACGCATCGAGGCCGTCGAAGCCCGCATCGTCGACGCGCTCGTCACCGTCTCCCCCCGCCTCGGTCGCACGGGTCAGGCCAGCGGAAGCTTCGGCCTCCGTCCGTCCGTTGCCCCACACGACGACTTCTTCCTCGACGTGCAATCACCCGCCGACGTCGATCAACTCGCAGAGCTCGTGCGCGATCTCGATCTCGGCCCCGCCACCCTCGGCATCGCCGATGGCGCATTCGCGGCCGTGTGCGCGGCGCACGTCATCGAGCCTCGCGTCGTCGACTCCGACACTCCCGCGCCCCCGCGCCGGAAGATGGTTCCGCGCAACGGCGACGCTGGTTTCCTCGCGCCGCTGCCCACCTCGCTCCTCCCCGGCACCCCCGAATCGATCGAGGCGCTGCGTGCGCTCGGGCTCGACACCATGGCGCTCGTCGCCGCACTGCCGCTCGAGGGGGTCCACGCGCGTCTCGGCGAAGAGGGGCGTTTCCTCGTCGCGCTCGCACGCGGTGAGCAGGCTCCCGCAGTCGCGACCTACGTTCCCTCTTCCGAACCCTCCGCCGAGGTCGATCTCGACGGCGATCCCGCGAGCGACGGTGCGACCACACTCGACGCCATCGTCTTCGCACTGCGTGCCGCTTGCCATCGTCTGCTCCCGCCGCTCGCCGCGCGTGGCAACGGCGTCGGCGAGGTCGAGCTCGTGCTCGAGGGTCGTCAGGGTCCCACGCGCATCCTCCTCCGTCCCGCGCGTCCCGAGCTCGATCCGCAGGCATTGTTCGAGCTCGCACGCGCCACGCTCGAGGGCTCGTTCCGCGGCTTCGAGCACCTCCCGGAGCGACGCGACGGCGCAGAGCGCGGCATCGGGCCAATCCGACGGGTACGTCTCACCGCGACGTCGTTGGTCCCGGTCGAGCATACCGGCGAGCGCCTCGCCTTTGCCCGCCGCGACGCGACGGTGCTCCCGCTCGACGTCGCCCTCGCACGACTGCGCGGCCGATTCGGCAGCGACCGCATCGTCACCCCCGTGCGCAACGAAGACCCTCGCCCCGATGGTCGGGGTGTTTTCCGCCCGGCCGACTCCCATGCGGTGATCGAGCACGCGACGACGCCACCGCCACCACCGCTCCTGCGTGAGCGTCTGCGCACGCCCTCACCGTCCATCGGTGCGGTCATCCTCTCTCGCGCGCCCATTCCGGGCGACCCGTGGCCCATCCGCGCCATTGGCAGCAGCGATCCGCGCCGTCGTCGTGTCGTGCGCGAGGTCGGTCCCCCCGAGCGCATCGCATCGGGCTGGTGGAGCGAGCCGTTCGATCTGGTCTACCGCTGGATCATCGGCGACGACGGCGCGCGCGCGCTGTTCGCACGTGCCTCCGAGGGTGGTGCCTGGCGCCTGGTCGGCGTCGCCGACTGACTAGCTACCTAGAGCCGGGCGAATACCGGAGTCCACGCACGTAGATCCGCGATCAGCCACGCACGAATCATCGCCAGGCCGGTGGCCCCTGCCGCGAGCGCATCGCCGGCATTGTTCGGGTCGACACCCCCCAGCGCCAACACGTCGAGTTGCGGCACGCCGGCGCGAAGCCGCGCGAACCGCTCCAGGCCGAGGGGAGCGCCCTTCCCCGGCGACACGAACAGCGGACTGAGCGTGACCGCGTCCGCCCCCTCGGCCATCGCCGCCCGCAGCCCCGCCTCGTCGTGGCACGAGCGTCCGATCCACGCACCTTTGCCCAGAATCGCGCGGGCCCCGGCCGCGTCGATCGACCGTTCGCCGAGCTGCACCCCGTCGGCTTCGACCGCGTGCGCCACGTCGACCCGGTCGTGCACGATCACCCGCGCACCTCGCGGCCGGGCCACGGCGATCAGCGCCCGCGCCAGGGCGACCCGGCGGCCGACCGACGCGTCGTGATCGCGCACTCCGAACACGACGACCCGCGGATCGATCAGGTCGAGCAGGGCATTGGCACGCCGCACGGTCCCGCTCTCGTCGAGACCGACGAGATCGCTGATCGCCAGCAGACGCACCGGGTCGCTCACCTCGCAGCTCAGGAGCTCGAGCTGGAGGCGGACGTCGAACCCTTGGGCTTGGGCTTCGCCTTCTCGACCACGCCCGCGCACGGATGGGCCGCCTTTCGCTCCTCTTCCGCGCGTTTGGCCTCGCGGCTGGCCGGGTAGCGTTCGATCAAGTAGTCGAGCGTGCGTCGGGCCCCCTCGTCGTCCCCAGCGCCGGCAAAACGGCCGCACAGCAGCCAGAGCGCCTCGCCCGGGCTCTCGTCCCGCGCACGCTCCGGATCGTTCGACTTGCACTGGTAAGGCGCCGTGCCGAGAAGGGCAGCCGCCACGAGCGAGATCACGCCTCGGGTCACCCCCTCAACCTACCCGGCTCGGCACCGTCCCACCGCGCTTTTTTTTCGCCGACGAAAGGCTCGTCGGTCGCGTTGACACGCAAGTGCGAGCCGATAACCTCGCTCACGTGGGAGGCTGCGTGCACTTCTGCGCGCGGTCGCCTGCGGTATCGTCCAGTTCCAGGTATCGATTCATCGGAGCGAAGTGATCATGTCGGGTGAGGATTCACGTAAGTTGTTCGTCGCGGGGCTTCCGGACTCCATCACGGAAGACGTGCTTCGAGCGTTGTTCGAGGCAACTGGTGGCACGGTTCTGAACGTCAGCCTGCCGAAGGATCGTGCGACGGGTCGTCCGCGCGGCTTCGGGTTCGTCACCATGGCGACGCAGAGCGAGGCCACTGCGGCGCGTGATTCGCTCAACGGCTCGATCCAGGCGGGGAACTCCATCAGCGTGCGCCCGTTCCAGGCCGAGCCGCCCAAGCGTGAGGGCGGAGCGCCCGGCGCCGGTCCGGGCGGTGGTCCGGGCGGTCCGGGCGGTGGCTTCCGCGAGCGCGGTGCACCGCCCAGCCCCGACTCGACCTTGTACGTCGGCAACCTCCCGTACGACGCGACGCAGGAGGAGCTCGACGCCCTCATCACCGGCGCGGGCGCGGGCCCGGTCGTCCGTATCCACCTCCCGACCGACCCTGACGGCCGCAAGCGCGGCTTCGGTTTCGTCACGCTCGCCAGCTCCGAGAGCGCCAACGCGGCGATCGAGGCGCTCAAGGGTGCCGACCTCCGCGGTCGTCCTCTGCACATCAACATCGCGCACCCCAAGGGTGACCGCCCCGCCGGCGGCGGTGGTGGCTTCGAACGGAGCGCGGGAGGCGGTGGCGGCTTCGCCGGTGGCGGCGGTGGCGGCTACCGCGGCGGTGGCGGTGGCGGTGGCTTCGCCGGTGCCGGCGGTGGCGGTGGTGGCGGCGGCTACCGCGGCGGTGGTGGCGGCGGTGACTTCGGCGGCGGCGGCGGCTACCGCGGCGGTGGTGGCGGTGGCGCCCCCGGAGGCCCCGCGGCCGGCAAGGACGGAGCGACCGGCGGCCCCGGGCGTGGCTTCGGCGAGGCCGAGGGCCGTCGCAAGCGCATGGAGCGCGAACGTGAGCGCGGCCGTCGTGACTTCGACGATGACGACGACGAGTGAGACGGCAGAGGCGATTGCCTCTTGACCGACCCATACTGAACGCGTAGCCTCCACGCCCCTTCGTCAGCGGAGACGTTTTTCGATGCGCGACATCATCAAACTCACGTGTGCCAACTGCAGTCGTGCGAACTATCACACGACCAAGAACAAGCGCACGATGTCCGAGAAGTTCGAGATCAAGAAGTTCTGCCCCGTGTGCCGGAAACACTTCCCGCACAAAGAGGGAAAGATCTCCAAGGGCTGAATCGAAGCCCCAAACGGTGGAAGCCCCGCGTTCGCGCGGGGCTTCGCACTTTTGTCTGCTTGGTCAGCGCGCAGCGCCGCTCGCGAGGAGCGCGTCGATCTCGGCGTCGGCGAGCCCCGCTTCGGCGAGGATCGCACGCGTGTGCTGTCCCATCGCCGGGGCCGGCGCCTCGGCGGGCTCGGCCACGGGCAGACGCACCTGCGTGCTCTTGCCCCAGGGCGTGTCCTGCTGCACGAAGACCCTCCGCGCGACGAGCTGTGGGTCGCTCGCGAGCTCCGATGGTTGCAGGACCGGTTCGAGACAACAGTCGCGCTCGGTGTTGAACACGGTCCACTCGTCGCGGGTTCGGGTGGCGAAGATCTCCACGAGCTTCGTCTTCAGGGCGACCTGGTGGGGGCCAGGCATCATCGCACCCATGTCGAATTCGAGCCCGACGCCCTCGCAGAACGAACGCCAGAACTTGGGCTCGAGGGCGCCGAGCGAGACGTAGCGTCCGTCCTTGGTTCGATACGTGCCGTAGGGCGCGATGCCTCCGGTCAGCGGCTCGCCGCCGCGCGCAGCGTCGCCGGTGCCGAACAACGTGCCGAGCTGCACCATCGCGAAGGGCAGCGTGCTCTCGCTCATCGCCACGTCGACGAGGCTCCCCTGCCCCGAGACGTCGCGTGCGCGGAGCGCGGCGAGCACACCGATGACCGCCCACATGCCGCCGCCGACGTCGGCGAGTTGGAATCCGGGGGGCTGCGGCGCGCCGTCGTGCGGTCCGGTGAGACCGAGGATGCCCGAGCGCGCGAGGTAGTTGAGGTCGTGCCCGGCGCGATGCGCGAGCGGACCATCCTGTCCGTACCCGGTGATCGCCGCGATGACCAGACGTGGGAATCGCTCGCGCAAGGCCGCGTGCGAGAGACCGAGCCGATCGAGGACCCCCGGCCGGAACTGCTCGATGAGCACGTCGTAGCGCGGCAGCATGCGGAGCAGAGCCTCGCGCCCGTCGGGGCGCTTGAGATCGAGGACCATCGAGCGCTTGCCACGATTGAGCGCGAGAAACGCCGCGTTCTGATCGCCGAGCTGCGGGGGCATGTGGCGGAGGTAGTCGCCGCCATGCGGGTCTTCGACCTTGTCGACCTCGGCGCCTAGATCGGCGAGCACCAACGTCGCGAAGGGACCGGGGAGGAGGCGCGTGAGATCGAGGACACGCACGCCTTCGAGGGGACGGGTCATGCGTGGAAGGGTGCCGCAAAAACGTCGCGGCCGCGATCGTTCTCGATCACGGCCGCGCCGGTCTGCAAACACGTCTGCGCCCGTGTGGGCGCAGGGGGCAACTCACTTCGCGAGGTCGAACAGCTTCTGGAGCTTCATCGCGAGCATCTGGTTGCCCTGGACCTTGAGCTTGCCAGCGAAGAACAGCTGCATGCCGTTGGCCTGGGGGTTCTCGACGAGCTTCTGGAAGTCCTCGTCCGCGATGTTGATCGTGCACTCGGCGGTGGTGATCGTGCCGGCAGCGCACGACGGGCCACCGTCGTTCTTGGTGGTGTTGATGGTCCAGCTACCGCCAGTGGGGCCGGTGACGTTCATCTGGAACACGTGGCCGATCTCGGCCGCCTTGTCGGGGTTCTTCGCGATCGCTTCGGGGAGCTGCGTGTCGAAGAGGTTCTTGATGTCGACGGCCATGGCTTACGGACCTCCAGCGGTCAGGGAACTGAATGGTGATTCAGCGACGCAACGACGGGTACCACCGCGCACCCGAGGCCTCAAGTTCGACCTCGAGGGCCCCCCCGCGCCCACGTTTTCTGCGGGGATGACGCCACCCCGGCCGCAGGCTACTCCTCGGGGCCATGCTGAAGATCGTCCGCAAGGGTGAGCCTCTGTTCGACCAGACCCTCCGCGCGCTCGAGACGCGCGGGGAGGAGGATCTCTCTTCCGTGGAACCGGCCGTCCGGGCCATCCTCGACGACGTGCATGCCCGCGGCGACGCGGCAGTGCTCGACGCGTGCGAGCGCTTCGAGAAGCGTCGCCCCGCTCCGTTGTACAAACTGGTCGACGGCGAGGCCGCCCTCCGTCGACTGCCCGCCCCTGCGCGTTCGGCCCTGGAGCTCGCCGCCCAGCGCATTCGGGTCTTCCACGAACACCAGCGCGACCCCGGCTTCAAATACAAGGACGGCGGCGCCGTCCTCGGCACGCGCGTCCGCCCGGTCAAGCGCGCCGGCGTGTATGCGCCCGGCGGCAAGGCCCGCTACCCGTCCTCGGTCTTGATGGCGGCCATTCCGGCCCGTGTCGCCGGCGTGCGCGACGTGGTGGTGGCGACGCCCCTCGCGGGCGACGCGAGCGACGACATGATCCTCGCCGCCGCACACCTGTCGGGGGTCACGCGCATCCTCGACGCGGGCGGTGCCCAAGCCATCGGTGCGCTCGCCTACGGCACCCAGACCGTTCCCCGCGTCGACGTCATCGTCGGTCCGGGCAATCTCTACGTCGCCTGCGCCAAGCGACTCGTGTCGGGCCTGGTCAAGATCGACGGCATCGCCGGACCGAGCGAGATCCTCGTCGTGGCGGATCGCTCGGCCGACGCGCGCGTGGTCGCTGCCGATCTGCTCTCGCAGGCCGAGCACGACGAGGCCGCCTACCCGCTCCTGGTGACCGACTCCCCCGAGCTCGCCGAGGCCGTGGCGCGCGAGGTCGCAAGGCAGCTCGAGACGTTGCCTCGCCGGGCGATCGCAGAAATCGCGGTCGAGAAGCAGGGCCGAGCGCTGGTCGTCGACACCCGCGAGGAGCTCGCCGAGGTCGCCGATCGCATCGCGGCCGAGCACCTCGCGCTGCACGTGGTCGATCCGGAGGTGATGCTCGACGGCATCGACGCGGCCGGCGCGGCCTTCATCGGCGCGAACACCCCCGAGGCGGTCGGTGACTACATGGCCGGTCCGTCGCACGTGTTGCCCACCGGCGGCGCGGTGCGGTTCGGCTCACCCCTCGGCGTCTATGACTTCGTCACCCGGACGAGCATCGTCCGCTACGACGAAGGGCTGCTTTCGGCGCAAGCCGACGCGATCTGTGCGTTCGCGCGGCTCGAGGGCCTCGAGGCACACGCGCGCGCCGTCGAGGCACGCACCAAGCGCTGATCGATGCGCGCCTCAGCGCGCGACCGTTCGGCATCCGACGATGACCTGGATGCGGGTGACCGTTCCTTCGTGGATGCGCGCGCACGCCGCTCCGGCGAGCTCGATCGTCGACGGTGAGGTCCAACGCCAGCCATCGACGGGATCGCTTTCGACGAGGGTTCCGTCGAGGAGGACGTTGGTGGTTCCAGGATCGTGGACCGGCGCGTCGAGCGAGACCGTGCAGGTGTCGATGACCTTCGCCGCGATCGACGACAGGGCGCCGGCGAGTGCCTCCTGGGTCGGCTCGGTCACCGCGTAGTAGCGCGGGGTGCCGTCGCGCGGCGTGCCCCCTGCGATCGCCAGCGCATCGAGCGCGGCGGTGTACTCGGGAATGGTCCCGGGAACACCGAGCACGAACACCTTCGCGCCGGCGCTCACGAGCGCGGCGGCCGCGGCTGCCGAGGCGTCCACGTCGGCGCACCCCCTCGAGGCGAGGTCGCCCGTCTTGGCGGGATCGCAGCAGTTGGTGCTCGCGTCGCAGCTGATGAACCCCACCGACTTGTGCTCGAGGTTGTAGGTGCACGAGTCGATGCCGCACGGCGCACTCCCGCAGGTGGGTGCGCCGTCGGTCGCGAGCAGAACGTTCACGGGCTTGGGGAGCGCCGCCACGACATTCGCGACCCTGCGGAGCGACGCGGCTGTCGGCGTGCCGCCGCGGGGCGTGGCGCTCGCGAGCTTCGCGTCGAGTGCGTCGTAGGCTTCGTCGGAGCCCCACACCGGCCCGAACGCCTGCTTGCCCGGTTCGCAGACGTCACTGGAGGGAGAGGGACTGGGAAACCACGCCATCGCGAGCGAGATGCGCGTACCGAGCTTTCGGAGGGCGCCGATCTCCCGATCGAGGAGCGCGCTCCGCACCAACGACCACTTGCTCCGAGCACTGCCCGTCGGCCTGTCGGCCATCGAGCCGGACCGATCGAGCAGCAGGTACAACGTCGGGGGGCGCTGCCCGATCTCGCGGCAGGCGCACACCGAACCGTCCTGCATCGCGAGGCGGCACTCGCGCGGCGAAACGTCGGCCGGCACCACGTCGAACGCGACATCGGGTTCGACGACGGCGGCTTCGGAGGTGCTGGGGCCCGCGTCGTCCTGCGAGGACGCGCTCCGATCGCTGCATGCGACGACGCAACACGACAACGTCAGGCCCATCGTGATCGAGGCCGCCAGAGGCAGCGCGGTGATCTCACGCACCACGATCGGATGCGCGGCGAGCAGGCCTGTCGCGTCAGCGCGCCTGGCCGCGCAGCGCCTCGAACACCAACGGCCCGCGCGCGACCTGCTCGTCGCCGATGCGGAACGCGCCCGAGACGCGCGCCGAGACGCGCTCGAAGGCAGCGACATCGCGCGCGTGCACGTCGACGAGCGGATCGCCGGCGGCGACCCGCGTGCCCTTGGCGGCGTGAAGCACGAGGCCCACCGCGTGATCGACGGCTTGATCGGCGCGCGTGCGGCCGGCGCCGAGCTCCACACCCGCGTACCCGAGCGCGAGAGGGTCGACGTCGACCACGAAGCCCGCGCGCGGAGCCGTGATCGTGCGAACCACGGGCGCCTTGGCAAACAGGCTGGTGTCGTCGACCACCCGAGGGTCGCCGTGCTGCGCCACGATGAGCTTGCGCAAGACCTCGGCAGCGGAGCCGTCGGCGATCGAGGCGCGGGCGCGCACCCGTCCGGCCTCGACGTCGGTGACGACCTTGCCGAGGACGAGCATCTCGGCGGCGAGCTCCAAGGTCAGCTCCACCATGTCGGCAGGACCTCTGCCGTGCAAGACGTCGATCGCCTCGATCATCTCGAGCGCATTGCCGATGGTCAGCCCGAGGGGATGGTCCATGTCGGTCAGCAGCGCGGTGACGCCCTTGCCGCCGCGCGAGGCGACGTCGACCAACGAGCGCGCGAGCGCACGCGCGCGATCGAGGTCCTTCATGAACGCGCCACGACCGACCTTGACGTCGAGCACCAGCGCGTCGATGCCCTCGGCCAGCTTCTTCGAGAGGATCGACGCCGTGATCAGCGGGATCGACTCGACGGTCGCGGTGACGTCGCGGAGCGCGTAGATGCGCTTGTCGGCGGGCGCGATCTCCTTGGTCTGTCCGATGAGGCAGGTGCCGAGGTCGCGCACGATGCGGCGGAAGTCCTCGATGGGGAGGTCGACGCGGAACCCGGGGATCGACTCGAGCTTGTCGAGCGTGCCCCCGGTGTGGCCGAGGCCTCGGCCGCTCACCATCGGGACGGGCACGCCGCACGCAGCGACGATGGGCGCCAGTGACAGCGAGACCTTGTCACCGACGCCGCCGGTCGAGTGCTTGTCGACCTTCACGCCGGGAATCTCGCCGAGATCGAGGACCACTCCGGACGCGAGCATTGCGTCGGTGAGCTCGAGCGTTTCGCGGGCGTCGAGCCCGCGCAAGAACGCGGCCATCAGCCACGCGCTCATCTGGTAGTCCGCGAGCTCGCCCGCGACCAACGCGTCGATCAGACGCTTGATCTGCCCCGGCTCGTGAGTGCCGCCGTCCCGCTTCTTCGCAATCAGTTCGACCAGTGTCGCCATCGAACGCGCAGCTTACCCGAGACCGCGAAGAGCGATACCCTCGGATCCATGACGCACGCGGCGGTCATTGGTGCAGGCTCGTGGGGGACGGCGTTGGCCAGGGTGCTCGCCGACAAAGGGGAGAGCGTTCGGCTCTGGGGCCGCGACGCCGGCCACACCGACGAAATCCAACACACCCGACAGAACGCCCGTTACCTGCCCGGCGTCGAGCTGCCTCGGTCCCTCGAAGCGACGTCGGATCTCGCGTACGCCGTGCGCGGCTGCGACCTCGTGTTGATCGTGGTGCCGACCCATACCATCCGCGACATCGCCCGGAAGATCCGCGCAATCGGCGTGGGCTCGGAGACCCCCGTGGTCAGCGCCTCGAAGGGCATCGAGAACGAATCGCTCATGTTGATGAGCGAGGTGCTCGAGCAGGAGCTCCCCGAGTCGGCGCACCGCCTCGCCTATCTGTCCGGCCCTTCGTTCGCCAAAGAGGTCGTTCGCGGCCTTCCGGCCGCCATCGTCATGGCGAGCCAGGACGGCCAGCTCGCCGACGAGCTGATGGTCCGCTTCTCCAGCGAACGGATGCGCTGTTACGCGAACACCGACGTCGTGGGCGTGGAGATGGGCGGCGCGTTGAAAAACGTCATCGCCATCGCGGCGGGTGCGGTCGACGGCCTCGAGCTCGGACACAACGCCCGCGCAGCGGTGATCACGCGCGGCCTCGCCGAGATCGCGCGCGCCGCGATGGCCAAGGGCGGCAGCGCGCTGACGATCGCCGGCCTCGCGGGCATGGGCGACCTCGTGCTGACCTGCACCGGCGAGGCCTCGCGTAACCGCACCGTCGGCTACGAGATGGGCAAGGGCCGCACGCTCGACGACGTGCTCGGCAGCATGAACCAGGTCGCCGAAGGCGTGCGCACCGCGAAGAGCGCGCGCGACCTCGGGATCAAGCTGGGCATCGACCTCCCGATCTCGAACGAGGTCTACCGCGTTCTGTATGAGAACAAGCCGGTCAAACAGGCCGTCTACGACCTGATGACCCGCACGCTGACGCGCGAGTATTGAGAGTCGTCAGTCGTCAGTCGTCAGTCAAGAGCGAGACGAGACGACGAGACGAGACGAGACGAGCACAGGGAGGCGCGGAGGCGCGGAGATCGGAGCTTGTCTGCCGATCGGCGCCTCGACCCGGGGGTTGCTCGAGCCGGCCCAAATATCGTCGTGCTCAGAGAACGGCAAACTTGCTCCGTGTCTCCGTGCCTCCCTGTGAATTCTCGTCTCGTCTCGCCCCGTCTGACGACTGACGACTGACGACTGACGACTGAAGACTGACAAAAAGGGGACGCCCCGGTCGTTGTCGACCGAGGCGTCTCCACCGTCAGCTGAAGTCGATCAGAACTTCAGGCTGCCGCGCTCGTCCCAGACGTACTGGCGGAGCACGTTGAGGATGCCGATGTAGCGCTTGAAGGTCTGCGCCTTCTCAGCATCGGCGATCTCGCCGGGCTTCGCGCCCGTCGCCCAGAGCGGGCGGTGCGTGACCGCGTCGTAGAGGGGCATGCCCTTCGCGTCGACCTGGACCTTGTACGCGCCAGCGAGGAGCTGGTTGGCGTGCATGATCATGCGGTGGCCGATGCCGATGGGACGATCGAGCCCGTTGTCCTTCTGGATGCCCATGTTGCGGGCGGCCCAGAGGTTGCCGCTGTCCGGCTCGTAGAGGTACGCCTTCTCGCTGTCAGCGAGCGGGAGAGCCTCGGGACCACCCTCGACCCAGACGCGCATCGAGTTCTGCAGCGACTGGGAGGCATCGTCCTGGCCGTACATGAACGTGTAGATGGCGGCGGGGACCTGGGTGCGGAAGCCGACGAGCGAGTCGATGAGCACCGGATCGGCGCCGCTGACCGCGTAGGTCTTCTCCCAGAGCTTGGGATAGTGGACTTCGGGAACGTTTCCGAATGTGTCCTTCTTCGCGCCGCGGTCGACCCACGGCGAGATCGCGTCGGTGTCCATGCCCATCACGGCGCCCATGAGGCGGTCGTAGGCCATCGGCATCAACGTGCGGAAGTTGAGGAGCATGTTCCGACCGTCCACGTACGTGTCACGCGAGTACACGTGGATGGGCGGGAACTGCACCGCGAGAGCGGCCACCGCGATCGGCTTCTCGCCGTGGGTGCCCATGCGGTCGTGGTAGCTCTGGTAGTGGAACGAACCACCCTTGATGTTGTTGAGATCGTCGTCGATCCAACGACCGTCGAGGATGCCGACCTTGAAGGCCTTGCCCTCGTTGAAGTCGGGCACCTCGTAGATGTCTTTCGCCTGTCCCTCGACGGACGCCTTCACGTCGTAGCCACCGGGCTGCGGACGAAGAATCGCCTTCTCGATGGACTCGAACAGCGTGGTGAGCGCGAGCGCGTAGCCCTTGCCCCAGTCGTCCGAGTTGATCGCCGGGTTGAGCTCGGTGGTCTTGTCCGGGTACATCGCGGCGTACTGACCGACCTTCGCGGTCGCCAGCCAGCCGATCGAGTGCATGCGCGAGAAGTACCGATCCCACACGCGGCCACCAGCGGTGAAGGTGAACCAGCCGCGGCGGCCACGACGGAAGTAGTCGAGGATGTAGCGGTACTCGTAGAGCTTGGCGACGTTCGCCGCGCCCTCGAAGACGTCCGCACCCGCGTCGAAGCGGAGGTTGTGCGGGTGGTTCGCGTACTCGTCGGTACCGAAGCGGTAGGGCCAACGGATCCGACCATCGGCGGTCTTCCACAGAGGCGCCGACACGGTCTCGTCGATGCCCTTGAGGGTGCCCGAGGTCAGGGTCGAAACCGCCGCGTGCTCCTTCTGGGCCGGGAGGCAGATCTTGCCGTCGATGGCGGCGTGAGACTCGTCCGGCTTCGCGTCACGGCAACGGGCCGGATCGAAGAGGAGCTTCTCGCTCTGGAGGATGCGCGCGAGCGTGGTGTAGTGGGTCGGCTGGACGACGTCGCCCCCGCCCATCACCGCGTCGGTGCGCTTGACCATCCACTGCTCGTTGATGTGCGAGGAGTTGATCGGCGCGATCTGCGCGGCGACCTTGCTCGAGGCGGGGAGGACCTCGACGACGCCGCCGTAGATGAACTTCATCGCCGCCTTGTCGTACGAGCCGAGGCCCACGAGGTCGGTGTTGAAGTCGTAGCCGTAGTCCATGATCGACGAGTACGCGTACTCCTCGATGGCCGGGTGCTGCGAAGCGCCAGCGCCCACCTCGTCGTTCGTCTCGGGATCGAGATACCGGGGACCCATGCAGGTGTCGGTCTTCGGATCCGAGCGCGGGCCCGTGCACGCGCCAGCCGCCTTGCCGTCGTTGGTGCGGAGCTTCCAGTAGTTCGGGTGGTAGTTCATGGAGTCCCACGAACCCTGGAAGTTATGGCGCAGCGCCATGGTGTGACCGACTTCGTGCTCGGTCACCGCGCGGTAGATGAGCCCTCGCATCTCCTTGAAGATGGCGAGCGAGCGCTCCTCCTTGGTCATGTCCTTGTACTTGGCGATGAGCTTCTTCGCGATTCCCTCGATGTGGGGCGCGTTGAACTCGTTCAGGCCGTACATGCAGATGCCGCGGCGCTCGAGCTCGCTCGAGACCTGCTGGTTGAGCGCCGAGAGCTGCATCGGTCCGAGGCCGCCGAACGGCGAGGCCTGCTTCGCGAGGAGCTTGGCAGTCTCCGGGTCGGTGGCCGCCTGAATCGCGTTGGCGAACAGGTAGTCCTGCGAGCCGATCAGGTTGGTCTCGGTCTGGGTGCCGCCAAGGCGATCGGCGATCGACTTGAGGTTCGCCTGTGCCTCGGCGAGTCCGCCGAAGCCCTTGTCGCCCTTGGCGCCCTTGTCGGCGATGAGGGTCTGGACGGCGGCGAGCTTCTCGGCCGGGGTGGCCTTGTCCGAGACGACCGCGGCGCTGCCGAGGCCGGCCACGAACTTCTCGGGCTGCAGACCGCCGATGCGCTTGGCCATCTCGGCGGCGGACATGCCCGGCACCATCGACTCGCGCATCTTGCCGTTGAGGTAGTTGGCGTACTGGGCGTAGATGCCTTCCTTGCCCGAGGGCGAGGAGAACTCACCGAGCTTGCCCGGGACGTGCTTGCCGGCCGCGAAGTCCTCGACGCTGACGTCACCGAGGGCGACGGCGACGATGTCGCGAGACATCGCGGCGTAGCTGTCGAGCGACGCGCCGTAGATGTACGCGGTCGACTGCACGACCTCGCCGGTCAGCGGGTCGGCGCCGTTCGGACCGTACCCGAGGGGCGCGGCGAGCAGCGGCTGATCGACCCAGCCGATGAGGTTGTAGCGGAGGTCACCCTCACGAGCGATGGTTCCGGCCTGGCCACAGGCCGCGTGGTCACCAGCGATGACCGGGTTGTGGCAGAGGACCAGCGCCTCCTCGGCGACCTTCGGGGTCTCGCCGTCCCAGTACTGGGCGCGGCAAGCGGCCTTGTCGCCACCGGCGGCGCACTCGACCTCACGAGCAGCGGCGATCGCGCCCTTGAGCGCGTCGTTCCACTCGCCGATGAGGGTCCTGTTCTCCTCCCACAGATCGGCCGGCATGTTGCGCGACACGTAGTAGGGGATCGAGCGGACCGGACGGTCCTTGTACGGGATGGTGCACTTGCCCGCGTAGGCGTCGCAGACCGAGCCCTTGGTGCTGCCGCAGAACTGGTCGGCCTCGATCTTGTTGCCGCCCTGAGCCTCGAAGCAGGTGCGGCTGTCGTGCGACTTCGCCCACAGGTTGTGGCGCGACATCAGCCGGTGCCAGTGCTTGTCCTGGATCTCGTACTGACGCGAGAAGCCGTAGCGGTCGCGGTTGAACGTGCCGAAGAGCGAGAACTTCTCGCTGTTGGTCTCGGCGGGCTCGTAGTCGCGATCGCCCACCTTCATGAACGAGGTGCGGACCGCGACCTCTTGGGTGTTGCAGTCGCGGACGTCGCTACCCGTGAAGAGGTTGACGATCCAGCACGCGGGCAGACCCTTGATGCCGAAGAGATCCTCGGTGCGGGCGAAGTACTTGGACGTGACGTCCATGTAGCCGTTCGCGGTGTCGTTGACCGGCGCGTCGGGGCTGAGCGGGTCCTGCTCGAAGTACTGGACCGGCTCCCAACGGATGTCGCCGAAGATCTCGCTGATCCAGAAGCCCTGGAAGTCGGGATCGTTGACGAGGTTGCGCGTCCAGTCGACGCGCATGTAGTCGCGCTCGTACCAGGGACGGTCCGAACGGTTCTCGGTGACGACGTTGAGCTCCTCGCCGGTCGCCGGGTTGTACGCACGACGAATGTCGAAGTGCGCCTGGATCGGGAACATCGCGACGATGACGCCGTTGTTCTTCGCCGGGTCGGCGCCCTTGCCGTCCGAGCCCGCAACGAGCTCGTACGAACGACGGGCAATGAGGAACTGCTCCTGAACTTCCCAACGCACCCGGCGCAGCTCGTCCTGCAAGCCCGGGAACGCGAAGTGGTTCGTGCGCGACGTGTCCGTGACCGTCATGCGCATGTACCACTCGGTCGGGTTCTTCGCGTCGGTGCCGACGAGATCCGACTTGCGGACGTAATTCGTCTGAACCTGGCTGATCGGGTCGACCTCTTCGGCGCAGCCTGCGGCCAACCCGCTGCCTGCCACCGTCGTGCCGAGGGCTACAATTAGCCCAAGCCGGCTCCACCATCCTTTACGCATCACAGCCTCCTATCCAATCTCACGAAGTCTTTGGTCGGTATCTCCACCGGGGGCGCCGCGCCCTAGCGCGCGGCACCGCACCCGAGTGGAGTGGTGGGCTCAGCAATCGCGGTCGTACGTGTAACCGCAGGGGCCGAAGCCGAGGTAGTAGAGGGCCACGCGAACCTGGTTGAGGAACGCCATGTAGTCACGGAGCTTCTTGTCCGCGGCTGCGTCCTTGATGTCGGCCGCGGTCAGAGGACCACCACCGACACGCTGCGGACGGCCACCCACGTACTTCGCCTTCTTCTGGCCGCTGGTCGCGTCGACCACCTCGGTTTCGACGTTGTACGCCGAGACCAGGAGCTCGTTCGCGTGCTCGAGCATGCGTGCACCGATGCCGGTGTCGACGATCTTGCCCGCGAGCTTCTCAGTGCCGAAGGACTTCGCGTTGAGCTCGACACCATCGACCGGGTCGAAGAACACGACCTTCTCGGTGTCGGGCACCTTGATCGCTTCGCTGGAGCCGGGGACCCAGATGCGGGTCTTGTTCACGAGCTCCATGCTCGAGTCGATCGGTTGGTAGAGGAGCATCATCACGACGGCCGGCACCTTGACGCGGTAACCGAGCATCGGGTCGATGACCTTGCTGCCCGCCGGGCGCGCCGCCGAGAGCTTGGCCGCGTCCGACTCCCAGAGCTTGACCGCCGTGAGCGGCATCATGCCGAACGCGTCGGCCTTCGCCGTCGGGTCGATGTACGGAGCGATGGTGTCCGTGTCATCGGCGAACACACCGGCGACGAGGCGATCGAACGCCTGCGGGATCGCGCTACGGAAGCTGAACATCACGTTACGGCCGTCGAGATACGTCTCGCGGGCAACGGTGCTGAGCTGCGGGCGCGCGTCGGTGAGCGCGATTCCGGCGAAGGGCTTCTCGAGGAAGGTGCCCGAGCGGAACGCGTACGCCTGGTAGTCGTACTGCTTGGTCAGATCGAACTTGTAGTCGATGTACCGCGCGTCGCCGGCGCCGAGGTTGAAGAGCCCCTTGTTCGCCTCGTCGTTCATCGACACGTGGAGGGGGAACAACGAGCCGTTCTGCTTCTCCTGGACGTAGCTGCCGGGCTGCGGGCGGAGGAAGGCCGCCTGCATCGAGTCGAACAGCATGGTCAGCGCGAGGATGCGCGCCTGGTCCTCGGGATCGCCGCCCTCGGTGCTGATGCCGCCGCCGTTGCGGACGACGTCGGAGAGGGCGTTCCACTGGAGCGCCTGCACGCGGTCGAAGAAGCGGCTGAACATCGCAGCGCCCGCCCGACCGGGGCTCTTCTCGCGACTACCCTTCCGGAAGAAGTAGTCGAGATACATCATCTCGTACCGCTCGAGGATGTCGGCGGTGACCTCGTAGAAGTCCGCGCCGTTGTCGTAGAAGTACTGGTGGACGTAGCTGAGGTTGCCGTCGCCGACCTTGTACGGCCAGCGCGACTTCGCGGTCGTCGGATCGGCGTAGCCACCGTCGGCCGTCGACTTCTCACGCGCGTACTGCACGCGGAAGTCCTCGGGGAAGCCGCCCTTGGGCAGCTCGTCCTTCATGTCCGTGACGAAGGCGTGATCCTTGTGCGGCGGCGCGCAGGTCAGGCCGAGCGCTCCGATGCCACGATCGGCTTCTTCCTTCGTCTGCGGGCGGCAGCGCTTCGCGTCGAAGAGGTTCAGCTTACGCGCCATGTCGGTGTAGTGGTTGTAACCAGTTCCGACGATCCACCGCTCGCTGTTCATGAGCGTGAGGGTCGGGAGGAAGCTGGTTGCCACCGAACGGGCGTTCGGGATGGCGCTCTTGTCGGTGTCGTCGAAGAGCTCGATGGTCCGCGTGTAGATGAACTTCGCGGCCATCTTGTCCATCAAGCCGAGCTTCGCCGCGTAGAGCGAGTCGAACTTGTAGTCCATGACCGACGACACGGCGTACGCGTCGATGGAGTCGTGCTCCTTGCCCTTGGTCGTACCGAGCTCATCGGTCGTCGCCGGGTCGAGCCAGCGCGGGCCCATGCAGTTGTCCGGAGCGCCCTCGGCGCGCGGCGCGGTGCAGGCTGCAGTCGCCTTGCCCGCCTGCGTGCGGTAGGTCCAGTACTCGGGGTAGAAGTTCGGCGAGTCCCACGAGCCGGAGAAGTCGTGCTCCATGCTCATGAGGTGCCCCATCTCGTGGAGCAGCGTGAACTCGTACATCGGCTCGAGGAGCTCTTGGTACATGAGCTTCCCGCGCACGACGCGGTCGATCTTCTGGCCGTCGACCTTGGCGCGCTTGGCGATGTCGCCGCTGGCGGTCGCGCCGTCCGGGTAGCGAGCCTTCAGCTTGGCAGCGTAACCGGCCTGCCAGTTGAAGCTGAGCATCTCCGGCATCTCGAGCGAGCACATGTGACGAGCGCGCTTGCGCTGCTCCTCGGCCTGCGCCGCGAGCATCTGCATCGTCGGGTTCATGCCGGGGCGCAGCGGCGAGATGCCGTCGAGCACCACCTTGTCACCCGCGTGCTTCGGATCGACGCCGATGCTCGACGCCCAGATGTCGTTGACGACCTTGGGCTCGAGTCCACCCTTCTGCGCGTTCTCGAGCTGCTTCTGCAGCTTCGCGACGTAGGCGCCCGGCGTCTGGAACTTCGACGTCGCGTCACCCATCGAGGCCATCTTCTGCACGTACGCGCCCCACGCGACCATCTTCTCGGCCGGGGTGGTCGCGCTCGCGAGCGCCTTGTCTGCGCCGTACTCCTTGGCCAGCTTGCTCGGGTTGATCGCCTTGAGACGGGCGGAGATCTCCGCCGGCGTCATCTTGGTCTTCGCACCGTTCATCAGCTTCGTCTGATAGCTGTCGAGAACCGGATCGTTGATCGGGTCGGTCGGGTACGCGAAATTCTCGGTGCCGTAGATCTGGCGCGGGAGGCCCGCGGCGTACTCGGCAGGCGTGAAGTCGCCGTTGATCAGCTGCAGCTGATCACGCGCGGTCGCCGAGTAGGTCTCGACGCTCGCACCGAAGATGTTGACCGTGGAGCCGATGTTCTCGCCGGTGGTCGGGTCGCCGGACCAGACGATGACGCCGAGGGGGCGGTTGAACGACGGGTTGTTCCACCACGCGATCATGTGGTGGCGGATGTCGCCCTTGCGGGTCGTGAAGCCCTTCTGCCCGCACCCGGGGTGGTCACCGTCGGCCACCGGGTTGTGGCACAGGATGACGGTGTTGAGCTGGTCGGCCTTCGGCTGGTCTTCCTTCGTCAGGTCGATCGGGCCGTCGAAGTACTTCGCGTGGCAGACGTCGCGGGTCTCGCCGAGGTGGCGGCACTCGATTTCGCGGGCGTAGGCGACGGCGCGCGAGAGCGCCATGTCCCACTCGCCGATGGCGCGCTTGGTGGCAGCCTCGAGCGCAACGGGCATCTCCGGGTCGAGGTAGAACGCGAGGGGCTTCACCTCACGCTTCGAGTACGGAAGCGTGCAGAGCTTCACGTTCATGTCGCAGTGGGAGTCCTTCTCCGCTTCTGCGCACGCCGTGTCGGCGTCGGCCTTCTTGTTGTCGGTGCCGCACACCTTGGCAGAGTGCGACTTCTTCCAGATGTTGTAGCGCTGGAGGTAGATGTGCCAATCCGTGTCGGTGGTGCCGTATTCACGGTCGTAGCCGCTGCGGTGCAACGTCAGGTTGCCCATGATGTTGCCCTGCCACGAGGTGAGCTCACCCACCTCGTAGTCGGTCGACTGGTCGCCCGTGGGAACCTTCCAGAACGACGTGCGGAGGGTGACCTCCTGGTCGTTGCACTCGACCGAGCCCTCGGAATACGAGCTCGGGTACAGGTTCATGTTCTGCAGGAGGCAGTACGGGACCTGATAGCCGTAGTAATCAAAGGTTGCGGCGTTCGCGAGCCACTTGGACGTGACGTCGAAGTAGCCCTGACCGATCTCGGCGAAGTTCGAGGCCTCGGGGTGACCCGGGCGGCTCTCGAAGTACGCGATCGGCTTCCAGTTCAGGTCACCCGCCTGCGCCTCGCCCCAGAAGATCTGGTTCGGATCGCTGACCAGGTTGCGCGACCAGTCGACGCGCATGTACGGGCGGTCGTACCAGGGAACGTCGGTCGTGTTCTCTTCGACGACGTTCGTCTCTTCGCCCGTCGCCGGGTTGTAGGAGCGCTGGATGGTGAAGTGGCTCTGGATGGGCCACATGGCAACGACGGTGCCGTTGTTCTGCTTGCCCTTCACGCCGCCGTGGCCGTCGGAGTTCTGGATGTACTCGTAGGCGTTGCGTGCGATGAGGAAGTTCTCGGTGACCTCGAACCGCACGCGGCGCGTGAGGTCCTGGAGACCGTCGCTGACCCACGGGTTGGTGCGCTGCACCGCCACGATGAGGCTGCGGACGTAGAACTCGGGAGCCTCTTTGGGATTGCGATAGTCGCCGACGAGGTCGTTCTTGGCGACGTAGTTGGGCTGGACGCGATTGATCTCGTCCCGCTCCGACGCGCAGCCAGCGGTCGCCGCTGCGCTACCCGCGACTGCGAGCCAGCCTGCCACCGCTGCGAGGCCGAGCCTCCTGAACCATGCCTTACGCATCCAACGCCTCCTTCGAACTCTCGAGCTACGTGACGACCGACCGAAAAATCTGGCGACCGGATCCGGTCGCGGGTCCCAAGGCAGCCTCCGGTCGGCGGAGACGCGCCTCGAGTTTGGGGAGCCGCCCTGGCAACTCTCGTTCCAGGCTTGAAACCTGCGAGAATTCTCCAGGACACCGCTCGCGCAGACCGCCGGGGCGTGCCTTCGTTAGCGATGTAACGGCCGCCTCTACCCCCCCGTCCGATCGGGTACGCACACCCCTCGTCTAGCGACGGCGGAACGTTACGACCCTACTGAAATTGGTTGGTCGAGGCCGCGCGTCTCTCGGACGGAGCCTGCGGGGACGCAAGGAGGAGGTGTGGGTCCAGAGCTTCGTCACGGACCGGGTTGACGGGTTGTCCGTTCGCTTCTAAGGATTGGAAGACCCTGACGCGTACGTAAGGGTTAGCTCTCATGGACCCGGTTCGACTTCCCATCGCCAAGCTGGCCGACATGCTGCCGGACGCGCCCCCCGCGCCCGAGCGGCTGTTCCAGGTCGGCGATCTCGCCCGCGAAACGGGCAAGACGGTGCGCGCGCTCCATCTCTACGAGGAGCTCGGGCTGCTCAGCCCGCATGCGCGGTCGAAGGGTCGCTACCGTCTCTACGGCCCCGAGGCCCTGCTTCGCGTGCGGTGGATCGGGAAGCTCCAAGAGATGGGCCTGTCGCTCGCCGAGGTCGCGGAGCTGGTTCGCGACTGGGAGTCGAGCGCGAGCGCACCTCGCGCGATGTCGCGGATGCGGATGCTGTTCGAGACGCGGCTCCAGCAAACGCGCGAGCAGCTCGAGAAGCTGCGCGCCCTCGAGTCCGAGCTGCACTCGTCGCTCGCCTATCTCGACGTGTGCGAGAGCTGCGACCCCGTCCGTTCGCCGATCGCGTGCACTGGCTGCGATCTCCACGATTGTGCCCACCCCGCCCCCGAGCTCGTGCTCGGCGTCCAACAGAGCGGCTAATAGAGCGGCTAGAGGAAGAGATGAAGCTCCCGATCTACCTGGACTACCACGCGACCACGCCGGTCGACCCGCGCGTCGTCGAGGCGATGCTGCCCTACTTCACGGAGAAGTTCGGCAACGCCGCGAGCCGCAGCCATGCGTTCGGGTGGACCGCCGAAGAGGCGGTGGAGCGCTCGCGCGAAGAGATCGCCCGGCTCATCGGCGCCAACGACGAGCGCACTGCGCAGCCGGACGCGAAGTCGATCGTCTTCACCTCGGGCGCGACCGAGAGCGACAACCTCGCGATCAAGGGCGTTGCCGAGTTCTACAAGGAGAAGGGCAACCACATCATCACCACGAAGATCGAGCACAAAGCCGTGCTCGACACGTGCAAGCGACTCGAGAAGGAGGGCTTCCAGGTCACCTATCTCGACGTCGACAAGTACGGCATGGTCTCGCCCGACGACGTCGCCAAGGCGATCACCGACAAGACCATCCTCGTGTCGGTGATGCTCGCCAACAACGAGGTCGGCACGGTCCAGCCCATCGCGGAGATCGGGAAGATCACGCGGGGCAAAGGCGTGCTCTTCCACTCCGACGCGGTGCAGGGCATCGGCAAGGTCCCGTTCGACGTCAACGCGATGCACGTCGACCTCGCCTCGATCACCGCTCACAAGATGTACGGGCCCAAGGGCGTCGGCGCGCTCTACGTCCGGCGGAGCAAGCCGCGCGTGCGCCTCACCGCGCAGATGGACGGCGGCGGTCACGAGCGCGGCCTCCGTTCGGGCACGCTGAACGTGCCGGGCATCGTCGGCTTCGCCAAGGCGGCCGAGATCATGCGCACCGAGGGCAAGGCCGAGGCCGAGCGGCTCCTCAGCCAGCGCGAGTACCTGAAGAAGAAGCTCATGTCGCGGCTCGAAGAGGTGCACCTCAACGGGCATCCCGAGCAGCGACTCCCGGGAAACCTCAACCTGTCGTTCGCCTTCGTCGAGGGCGAGGCGATGCTCATGGCGATCAAAGACGTCGCGGTCTCCAGCGGCTCGGCTTGCACGAGCGCCTCGCTGGAACCCAGCTACGTGCTGCGCTCCATGGGTATCGGCGAAGAGGCCGCCCACTCGTCGATCCGATTCGGCCTCGGCCGTTGGACGACCCAGGAGGAGCTCGATTACGTCGCGGACCTCGTGGTCGACAAGGTCAACAAGCTGCGCGAGATGAGCCCGCTCTGGGAGATGCATCGCGAGGGAATCGACCTCACCCAGGTGCAGTGGGCGGCGCACTGACGTAGAAATTCGGAGAAGAACATGGCGTACAGCGACAAGGTCATCGACCACTACGAGAACCCGCGGAACGTGGGCACGCTCGACAAGAACGACGAGAACGTCGGCACCGGCCTCGTCGGCGCGCCCGCGTGCGGCGACGTGATGCGCCTCCAGATCAAGGTCGAAGAGGGCAAGATCGTCGACGCGAAGTTCAAGACCTTCGGCTGCGGCTCGGCGATCGCGTCGTCGTCCCTCGCGACCGAGTGGCTCAAGGGCAAGTCGGTGGAAGAGGCCGAGAAGATCCAGAACACCGCCATCGTCGAGGAGCTCAACCTTCCTCCGGTGAAGATCCACTGCTCGGTGCTCGCCGAGGATGCGATCAAGTCGGCGATCGCCGACTATCGAGCGAAGCAAGAGGCGAAGAAGGCGGCGAAGGCCGCGGAGTGAGTCATGGAAGCGACGAAGGCCGAGACCGTCACGCCGAGCACAGCCCCCGAGGCGCCCAAGCCCGAGGGGACTTCGCATACCCGCGTCCCGCCTTCGGCGGATCCGCGGAATTCGCTCGCGATCAGCATCAGCTCCAAGGCCGCCGAGGCTGCGCGTAAGCAGCTCGCCAAGCGCGGCACGCCGGAGGCGATGATTCGGCTCGGCATTCGTGGCTCTGGCTGCTCGGGGTTCAGCTACGTGATCGAGTTCGAGGACAAGGAGCCTCGCGATCGCGATCGCGTCTTCGAGCAGGACGGGGTGAAGTTCGTGATCGACAAGAAGTCGCTCCTCTACCTCGCCGGCACGCAGCTCGATTGGGAGCAGAAGCTCATGAGCCAGGGCTTCAAGTTCGTGAACCCGAACGAGAAGTCCACGTGCGGCTGCGGTCACTCCTTCACGGTGTGAGTCGGCGAGATGGGTCTAGAGTCTAGGGTCTAGAGTCTAGAGTCCAAGCAGAGCCCGCAGTCGGTCGCGTGTGCTGCGTCGTGGTCTCGTGACCGTCGCGCCTCGAGGAACTGATGGCTCTGCGTCTTCTCTCGAACTCTAGACTCTAGACCCTCGACTCTAGACCTCCTCCGATGGATCCCTTCCAAACCCTCGGTCTCCCTCGCCGCTTCGGCCTCGACCTGAAGCTCGCCGAAGGACGGCACCTCGAGCTCTCGAAGGCGCTGCACCCCGATCGCTACGCGGGTGCGCCCGCGAACGAGCGACGCATGGCCTTGTCGCGCGCGGTCGAAGTGAACGAGGCGTGGCGCGCGGTGCGCGATCCGATCAAGCGCGCCGAAGCGTTGTTGAAGCTCTCCGGGCTCGAGAGCGAGGTCGGCGAGACCCGCGAGCCCAAGCCGAGCGGCGCGTTCCTGATGGAAGTGATGGAGGCGCGCGAGCAGCTCGACGAGGCGAAGGCCTCGCGGGACGTCGCGCGTGTCGACGGGGTGGTGCGCGACGCCAAGGCGCAGTTCGCCGAAAGCGAGCGTGCGCTCGCCGAGTCCATCGATCCGGTGCTCGAAAAGGGAGGCGACGTCGCACAGCTGCGCGCGGCGATTCCCTTGCTGGGGCGGCTGCGGTACGCAGCGCGGTTCCTCTCGGAAGCGAGGAACGCCGAGGACGACCTCGCTGGGATCTAGTTCCCGTGATCCGCCGAAGGCGGGACCGGGGTATGAAAAAATGCCGCTCTTCGAAATCTTCGACCCCAAAGCCAAGCCTCGTCCGATCGGAATCGATCTCGGGACGACCAACTCGCTCGTGGCGTACGTGAAGCAGGGGCGGCCCACGGTGGTCACCGACTGCAACAGCGGCGCTCTGGTCCCGAGCGTGGTCTTCTACGGCGAACAGGGCACGCTCGTCGGCGAGCTCGCGAAGAAGCAGGCGCAAGAGCACCCGCGCGAGACCATCGTCTCGGTGAAGCGGTTCATGGGACGCGGGGCGGACGATCCCGAGACTCGCCGCCTCGGACCGTACGCGTTCGCCGGAGCCGAGGAGGCGCCGAACCGACGGGTGGTGCACTTCAAGGTGCACGAGCGTGCGGTCACTCCGGTGGAGGTCTCGGCCGAGATCCTCCGCCAGCTTCGGGACAACGCGCGCGACGAGCTCGGCGTGGTCGGCCCGGCAGTGATCACGGTTCCGGCGTACTTCGACGACGCGCAACGCCAGGCGACCAAGGACGCCGGCAAGCTCGCTGGGCTCGAGGTGCTCCGCCTGTTGAACGAGCCGACGGCGGCCGCCCTCGCCTACGGCCTCGACAAGAAGCAGAACGGAACGTTCCTCGTCTACGACCTCGGCGGCGGGACGTTCGACGTCACGGTCCTCAAGCTCGAGGACGGCGTGTTCCAGGTGAAGTCCACCGGCGGCGACAGCGCGCTCGGCGGCGACGACATGGACCGCGTGCTCGCCGAGCGGATGTTGCGCGAGGCGAACATCGAGATCGCGACCGCGCCGCCCGGCGTGGTGCGAAGCGCACTCGATCAAGCCCGTGCGGTGAAACACGTGCTCACCGACGATGCTTCCGCGAAGTGGGAGCTCGCCGAAACCAAGGGCGAGCTGGCGCGCGAGCAGTTCGACGCCTTGGTGAAGCCGATCGTCGATCGAACGATCGGCCCGGTGAAGCGCGCGCTCCGCGACGCGGGGCTCGAGGCCGAAGAGCTCGATGGCGTCATCCTCGTCGGCGGAGCGACGCGTACGCCGATCGTGCGCGAGACCGTCGCCCGCGTGCTCGGCAAGGAGCCGCTCGCCGACATCGATCCCGACCAGGTCGTCGCGCTCGGCGCGGCGGTGCAGGCGGACCTGCTCGCGGGCGAGCAGCTCGCCGACGCGGGCGAGGACGTGCTCTTGCTCGACGTCGTTCCGCTGTCGCTCGGCATCGAGACGATGGGCGGGATCGCCGACAAGATCATCCCGCGTAACACCACGATCCCGACGGGTGCGCGGGCCACGTTCACCACGTACGCGGACCACCAGACCGGCTTCGAGATCCACGTCGTGCAGGGCGAGCGCGAGCTCGCGAGCGACTGTCGCTCGCTCGCGAAGTTCACGTTGCGCGGCATCCCTCCCATGCCCGCGGGCATGGCGCGGCTCGAAGTCACCTTCAAGGTCGACGCCGATGGCCTGCTCCACGTCCACGCGATCGAGACCACGACCGGCAAGGAACAATCGGTCGACGTCCAGCCCACCTACGGCCTCACCGAGGACGAGATGGAGGACATGCTGATCGACGCGCTCGACCACGGCGAGGAGGACCTGCTCAAGCGCCGCCTGGCCGAGGGCCGCGTCGAGGCCGAGCGGATCATCCTCGCCACGGAGAAGGCGCTGCAGAGCGGCGCGGACCTGCTCGAACCGGGCGAGGCCGACGTCATCGGCGCCTCGCTCTCGAGGCTCCGCGCCGCAATCAAGACCGACAGCCCGGATGCGATCCGCGTCGCGACCGAGAACCTCGAAAAGGCCACCGGCCCGTTCGCCGAGCGGCGGATGAACGACGCGATCGCTCGCGCGATCGCCGGTCGCGCCGTCGACGAGGTCGATCACGAAGTGGCAGCGGCCCGCGGCGTCGACGCGCACGTCGAAGAGCACGCGCGCAACAAGCAACGCCCCGAAGGAGACTCCTGATGGCCACGGTGCGGTGGGTCCCCGAGGGGATCGAGATCGAAGTGCCGGTGGGCACCGACCTGCGGGTCGCGAGCAAAGAGGCACACACCCAGCAGGGTGACGCGTGCGGCGGCAAGTGCGCCTGCTCGACGTGTCACGTCTACGTCGTGAAGGGCAAGGAGCTGCTCTCCGAGGCCGACGAGGACGAAGAGGACACGCTCGACAAGGGGTTCGACGTGCGGATGAACTCGCGGCTCGCGTGTCAGACGCGGATCGAGCGCGAGGGGCTGGTGGAGATCGAGATCGCGCGGGAGTCGCGGGAGGCGTTCTTCAACGAGCACCCGGACGAGGCGCCGCCCGGGTGGCGGGAGAAGCGCTGACGACTACGCGTCTCAAGAGCCGTCGGAGAATTGCCCCCGGACTGAAGTCCGGGGCACCGACTGCAAGACGAAGCCCTCCGGGCTGGCGGGGGTTCGAGCGAGGAAGTGCAGTCCTTCGTTGACGAACCGCGATCGCCGGTTGGCATAATTTTCCGCACGTGCGACACGAAATTCAGATTGCGGCGACAACCTCGGGCCAGCCCAGCGAGTCGGTGAGTCCGAAGGACTTGAGGTCAGCTGTCGGTGCCCCGGACTTCAGTCCGGGGGAATCTCCGACAGTTCTTTCACTCCGTCGCCAGCGACCGCCACACGCGGGCCGGCAGCGTCTTCATCGCCACCGCGAGATCGACGTCAGGGGCTCCTGCGAGCCACCGACGGGCCGTCTCCGCCGGCGGCCCGATGAGCAGCGTCTCGAGCAGCGCCCCCGGGAGCGAGACGATCGCACCGTCCTCGACGTGCTTCCGGACGAACGCCACGATCGGCGCGATCGCGTCCGCCTTCGCCGCGCCGATGGTCACCGCGTGCGCGGGCAGGAACGCAGCGTACGCCGACGCGTGGACGGACCGGGCTTCGACCTCGTGATCGCGGGTGAACGCCAGGTACGCGCGAACGATCGTCTCGACTCCGCTCTTCGCACGGCGGCTGTGGCAGCCTCGTCTCAGAACGCCGCGCTCGTCCCGGGCGCGCTCTCGTTCGCGCGCGTGGCCGGCGAGATCCACCAGTGAGTTACGTGCACGGTGAACGCGAGGGTCGCGACGCAGAGCACCGTGGCGACCACGCCCGTTCGCTGCTGGTTCTCGGAGAACGTCATCCGCACCGCGGTGTACGTGGCGTACGCGAATGCGACCGCACAGAGGAAGAGGATGTACGGGAGCAGAATGAGGTACCAGATCGCGAAGAACGCACCGGCCATGTTCATGAAGTAGCGGAGCAAGAAGAGCGGCAGGTCGAGCGCGAGCCAGACCACGACGAGGCAGACGAACGCGCCCTCACGCCGCGGTTGCGCGCCCGGTGAGGAGGTGTCGACGCCCATCTTCCCTACTGTAGGGTGCGAGGGCCTGAAGGGGGGCGGGAGCGGAGTTGGCGGCTCGCGGGCAATGTGTCACCCAGAGACGACACCCGCATCCGTCCAAGGTAAATCGAGACAGTTGGCGAAACCTTCTCGTAGGCTGCGCGGATGCGTCGCTTCGTCCTGCTCCTCCTCGCCGCCTCGGGGTGCCATCGATCGAACGACGTCGCAGAGGTCGACGCGGGCTCGCCGACGACCGCAACGGTCGACTCGCCGCTGCGCGCCTTCGCGGCGAGCGGCGACATCACCGCGGTGACGAGCAGCGCTGTCGCGTTCGACGGCGCGCTCCGCATCGGCGCCACGTCGAGCAACGCGCTCGAGACGAACGCGCCGGCCACGGCGGATGCGCCACTCCGTGTCGCACTCGGCGGCGGCGACGTGTTCGCCGCGTCGCTGCGTCCGATCGGCGCGCGCGCGGTGTCGTGCGCACGAACGTCCGACGCACGGACGGTCGTCTGCAACGAGGCGTATCGGGGCGTCGATCTCGCGATGATCGCGGACGGCGCGCGCGCCGAGACCTTCGCCGTCCTCCGCGACGCGTCGGCGTTGGAGAAGGGCCGGGCACGCCTCACCTTCGCGCTCGCGACGTCGGAGGGGCTCTTCGCGCAGCAGGAAGACGCTCGGGTCGTCATCCGCGATCGCGAGCGCAACGTCCGCTTCACCATCCCCGCCCCCTATGCGGTCGACGCGAAGGGAGCTCGGCGTGACGTCACGATGCGCTTCGCGGATGGCCGTCTCGAGCTCGAGCTCGATCCCGCCGGGCTTTCGTACCCCGTCGCGATCGACCCGGGGCTCGAGGCCGCGACATGGACGGACAAGACGCCGGTGACCACGCCGCCTGCCATCCGCTACATCGACGGCTTCTACGACTCGATCCGCAAGAAGACCGTCTTCTATGGTGGCTATATCACCGGCGGGGTCAATACGAGCTACACGTGGGACGGCTCGACGCTGACCGCAGGCCCCGCGCTGCCGCGCAGCCTGCTGATGGGCTCGTCGGTGTTCGCGAGCAAACGCGGCGTCGGCTGGGTGTTCGGCGGCCAGTCGGGCGCGTACTCGATGGACGACATCATGGAGTACGACGGGACGACCTGGACCCTGGTCACGCCCTCGCCGCGTCCCAGCGGCCGTGCGGGCGCCGGCCTCGCGTACGACGGCAAGCGCGACGTCGTCGTGTTGTTCGGTGGCCTCAATACCTACGGCAGCTACTTCACGCTGATGGGCGACACGTGGGAGCACTCGAGCGGGGGATTCTCCGCCAAGACGCCGGCGACGAAGCCGACCGGTCGCTGGGCGACGCAGATGGGCTACGACCCGAAGCGCGACGTCGTCGTGATGTACGGCGGTCAGACCGGTACCTCGGGCGCCGTGACGTCGACGCTCGGTGATACCTGGGAGTGGAGCGGCACCGACTGGAAGGCCATCACGCCGACGGCGTCGCCTCCTGCGCTCGCCGGCGGCGCGTTGCTCTGGGACGAAGTCGGCGCGCGTCTCGTGTTGGTCGGCGGCAACTCGGTCGACAACTACTCGTACGACGGCGTCACGTGGACGAAGCTCACGACGTCGGGGTTCGCGCGCCGGCTGCAGGGCGCGTTCGTCTACGACAGCACACGCAAGACGATGCTGGCGTACGGCGGCATGTCGAGCAGCGGCGCGCTGTACGGGATGAGCGGCTGGACCTCGCCCGGCACGGTGTACAGCTCGATCGTCGAGTGGCAGCCCGCGAGCTGCACCAGCTCGAGCGCCTGCGGCACGGGCGGCACGTGCGTCGCCGGTCACTGCTGCGCGACGGCGTGCTCCGGCTCGTGCCAGACGTGCGCGCCCGACGGTGTGTGCAACACGATGGGTGCGGGGACGACGCCGAGCGATCCGACGTGCTTCATCAAGTGCAACGGCACCAGCAACAACTGCACCGGCTCGTGCGCGACGGACACCGACTGCGTCGCAGGCGCCCGCTGCGCCTCGGGGACGTGCGTGAAGTACAAGCCGCTCGGCGGCGTTTGCACGACCGGCGCGGAGTGCATCGGCGGCACGTGCGTCGACGGCTTCTGCTGCGATCGCCCGTGCGGCGGCACGTGCGAGGCGTGCGACGTCGCGGGCAAGCTCGGCACCTGCACCACCGTCCCGAAGGACGCGGCGCCGCATGGCACGCGGAGCTGCCCGGGAACCGGCGTGTGCGCGGGCGTGTGCGACGGCACGTCGAACGTGTGCACCTTCGCGGGCTCGACGCAGGCCTGCGCGCTCGCGACCTGCATCGGCAACACGCTCTCGCAGGCGGGCTCGTGCGACGGCGCCGGCTCGTGCGCCAAGCCCGGATCGGTCAACTGCGCGCCGTACGTCTGTACGGGGTCGGCGTGCACGAACACGTGCTCCACGTCGGCCGACTGCGCCGCGACTGGCTACTGCTCGTTCTCGAAGTGCCTCGCGAAGAAGGCGGAGCTCGCGTCGTGCACCTCGAACGAGGAGTGCCTCGCCGGCTCCTGCGTGGCGGGCGCGTGCGGGGGGATCGTGGACGCCGGTGCCGACACGTTCATGCCCGATACGTTCGTCCCGCCGGACACCGCGGTGGCGGACACCGCGGTGGCGGACACCGCGGTCGCCGATACCTTCGTGCCGCCGGCCGACACCGGCTCGGTCGAAGACGTGATCGCGACGACGCCGGCGCCGCCGTTCAACACGACCAAGGTGCCGACGGAGTTCACGCGCTGCACCAAGGGCAGCGAGTGCACGACGGGCTTCTGCGTCGACGGCGTCTGCTGCAACAACGAGTGCGAGGGCCGCTGCCACAGCTGCGCGCTCCTCACGTCGCCCGGTATCTGCGCCGAGGAGCCCGAGGGCGTCGACCTGCGCCACGAGTGCGGCCCGGCGAACACCTGCCTCGGCACCTGCGGCAAGGGCGGCAAGTGCATCGGCGCCGGCAGCGGCACGATGTGCGCGGCGAACCGTTGCACGAGCGCTTCGACCGGCGTCGGCCCAGCCTACTGTCCGGGCCCCGGTGCGAAGTGTCCAACCGATGGCGCGACGCCGTTCGATTGTGCGCCGTACGCCTGCGAGCCCGCGTTCGGCGCGTGCCGCAGCGTGTGCTCGTCGTCGAACGACTGCGCGAACGGGTTCGTCTGCGACGTGGACAAGAAGCAGTGCGTGGCGGCGCCCCCCCCGCCCGCCGCGGATGACGGCGGCTGCGCTGTCGGTCACGGCCAGCGCGGTGGTCTGGCGTGGACGCTCGTCGGGCTCACGGCCTTGCTCGCGACGCGGCGGCGAAAGCGGGCGCGAGCCTGACCGGCCGAACGATCGCCGTCACGAGCACGGTCCGGCGCCTGCTACCCTTCGGTCCATGGCGAAGGTCACCATCTTCCACAACCCCCACTGAAACTCCTCGGTCAATGCCGTGCGCATTGCAGAAGAATTGGGTATCGAGGCGAACGTCGTTCTCTACATGAAGGAGCCGCCCGATGCGGCCACCCTGCGATCCATCCTCGACAAGCTCGAGGATCCGGCGACGGACCTCGTGCGCCGCGACAGCTTGTTCAAGAAGCTGGAGCTCACCGACGACGACGTGAAGACCCCCGAGCAGATCGTCGGGCTCCTGGTCGAACGCAAGGCGTTGCTCCAGCGGCCGCTGGTGGTGACCGCCAAGAAGGCCATCATCGGTCGACCCAAGGAGCGCGTGCGCGAGCTCCTCAGCGGGTCGAAGAAGTAGCGTTCGAGCGTCCGCTTCGCCCCGTGGACGGCGACCAATTCGAGTGTGCCCTCCTCGTTTCGCTGGATCAGCGGGTTGGTGGCGGGGGGAGGGCTTCGAGCGGGGCGATGTGGTTCGACTGGCCCTTGCAGGTGTCGGCCGTGCCGCAGCCGCAGACGTTGCCGCCACCGTCGATGATCTCCGGCTCGAGGTCTTCGTACGGCTCGATGTCGATGTCGAATCCGCCGCACGCGAGTCGTGCGCTGGTGAGGGAGACAGAACCGCCGAAGAGGCCGACACCTGCGCGGGTACTGTCGCGCACGAGCAGCGAGCCGAGCGTGACACCGCCGCCGGCTCCTCGTCCGAGCACCAGCACGCCATCGCCGAAGCTCCCGTCTTCGCGCGCGGCGGTCTTCAGCACACGCAGGCGCTCGATGGTCGCGGGCGTGGTCGAGAGGTACAAGCCCGCTTCGTGGCTGCCTTCGATCGCCGAGTCCCGCAGCGTGAGGCTGCTCTGCGTTCCATCGGGCGCAGGTTGACAGCCAATGCCGCGGCCGAACTTCCCGTCGGGTGAGGGCGCGGTGTCGCGCACGATCGTCGACTCGATCGTGCCGGTCGCGCCGACGAGAAACACGCCGCTCGTCATGTTGCCGACGATGAGCGAGCGCATCAGCGAGAGGGTGGTGGCGGTGGTCGTCTCCTTCGGGATGGTCGCGACGATGCCCTGCCCGCCGATCTGCGTGCGCGCACCGGCCTTGGTACCGCGCACCAACAACGTGTCGAGCGTCGCCTCGGCTCCGAGCACGAGGACGCCGGCCTCGTAGTTGTCGTCGATCAGCGTGCGCGACACCGAGAGCTTCGACGGCGTGCTCGACGACACCTCGTCCTGGGCGACGATGCCGCGGCCCATCGCGTCGAGTCGGTCGAGCGGTTGGGTGCGACGCACCACGCATCCGTCGAAGGTGCCGTTGCTCCCGATGAAGAGGGCTCCGGCCATGTGGCTGGTCTCGATGAGCGTGTCGGTCGCGGTGATCTCCGCGGACACGCCGCCGTCGCGCTGAGCGCCGATGCCGGAGCCCTGCATCTTGGTCTTCTTGTTGGGCGCGGTGTCCCGGATGATCGACGAACGCAGGTCGATCTTCGATCCGAACGAGACCACTCCGCCGTCGACGTTGTGGTCGACGAGGATGCGCTCGAGCGTCAGCTCCGAAGGCTTCTTGGTGCCTGCGGCGATCGAGGCCGAGATCCCCTGCCCGTAGCGCCCGTCAGTCGTGGCGAGGGTGTCGCGAATGACCGTGTCGCGCACCACCACCTTGCTGCCGAAGACGTCGATGCCGCCCATCGCGTTGCCTTCGACGACGCAGCCCTCGACGGTCACGTCGGCGCCCACGCGCGTCGAGTCGTGATCGTGCGCGTAAATGCCGACGCCGAAGAGACCCGACGACGCCCGCTTGGTCCCGCGGATCAGCGTCGAGGTTATGGTGGCCTTCCACCCGAAGTCGGAGATGCCCGAGTACGTGTTGCCGATGATCGACGAGCGCTTCACCGTCAGCGTCGACACGCCGTAGCCGACCTCCGGCGTGAGCAGGATGCCCGCGTCTTCGCCCGAGCCGTCGGTCTTGGTGCCGCGGATCTCCGAGCGGTCCACCACCACGTCGACCGATCCGCCGATCACCCCGGCGGTGGTCGCGTTCTCGACGAGCGATCCCGTCAGCGTCAACGCGCCGTGGCGCGCGATGGTGCTCTGCGACCACACCCCGTGCTCTGCGACGTCGTGGATCCACACCGCGTCGAGCGTGACCTTCGCGCCATGCGTGAGCACGCCCATCCCCGCCCCGGTGATCGCCACGCCGCGCACCGTCGTGTCGACGTCGATGTCGAGCGCGGGCGCGATCGCCGCGGGGCCCACGATCTCGACCTTCTCGGGGCACACGCCCTGGAGGCGCACCGGCTTCGAGATCGAGAGGTTCTCCTTGTATTTTCCGGCAGCGATCGCGATCAGCGGGTTGCCAGACTTGGCGACCGCGATCGCCGCGCCGATCGTCGCGAACGGCTTGGTCTTCGATCCATCGGCGTCGGTCGCGGTCGACGACGCGTCGACGTACAGGGTCGAAGCCTCGACCGGAATGTCGCCCCACGTGCCCGCAGCGCACGGTGACACCGCGTGACATCCCTTGTCACCGGGCACCGCCATCTGCCCAGCCGAACACGACGTCTCGGGGAACGAGACCTTGCACCCGCCCGTCCCGTCGCTCACGAACCCTTCGGCGCAGATAGGCCCGACCGGTTTGCACTCCGACTCGCCGAGCCGCGGCATCGTGCCCGGCGGACACTCCGCGGCCGGGAGGATCGGCGTGCACTGCCCCGTCTTCGGGTCGAACGGCATCTCGGGCGCGCACTGCTCCGCGGTCGGTCCGACGATCGCGCACTCGCCGTCCTTCGCGATCGCCCACGCCGGACAGGTCTGACAATGGCCGTCGATCACCACGCTCTCGGCCGGACACCCCGCGCCCTCCGCGTCATCCGCACGGCAGCCGAGCAACAGGGCCCCTAGGACCCACCCCGTCCCCCTCATGAGGACGAGCATATCGTGTCCCCATGCCCACGCGTGCGTGTCAGCGCGGGCCCCCTGACCGTAACGATTCCTCCGCGCCCGGTTTTGGCGTAACGCAATGGTCGATGGACGCGATCCGAGTGCGTGGTGGGCGGCCTCTCAAGGGCGAAGTGAGGGTCAGCGGCGCGAAGAACGCCGCGCTCCCGATCCTCTGCGCGACGCTGCTCGCAGACGGGCCGACGCTCCTCAAGAACGTGCCTGCCCTGCGGGACATCGACACCACGGCGGCGTTGCTCCGGTTTCTCGGGTGCGACGTGGTGGTCGACAAGGCGTCGCACGAGGTGCGCGTGGCGACGACCAGGCTGAGCCGTGTCGAGGCGCCGTACGAGCTCGTCAAGCAGATGCGCGCGTCGGTGCTCGTGCTCGGTCCACTCATCGCGCGGCACGGACGCGCCAAGGTGTCGTTGCCCGGCGGTTGTGCGATCGGCGCTCGTCCGATCGATCAACACCTCAAGGGCCTCGAGGCGATGGGCGCGCAGATCAAGTTGGAGCGCGGCTACGTCATCGCCGAAGCGCCTGGCGGCCGGCTCAAGGGCGCGGACTTCGTGTTCGACATGCCGACCGTCACAGGCACCGAGAACATCATGATGGCCGCGGCGCTCGCCAAGGGCCGCACCACGCTGTGGAACTGCGCCCGCGAGCCCGAGGTCGAGGAGCTCGCGCGCATCCTCAACAAGATGGGTGCGCGCATCGACGGCGCCGGCACCGACGTGATGCACATCGACGGCGTCGAGCAGCTCTCGCCGTTCGAGCACTCGATCATCCCCGACCGCATCGAGGCCGGCACGTACATGTGCGCGGCCGCCGCGGTCGAGGGGAGCGACGTACGCATCGCCGGCGTGGTGCTCGAAGACCTCGAGGCGTTGGTCCTCAAGCTCAAGCAGGCGGGTGTGATCGTGGAGCGCGAGGGCGAGGTGGTGCGGGTCCGCCGTGACGGGCCGATTCGCCCGGTGAACGTCACCACCGCGCCGCACCCCGGGTTCCCCACCGACATGCAGGCGCAGTTCCTGGTGCTCATGACCCGCGCCAAGGGCGAATCGGTGATGACCGAGACCATCTTCGAGAACCGGTTCATGCACGTGCCGGAGCTCACCCGCATGGGTGCGCGCATCGAGATCCGTGGTCGCTCGGCCATCATCCAGGGGGTCGACGAGCTCGAGGGCGCAAGCGTGATGGCGACGGACCTGCGCGCCTCGGCGTCGCTGGTCATCGCAGGCTTGTTCGCGCAGGGCGAGACCGAGGTGCGACGCGTCTACCACCTCGATCGCGGGTACGAGCAAATGGAAGAGAAGCTCAGGGCGATGGGCGCCGACTGCGAACGCGTGAAGAACGCCGAGGGCTGAGCCCCTAGCTGCAGTTCTTGCCGTCCTTGCACTCGAGCGGCGTGGGGCACTCCGCGTTCGTCTTGCAGGGGAACGCGATCAGCGTACACACGCGGCGAGAGCCGCCTGCGACGAGCAGCGAGCCGACGTCCTGGCATTTGTAGTCGGTGCCGCCACGACAATCCGCGTCGATCTTGCAGTGCACGAAGCAGGCGGGCTTGCCGCCCACGTTTGCGCACGACGAGCCGAGCGGGCACGGGGCCTCGGCGGAGCAAGGGTTCACCGTGCAGTAGCCGTCGACGTAGTCGCCTTCGAGGCAGGTCGCCCCCGTGACGCCGCTGCACGTCGCCCCCGCGTCGCCGCCGCAGGGCTGACCGAGCTTCGAGAACTTGGGCGGCTTGCACGCGCCATCGAGCGGATCGCAGACGGTGCCGCCTGCACACTTGGCGGTCGCGCACTTGTCGACGGGCGCGGTGTCGACCGCGACGTCCTCGACCACGCCGGTGTCGGTCGCCGTCGTCGGGGTCGGGGTTTCGGTGGAGCTGCAGCCGAAGAGCACGAGCGAGAGGAGGGCGAAGACGCGCCCGGGCTCAGGGATCATTGACGGCAGCATAGACCATCAGAATCCCGCCTCGACGCCGATGCTCGGGATGGGGAGCGCGCTGCGGCGGAAGTACTCGATGCTCACTTGATCACGGGACGGCAGACGCCGGCGATGCACTGTTCGCCGCTCAGGCACTCGGCCGCCTTGGAGCAGGGCTTGCGCTCCACCTTGGTGACCCACTGCGCGATGTGATTGCCGGTCTTCACGTCCTGGAACGGAAGCCAGAACGCGGGATAGCTCGGATCGGCGCCGGTCTTGGCCTTGCCCAGGTCGATCGCGGTCATCCAGATCTGCGCGGTGCTGTCGGGGCCACCCGGAGTGCGCAAGCCGTACTGACGGCGGCTGGAGAACGTGACCCACAATAGCTGACCGCTCTTGTACTTCTGGACGACCGGCGTCCATTTGGGCCAGGAGTCACCGCCGGTCGAGGCCTTGGCGAGCTTGAACGGCGTGCCGCCGTCGGCGCCGACCATCCACACCTCGGCGTCCTTGGCGTCGTAGCTGTTGGCATTCGACGGCGAGCGGTTGAACACCACGAGCGAGCCGTCTGGCGAATAGGCCGGATAGAAGTTGTTCTGCGAGGAGTACGGGACGAGGTTCTTCAGCGGTCCCCATTTCCCGGCCGAATCCTGTCCGAGCAGCTCGAGCGACGACGCGTCGACGCCGGTCGGGCCGGTAGCCTTCGTCGGCTTCGCGTAGACGATGCGCTTGCCGTCCGGAGACCAGTCCGCCTGCGCGCCCGGACTGGCGAGAGGGTCCTTCAGGGCTGCACCGGTCTTCGCGTCGCGGAGCACCAGCGTGCTGCCGTTCGAGGTGACCATCTGCGTCGCGTCGGGCGAGAACGTGAAGAAGTTCGAGCCGCCCCCGAACGGGCCGCCCTGCGCGAAGACGAGCGACCGGGTGGCGACGTCGAAGACCTTGTACGGAGACGGCCCGGGGATGTCCAAACCGACCGAGATCTTTTGACCGTTGCGCGAGAGCACGTGGCAACCGACACAGAACGTCGCACCGGCCATCGGCCCGTTGAGGTAGACCTCGCCGGCCTTGCCGCTGACGCCGAACTCGTAGCGCATCGTCGCGCCGGCGCCGGCGTTCCAGTAGTAGATGCCGCCGAGAATGTCGTCCTGACCGAACGAGATCTGCTGCGATGCCGAGACGCCGACCTTGCCGGGCGCGGCGCCGTCCACGCCGCGGAGCGTATAGGTGACCGCGTCACTGCCGCGACCGTTCTCGGCGACGTATTTCCAGACCGTCGCGTCGGGCGAATAGACACAACCGCTGCCGACTGCGGTGCAGTTGAAATACACCCTCACGTCGATTCCCGCGCCGGCGAACGCCAGCTCGAAGAGGGTATTGCCGGCGCCTGGATCGAAGTGGAACTCGAGCACGTTCATGTTCGGCGGAACGATGGTGCCGTTGTTCGGGTAGATGAGCTTGGGCGCGCGGGTCGCGTCGACGGCGCCGCCGAACTTGGTGGGCGCGTCGGCAGGTGCACCGCCGGTGACGATGGCGACGGGACCTCGCACGGTGAGCGACGTCTCGACGGTCATGCCGCGCGCGCTGGCGCGGACCATCGTCTTGCCCTCCTTGTTGGCGACCAGCTTGTTGCCGGTGAACGTGCCGAGGGATGGATCGACGAGGAAGAAGGTGGCCTCGGCGGTGATGTCGGTCTCGGTGCCGTCGGCGTTCTGCGCCTGCAGCGAGTACTCGCGCGTGGCGTCCTTGCCGCCCACGAGCATCAGGGTCGCGTCGGCCGGGACGATGCGCATCGGCGCGAGCACGCCGTCTCCGGATGCGTCGAAGAGCGGTGGTGCGTCGAGCGCACCGATCTCGAGACCGCCACCGCCGCCGCCGTCATCGACCGAGCCATCGAACGAACCACCGTCGAGCTTCGCCGGGTTGGGAGCCGAGTCCTTGCCCGCGGAACACGCCAGCGGAATCGCGAAAGACGCAAAGAACACCCCAAGAAGCAAGCGGCGCGACGGCATGGAGCGCATCGTGACCGACGCTCCCGACCGTTGTCGAGCGGGCCGCTGCTCAATGCCTGTGGTGCACGCTGCGCAGGTGTGCGCTCACTTCGTCACGGGGCCGAGCGGGGTCGTGGCGGCGACCTTCTCGACGACGACCCGCTTCTTGTCGCTCCCACCGTATTCCTTGCCGTCGAAGAGATAGACCATCGCCGGGTGCGACATGTCGACCACCGGCGCGCCGATGGGCTTCTCGACGGATTTGCAGTTCGGCCCCTTGTCGAGCGTCGTGAGGACGACCTGCTTGCCATTGACGCAGTTCGTCACGCGGATGCGCCCGCCACAACCGTATCGGTCCGCATCGGCGGCGAACCACTTCAGCTCCGACTCGCACTCGGGGCCCGTGAGGGTCGACGCGCACAGTCCCTTGTTGCCGCAGGCGAACTCGCAGTTGTCGTACGGGTCCTTGTAGATGGTCCCGTCGGTCTTGCGATAACAGCCGAACCAACTCGTCGAGTAGATGTTGTTGCTCGGGATCTCGGTGGAGGTGTTGCCGCTGGAGGCGTCGCAAACCGCGGGAGGATCGAACGCTGCCGTCGCCACGCCCTTGCACAGCTCCACGATCGGGTCGACCGGGGTCGTGTCGGCCGGAGCTCCGGTGTCGGCCTTCGCGGAGTCGACAGGCATCGAATCCGCGCTCGACGAGTCGGTGGCGATCGGAGCGTCGGCGGCGTCGGCCGTCGCCGCGTCGTCGATGGCCGCGTCGGAGGACGACGCGTCGTCGGACGACGGATCGAGCGGCTGTTCGTCGTCGACCGCTCCGACGGTGCAGCCGCTGAGGATCGCGCAGAAGAGGAGCGGGGCGACCGAACGCATGGCGCGAATGCACCATGGATCGGCGGCCGGGTCACGTCGAATTCCGGGGATCCGCCGAAGGCGGGACCCGGGTATGTGAATCAGGACGTGTCACGCCGACGAGACACGTCCCGAAGGGTGCACGGAGCCGGAACGCTCGCTAGGCTGGCGTGATGCGCATCGGGATTCTCGCGTGCAGCGCGCTCCTCTTCGCGTGCTCGGCAAACAAAGGGGAGAGCGCCGATCCGGGTCGGCTCGGCGCGGGCGACGCGGCGATCGACGGTCAGTTCGCGATCGACGCGAGCGAGGGCGATGGGTTGATCGTGGGCGACGACGACGGTGGCGCCTGTGCCGCCAAGAGCTTCGTCGCCGAGCCCACGACCGCTCCGGTCGACATCATCTGGGTGGTCGATTCGAGCGGCAGCATGGACAACGAGGCCAAGCGCGTACAGGACAACCTGAACGAGTTCTCCTCGGCGATCGGCAAAGTGGGTATCGACTGGCGGGTGGTGATGATCACCTCGTCGTCGTTCGTGAAGGTGCCGCCTCCGCTGGGCACGAGCCCGAGCTACTTGTTCATCGATCGGATGGTGAACTCCAACGAGCCGCTGCAGGTGCTGCTCGACGAGTTCCCCAAATACGGCTCGTTCCTCCGCCCACTGTCGATCGCACACGTCGTGGCGGTGACCGACGACGAGAGCGACCTCGGAGCCGAGGCCTTCTACAAGCAGATGAACGCGAAGCTCGGGAAGAACTTCAAGGTCCACGCCATCGCGTCCGAGAAGGTAGCGCCGACGTTCACCAACCCCGAGGGCGCGTGTCAGACCTCCGGGTTCCCTCCCGAGGGCGCCGCTGCGCCGGGCATCCAGTACTACAAGCTCGCCGACGCGACCGGAGGGCTGAAGTTCTCGATCTGCACCTCCGACTGGAGCGGCTTGTTCAAGACGCTCACCGCGGCGGTGGCGGTCGCTGCAAAGCTGCCCTGCACGTTCACCCTGCCCAAACCCGATTCCGGTGAGCTCGATCCGACCAAAGTCAACGTCGTGTACACGAGCGGCACGGGCACCAAACAAACCCTCGTCTACGTGGCGAACAAGGACGCCTGCACCGCGGCAGGCGGTTGGTACTACGACGACCCGGCCAAGCCCACCGTGGTGAACCTCTGCCCGACGAGCTGCACCACCGTGAGCGCCGACAAGACGGGAAAGGTCGACGTGGCGCTCGGATGCGCGACGAAGATCAAGTGATCAGCGCACTCCCTTGACCACGTATTGATCGGGAAGCTCCGACTTCACCACCGTGGCCGCGAGGCCGCCTGCGGCGAGCTCCTCGACGACTTGCTCCTTCTTCAGCCGGTGCTGTTTGGGCGGCCCCTTGTCGGTCTCGAGGGTGAAGTCGACGACGAACACCGCCCCTCCCGGCTTCAGCGCCTTGGCGAGCTTCGCCGCGTAGGCCTTGCGTTCGGGGATGTGGTGCCAGGTGTCGACGACGAGCAGCCGATCGACACTCGCCTCGGCGAGCTGGGGATCGTCGCCCGGGATGGCCCTCGCCTCGATGTTGCCGAGCTTCTCCTTCTGCGTGCGCTCCTTGACGTACCGAATCATGTCCGGCTCGACGTCGAGCGCCAGCACCTTGCCCTTGGTTCCGACCGCGAGGGAGAGGAACGGGAGGAAGTACCCGGTCCCGGTGCCGAGGTCGACGACGGTGGCCCCGGCCTCGATCTGCATCAGGGTCACCACGTGCGCAGGCTTCTGCCATGCATCGCGCGCAGGGTCGTCGAAGACCTTCGCCCACTCCTCGGGCTTGTCGAACCGATGCACCAATGGGCCGTGATGGCCCGCGTGATCGGCGTGCTCGGTCTTCGGTGCCGGACCTTCCGGTGCGTGTGCCGGCTTCGGCGAGCCGCAGGCGACGAGGAGCGGGACGAGAAACCAGAGTGCGCGCATGGCGCCCTGGTTAGCCCTCGGGCTGCCCGGCGGGAAGGCCGACCGCGCCGTGGAGAGAATGCTGGTACGATGATCGCACAGAAAATGAAGGCCCGTTCGCTCCTCCTCGTGGTGTTTGCGTCCGCGTGCTCGTCCGACCCCGACGCGACTCCGCCGGCCGCGGACGAGCCGTGCGCGTTCTCGATCGGCTCGGCTGCGGGCGCCGATCTGGTGCTCGTCGGCAAGGGGAGCTGCGCGGGCACGACCACGCTCCAACTGCGCGTCGCCACGGGCGATCCGAACGCGCCGACCTGGAGCGAGGCCGCGTCGTCGCCGGTGAAGGTCACCGGTGCGTGGACGCAGAAGGGCGATGCGCTGGTGCGCGCCGTGGAGGTCGAGAGCTCCGCCGACACCACGCTCGTCGGACTCGAGTGGTCGGCCGCGCCCGGTCCCTGGGACCGCATGCTGCATCATGGCTACCAGAGCTGGACGTACACGGGCATCGAGACCATCCCCGACACCGTCGGCGAGGCGCTCGGCACGGCGCGGCCCGGGGGCGACGCCGAAGACGCGGTCGCCGAGAAGGCCGGCGTGTCGTGGTGGGTGGGCGCCGCGATGAACGACAAGGGGCGAGGCCTGTTGGCCGGCGCCGAGAGCGGCACGGTGCTGCCGACGTTCGTCGCGTTCGATCGCAGCAAAGGCCTGCGCATCGTCCAAGGCATGCGCGGCGACGCCGTCGCGCTGACCAAGGGTGCCAAACGGACGCTGGACGGTCTGTTCGTGAGCGTGGGCGACGTGTCGGCGCGGCTCGACGCGTACGGGTCGCACGTCGCTGCCCGCAATCCACCGGCGATACCCCGCCGCCCTGCGCTCGGGGGTTGGGGCTCGTGGAACCTCTATTACACGAAGATCGACGCCACCAAGCTCCGCGAGGAGGCCACGTGGGCGAGCACCACGCTCTTGCCCCTCGGCTTGAAGGACTTCCTGCTCGACGACGGCTACGAGCCGAACTGGGGGGATTGGAAGGCCTCGACGGCATTCGGTGCCGAGCTCGCCACGCTGAACGGCGAACAAGCGAAGCTCGGCCTGTCACCCGCCGTGTGGCTCGCCCCGATCTACGTCGACCTGAAGGACGCAGTGGTCAAGGACCACCCGGACTGGTTCGTGAAGAAGCCCTCGGGCGAGCTGCGCACGTTCGTCAATTTCGGGCCGACCTACGCGGCGCTCGACGTGACCAATCCCGACGCGCGCGCGCATGCGACCGATTCGATCAAGCGATATCGCGACTGGGGATATCGCACCATCAAGATCGATTTCCTCTTCGGGGGTGCGATCGCTGGGGTGCGCAAGGAGAACGTCACCGGGCTCGAGTCCTATCAGCGCTGGATGAAGGCCATCCGCGAGGCGGCCGGCGACATGCACATCGTCGGGTGCGGCGCCCCCATCGTCCCCTCGGTCGGTTGGGTCGACTCCATGCGGACCGGACCGGACGTGGCTTTCGAGATGAGCCCCGAGGCGAGCTGGGCGTTCGTCGCGTCGCAGGCGCGCCACACCGCGTTCCGCGCGTTCACCGACACGTGGTGGGCACTCGATCCCGACGTAGTGATCCTCCGGGGCACCGGGATCGACGACGCAGAGGCATGGACCTTCGTCGTGTCGAGCGCGCTCTCTGGGGGCAACTGGCTGAGCGGCGATGGGCGGCAGGCCGGCGCGCGGCTACCGATGATGCTCGCGCCGGAGATCCTCGCGCTCACGCGTGACGGCCACGCAGCGAGGCCGCTCGACTATGCGGAAGGCTCGGACGATCGCCCCATCGGCACGCCGGTGCTGGTTGGAAGCACCGAGATCTCGGTGCCCCACGTATGGAAGAAGGACCACGCGCTCGCCGTGTTCGGATGGAACGAGGACGTCACCCGCGCAGTCGTGCTCCCGGCGAATGCGAAGGAGGTGGTGTTCGAAGGCGGCAAGGTGGTGACCAGGCCGGCCTCGTCGGGTGACATCGCCGTGAAGCGCCACGCCGCGAGGCTGTTCGTGTTCTGAGCGTCAGGGCTTGGAGGTGCCTGGATCGATGGCGATCGGCACCGTGGATCCGTACTCGACCTTGATGCCGGGAGCGATGGTCAGCTCGGGGTGTTTTGACGAGCCGCTCGGATCGAGAACGAACACACCGCGCGTCTCGTCGCCGCCGCCGAGCGTCGCCGCGAAGGTACCTCGGGCGCCGGCTCCGAGGACCGCGGGGCGCCGGCCACTCTGGGAGATGTGCACCGAATCTTCGACCAGGGCCTGGGCGCCGCTGGCCCATTCGATTCCGTCGCCGACCTGTTCGATCCCGCCGATGTCGACCGGGACGCCGAACATCCGGGTGCCCGAGATGACACCGTTGCGAACGGTGACGTTCTTCGAATCGGCACCAATCAAGATGGCGACGGCCGAGGTGTCCTCGATGGTGAATCCGTCGGCGAGCAGACCCCCCTCGGGGACCTTGGAGAGCAGGAGCCCACGCACCACGCTGCGCAGCTCGAGACCGGGACCGAGGGTTCCGACGGACGAGAACATCGCGAGGCCGACGTCGGCGCAGTCCTTGATGCGCACCCACGGCGCGAACAACGTCGATTGGCCGTTCACCTCGAGCCCTCGTCCATAGAGGAACGACGACGCGTGGACGTTCTCGATGACCACGTCGCGGAGATCGGCGTCGACCGACGAACCCCACACACCGACGGAGCGCGTATCGTGAACCCACGTGCGGCGAAGCACGAGCCGCGGCCTGCGCCCGGCCGCACAACCGCTCGGCGCGGTGCAGCGCACCGTGATCCCAATCTTCGCGCTCTCGGCGATGGTGGTCTCGGTCACCGTGAGATCGGCGTTCTCGGCGAGCGCCGCGTAGCCGGTCGACGCGCGCACCGAGACGCGATCGAGCTCCACAGCGACGCCGCGCGTGACGACGCCTCCACCGACCACGGCGACGCCGCGAACGAGCGACTTGCCGGCCCCTTCGAACGTGAGGCCCGAGACGGTGACCGCAGACGCTCCGGTGCCGAGCAGGTGTACGCCCCCTGCGAGCTTCAGCGCCGTGCGATAGGTGCCGCGGGCAAGCACGATGCACTCCCCTGCGACGGCCTTCGGTGCGGCGTCTGCTAGCGCGGCATCGTCACGCACGGACCATGAACGCGAGCAGGCGACGTCCTTGCTGCACATCTCGTCGGCGCACACGGGCGCGGCGGAGACGCCGACGCACACGCCCTCGATCTCGGGACGCTCCCCGCAGCCGACGTCGACAATCGGGGGCGGCTCGTCCTTCGCGCCGGAGCATCCGACCAACGCAACGAAGACGAGCGGCGCAACACGCATTGCATGAGGTTCGGCGTATGCGTCACACCCGTCAAGTCCTCAGCGACTCAAGAGCCGTCGGAGAATTCCCCCGGACTGAAGTCCGGGGCACCGACTGCAAGACGAAGCCCTCCGGGCTGGCGAGGAACGGCTCGCAACAGCAGGCGCGGCGACCGCGAGACCGCATCCTACGGGCGGGCAGGCGCCTGTGGTCGCGATCGGCGCGTGACTTTCGGGTACGTGTCGGCGCCGGTCGGTGAGCAGACGCTGGCTACGCGAGCAGTGCAGTCGCGTGCTGAAGGATGTTCGCGCCGATCGCCGCGAGCATCGCCACGCAGGTGACTTTGTGGAGGCCGCGGACCAAGACCTGCGCCATTCCGTGGTGATGCTTCAAGTGCGCGTTGACGAGCTCGCACAGCGCCACTGGAGCCGCGCGCGGTGCTCGGGCGGCAGGGTGTCCTCCAGGATCTCGAAGCGCATCACGCCCCTGTCCGCGAAACGGCTCACGAGTTCGCACCGAGGTCATGCCGGATCTGACGGACGTCGAGCGCCAGCGTTTCGGCCAAACTTCCGCGCACGCAACCCGGTCGTCGCCCATGTCGACGGCGGACATGATTCGCGCACACAGCGACGTCCTGCTGCTCGTTCATGTCGTCTTTGCCACCGTTGATCGGCGGCGCCTCCTCCCACACTCCATGGATGCGTGGCTGCACGCCGAGCTTCGCGAACAGGCTCGCCGCTGCCAGGTGCGGCTACTCGGCCTGGGCAACGCTGATGATCACGTTCACGCCG
>Ga0208492_1000293_pt1 | contig 45505 bp, 49 predicted proteins | sample Subbioar_CSW14AB_FD_184820 | JGI IMG/M metagenome (GOLD analysis project Ga0208492, IMG submission 184820) | Serpentinite rock and fluid subsurface biosphere microbial communities from McLaughlin Reserve, California, USA - CR12Mar_CSW14AB (SPAdes) | ecosystem: Environmental > Terrestrial > Deep... | reverse complement strand
AGCATAAGCTAATGCATGACGGATTTTAAAAACAGCGTTGAAGGTATTGGTACGAAAACGCAGGTGTGCAATTTCACGAAGAAATTCAAGACTGTGCTTTTTGGGCTGAAGTGGAAACTTTTCAGCATCGCTATCGCCAAGAATCTCCAGTTCGCTTACTTTAATTTCAATTCGCTGACCCTTTCCCAGTGATTCAACAACCTCGCCATTCACGGATACAGATGCACCGGTAGTCAGTCTTTTTAAAAGGCTTTCATCAAAAGAATTAAAATCAATAACTGCCTGAATATTGTTAATACTGGAACCATCGTTCAACGCAATAAACTGGTTATTCCTAAAGGTTTTAACCCAGCCCATTACAGTAACTTTCCTGCCAAATTCAGCCGTGTTTAATAAATCTTTAATTCTTGTACGCTTAGCCATGATTTTTTTATGTGTTGCAAAAATACAAATCGTTCTGTTAACCGCAAGGAAGATGTGCCTCTCAAAAAGGCTTATCTGCAATTATTCAAATCATTCATCACCTGTTGGTCTGAATAGAATCCCTGCTTATTGCCGAAGGAATTGGTGATGTAAACAATGACTTGTGCAATGTCGATATCTGCGAGATTGTTGCTTCCCGGCATATTTCCATCAAAGGTGATATTGTTGATCTGAATCGTTCCATTCTGACCATTTTTAATGATACAAGCCAGTCTGGTTTTATTTTGTATGAGATAGGTGCTGTCGGTTAATGGTGGATATAAGGTGCCAAGGCCTTTTCCGTCTGCCCCATGGCAACTCTGACAATTCTTTTCATAAATACCCTTGCCATTGACATAATACCTTTTATAATTTATTCCTTCCTCATTCTGACAGGACTGGAAAACGACTGAAATACCTGAAAGAAACAGCAGGGTATAAATAATCCTATTTCTCATTGGCAGCTTCTTCTGCGAGTAATTTATCCATGTCCAGCATCAATTGTTTTACCTGATCTTCTTTAGTGCCGTCATATGCACCTCGAAGGTGTTTTTTAGTGTCAACCAGGATAAACCATCCCTGATGTACAAGCCCCTGCGGATCTGTGCTGTCCTCAAAGGCGGAAACCAGATAGCTTTTTGCAGCTATTCCGAATATCGAGTCGCGGCTGCCATGTACAAATTCCCACTGATTACCCTCAACTCCAAGCTTGGTTGCGTATTTCTTCAGTCGCGATGGAAGGTCGTATTTCACGTCAATTGAGTGCGAAAGGAATTTAACTTTAGGATTGCCCTTGAACTTATTGTAAACATTCAACATGTTTCTGTGCATAACCGGACAGATAGTAGTGCATGAAGTGAAAAAGAAATCGGATACATAAATTTTGCCGTCAAAATCCTTGTCAGTTACTGCTATACTGTCCTGGTTAAAATAACTGAAAGGTGGAATTGTCTGATAAATTGTATCAATAACTGTTTTCCCATCTACTGTTGTTTCAACAGGTTCGCGACTACCTAAAATTGGCAGTTTGTAATTAGATTTATTAGTACATGACTGTATTAAAACAGCCATAACTACAAGAAGCAAAAGTCTTTTCATGCTACAAATATACTCGGTTTAGCCTTGATAAGGGATTTACAAATTGATATTTAATCTGAAACCCATGCTTAGGATCTCAGACTTCCAGATCTTTCATGATATGGTCTATCTTTTTATCCAGGTCTATGCTTACCTGATCAAATTTACTTGTATCAGGTAGTGCTGTTTTTACACTGCAGTAAAATTTAATCTTGGGTTCCGTTCCTGATGGTCTGGCTGAAATAATACAACCATCAGCAGTGATAAACTGCAATACATCCGACTTTGGATAGTTAAGCTTCTCTGATTTGCCGGAAGTAAGGTCTGTATCCTGGCCTAATTCATAATCTTTCAAACGGATTACTCTGGATCCTCCCAGATTCAGAGGAGTATTGGTTCTGAACCTCCGCATCATTGCCTTGATTTCTTCAGCTCCGGTTTTGCCCTTTTTAGTTATTGAAACAAGTTTTTCTTTATAAAATCCATATTCATGATACATATCCAGCATAGCCTGAAAAAGACTGCTTCCCTTATCCTTATAATAAGCAGTCATTTCAGCAATAAATGCACATGAAATTACAGCATCTTTATCTCTGACCAGGTCGCCGATAAGATACCCGTAGCTTTCTTCACCTCCGGCAATAAAGGTTTTTTTACCCTGAAGTTCTGTCATTACAGCACCAATCCACTTAAATCCGGTAAGTGTTTCGAAGAATTCGACATTTTTCTTTCTGGCAATGTCTTCAATCAGCTTGGTTGTTACCACTGTTGAAACAATGTACTCATTTCCGCTTAGCTTTCCTTTCTGTTCCCAGGCACTGAGAAGGTAATTGATCAGGAGTGAACCGGTCTGGTTTCCGTTAAGCAGAATGAATTCTCCTTTATTGTTTTTAACAGCTATTCCAACGCGGTCGGCATCAGGATCGGTAGCAAGAACAAGATCAGCATCTATTGCTTTGGCTTTAGCTAAAGCCAGATTCAGAGCTTCCTGCTCTTCCGGATTGGGATAAATAACTGTCGGGAAATTACCATCAGGATTTGCCTGTTCCTCTACAATAGTTATGTTTCTGAATCCAAACCGCTCAAGAGCTGCAGGGACAAGCGTGATGCCTGTTCCATGAATCGGAGAATAAACTATTTTCAGATCCTGCTGTCTTTGAATAGCTTCAGGAGATACAGAAAGTGAAGTGATTTTATCAAGATATAATTTATCGAGACTTTCAGTTATCAGCTCAATGTTCTCCTCAACCCGTTCAAATCTGATAAATTCAACCCCTTTGATGGCAGAGACTTCATTCATTACCATTTTATCATCTGGCGAAGTGAATTGCCCTCCGTCACTTCCATATGCCTTATATCCATTGTATTCTTTAGGATTATGAGATGCGGTAATCATAACACCACTTTTACAGCCTAACTCTCTGATGGCAAATGAAAGTAGCGGGGTAGGTCTCAATGCACTAAAAAAATAAACGTGTATTCCGTTTGCCGAAAAAACTTCAGCAGTGATTTTTGCAAAATAATTGGATTGATTTCTGCTGTCGTGGGCCACAGCAACTTTAATTTTTTCTCCCGGGTATTTCTTTAAAAGAAAGTTGGATAATCCCTGAGTTGCGGATCCTATTGTATATTTATTAATGCGGTTAGTTCCCGGCCCCATTGTGCCACGAAGTCCGCCGGTTCCGAATTCGAGATCTTTGTAGAACGAATCGGTCAGTTCTGTAAAAGATTTATCATCAAGTAAAGCTTTAATTTCTTTCTTGGTACCTATGTCATAACTTCCCTGAAGCCAGGAGTTAATCTTGTTTAAAACGGATATTTCTAAGTCCTGCATTGTAAATTTTTAATTGTATTTGGTGTAAATAATACACTTGGTTAGAACTTTGGCAGGAAATGCCAATTTAAATTCTGCCGATCATAAAAAATAGTACGTTTTTTCCTATTTTTAGCGACTCATTGCACAAGTATAAAGATCATTTGCTGCAATCTAAAATTCAAACCTAAATGAAAGTATTAAAGTTCGGAGGAACTTCAGTAGGAAGTCCCGATCGTATCAAAAAGTTATTAGACATTATTAATCCTAAAGACAGACAGATTGTTGTTCTTTCTGCTGTTTCAGGTACTACAAACAGCCTTGTTGAAATTTCTCAGGCATATCTTTCCGGAGATAAACCTAAGGCAGCAGAACTGATTGCTGCATTGAAGGCTAAGTATGATATTTTTATTAAAGAGCTTTTTTCAACTGAGGAAGGTTTAAAAAGTGGTCAGGAACTGATTGACTATCATTTTAATTTTATTTCTTCATTTGCTAACGAACTTTTTACTCCTGTTGAAGAAAAAATAATCCTTGCACAGGGTGAATTGATTTCTACTACTCTTTATCACATTTATCTGACTGAAATTGGTGTACCATCGAAGTTGCTCCCGGCTCTTGATTTCATGAAGATTGATGAGGATAATGAACCAATTGTTGAGTTCATAACCGAGCATCTTAAGCCGATGCTTGATCAATATCCTGATAATGCGCTTTTTATAACTCAGGGTTATATCTGCCGTAATTCATTTGGTGAGACCGATAACCTCCGCAGAGGTGGTAGTGATTATACTGCATCCTTAATCGGAGCGGCTTTACTTGCTGAAGAAGTTCAGATCTGGACTGATATTGACGGTATGCACAATAACGATCCAAGAATAGTTAAAGGAACAAAGCCTATTGCGCAATTATCATTTGACGAGGCTGCTGAACTTGCTTATTTCGGTGCAAAGATTCTTCATCCACAAAGTGTTTTTCCTGCTCAAAAGTATAAGGTTCCTGTTCGTTTACTAAATACCATGGAACCTACCGCTCCCGGTACACTAATCACCAATGAGAGTGAACGAGGTAAGATTAAATCAATCGCTGCGAAAGATGGTATTACTGCGATCAGAATACAGTCGAGCAGAATGCTGCTTGCTTATGGATTTCTGAGAAGAGTTTTTGAGGTGTTTGAACGTTATAAAACACCAATAGATATGATTACTACTTCCGAAGTAGCAGTATCAGTAACTATTGATGATACCCGTAATCTTGAAGAAATTGTTAAAGAGTTGAATAGTTTCGGTTCTGTTGTGGTTGATCACGAACAAACCATTGTTTGTGTTGTCGGAGATTTTGCTGCTGATAAACATGGCTTTGCAGCCCGTGTACTGGAAGCATTGAAGCATATTCCATTACGTATGATTTCTTATGGTGGCAGTAACTATAATATTTCACTTCTTCTCGGCGACAGCAATAAAGTGGAAGCACTGAGATCATTACACCATCGTTTATTTGAATAATACATTCATCCGCTTCGGCGGATATTCAAAAATATATGTTTAGCAAGGACACAATTATACGTTTTCAAAATAATGAAACACCTTTCTATTATTATGATCTGAATTTATTGAATGATACTTTAAGTTCATGCAAAAAAGCATCTGATCAATTTGGGTTTCATGTACATTATGCGCTGAAAGCCAATTTTAATAAAGAAGTGCTAAAAACCATAAAAAATGTAGGCTTTGGTGCTGACTGTGTAAGCGGGAATGAGGTAAAGAAGGCAATTGAAATCGGTTTTGAACCGGGTAAAGTAGTTTTTGCGGGGGTTGGTAAATCTGATAAAGAAATTATTGAAGCCCTGAATCATGATATATTCTGTTTTAATGTTGAATCGGTTCAGGAGTTAGGTGTCATTAATGAGCTTGCTGCCGGACTTGGAAAAACTGCAAGAGTTGCAATCCGTATTAATCCGAATGTAGATGCTCATACTCATCAGTATATTACTACAGGGCTAGAGGAAAATAAATTTGGTATTAATCAATGGGAACTGAATTCGTGTATTGAGGAACTAAAAAGATGCTCGCACCTCAGTTTAATAGGGATTCATTTCCATGTCGGGTCTCAGATAACCAATCTTGAGGTATTTCGGAGTCTTTGTATCAAAGTCAATGAATTAAGTTCCTGGTTTGAAGATCATGGTTTTAATCTTCAGGTTTTAAATGTGGGAGGCGGCCTCGGGGTTGACTATCATAATCCTGATGAGCATTCTATAGCTGATTTTGAGGCTTATTTTAGTGTCTTTGATAAATTTTTGGAACGTCGCCCCGGTCAGGAGGTACATTTTGAGCTGGGAAGGGCTCTTGTAGCGCAATGCGGAAGTCTGATCAGCCGGATTCTTTATGTAAAAAACGGTCTGAAGAAAAATTTTCTGATTCTGGATGCAGGAATGACCGAGTTGATGCGTCCTGCTTTATATCAGGCCTACCATAAGATTGAGAATATCAGCTCGGTATCAGATCAGATTGTTAAATATGATGTGGTTGGACCGATTTGTGAGAGTACCGATTGTTTTGGTAAGGAGGTTGAGCTTCCTGATTCTAAAAGAAGCGATTTAATTGCAATCAGAACTGCAGGAGCTTACGGAGAGGTAATGTCTTCAGGATATAATCTTCGGGAGAGAGTTCAGTCACTCTATTCAGAGTAGCTTTTAAACGATTTTTAATAAAAAAGGGAGTCTGATAATCGGACTCCCTTTTTTGTTGCATTTCAATTAAATTTATCCTTTACTCAAATAATCTGAATTTATGCTATTTGCCCAAAAACGATTAAGTACCTCTGTGATGCTGATTTCTCTGTTCTTCATGCTGATTTTTAATGGGGCGCCCGTTTTCTCTCAGGAAACTGATCCTGAAAATGAGTTGGTTCATGTGATTAACCCCGGACCTGAAAATCCCCGAAACAGTGAGGGGGCATTCATTGAACTACGGGATGGCAGTATTTTATATGTTTACAGCCGTTTCCGTGGTAGCAGCGGCAGTGATCATGCACCTGCGCAATTAGTTGGTCGTTACTCAAAAGATAAAGGAAAGACATGGACCCGTGATGATCAGATTATTGTTGATCGGGAAGGGGATATGAATGTGATGTCCTCTTCACTTTTGCGTTTGAATAATAAGAGTATCGCCCTGATTTATCTTAGAAAAAACTCCTTAGACGACTGTATGCCTAAAATAAGGATATCAAACGATGAAGGTAAAACCTGGAGTGAACCGAATGATATTATTCAGGACATAAAGGGATATTTTGTGGTCAATAATGACAGGGTAATTCAATTAAAAAATGGAAGAATACTTGTGCCTGTTTCTCATCATAAAACAGCTGAAACCAAGTGGAGTAACAAAGGCGCTCTGAGATGTTATTATTCTGATGATCAGGGAATCAGCTGGAAAAGTGGCGAATTGGTTCCATCTCCGGATAGCATAATAACTCAGGAACCGGGAGTTGTGGAGTTAAAGGATGGAAGAGTAATGATGCTGATCAGGGCAAGTGGTGGCGAGCAATATCGTTCCTATTCTTCGGATAACGGAGTAAGCTGGTCTTACGCTGAACCATCAGGTATCGGGTCTCCGATTTCACCTGCGTCCATTAAAAGAATTCCCAAAACCGGCGACTTGCTTTTAGTTTGGAATAATAATGCGGTCAAAGGGCCGGGATATTTTAGCGGACAAAGAAGTCCGCTGACAATAGCGGTTTCGTCTGATGAAGGACAAAGCTGGAGAAAGATAAAAAACATAGAAACAGACCCTAAGGGGATGTTTTGCTATACAGCAATTCACTTTAATAACAAAAATGTGTTATTAGGTTACGGGGTTGGAAGCGGATTGGCCAGCTCATATATCAGGCGCTTAAGTCTGAACTGGGTGTACAAATAATCCAATCAAGCAAATGCATTCAATCCTGTGATATCCATTCCTGTGATCAGTAAGTGAATATCATGGGTACCTTCGTAGGTGATCACGGATTCCAGATTCATCATATGGCGCATGATCGGAAACTCACTTGTAATCCCCATTCCTCCAAGCACTTGGCGGGCTTCCCTGGCTACATTCAGAGCAGTTTCAACACTGTTTCTTTTAGCCATAGATATTTGTGCCGGGCTTGCCCGATTTTCGTTTTTTAATACGCCTAATCTCCATACAAGCAGCTGTCCTTTTGTTATTTCTGTAAGCATTTCAGCCAGCTTCTTTTGCTGCAGCTGAAATCCGCCGATAGGTCTTCCAAACTGTATACGTTCTTTGGAATAGCGGAGGGCAGTGTCATAGCAATCCATCGCAGCGCCTAAAGCTCCCCAGGCAATTCCGTAACGCGCCTGATTCAAACAACTTAAAGGACCTTTTATTCCCTTTACACCGGGTAATAAATTGGCTTTAGGTACTTTTACATTATTAAATACAAGCTCGCCGGTAGCTGATGCCCTGAGGCTCCATTTGTTATGAATTTCAGGAGCACTGTATCCTTCCATATTTTTTTCAAGAATAAGCCCTCTTATAATCCCTTCTTCATCTTTTGCCCAAACAATGGCAATGTCAGCAAAAGGAGCATTTGAGATCCACATTTTTGAACCGTTAAGCAGAAAATGATCTCCCATATCCCTGATATTGCTCATCATACTTCCCGGATCTGAACCGTGGTCTGGTTCTGTCAGTCCGAAACAACCTATATATTCTCCGGAGGCCAGTTTAGGCAGATAATGTACTTTCTGTTCTTCAGAACCATATGCATAAATCGGATACATCACCAAAGAACCCTGTACTGATGCTGCTGAGCGAATGCCGGAATCTCCACGTTCAATTTCCTGCATCATCAGACCATATGAAATGTAATCAAGTCCGGCACCTCCGTAATTTACAGGTATAGTTGGTCCGAAGACACCGATTTCAGCCAGGCCGGGGATTAAATGATGCGGGAATTGTGCCTTTTGTGCACAGTCTTCAATAATCGGACTGAGTTCCTTTTTTACCCAGGCACGTACGCTATCACGAACAAGTTTGTGTTCTTCGCTTAATAATTCATCGAGAAGGTAATAATCAGGAGCTTCGAATAGATCTTTTTTGGCAGATCTGTGGAAGTTTTCAGCACTGCTTGTTGAATATGACATAATTGGTCGTTTTTTCAAAATTACTAAAATAGCATTATATAAAGCTCCTTAACTGTTTCTTCCAGAGTCAAAGGGTATTTGCTGATTTCTTTCCTTTTTTTACCAATATATTAGTTTTATCGGATTGAAAACCTAAGGCCTCGATTCTGGCTGTGTATAAATTTGTCTAACATTTATCAAATAAGAAAATGAAAACTCTTATTGCTCTAACGGCTTCATTAATTTTTTATGCTTACAGTAAAAGGTAAGACGACAGTTACCCGAAGTATGGAGGAATAGGATAAGCTGTCCGTTAAATTACGGTAGCACCTTTTGGATCAGATAATCCTGATCAACCTGTACCTTCCGGGCTGGAAAATCTGAAAGCGAAATACGCAACTGTTTCTGCAGCTCTATTTGTAGGGTATTGCCAAAGAGGCTCCATCTGCAGATCTGTTAAGTATCCCAGAGGTTCCCTTAGCACCGTTTATCAGAGGAGATCCTGAAGAAGATGCACCCATATCGGGGAATAAGAAGAATGATGTAAGGAATCGTTCAGGTGTTTTGATCAGGACGAAGTTCGTTCATGCAACCACCCTATCAGTGCACCGGAGCTTGCACCAAGGGCTGCCATACATAAAGCATCTACGAAACTGACGGGTAAATTATATAGGTTGTATTGAGAAAAGGAAACCATATTCATCCCGAGACTGAATAGGAAAAATATAATTGCTCCGTTTATTGCTCCTTTAATACCCGATTTGATGTCTGCAATCTCTATAATGTAAGACATCGTAATGCCCCATAAAATATTTCCTGCTCCGATGGCCCAGATTTCCATTGGGTCTTTTATCAATCCCGGGTAGTTGGGAATGTTGTTGGTAAAATATTCCATCAATAGGATCCCATAAATTAAAAATCCAGTCAGGAAGACAACTATACCTCCGGCAAGACCGATTAGTAAGGTTTTAATATTCATTTTACGAGTTTCTTCAATGAAATTTAACCTTATTATTTGATATTAACAAGTGTTTTTATAGAGAATCAATTGTAAATGAAAGAGATAGATGTTTGGAAGAGAATTTCATATTATGGGTGTTCTGTTGATTAAGAATTGTATTAAAGGATCAATTATATTAATATCTTTATAAAATGATCTGGAAACTAGTTAAAGAAGAGCTGCCTGAACAGGCAATTGATGTCTTATTATTTGATGGCGGACAAATTTATTTCGGATACTATAGTGAAAAGTATCATAAGTTTGTAGTAGCGAATGATAAAGTAGCTTTAGAGGATTTTACGCATTGGATGTCCTTGCCGGAATTTCCGAATAGATAATTGGATTTAGAAGTTTTACCCGGTTTAAAGTATACAAGGATCAGAGTCCGCAATTACTAAGTGGTTATTTGTCGAGATTTTTGGGGTTAGGAGGAGTAGAGGTAATCTCTCCGAATTCATTTACATATGCCATCATATCTTCGAGTTTGCCTCCACTTGAATTTTGCTTGCGTTCCATTTTTCTCTGTTCTTTTTCTTCCTTTTTCTTAGCTCTGTTTTTTTCGAGCTGTTTCTTCATGAATGTTGCCTGCGATTTTGCCATAATTGGTTTAATAGTGTAAAAAATTACTATCCGGAATTATTGCTCGCTGCAGGTAGTGTTTGGAATTCGTCGTGGGATGGATCTTATTCAGAGTTGAAATCTATAAACTCGTGATCAGACGAATAGCGCAGTTATGAAATAAAGAATAGCGTTTGCTGTGCTGCAAAAGTAGGCATTTTAAAGCGGAAAGACAAGTTTAACAGGCATAAGAACTATTCTTTGCCTGTTAAAATGGATTATTCATGGTTTAGTTAGCAATAATTTTTATCAGAGAGCCCTTTTGTACCTGGTCGGTTAACTGCATGCCATTCAGAATTGATAGTTCTTCCATTCGACCTTCAGGTACTTTAAATGTTGCTAATGCCTGTCTTAAGGTTCCGGTTGTTCCAACTGTTTTTATGCGGATTCTTTCAGGCTGTTTATTCAATTTCGATGGATCGCTCAGTTCTTTAAAATTCTTCATGGTTTGTGTAAATATTCCTGAATAATTGTTAAAGTCTGCAGTCGAACTTGCTCCAAGTAATACATAGATATTCTGATTATACTGGATATAATAGGAAAGGGTTCTAACCGATGAGCTTTGCTGTCCCTGTTGTGGTTTTACATCTGCGATAACTGACATTGCATTCAACCCGTTTACGGTAACCGGGTTTGATTCTACCACCTGAAGATTATTGTTCTGTATCATTGTATTCATGGCATCCTGAAGCGTTTTGCCACTTCCTAATGTCATCATCAGAATAGCTTTTCCGTCTTTTGGGGCTAATTGCACTCTTTGAGGAGTGTTTTGGTAATTCCATCCTGCGGGTGTAGGAAACTGGAATTTTAATTCAGGATGATAGAAGACATCTTTCTCAAGAAAACCCTGTTTAGGATCTTCTCCATAGATTAGTCCTTCAATCATTCTTAAATAATTATTGCGGTTTACGGTAGGGTTATTCAGATTCAGTTTCTTTTTCCATTCTACCGAAAGATTATTGACAGTTATATTCCTTTCTCCCGGATTAGGGTGTGTTGAGAGGAAGTCGGGAAGTTCAGCCGCTCCGGTTCCGGCACTTTTTCTTTCAAGTGTATTAAAGAAACCGGCCATCTCATGCGCATCATATCCGATTCTTGAAGAATACTCTACTCCAAGTTCATCTGACTGGCGCTCTGCATCACGACCGAACTTCAGGAAAAGAAGTCCCAGTCCCTGAGATAAAGGCTCAGCAAAATCAGCCACTTGCGGAACAAGAATCATACTTCCGATTAATCCTACCTGACCTAAAACTGCTTTGGTTTGCTGAGATACCGAATGTCTGGCGGTAATATGTCCTATTTCGTGTCCAAGTACACCTGCAAATTCGGCTTCATTATTGAAATGAGCCATAATTCCCCGCGTAAAATAAACGTATCCCCCTGGGACGGCAAATGCATTAAGGACGTCAGAATCTACGATTTTGAATTCATATTTCAATCCTGGTCTGTGTGAAATCGCTGCCATTTCATTGCCTTTTTTGGTAATAAAATCCTGCAGGGCTTTATTTTCATAAAGTCCATATTGGGCAACAATTTGAGGATCAGCATCTTTTCCCATTGCGATTTCCTGCTCTTCAGACATCAAAACAATTTGCTTCTTGCCTGTAACAGGGTTAACTGCACATGAGTTTGTCAAAAAGAGTGATGCGGTTAAGCAGGAATAAAGTATGATATTTTTCATTTTCTTCTATTTAAATCAATGGTTCAAATTTCCTGCCAATCTTAAATAACTGTTCAATTCGGTATTTTAAATTTACCTTTCATATAAATCAGAAGGTTCAAATTCATTAAAAATATTGAAGATTGGTTTGTTATTAATTGAATTTCAGATGACGATGCTTTCAGTTTCGTATCATTAATTTTTTGCCGGATAAAAGGTTTATTTTTCTGTTTTTCCTGGTTGTTTTTGTCTTTTTGTGGAATTTAAAATACCTTGACAGGTGTACAATACTCAGGAGTGTATTGTTTTCTGTTACGATTTGTTTAAAGTTCCCTTACCCAGATATTCCTGAAACTTACAGGTTCGCTCGGATCGCCATGATCCTGTAGTTTTATCGGTAAGGGTCCGTGCTTTTTGTAAAATGGTGCACCGATATAGACTGTTTCACCCCTTAGTTCCAGGTTATTTTGAATTAATACACCATTATGGAATACTGTTACTCTCGCAGGATTTTTAAGACTTCCATTATCGTTAAATACAGGGGCAGTCCATACTACATCATAGTATTGCCATTCCCCCGGCTTTTTAGAAGCATTCACCAGTGGAATGGCTTGTTTGTAAATACTTCCAGCCTGACCATTGCTGTAGGTTGAATTTTGGTATGAATCAAGTAACTGGAGCTCATATCCTGCGTCAGCACTACCCTGGGTTGAACCCAGAAATATACCACTATTACCTCTGGCCTGACCACTTCCGGTAATGTTTGAAGGAATTTGCCATTCAATGTGAAGCTGATAATTGGTAAACTTCTTTTTTGTTTCAATATTGCCGGTACCCTTTTTAACGGTGAAAATATCACCTTTGACTGTCCATTTGGCTTCGGTACCATCTTTTACTGACTTCCATTCATTCAGGTTGTTCCCGTTGAATAATACAATTGCGTCTTCCGGTATCGGGTTAAATTTTATCTGCTTGGGAACAGGAGTCCAGACCTCTGTATCTTTTGGGTCAGCTTTTTGTTGAGCAAATCCTTGCTGACAAATCATTATAGCAAGTGAACCTATCAGTGCAATCTTTTTCATGAAATTGGTTTTGTTTAATATGTTTTTTCTAGTCTAATTTAGGTTTATTTAGGAAATATTCCACTTCAATACATTACCATCTGTCTCAAATAGTATATTTTTGTCTCTATGAGTACTTTAAGACAAAAGGTCAGTCTGGAGGGCATTCGTTTCTTTTCTTATCATGGGTTTTATCCCGAGGAGCAAATCGTTGGCACAGAGTTTATTCTTGATATTGATACAGAGACTGAAGTTTTTAGCTCCGGGGATGATGAAATAAGCAATACAGTGAATTATGAACGGCTTTTCAGGATTGCTTCTGAAGAGATGGATGTCCCCCGTAAATTAATTGAAACCGTGGCCCATGGTATTCTGGATAAGATCAGACATGAGTTTATCGCAGTTCAGGAGATAAGAGTTAGGATCCGTAAAATGCATCCGCCTATGGGTGCGGAAATTAGGAATTCGGGTATTGAACTTGTATTTAGAAGATAGCATGCAGTTTAATTCTATTGATAGTAGTCTTTTAGCTGAAATTTCAAAGCTTGTCGGAGTAGAGAATGTTTATACCGGTTCAGATGATTTGCAGCCATACTCTCACGATGAAACCGAGGATCTTGTATATTTCCCCGAGCTTGTGGTGAAACCATCAAGTGCTGAACAGATTTCGCAGCTGATGAAGCTTTGCAATAAGCATCGGATACCTGTTACTCCAAGAGGGGCGGGTACCGGACTTAGTGGTGGCGCACTTGCTGTAAATGGTGGTTTGATGATCTCCATGGAAAAGTTCAATCGTATTATTGAAATTGATGAGCGCAATTTACAGGCAACGGTTGAGTCGGGGGTAATAACAGAGGTGTTGATGAATGCAGTTGCTGAAAAGGGTTTGTACTATCCTGTGGACCCATCAAGCAAAGGTTCTTGTTTTATAGGCGGTAATGTTGCTCATGGTAGTGGCGGGCCGAGAGTGATAAAGTATGGAACAATCAGAGAGTATGTACTGAATCTTGAAGTTGTTTTGCCGGATGGTGAAATCATATGGACCGGAGCAAATACCTTAAAATATGCATCAGGTTTAAATCTTACCCAGTTGATGATTGGTTCAGAAGGTATACTGGCCATCATAACTAAGGTGGTATTAAAGCTTATTCCTCACCCTGCCCATAGTTTGGTAATGCTTGCTTCCTTTCCGGGTAATGAAGATGCCTGTACAGCAGTATCATCCATATTCAGGGCCGGAATATGCCCCTCCACTCTGGAGTTCATGGAAAGAAAAGCTGTGGAATGGGTTATTGCGTACGATCATTTTCCTTTTAATTTGAAAGATGATGTCGGGGCATTGCTGATGATAGAGATTGATGGGAATGATTTGGAGGTCTTGTTCAGTGATTGTGAGAAGATCAATGCTGTGCTTGAGAGTCATTCCTGTTCTGATGTTTTGCTGGGGGATACAGCTGCTCAAAAGGAATCTATTTGGAGAATGAGAAGGATTATGCCACTTTCTGTTAAGTCTAATTCAATTTATAAAGAAGAGGATACTGTTGTGCCTAGAGCGGAATTGCCGAAACTGATTTATGGAATTAAGGAAACCGGTAAAAAGTATGGTTTTGAATCTATATGTTATGGCCATGCAGGCGATGGTAACCTTCATGTAAATATTATCAAAGCGAATATGTCTGATCATGACTGGAATACCAAGCTCAAGGAAGGTATACGGGAAATATTTGAATTAACCGTTTCTTTAGGAGGGACAATTTCAGGTGAGCATGGAATCGGATCGGTGCAGCGTGAATATATGGATATCAGGTATTCCTCTACACACATGAACCTAATGCGAGGGATCAAAGCGGTATTTGATCCAAAGGGAATCCTGAATCCGGGTAAGATGATCTGATCTTTATTGGCCTTCCATTTTCCTGCGCTGGTATTCGGGTATCGGAACAGGCTTGTTTACATTGTAATCGTATGCAATACATAAGGTTGAACCGGTGGTGCATACCTGCTCTTCGCTGTTTATGATTTTAACTAATGTATACTCCAGATCAAAACTGCTGCCACCGATTCTGGATGTTCTTACATAAGCATAAACTTCGTCGTTGAGCATAATTGGTTTCAGATATTCCACATGCGAATTTCGTAGAATAATACCCACGCTATTCCAGTCCCATTCAATAATTTCATTCCAGTATGCGCTTCTCGCCATTTCAAAATAGGTTAAATAGATCGCATTGTTTACGTGTCCGAAAGCATCTATATCTGCAAATCTTATGGAGATAGGGGTTTTATAATTAAAGTCCTTACTATTAAATTGCTGCCTTACTGTCATGTATTTTTAATATTATAAGCCATAATGGCTTGTTTTTTATCCTAAAATATATATTGTTCCCGGTTGGTATACATATTGAAGCACTCTTTTCAGAAAAATAAACTTAGGAGGATAAAAAATGGCACTTGTAAAATTTGCAAACGGAAACTCAAACAAAGTATTTAAACCGGTTTATTCCGATGTGTTTGATTCATTTTTTAATTCTGATTCTTTTTTACCCAAAAGTACTGTCGTGCGAATTCCTGCAGTAAATATAGCAGAAAATGAAAGCGAATTCCATATTGAACTTGCTGTTCCGGGTTTGAAGAAAGAAGACTTTAAAATTAATCTTGAGCAGGATCAGCTGACTATTTCTGGTGAAAGTAAATCAGAGAGTACTGATCTGGATGAGCCTAAAAAATATAACCGGCTTGAATACAATTATTCTTCTTTTGTAAGGTCTTTCACGTTACCTGAAAGTGCTGATCAGTCAAAAATTGAAGCTGAATATAAAGACGGAATATTGCTTGTCTCAATTGGTAAGAAAGAGGAAGCAAAAATCGTATCTAAAGAAATTGTAGTTAAATAAGTTCAATAATTGATGTTAGTAGAAAGGCAGTTTACCCGTGAACTGCCTTTTTTTTGTACTTTAAGCGATAAAAATCATATTTTTACTCCATGCAGAGAGAAATTTTAGAGACCAGAAGAAAAGCCTTAAAGATTAATTTGGATGAAGCAATTTATGGAACTTTCGCCGAAATAGGAGCCGGTCAGGAAGTTGCGAGGAACTTTTTCACTGCAGGTGCTGCTTCAGGAACAATTGCCAAGACGATGTCGGCATACGACATGGTTTTTAGTAATTCGATCTATGGTACAGAAGAATCCGGAAGATATGTATCAGAATCGCGTCTGGACAAAATGATTCAGCACGAATTTGGATTACTCTCAGAACGTCTTTCCGGTCCAAAATATGAGGGGAAGACTTTTTTCGCCTTTGCAGATACTGTAACCACACTTAATTTTAATAAAACCAATGATCCGCATGGCTGGCTGGGAATACGGTTTCAGTTAAAGCCTGGAGGTGAACCTAATGATATTATTTTTCATGTCCGACTGCTTGACAGTGATACAAGTTTACAGCAGAATGTGCTTGGAGTACTGGGGGTAAATCTGGTTTATGCGGCTTATTACTACCATGATAACATTCAGTTTATGATTGAATCACTGGTCGATAATCTTACGGTAGGCTCTGTAGAGATCGACCTGATCAGCCTCAGCGGGCCGCATTTTAAGAATGCGAACGACAGACTGGTAAATCTTTATCTGATTGCGAAGGGATTTTCGGGTGCCGCTATTTTTGACAAGGAAGGGCAGGTAAGGCAATCGAAAGACGTGTTATACAAGAAGGATGTGATGATTCTGAGAACTAAATTTGGGCAGAAATCAACTCCGAATTTTGACCTTTTCAACAAGGCGGTTGAGCAATTTAAACGTTCTCAGAATGTAAGCGATGATAATATTATTGTGATGATCGAGATTCTGATGACCAATTTTCTGGAGAACGACAGAACGGAAAAAGGTAATGAAGAACTTGTCACTTTTGCTAAACGTGCTGAAGAATTGTGTGCAACAGGTAATTATGTGATTGTTTCCGATTTCACAAGGAATCATAAGCTCGCACAGTATCTTTCACGATGTAATCCAAAGAGTGTAGGTATCTCAACCAATATTGCCAATCTCAAGAATATTTTCAATTCTGCTAATTACGGTGAACATTATACCGATGAGCTACTGGCTTATATCAGCGATTTATTCAGCAAAAATGTCAAGCTATATGCATATCCTTATCTGGATAAGAAGAATAATGAGATTATCACTACCAGGAATATGCCGGTATCACCTGAAGCAAAACACCTGTTTGAGTTTCTGATTCAGAACGGTTATATTATGGATATTGATGAATATGATGAAAAGTATGTGAAAACGGTTTAGTCCGAATAAGTGAGAGACTTAGTTTCTCATATTAATAAACTGCAGAGGTTGGCCGAAGTTATCAGAGCGGCAAAGTGAAATTACAGCCTGAAGATCATCAATCTTCTTGCCCTGAACCCTTACCTGATCATCCATAATAGAAGCCTGAACTTTTAGTCCACTGTCTTTTATTTTTTTTACAATTTTTTTTGCCGTTTCTTTATCAATCCCCTCTTTAATTTTTATTTCTTTTCGGAGCATGTTTCCTGAAGCATATTGCTCTTTTCCAAAATCCATGCTTCCCGGATCCAGATTATTTTTGACCATTCTTGATATGATGGCGTCCTGAATGGCTTTCAGACGCATGTCATTTTCAGTTATGATGGTAATTTCATTCGTCTTTTTATCAAGCTCTACACTGCTTTTAGAATCATTAAAATCATAACGGTTCAAAATTTCTTTTTTTGCGGTATTTATTGCATTATCGAGTGTCTGACCATCGATTTTGCTAACTATATCAAATGTTGGCATAATAGAGAGTATGTTGGTTGCGATGAATTTTTTGTATATTAGTTAAGTACAACTTTTTTAACCTTAAAATCAGGAATATGAAAGCAAATAAAGCAAAAACATCTAATAAAGCTGTAAAAAAAGTAGATAAGCAGCTTATAAAAAAAGAGTTAGAGACTTCAATATCAGCTAAATTTCTTGATGTATTAAAAGGTATGGGGCATGATGCGGAAAAATTTACCAAAGAAATTAAAAAGACAAGTAAGGCTCTTGCCAGGAAGATCGCGAAAAAATATAAGGAAGTAAAAGTTGTAGTAGGAGAAAAATTAGAGAGTAACGTTAAAGTTAAACCTCTGAATGCTCCGGTTAAAAAAACAGTATCAGCTCCTAGAAAAGCTATTACTTCGGCTGTTAAGAAAGCAGAGAAAATTGTTACAAGCGTTCAAAAGACCAAAGTACCTGTAAGCACGCCGGCTCGTAAAAAAAGTGCTGTTTCCCGTAAATCTCCAGCAATCAAATCTCCCGAAACTGCAGTAGTAGCAGAAGTAAAGAAACTTGCTGTAAAGAAAACTCCCAGACCTAAAACAGAGATAAAGCCGGTTGAATAAGACCTGTATTTAATCTTTTATTAATATTTAATTAACATAAAAATCTGATTTTTACGATCCCTGACTCCATAAAGGGATTTGTCCGATGTCTAAAAGTATTCCGCTTATTAATCGTGAGCTTAGTTGGTTATATTTTAACGACCGAGTATTGCAGGAGGCAGATGATCATACTGTACCCTTAGTGGAACGCATCAGGTTTCTTGCTATTTTTTCGTCAAATCTGGATGAGTTTTACAGGGTAAGGGTTGCCACTTTAAACAGACTCTCCAATCTGAATACGAAATCTAAGGAGATCTTGGGATACAATCCTAAAAAGACACTGAATCAAATTAAGAATATTGTTGTAAAGCAAGAGCGAAAGTTCAACCACCTGTATGAGAACATCATCATAAAAGAACTAGAGCAGCAAAAGATATTTATCATTAATGAGAAGCAGCTGAATGTTTCCCGGGGTTTATTCGTGAGAAATTATTTCAGGGAAAAGGTGTTGTCGACACTTGTTCCGATTATGCTTAATAAGAATGAACCTTTTCCTGAGCTCAAGGACAGGGCAATTTATTTTTTTGTCAGACTTGTTCATCATAAGAATAAAGAAAAGTACAAATATGCTCTGATTGAAATACCTACAGACAGTTCCAACAGGTTTATCGTACTTCCTGAAACCAATAATTTAAAATTTATTACACTCATAGACGACATTGTAAGGTATTGTCTGGAGGATATATTTTTTATTTTCAATTATGATGAAATTGAAGCTTATTCCATTCAATTAACGCGCGATGCCGAGCTTGACCTGGATAAGCATGTAAGCGAAAAATTTATTGACGCATTAACTAAAAGTTTGCAAAAGAGAGGGAAGGGCAAACCGATGAGATTAATGTATGATACTGAAATGCCATTGGATATGCTTACTTATCTGGTTGCAAAGCTTGATCTTTCCGCCGACGGACTGATTCCGGGTAATCGTTATCATAATTTTAAAGATTTTATAAAGTTCCCGAATGTTGGTGGTCCGGATCTTGAATACCCACCTCTTGAAATACTTCCGGTAAAGGGACTTTCTAATGTGAAGAGTATTTTTAGTCAGATTGCGGTAAGAGATTACCTTGTTAATCTCCCTTATCAATCTTTTGATTATATCATTCATTTTTTAAGAGAAGCGGCTATTGATCCTAAAGTGAAGGAGATTAGCATTACTTTATACCGTCTGGCTGAAAATTCAAGGGTTATTCACGCCTTAATCAATGCCGCCAAGAACGGCAAAAAGATTAACTGTTTGGTAGAGCTTAAAGCAAGATTTGATGAGCAGGCAAATATATACTGGACTAACCGTCTGGAAGAGGAGGGAGTGAGTGTTAATTATGGCATCATGGATTATAAAGTTCACTCTAAAATCTGTCTGGTAAAGCGTTTGGAAAAAGGTAAATTCTTCTATTATGCTAATCTTGCAACCGGTAATTATAATGAAAAGACAGCCGGTTTGTATTGCGACCATAGTTTGTTTACGGCAAATCCATTGATAACTGGTGAGTTGATCCGTCTGTTTGATGGCCTTCAGAAAAAGGTATTTCATAAAGGTTTTGAGCATCTCATCGTATCTCCGCTGGAGAGTAGGAAGAAATTGTATGCGCTGATTGATAAAGAAATAAAAAATTCAAAATCTTCAAAAGATGCATTTATTGTTTTGAAGATGAACAGCCTTACAGATGAAGAGGTAATCAGTAAATTGTATGATGCCAGTAATGCCGGAGTTAAAATCCGGTTGATTATTCGTGGAATGTGCTGTCTGGTGCCGGGTGTAGAGGGTTTCAGCGGGAATATAGAGGTAATCAGTATTATTGATCGTTTTTTAGAGCATGCCAGGATATGGGTGTTTGCCAATGGAGGAAAAGAAAAGGTATTTTTGTCTTCCGCAGATCTGATGCCCAGAAATTTAGATCACCGGGTTGAAGTTGGGTTCCCTATTCTGGATCAGGAAGTGAAGGAAGAGATTTTGCGTATTCTTGAAATTCAGTTGAATGATAATACCAAAGCCAGGGAAATTAATGTTCTGAATAATAACCGATATATTAAAACAAATTCAAAAGTTAAAAACAGAGCCCAGAAGGACATATATAATTACTTAAAATATAAAATATAATAAATTGAGATACGCTGCTATAGATATTGGATCGAATGCTGTCAGGTTATTAATAGCCGATATTAAACAAAATGACAGAACTTTTTCTTTTAAGAAGAATACATTGATCCGTGTGCCGTTACGATTGGGGGATGATGCCTTTCTTGATAAAAAGATTTCAGTAAAAAAGATTGATGAGCTGGTAAAAACTATGACTGCTTTCAGGAATCTCATCGATGTTTATAAGGTTGGAGATTATATGGCCTGTGCAACTTCGGCTATGCGTGAAGCAAAGAATGGTGATCTGATTGTTCAGAAAATCAAATCGGAAGCCAATATTGAAATAGAGATTGTAGGGGGGCAAAAAGAGGCTAAGATTATTTATGCAAGTCATATTGAGCAAAGTCTGGATAAGAAAAAGAACTATCTGTATATTGATGTGGGAGGCGGCAGTACCGAACTTTCTGTATTCAGCAATGGTGAGATGATGGCATCCCGCTCATTTAATTTGGGGGGAATCAGGATACTGGATAACCAGGATAAAGATGAGACTTGGGCAGAGATGAAAGATTGGGTTAAACAGAAAACCCAGCCTTATAAAAATCTTTCCGGGATTGGTACCGGAGGAAACATTAATAAGTTATTTCGTATGGCCGATCTTAAAGATGGAAGTCCGATAACATTTACAAAGTTAAGATCATTATACCTTTATTTGAATTCCTTCTCATTAAAAGACAGAATCAATGTGCTTGGACTTAATCAAGACAGGGCTGACGTAATTATTCCGGCTTCAGAAATATATCTGAGCGTTATGAAATGGGGTGGTGTAAAGCAGATTTACGTACCCAGAGTCGGACTGGTCGATGGAATCATTCAGCTTTTGATAGATAAGAATTTTAATGAATACTAAGATTCGATTATCTTCTTGGAACCTATCCACAGGAAATAAGTAATAACCGGCGCCATAACTACATCCATGGTGTAATGAACGTGCTGAATAAGTACTGCGGCTCCTATCAGGATCGTTGCAAGTAAAGCAAGAATTTTATCTGTTCTTTTCTTTAAGCACAAAAACATCAGAAACATGGCTGCAGTATGACCTGAGAAAAAGAGATCTTTCGTTATAAATTTAGGCCCGTAAAATTGATTGGCAATAGGGTCATGAATCGGAATCAGATCTGCAGGAGGATTCAGTGGAAAAAGACCTATTGAGACAAAACGGGATAGATTTATTAAAATAAAGCCCCACAGAAATTGTAAAAATATATGTGGATCCTGTTTAAATCTGCTGAATGTTAGTAGTGTCATTGACCATATCACAACAAAAATAAAGAGAGAAAGGTCGTATGAAGGCAGGTACGCAAGCAGGTAATCATTAAAGCTGATTCCGTTTCTTTGTTCAATAGCCTGATAGAAAAACGGAAGTGATATTAAAATAAAAGAAATCAGGATCAGACCGGTTATAAACTTCTTTCTGTAATCAGAATCTTGCCAGTTACTTCTCCAGACACTGATTGCTACTCTTGGTTCAGACATCTATATCTCCTTTTTTAAGCGCACAAAAATACATCTTTAATCTGTTTTTAAAAGATTAAAAATAGCTTTCATTTAATACATGTTTTCAGGCTTATTAAACTGTCTGATTTGTGTTTTATTATGTCTCAAATCAGTTTTTTTTACATGATCCAGCCGGACGGATTAACGGGAGTTCCGCCTTTCCAGATTTGAAATTGCATCTCTGTTAAACCATCGGTCGCGTCTGTTGCTACAGTCCCAATACTTTGTCTTGCCTGAACTTCCTGTCCGGCAGAAACAGTGACATTTTTTAATTTGGAGTAAATAGAAAAGTATTCTCCATGCCTGATAATTATGGTGTAGGAATTAACGAGGAAGACGACCTTGCTTACCTTGCCGTTATACACCGCTGAAACATTTGCGCCAGGATTCGTTTTAATGTTTATCCCCGGGTTGAAAATGGTTACATTGTTATATTTTTGCTGACCAAAACCAAGTGTTATCACACCCTGCGCAGGTTTTTGCATTCTACCCCGGCTACCCATGAAAGAAGAAGAAAGTTTTGCATCCTCAGGACTTGAAGCCAGGATTGAAGAACCTTTTGCAGATGCTTTTATCTCCTCGGTTTTCTCCGGAGAACTTTTTGTGCCGGACGATTTGGCTTTGAGAGCTGCTGCTTTTGCTGCCGCAATGCGCGCTCTTTCGGCAGCCTTTATTTGCTCTTCCCTGATTTCTTTACGAATCGCAGCCTGAATTGCACTGTTCAGTGCTGCAGCCTCTTTTTGCTTTTTAGACAATTGCTGTTGCAGCACCTTTTGCTGTTTAGTAAGATTACTTAGTATTTTGGATTGCTGGTCTTTATCTTTTCCAAGTGTCTGTTTTTCAGAGATCTGATCAAGGAGCAATGAGCTTTTTTCTTTTTTGTTCTGATCGAGTTTGCTGATTTCCTTTTTTAGGCTGGTTTGTGTGTTTTGTATATCATAAGCCTGCTTTTTTCGCATACGACCTACCTGCTGAATATAGCGGAGACGCATGTACGCCTGATTGAAATCATGAGAAGCAAAAATAAACATCAGTTTATTGTAGGTTCCCTGATTTTTGTGTGCAAAAACAATCATCTTCGCATACTGATTTTTTAGCCTCTGAAGATCGGTTTGTAAATTTTTTACTTCAGTAGTGTTACTGATAATCTTAGTATCGAGTATCCTTATTTCTGTGTTTATTGTACGTATTTTTTCTTCGCGAAGTCTGATTTGGGCATTTAACAGGTTGATCTGATTAAGAGAAAGTTTCTTGCTTCGGTCAATTTTACTTCTGCTCTTTTTTAATTGTTCGATTTCCCTGGTGATTGCCTCTTTTCTTTTTTTTAAAGCTGCACTGCTTTGGGCATATAAGGGTTCGAAAGAAATAAGCAGGAATAAAAGGATCAGGATTTTGAGAAAACGCATACAAAAATAATTGCGTCGCAAAACTATTAACAATATCAGAATTCCGATCAATATTTCTTATAATAATCTGAATTAATCTCTCTGATCAATATTCAGGAATATGGGCTTAATTCTTCTTACTTTTGCAGCGAAGTTTAACTTTATGCCTTCCCAAACTCAAAGACATCCGATCTATAACATGCAATTTGCTCTGCTTTGTTTGAGTTCATTCTTGTTTTCTGCCAGTTTTAATATGCTGATCCCCGAATTGCCGGCCTACCTGAGCAGCCTGGGTGGGGCTGAGTATAAAGGTTACATTATAGGTTTATTTACAATTACGGCCGGAATTGCCAGACCGTTTAGCGGAAAGCTGACAGATAAAGTTGGCAGGGTACCAGTAATGGCCGTCGGATCATTTGTTTGCGTTATCTGTGGTCTTTTGTATCCTTTATTAACAACTGTTGCAGGATTTCTGTGGCTTCGTTTATTCCATGGCTTTTCAACAGGCTTTAAACCCACAGCTACTGCAGCTTATGTAGCTGATATTGTTCCGGCTAACCGCTGGGGTGAGGCAATGGGAATACACGGACTTTGTTTCAGCACAGGACTTGCAATTGGTCCGGCAATAGGGAGTGAATTATCTCAGAGGATCTCCATGAATGCCCTGTTTTATTGTTCTTCCCTCTTCGCTCTTTTATCCATCGTGATATTGATGAATATGAAGGAAACACTGTCCGAAAAACAAAAGTTCAGTTTTTCTATGCTTAAAATGGATAGGAAGGAGATTTTTGAAATGCGGGTACTTCCGGGTGCAATTGTATGCTTTCTGTCTTATCTGAGTTACGGGGCAATTCTTACCTTGATTTCTGATTGGGGCAGTCATCTTGGGGTAGCAAATAAGGGTTTGTTTTATATGGTATTTACTATTTCTTCTCTGTTGATTCGTTTTATGTCGGGTAAAATGTCAGACCGTATCGGGAGGGTAAGCATTATCAGGTTTTCTTTATTTCTGCTTGTTGTTTCCATGTTTTTGATTGGCATTGCTAAATCTGCATTGTTTCTGATGTTTGCCTCTGCAGTTTATGGGGTTGCAACAGGTATGCTGTCGCCTGCACTTACAGCCTGGATAATAGATCTTAGTCATCCTGACCATAGGGGTAAAGCAGTAGCGACAATGTATATTGCTCTGGAAGCGGGTATCGGACTAGGCGCGTTTATGGCAGGAGCATTATTTATTCATGATATAAACATGATTCCATTTACCTTTTATCTTGTAGCTGGTCTCACTTTTCTTGCTTTTATTTATCTGACTTTTATTTATAAGCCAAGGCCAAAAATTAAGATGAATGAATCCTGAGTTATTGAAAAAGCTTGTAAGTATGCCAATGCCTTACGGTAAATACAAGGGCAGGATGTTATGCGATTTGCCGGAAGCTTATCTGGTATGGTATTATACAAAGGGCTTTCCCGGAGGAAAACTGGGCATGTTACTTTCAACGATGTATGAAATTAAACTTAACGGACTGGAATATCTATTGAAGCCCTTAAGAAAAAATAATCTGAACAGCTAAAATCAATACTAATATTTTTAGTATTGATAAATTCTCTTAATTTTGATCCCGAATCAGTTCAGAGGAAATGTATGCAATAGTAGATATTGAAACTACAGGTGGTCATGCCAGTGCTAATGGCATTACCGAAATCGCTATTGTAATTCATGATGGAAATGGCGTTATCGATACTTTCAGGTCGTTGATTAATCCTGAAAGACCTATTCCGGTTTATATTCAGGCATTAACAGGTATAAATGATGAGATGGTTCGGTCTGCTCCGAGATTTACAGAACTTGCTCCTCAGATTTATGATTTGTTGAAGGATAAGGTCTTTGTTGCTCACAATGTAAATTTCGATTATTCCTTTGTTCATTATCATCTTTCATCGGCCGGGTTTCAGTTACAAAGTAAAAAACTTTGTACAGTAAGGTTGAGTCGCAAAATTATTCCGGGATTAACATCCTATAGTCTGGGTAAATTATGTTCTCAGATAGGAATTAAAATCAGCGACCGTCACAGGGCTATGGGAGATGCATCTGCCACTGCAAAACTGTTTACTCTGCTGGTAGAAAGGGATACAGAAGGACATATCGGGAAGACATTAAATATCAGGTCAAAAGAACAATCATTACCTGCCCATTTACCCAAAGAGGACATGGATAAACTACCTTCAGCTCCCGGGATTTACTATTTTCATAATAAAAAATCAAAAGTAGTTTATGTCGGAAAAGCCAAAGATATCAGAAAGAGAGTCAGAAGCCATTTTACCAATAATAAACCTGGGAAGCAGAAGCAGGAATTTTTGAGGGAGGTATATCATGTCACATTTCAGGAATGCGGTACTGAGCTGATGTCATTCATTCTGGAAGCAGTTGAAATTAAGCGTTTATGGCCTGCATACAATCGTTCACTGAAACGATTTGAACATGCTTACGGATTGTATGTGTATGAAGATCAAAACGGATATATCAGACTTGTAATTGATAAGAAGTCCAGATATTCAAAGCCTTATTATACTTTTAACAGTGTTCTTGAAGGGCATAATCTCTTAAGAACCCTTGCTGCTGAATTTAATCTCTGTCCTAAATTATGTTTTATCCAAAGGAATAATGATAGCTGCATCGCTCTTGATGGGAAACCATGTAGGGGAGCTTGTGAACAGTCGGAAAGTTTTGCTGACTATAATTCCAGGGTCAAAGATGCTTTGGATCATCTCAGCACCAGCCTTCCAGCATTATTACTGATAGATGATGGACGTCATTATGAAGAGAAGAGCTGCATCCTGATGGAGCAGGGGCAGTTTTATGGTATGGGGTATATTCCGAATAATGTTTCTGATCGTAAGATGGATGAACTTAAATCATATCTCACTCAATATCCAGCCAACGATTATATCCGAAACCTGATTCTCAATTATGCTCAGCGATTTCCTGAAAAACTCAGGCTGCACTAATAATAAGTACACTGAACCGGAATGTGTACACAATATTGGTCATTCGGATAGTTCAAACCGGCTGATAAGTAATCCGATTAAACGGGTATGATAATTGTATAAATTGTTATGAATACTTTTTTATTAAGAGTAACTTTAATATAGTTCAGTTCAATGTTTACAAAAAAATAAAACCATGAAAAAGCAGATGTACCTTTTCGCAACCATTTTATTTTTAACTCTGACTGCTCCTGCAGTTATGGCTAATGATAATAAGTCTAAACCTGAGATGACCGCAAGTCAGATTGCACGTGTTGAAGAAATTCAAAAAAGAGTAGAGGAGATCAGGAGTTTAGATAAATCAAAACTTAGCCGGGATGAGCGCAAACAGTTGCGTAATGAACTTCAGGAAATGAAAAGAGAGGCTAAGGCGATGAGCGGGGGAGTTTACTTATCTGTAGGTGCAATCATTATCATTCTTCTTGTTTTGATATTGATTTTGTAATTTTTAATGAAGAAGCCGTTTATTAAAATGGCTTCTTCATTAAATTTATTTGTATTTACATAAATAAGAACATGGTTTTTCTGTACGTACTTTAAAGGATTGATTGGCATCAATTTCAAAAGATTGACCTTTCTTAAAACTGGTCCATTCAGTAGAACCCGGTACTTGTGCAATTAGTTCTCCTTCAATTACATACATGGTTTCGTGCATCGATGTGCCAAATTCGTATTCTCCTTTGTCAATTACACCTATAGTTGATTTTCCTTCAGCAGAGTCATAAGCCAGTGATTTAACGGCTCCCTCAAAATATTCATTAACTGTGATCATATACTTGTTTTATAGATCACAAAAATAGAAAAATATTTCAGGGTCTTGTTTCAAGACAGATGTATTCACCGATGAATTAGATCGTCAGACATTTATAAAAAAAATCAGGATACTTGAAAATTGTATCGATGAAAACCGGAGTTACAGGGATTTTGGTTATTTTTAGCGTTTCAGGGCAATAATAACTCTACAAAATGAAAATTCTCTATGCTATTCAGGGTACCGGTAACGGCCATCTTAGCCGTGCAATGGATGTCATTCCTTGTCTGCAGAAACATGGAGAAGTAGATGTTCTTGTGAGTGGAACCCAGGGAGATTTAAGTATTCCTTTTTTAATAAAATACAGGCTTAGAGGTTTAAGTTTTATTTTCGGAAAGTCCGGAGGAGTTGATCTTTGGAAAACCTGTGTCAAATCCAATATCCGAAAGCTTGTTAAAGAGATTAATTCGCTGCCGGTTGAGAAGTATGATTTGATTATCAATGATTTTGAGCCAGTTTCTGCCTGGGCCTGTTCTATGAAGGATATTCCCTGTATCGGACTTAGTCATCAGGCTGCTGTGCTTGCTGAAGAAGCACCCGTTCCAGACCATAGAGATATATTAGGTAAATTAATCCTTAAAAATTATGCTCCCAATACCAGTCAGTATGGTTTTCATTTCAAGAGTTATGAGGAGAATATATTTACTCCAGTAATCAGGAGACAGGTAAGAGAACATAGTCTGGAAAACAGAGGCCATTATACTGTTTATCTCCCTTCTTATGATGATAAACGGTTGGTTACGAAGCTGAGTCAGTTTACTGGTGTGAGCTGGGATGTATTTTCCAAACATAACCGAAAGCCTTTCCGGTTCAGGAATGTATCTGTACAGCCTATTCACAATGAGAAGTTTATAGAAAGTATGGCTTATTCAGAGGGAGTGTTATGCGGAGCTGGTTTTGAAACTCCGGCCGAAGCTTTGTTCATGAGGAAAAAGCTTCTCGTTATCCCGATGAAAAACCAATACGAGCAACAATTAAATGCGGCGGCATTGAAGGAAATGGGAGTTCCTGTGATCAAAAACCTTAACCATAAGTATGATATGGTCATTAATCACTGGCTTGAATGTAATGATATTATTGATGTACATTATCCGGATATTACCCAACAGATAATAGATCAGATCATCGATAAACATTACAGTTTGCCATTAATTAAGCATCTCAGAAGTTCAGGTTGATTCGGATTATCAGAAATAACTATTTCCAAGAATTAAATCAAGCCAATAAGTATTAACCAAACAAGTTGCTGCTCAGATATCTGTCGCCGCGGTCGCAGGCAATAAAAACGATCAGGCCTTTTTCCAGTTCACCGGCCAGTCTGATCGCCGCAGATGCTGCTCCACCACTACTCATTCCTGCAAATATACCTTCGGTTTTAGCAAGCTTTCGACTCATTTCAATAGCTTCGGCTTCTGAAATGTCCATGATGCGGTCAACACGGCTTGGTTCAAAAATTTTAGGAAGGTATGCTTCAGGCCATCTTCGAATTCCGGGAATGGATGAATCTTCGGTTGGCTGACAGCCGATAATCTGTATGTCCGGATTTTGCTCTTTCAAATAACGTGAGCATCCCATAATCGTTCCTGTGGTGCCCATGGAGCTTACAAAATGTGTTATTTTATGGTCAGAGTCTTTCCATAATTCCGGCCCGGTAGTTTTGTAATGGGCCATACTATTGTCGGGGTTGGCAAACTGATTTAATAAGTAACTTTCGCCTCTGGCAGCTTTTGCCTCAGCATAATCACGGCAAAGTTCAATTCCTTCGAGCAGGGTAACTTTTGCTCCGAAGGCTTCCATAGTCAGAGTACGCTCTCTGGTCGAATTAGAAGGCATCACCAGTTCAATTTCATAGCCAAACATACTGGCAATCATCGCCAGAGCAATACCGGTATTTCCGCTTGTGGCTTCAATAAGAGGCATGCCTTTTTTCAAATCGCCCCGTTCAATGGCACTTCTTATCATATTCAGGGCAGCCCTGTCCTTTACACTTCCACCCGGATTATTTCCTTCAAGCTTCGCAAAGATCTTAACAGCGGGATTGGGATTCAGTCTTTGCAGTTCTACCATTGGAGTATTCCCAACCTGATCAATTATACCTGCCATGTTATTTATTCTTTGGTTTTTTATCGTTTGAAATCATCACTTCAGCGGTATTATACACAGAAGATCCCGGAGGAATACTTTTGGTAATCCAGACATTACCTCCAATGATGCTATTATGTCCTATAACCGTTTCACCTCCCAAAATTGTCGCACCCGAATAAACCACTACATTATCTTCAATAGTTGGATGGCGTTTGGTATTTGCCATGCTTTTGTGAACACTTAATGCTCCAAGAGTAACACCCTGGTACATTTTTACATGTTTACCTATTTTACATGTTTCTCCAATCACAATGCCTGTTCCATGATCTATATGAAAGTATTCACCAATTTCTGCGGCCGGATGAATATCAATACCTGTCTTTGAATGTGCATATTCGGTAAATATGCGTGGGAGCAATGGAACTCCCAGTTTATAAAGGGCATGGGCAAGCCTGTAAAAAGTGATTGCATAGAAACCCGGATAGGTTCTGATTACTTCAAATTCACTTTTTGCAGCCGGGTCTCCTTCAAATATGGCCTTTATATCAGTATTTAATACCCGATAAAGTTCAGGTAATTGTTTGAAAAATTCTTTGGTGAGTTTCGAATTATCACAGTTTATACATGCTCTGGTTGCTTCCATCATAGCGCATAATTCAGCTTCCAGCTTGTCGAATTCCTGCTTTAATTTGTCAAGCGAGCTTATACTACGTCTGGATTGCTCTGGAAACAGGAGCCGGATAAGTTCTAATGCCCATCGGGAAATCTCTTTGTTCGAAGGAACGGCATCAGCATCCTGCTGTTTCTTGAAAATGTGTCTGAAAAAATCTTCGTTCATCTAATTTATTCCAACAGGAATCTGTTTTTTGCGTATTGCAAGTTTAACGAAAAGAATGTTGTTGCTTTGTAAAAACTTAATTAAATAATCTCAGAAAATAGCCGGATCCTTTTGGTATCAACGTGTAAGCTGATGCAATTCGAAGATTTCCGAAGGATTGTTTATTCCTTCTTCTGCAAGTAAAGCAAGTATTTTTTTAAAAGGCTCAGAATTGCCGGCAATATTCGATAAATAGACTATTGAAGTTTTTTGTCCGGGGATATTAACCGAAAATGTACTGAATCCGCAAGTACTTCCTGAATGAAATAATGCAGGATCTCCTTTTGTAAAATAGAACCATCCGGGTCCGTAATAACTTTGGGTAACCTCCTTGATAGAGAAATTGAGCTTTGACAGTACTTGCGGCATATCAATCAGAGTATTATTCCATAGAGCATGAGTCCATTTTTTATAATCTTTTAAGGATGTATAAACTCCTCCATCTCCTTTAACTGCACTTGTTGAACTCTGGTCATTCGCATAAATCATATTGTTTTTATCTCTGGCGAAACCCATTGCACGATCGGGGATAGGGTTCTCTTTCTCATATACCTGCGAATGATTCATTTTTAAAGGGGTAAAAATCTTTTCTTTGATAAACTTTGGAAAGCTTTGTCCGGATACTCTTTCAATGATTAATGCCATTAATGCATAAGCGGAATTGCTATATCTGAAATCACTTCCCGGTTTGAAATATGTTTTAGTCTCTTTTTGGAGAAGATTCAGAACATCTGCATCCAGAAGTTGAGTCTCCACCGATTGATCCATGATTTCCTCATAATCAATAATTCCGGATGAGTGGGTAATCAGATGTCTGATTAATATATTACTCCCAATGCCTGAAGGTAATTCCGGGAGGTAGCGATCTATCGGATCATCAAAGGAAATTTTATTTTCTTTCTCCAGAAGGACCAGGCCCATTGCGGTAAATTGCTTGGATATAGAAGCGAGTCTGAAATTAGTGCCGGCTTTGATCTTAGTATCAGAACCGGGATCTGCTATACCAAAGCCTTTATTATAAAGGACTTTACCTCCTGATTCAACATAAAGTGCAATTCCCGGTTCATTCTTACCAACGTTGTTTTTTAACAGTGAGTCAAGACGTTTTTCAAGCTGGGCAAATGCAGATTGCGTAATCATGATAGAAATCATTACAAAGAGATATTTCATCTGTGTAGAATTTTTGATTTAATTTATCAAAATAAATCAGCAAACAGGTTTCGTGAGCTGAATTAGTAGGAAATCAGCGTATTCAGGATTCAAAAATTGCCATAATCTTTTGAAGATCTTCCGGGGTATCAATAGCCTGTGACTCCATTTCGGTAATCGCTACTTTAATTTTATAACCATTCTCGATCCATCTTAGCTGTTCAAGTGCTTCGGCTTTCTCAAGTTTGCTAACCGGTAATTGGATGATTTCTGAAAGTGTTTTGCTGCGGAATGCGTAAATGCCTATATGCTTGTAAAAAGTGTGAATATCAAGCCAGCTTTCATTTTTTACTCCTCTTAGAAAAGGAATGGTCGAACGACTGAAATAGACAGCTTCCTGCAGTTTGCTGATAACCACTTTAGGAGTATTCTCATTGAAGAGTTCATCCTGAGAGATAACTTTTTTAACTAATGTTGCAATGGAGGTGTCTGCCTGATCAAAGCAGGAACAAAGAAGATCAATTTGAAGAGGATCAATAAGGGGTTCATCCCCTTGAATATTAACAAGTATATCAAACTCCGGATAATTCAGAGCTACTTCACCGCAGCGGTCAGTTCCGCTGAGATGTGTATCTGAAGTCATCAATACCTCTGCACCAAAGTCTTTCACATGATCATAAATACGCTTATCATCAGTTGCAATCACAACTTTTGAAAGTGATGATGATTTAAGGGTCTGTTCATAAACCCTGCGGATCATACTTTTACCCGCTATGTCAATCAAAGGTTTACCCGGAAACCGACTTGATTCATAACGGGCAGGGATGATTCCAAGAACTTTCATGAGATCACTGGCTGATTAAAATAATCCGTGGATTTCGCGTTCAATACTATTGATAACGAATCCAAGATCTTCAGGTTTATTTGCGAAATCGAGTTTGTCTTTATCAAGTATGAGTAGTTTACCCTGAGTATAGGAATTGATCCAGTTTGAATATTTTTCATTTAGTTTGGAAAGATAATCCAAACGTATGCCTGCTTCATACTCCCTGCCTCTTCTCTGAATATTATTGACAAGGGTCGGAACAGATGCTCTGAGGTAAATAAGAAGGTCCGGAGGTTTAATAAATGCAGTAATATTTTCAAAAATAGCGCGGTAATTATCATAATCTCGGGAGGTCATTAAACCCATATCATGCAGGTTCTCCGCAAAAATATAAGCGTCTTCATAGATAGTCCGGTCCTGAATGATGTTTCGGTTGGTTCGCTGAAGCTCCAGAATCTGCTGAAAGCGGCTGTTTAGGAAATAAATCTGAAGATTAAAGCTCCACCGTTTCATATCGCTGTAGAAATCTTCCAGATAAGGGTTATTTTCAACAGCTTCAAATTGAGCTTCGTAGCCAAGGTGTTTTGCGAGCAATTCTGTCAGGGTAGTTTTACCTGCCCCGATATTTCCAACTATAGCAATATGCATGATGTTTCAGGTATTACATAGTGAAAATCACTATGCAGGAATGAAAATACTAATTGTTTCAATAAACCGGCTAAGTGTTAAAAACTTTTAAAGCCAATAATCTCTCTTACTTCCCGAATTGTTTTAGAGGCGCTTTCTCTTGCTTTTTCAGCACCAAGATGTGCAACTTTTCTCAGATAGTCATGATCATTTGAGATATCATGGATTCTTTCACGAATCGGGCTTGTAGCAATGATCATGTCTTCAGCCAGTTGTTTTTTAAAATCTCCGTATCTGATCTGCATTTTATTGTACAGATTGTCAAAATGATTGTATGTGTCTGCAGATGAGACAATTTTCATCAGATCAAAAAGATTCTGAATAGCCTCTGGTTTTGTCTGGTTCTCTGCTGTAGGACCTGCATCACTCACCGCCCTCATCACCTTTTTGCGGATTACTTCCGGTTCGTCGGAAAGATAAACGGCATTGGCCTCACCCTCAGATTTTCCCATTTTACCCTTACCGTCCAGGCCCGGTACTTTGACCAGGTTTGCACTAAAACTGAATGCATATGGCTCAGGAAAATAATCCACATTATACATTCTGTTAAAGCGGTTTCCGAAAGTCCTGGCCATTTCAAGATGCTGTTCCTGATCCTTTCCCACGGGAACCTTAGTAGCTTTATGAATGATTATATCTGCTGCCATAAGTACAGGATAAGTTAACAATCCTGCATTAACATTATCCGGATGTGCCCTTACTTTATCTTTGAAAGAAGTGCTTCTTTCCAGCTCACCAAGATAGGCGTTCATGTTAAGGTAAAGGTAAAGTTCAGTGATTTCAGGAACATCAGATTGAACATAAATGGTTGCAGTTTCAGGATCTATTCCTGAAGCAAGGTATTCAACAAGCACCTGCTTTACATTTCCATGCAGGTCGACCGGATTGGGATGTGTAGTCAGTGAATGATAATCTGCTATGAAAAAGTAGCAGTTATACTCTTTTTGCATCTGAACAAAGTTTCTGACGGCACCATAAAAATTACCTAAATGCAGTTTACCGGTACTGCGGATACCACTTACAACAGTTTCCATACGCCGCGAAATTAAGGAATTTTATCTAAACAGACTGAACCATGAAGTATTAAAAGCTCATCAAATTTGCTATTTTTGAAATAATGAAGAGACTTTTTAAAACTGTACACCTTTATTATTTTCAGGGTTTGTTAGCCGCTCTCTTTACCAGTCTCTATCCCGTAATATTTTTTTACTCAAAGAGTTCTGCCAAATTCCATGGTATGAACAGAATGCGTTACTTCTTTAGTTATCTGAGTTCTCTGTTCTCCGGTTTTCTTTACCGGTATTCCTTTGAGCAAAAAATTGATTGGTCTCGGAATTATATTATTTGTGCAAATCATACATCTAATCTTGATATCACTGCGATTATCCTTCTTGCCAAACGAAATTATGTGTTTATGGGGAAGGAAGAATTATTAAAGAATTTTGTTACCGGTATCTATTTCCGAACAGTTGATATTCCGGTAAACCGCGAAAGTAAGATATCTGCCTTTCGTGCATTTAAAAAGGCTGAAGAAAGTCTCAGGGAAGGTAAAAGTGTGATTATATTTCCCGAAGGAATGATAAGCGATGCGTATCCTCCTGTTTTACAGTCGTTTAAAAATGGTCCATTCAAGCTTGCAATAGAGCAGGGTGTGCCTATATTGCCTGTAACTATTGTAAATAATTGGAATTTAATGTGGGATGATGGAAAGAGATATGGAAGTAGTCCGGGGATTTGCGATATTTGCGTTCATACACCTGTTGAAACATCGGGCATGACCAATGATGATGTCGAAGGATTAAAGAACAGGGTTTTTGATATAATCAGTAAACGGCTTAATGGTTTGACGGATAACAATTCTGTCTTTGATGAAGCTGAGAATTTAAATTAATTGAAATGAAGGTAAATCCGGAAACCATAGATAAAATTGCTCATCTGGCCAGACTGGATGTGAGAGAGGAAGAAAAGCAGGGATTACTGGATGATATGAACAAGATTTTGACATTCATGGATAAATTGAATGAGGTAGATACTTCGGATATTGAACCTTTGATTTATATGAACGATGAAGTTAATGTTCTAAGAGAAGATATTGTATATCATGAGATTAACAGGGAACAGGCTCTGAAGAATGCTCCCAAACAGGACGGGAAGTTTTTCAGAGTAGCCAAGGTTATTAATAAGGTCTGATTCTTTCTTGTAACAAAACAGACATCTCCATAGTCTAAAAAGAAAAAATATGGCCCAGGAACCTCTTATTACTTTAACAGACATTGGTAGAAAATATGTCATTGGTGCAGAGACAATCCATGCTCTCAAATCTGTTTCATTAAGTATAAATAAAGGTGAATTTGTGGCATTGATGGGGCCTTCAGGATCCGGAAAGTCAACTCTGATGAATATTCTGGGTTGTTTGGATACTCCAACTAAGGGGGTGTATATACTGAACGGAAATCAGGTCAGTGAAATGACAGACAGCGAACTTGCAGAGATAAGAAATAAGGAAATCGGATTTGTATTTCAGACCTTTAATCTCCTTCCTCGTTCTTCTTCTCTTGAGAATGTTGCTTTGCCACTCGTATACGCAGGTATTGGAAGAGCAGAACGGGAAAGCAGAGCACAGCGTACCCTTGAAAACGTGGGTCTCGGAAACCGTGTACATCATAAACCTAATGAACTTTCGGGTGGACAGCGCCAGCGAGTTGCAGTTGCCAGAGCTTTGGTAAATAATCCATCTATCATACTTGCAGATGAACCAACCGGTAACCTCGATACTAAAACATCAGTTGAAATAATGGGACTGCTGGAGGAAATTCATTCGAAAGGGAATACCATAATTCTGGTGACACACGAGGAGGATATAGCTCAGCATGCTCACAGGATTGTGAGGATGAGAGATGGTCTGATTGAAAACGATTATATCAATCCCAATGTCAAGTCTGTTTCGCCTCGTTTAGCTGAATTGAGATCAAAAGGGACTGATTTTGAGCAGATTCAGTAAGAGTAATTCAGATTCAGTATTTTATGATTCACAGATGACTCATGAATCATAACTTTAGCCGGGTTTCTACAGAATAATTCTTAATATCGCAAAATCCAAACATGAAGCGATAATACCAATTAAGTTCAAATGAAAATTTATACTAAAAGCGGTGATCAGGGTTTAACATCTCTGATTGGTGGTACCCGTGTTCCAAAACATGATCTGAGGATTGAAAGTTATGGTACCGTTGACGAATTAAATTCTTACATCGGTATGATCAGGGATTTTGAAATAGATCAGATTCATAAAGATATATTGCGAGAAGTACAGGACAGACTTTTTACCGTTGGAGCATCTCTGGCATCTGATCCTGAGAAGTCTAAGATGAAAATTCCGGATCTGCATATGTCTGATATAGTCCTTCTTGAGAAACAGATTGATCAGATGAATGAAGTTCTTCCTGAATTAAAACATTTTGTTTTACCCGGCGGATCGCAGGTCGTTTCATTTTGTCATATTGCACGATGTGTATGCAGAAGGACAGAGCGAATTGTTGTACATCTGAAAAGTGAAAGTTTTGTGGAAGAGAAAGTAGTTATTTATCTCAACAGATTGAGTGATTACCTTTTTGTACTTGCCAGAAAGCTTTGTTTCGATATGGATATTGCTGAAAATCAGTGGAATCCAAGGGTTTAAGTGATGTGTTGAAAATTAATTAATAATCTTATATAAATTATTATACTTTTGCAAAAAATAGTATAAACCAAATTCTAAGAAAATATGTATTGGACTTTAGAATTAGCGTCGCATTTAGAAGACGCTCCATGGCCGGCTACAAAAGATGAACTTATTGATTATGCAATCCGTTCAGGTGCTCCAGTTGAAGTGATTGAAAATCTTCAGGCATTGGAAGATGATGGTGAACCTTATGAAAATATAGAAGAAATTTGGCCTGATTATCCAACAAAAGATGATTTCTTCTTCAACGAAGACGAATATTAATAACAATAGAGAAAGCCCTGAGTAAATTTCAGGGCTTTTTTTATGACTTAATCAAAATGCTTTGGGTTTTTAATATAAAATCTTTCACTGATCAGATAGCAGCAATAGCTGTTAATTCAGATGAGTTTGAGTGTTTTAATCCTGATTTGAAAGGGTTAATGAATCACTGTCTCTGACAGATGTTTAACTCTATTTGGAGAGGTGCGACTTTTATTTAAGACATACCAGTTAGAAAAAAGTATTCTTTTTACTTTGCTGTTAATTCTTGTTTTTTCTGCATTCTATAAGTTTAATACCTGTCTGTATTTGTTCCAAAAAGCTTATCAAAGCAACTACTCTTTACCGTGAGCAGATAAATAAGCATAATTAAGTTTTATCTTGATTGAAGCAAAATAACGCATTTTTTGCCTGTTCTTTCGTTCTTGAGTAATCCTAAATTTGAGCTTATGATTGCTATTCCCCACCAAAAGTTTAAAGGTTAAATGGGTTATTTTATTGCCAAATCTGTTGAGATTCTTTCGCTTCCATTGATATTCTTTATGCTCAATGGAAAAAGCGGCATGGTTTTAGTTTCCTGTAGTTTATTTTAACCCTAAACATCTAAGCCATGAATAATTTACTTTATCTGATTGCAGTTATTTTAGTTATCGCCTGGATTTTTGGCGCTTTCGTTTCACCAATGGGGGGTAATCTGATTCACATTCTTTTGGTAATTGCTATAATTGCAATTCTACTCCGCGTTATAAGAGGAAATAGTATATAAAACTATATCCCGAAAAGGTTGAATACTTAAGTACTGTGTTTGCCAGCCTTTAAATAACATTCTGCAAGAAGAATATCTTCGGGAAAAGTGATTTTAATGTTTTTGAGATCACCTTCTGTGAGTTTTACCTGAACCCCCGTTTGTTCAACAACCGTGGCATCGTCTGTAAACTCACTGCTGTATTCCTGCTGATAGGCTTTATGAAGAAGTTCGGAACGGAAAGCTTGCGGAGTCTGAATCAGAAATATTTCATCTCTGTTAAGAGAAAAGGTATGCTTACCTTGTACCTTTCTGACAGAGTCTTTTGATTTTATTGCAGCTATAGCACTGCCTGAAAGTTCTGCTTCTCTGAAAGTTCTGCAGATTAGTTCATTGCTGACTAATGGCCTCACCGCATCATGGATAGAGATGATACCCTCATGACTAATGGAGTTGATTCCGTTTTTTACAGAGTCAAACCTTTGTTTACCGCCACGCACCAGTTTATGTGGGATGGTAAAATTAAATTCGCGACAAAGATCGCTCCAGTAGTTATGAAAGTTGCTGTTCAGAACCAGAATTATTTCCGGATGGATATCTGAGCTATAAAACGCTTCGATCGTATACATGATGACCGGTTTTCCGTTCAATAGCATGAATTGCTTGGGAATAGCAGATTGCATTCTGCTGCCTGATCCGCCTGCCACTATGATCGCATAGTATTTCACAGCTTAATGATGGATGAGCCAATAATATAATTTATTATACCCATCCTGAGTGATTAGATGATAAGCATCGCATCGCCATAGCTATAAAAGCGGTATTTTTCTTTTACTGCTACCTCGTATGCATGCATGACGTTTTCATAACCTCCAAATGCTGCAATCATCATTAATAAGGTTGATTCGGGTGTATGGAAATTAGTAATCATGCAGTTTGCTATACTGAAATCGTATGGAGGGAATATGAACTTACTGGTCCAGTCGTTAGCAGCCTTAAGTTCTCTGTTTGCTGAAACTGCTGACTCTATCGCTCTCATGGATGTTGTTCCAACCGCACAAACTTTATGTTTTGATGCTATCGCTTTATTTACAATATCTGCATCTTTTTGCTCGATAATAAATTGTTCAGAGTCCATCTTATGTTTGGTCAGATCCTCGACTTCTACAGATCTGAAAGTTCCCAGACCGACGTGAAGAGTTACCTCAGCAAATTCAACACCTTTTAACTCAAGTCGTTTCATTAATTCACGGCTAAAGTGCAGACCAGCCGTAGGGGCAGCAACTGCACCTTCTTTTTTAGCAAAAATTGTCTGATAACGTTCTTTATCTTCAGCTGTTGCTTTACGCTTAATGTATTTTGGAAGGGGGGTCTCTCCCAGAATTTCAATATTTCTTCTGAATTCCTCATCCGTTCCATCGAAAAGGAAGCGGATTGTTCTGCCGCGTGAGGTAGTATTGTCCACAACCTCTGCAACCAGAAGGTCATCATCCCCAAAGTATAATTTGTTCCCAACTCTGATTTTACGTGCAGGATCAACCAGTACATCCCAAAGACGTAGCTCACTATTGAGTTCTCGAAGCAGGAATACTTCAATGGTGGCACCGGTTTTTTCCTTATTCCCATACAGACGGGCAGGAAATACTTTGGTGTTATTTAAAATCATCACATCTTTCTCATTGAAATACCCCAGAACGTCTTTAAATATTTTATGCTCAATGGCACCTGTTTTCTTATCCAGTACCATCAGACGGGCTTCGTCGCGATTTTCGACAGGGTTATGAGCTATTAAAGAGTCAGGTAAATCAAATTTGAATTGAGATAATTTCATAATTATTTTTTATGGATTTCAGGGCGCAAATTTAGCAAAATAAAACTACAAATCTTTAGGCTTAATTTTGAGAATTTTCCGGACATATATTTATAATTTCTAATTATGGTTGATCTGTAACGTTTTTAAGTATTTTTGATCTAAACTCGTATATGATATTTCTCAAATTATTAAAGGAGAGTTTTTTATTTGCCTTCGAAGCATTAAGGCAAAATAAGCTCAGAACTATCTTATCCCTTTTGGGTATAACGATTGGAATTATGACCATTATTGGCGTTTTTTCAGCAGTTGATACACTCAGGAATAATATACAGAGTAGTGTTGAGAAGTTAGGGAGCAATACAGTTTATATTCAGAAATGGCCATGGGTTGGCGGGCCGGATTTCCCATGGTGGAAATACATTAGTCGTCCGCAGCCAAGTTTAAGAGATTTTGATAAAGTGTCTGACCGGATGCAGAACGCAGAAGGGGTAGCTTATGTTATTGGTATTGGTAACCGCACCATTAAATATAAAAATAACAGCATTGAAGGAGTCCAGTTATCTGCTGCATCCCATGATTATTATAAAGTCTGGAAGTTTGATTTGGAAGCCGGGCGATATTTTACTGAAAGTGAGTCGAAAAGTGGCCGGCCTATAACCATTATCGGATCCTCAATAGCTGAAGGTTTATTTCCAAATTCAGAACCAATTGGTAAGGTAATTACAGTATTGGGCAGGAAGGTAACCATCATTGGGGTTTTCAAGGAAGAGGGTGAAGATATGTTGGGTATATCCAATGATAAGACAGTTTTGATTCCGCTTAATTTTGCCAAGGGGGTTATTAAGGTTGAGGATGAAAGATATGGTCCACAGATTGCAGTAAAAGGCAGGGAAAATATCTCTGTAACAGAGCTTGAAAGCGAATTGAAGGGAACTATGCGTTCAATTCATCGGTTAAGCCCTCAGGATGACGATGATTTTTCTTTGAATAAGACCACTGTTTTAACAGCACAGCTTGATCAGCTGTTTGGAATTATAGATATCGCCGGTGCAATTATTGGTGGTTTTTCAATTCTTGTCGGAGGGTTTGGTATTGCAAATATTATGTTTGTTTCAGTGAAAGAGAGAACAAATATCATCGGAATTCAAAAATCACTTGGAGCAAAAAATTATTTTATCATGCTTCAGTTTCTGATTGAATCTGTTTTATTGTGCCTTATGGGAGGTTTTATCGGCTTATTAATCGTATTTATCCTTGCCTTTGTGTCCAAAATATTCTTCGATCTTACGATTGTGGTTGATATCGGTAAAATCATTTTAACGATTGCACTTTCAACCGCTATTGGACTTATTTCAGGATTTATTCCGGCTTATAATGCGGCAAGGTTGGATCCGGTGGAAGCTATCAGGAGTAAATAATCCTGTTATTTGAGAAATTAGGTTGTCTTAAAATAAGGTAACTTATTATTCTGCAAACAACAGCATGCTCCTCATCACTATTCAAATAATGTAGATAGTTTGTGTCAGTTTACAACTTTTCACTTTCAGTTAATAACCGTGCTTTATCAATAGGAACTACTCCGACATGTTCACATACCAGTCCGCCTGCAAGATTTGCAATTGCAGCAGTTTCGAATACATCCAGTCCGGCAGCCAGACATACAGCAGTTGTTGCAATAACAGTATCGCCGGCACCTGAAACATCTGCAATATCACGTTTATGTGCAGAGAAATGTTTGGTTCCTTCTTTAGCACTGATGAATACACCATATTCTGAAAGTGTCAGCATCACAGTATCTACGCCAAGCAGGGCTTTCAGTTGATTTACAGCATGGGTAACTTCATCAGCTTTTGCCGGATCGACATCTATTTTTAGTCCTTCTCTTAATTCTTTAAGATTGGGCTTAAATAGGTTTACATAATGATAATCCAGAAAATTACGCTTTTTAGGGTCAACTACAGTAATAATATTCTTTCTTTTCGCAATTTCCACCACATCACTGATCAGCTCTTTGCTGATCAGACCCTTGTCATAATCTTCAAATATGATCGCATGGATATTTTTTGAATCAATAAGAGTACTGATATTTTTTAAAACAGATCTGGTGCTTTCTTCAGAAATATTTGCTTCTGTTTCAGCATCAACTCTGACAATCTGCTGATTATGGGCAATAATTCTGGTCTTAACCGTTGTCGGACGTGAATTGATTTTTAAGATCCCTTCAGTACTTAAATTCTGAGTTTCCAGAAGAGATATAAATTCATTTCCTTCCGTATCGTCGCCAATAACAGCGCAAATGAAAGGTGTGGCTCCAAGTGATTGTACATTCAGGGCAACATTTGCAGCACCACCTAATCTGTTTTCTTTCTTAGTAACTCTGACAACGGGTACAGGTGCTTCCGGAGAGATGCGATCTGCTTTTCCCCAGATATAACTATCCATCATCACATCTCCGATGATCATAACATTCAAAGAATTGAACTTTTCGAAGATTTCTTTCATGTTGAAGTGAAGTTTAACCCCGGAATTAATTCCGGGGTTTTTAAGAAAGGGATATTATTTTAAAGCAGCTAAAGCGTTTTTAATTCGCTTCATAGCTTCAATCAACTTATCATTTGCTGCTGCATATGAAAGGCGTATGGAGTTTGGATCTCCAAAAGAATCACCACTTACGGTAGCTACGTGTCCTGTGTTTAACAGGTATAAAGACAGGTCTTCAGCATTTTTAATCACTTCACCATCAGGGGTAGTTTTTCCGAAGAAAGAGCTAACCTCTGGAAAGAAGTAAAATGCACCGCCCGGAAGATTAACTTTTAATCCAGGAATATCTTTTAATAAACCATAAACCAAATCCCGGCGCTCTTTGAAAGTAGCTTTCATTGCATGGATGGTTTCAAGTCCGCCCTCATAAGCTGCAATACCTGCTTTCTGAGTGATTGAACATGTTCCTGAGGTAATCTGACTCTGTAGCTTATCGCAAGCAGCAGCAATCTCTTTATTACTTGCAGAGTAACCAATACGCCATCCGGTCATTGCATAAGCTTTGGATAAACCGTTAATGATGATGACACGATCCTTAATTGAAGGGAATTGTGCAATTGATTCGTGGTCATTCAGGAAATTGATATGCTCATAAATCTCATCAGAGATGATATAGATATTCGGGTGTTTTTCAAAGATTTTCACTAAACCTGCAAGCTCTTCGCGGGTATACACGCTGCCTGTAGGATTGTTTGGTGAAGAAAACATAAACAGCTTGGTTTTCGGAGTAATGGCTGCTTCTAGTTCTTCAGGAGTAATTTTGAAATCACTTTCAAGCGTTGTATTAATGAATACAGACTCTCCTTCAGCAAGTTTTACCAATTCTGAGTAAGAAACCCAGTATGGTGTGGGAATAATTACCTCATCACCCGGATTTACTACGCAGAGAATAGCATTGGCAAGTGATTGTTTTGCACCTGTGGATACAACAATCTGGTCGAAATCATAGTCCAAATGATTTTCCCGTTTAAGTTTTGCCGCAATAGCTTTACGCAGTTCAGGATAACCTGCAACCGGAGTGTAGTAAGAAAAGTTTTTGTCGATAGCCTCTTTGGCTGCCTCTTTAACAAAGTCAGGAGTGTAAAAATCAGTTTCGCCCAGGCTGAGACTGATCACATCTATTCCTTTTGCTGCTAATTCCCGGCCCATTTTTGCCATTTTAATGGTGGCAGACTCGGAAAGATTGTTGATTCTGTTTGATAATGTGCTCATAATTAACGCAAATATATGAACATGGCCTGCCAATGCAAAAATTAAAGAGAAATGTACCTTAAATTTCTATTTTATTAACAAATGCTATTTTGTATTGTATAACTTTGTTCAGTTTAAGTCTCAGATTTGCAAACTCAAAAAAAGGTTATACTACTTTCTCTGGCAATTGGCATTCTGCTGATGCTGGCAAAGTTTACAGCCTATTTTATTACCTCTTCAAACTCTATTCTGACTGATGCAGCAGAGAGCATAGTTAATATACTTGCAGGTTTGTTCGCATTTTACAGTATTTATCTGTCTTCACTTCCAAGAGATGTAAATCATCCCTACGGGCATGGAAAAGTTGAATTTTTCTCTGTGTTTATTGAGGGAAGTCTGGTTATGCTCGCAGGTATTTTGATCTGTTTTAAATCAGTGTATAATCTTTATTACCCTCATGAAATATCCGATCTGAAGGATGGTATAATTATCGTGGCAATATCTGGCCTGATCAACTTCGTATTGGGTTATTATCTTATTGATCAAAGTAAAAAATTTAATTCTCTAACTCTTTATGCAGATGGTAAACACTTACAGGTTGATGCTTATACCAGTGCAGGCCTTGTACTTGGATTGCTGTTGATCTATTTAACGGGTCTTAATTTTCTGGATAATATTCTTTCAATCCTGATTGGATTTTATATCACTTATTCGGGGTATAAACTGGTTCGCAAATCTGTTTCAGGCTTGATGGATGAGTCTGATTTTGATACGGTAGACGAGATTATTTCCATCATAAACAGTCATCGGAAAGAATCCTGGATTGATATGCATAACCTGCGGACGCAGCGTTATGGTACAGATGTTCATATCGACTGTCATTTGACTCTTCCTTATTATTTTGATCTGAATAAAGTTCATGAGGAAGTGTCAGAAGTAGATAAACTCGTTAACCATAAGGCTAATTCAAGTACTGAATTCTTCATTCATGCAGATCCATGTATTCCTCAATGTTGCCATTACTGCAGAATGCCTGACTGTACAGTAAGGTCTGAGCCTAAGGTCAGGGATTTTCTATGGACAAGGGAAAATGTAACCAAAAATCAAAAACACTTTAATTCTGATGTTTAAATTCAATGTCCGTGTTTACGGTCTTCTGATCAACGAAAACAATGAAATTCTCCTTAGTGATGAGGAGGAATACGGATTCAGGTTTATTAAGTTTCCTGGTGGAGGACTGGAGTATGGTGAGGGACTAGTTGATGCTTTGAAAAGGGAGTTTCTTGAGGAATGCAATGTAGATATTGAAATTCAGGAGCATTTTTATACCACTGACTTTTTTATTAAGTCTGCTTTTAATGACAGCCAGGTAATTAGTGTATACTATAAGGTGAAAACTTTAAGCCAGCTTCAACTGGAATTTAAAAAAGTACCTTATGATTTTGGTACTCAGGGTGATATTCTGCAGGCATTCAGGTGGAAATCATTAGATGAACTTGAAACCTCAGATGTAACTTTTCCGACAGACCAGCGTGTAATTGAATTGTTAAAAACAAAGTGGCAGTGAAATCATTAGCAGAACGCGACAGGGAGCTGATCTGGCATCCCTACACCCAAATGAAAAATGCAGGTATGCCTGTCCCCATTGTCAGGGGAGAGGGAGTTTATCTGATTGCCGAAGATGGTAAAAGGTATATTGATGCGATTTCATCTTGGTGGGTTAATATTCATGGGCATGCCCATCCTCATATTGCAGAAAAAGTAGCTGAGCAACTCAAAATCCTCGAGCATGTAATTTTTGCCGGATTTACACATCCTGCTGCGGTTGATCTGGCTGAACGGCTTCTGAAAATCCTTCCTTCTGAGCAGGCTAAGGTATTCTATTCAGATAACGGATCAACAGCAGTTGAAGTTGCCCTGAAAATGTGTTTTCAGTACTGGTCGAATCAGAATATCGAAAAAACCAAAGTCCTTGCATTTAAAAATTCTTACCATGGTGACACTTTCGGTGCCATGGCTGTAAGTGCGAGAAGTGCCTTTACCCGGCCTTTTGACGATTTGTTGTTTGAGGTGAATTTTATCGATTTGCCCGATAAAGAAAATATTGAACAATTAAAATCATACATCAGTTCAATAAGTAACGAACTGTCTGCTTTCATTTTTGAACCCTTGGTTCAGGGATCTGGAGGAATGCTGATGTATGAGCCAGAATATCTTGATCAGCTTATTTTGCATTGCAGAACTGAAGGAATTCTTACGATTGCTGATGAAGTCATGACCGGGTTTGGCAGAACAGGTAAACTGTTTGCATCAGATCATCTTCAAGAAAAAGCCGATCTGATGTGCTTCTCAAAGGGATTAACCGGTGGTACAATGGCTTTGGGTGTTACTACCTGTACTCAGAAAATTTACGAAGCATTCCTTTCGGATGATAAATTGAAGACATTGTTTCACGGACATTCCTTTACGGCAAATCCTGTAG
>Ga0208492_1000292_pt1 | contig 45518 bp, 22 predicted proteins | sample Subbioar_CSW14AB_FD_184820 | JGI IMG/M metagenome (GOLD analysis project Ga0208492, IMG submission 184820) | Serpentinite rock and fluid subsurface biosphere microbial communities from McLaughlin Reserve, California, USA - CR12Mar_CSW14AB (SPAdes) | ecosystem: Environmental > Terrestrial > Deep... | reverse complement strand
CCTCTGGCCCGTCACCGGATAACCAACCCTCTGCATGTCTTCCGAAGCCACCATCCGCGACCGAGCGATCAGAGACCACCAGGCGTGGCTGGGCTACCTCCAGCCCGACGGCCTGGTGGTGTCGCCGGCGGCGCTGGTGGATGCCCAGGTCCTCCTTGATACCCGGGCGATCGACACCCAGGCGAAGTTCGAGCCGTTCGTTGAGGCCATCGACGACGACAAGAACGACCGCCAACTCAAGGTCATCAAGGACTTCCCGGCCTTCTGCTGCGGCTTCCTGGAGTGGCCCGATGACCTGCTCTACGGCACCGATCCCGCACGCCCCATTCCCGAGTCCCTGATCATCCCTCTCGCCGAACTCGGCGAGACCCTTGAGCCGACCTACGCCCTCAAGGACCCCAAGCCCAAGGAAGCCAAGCCCGGCGACCCCCACCAGCCCCAGCCCTGGCTCCTGCTCATCAAGGTCCTTGACCAGACCGACGGCCAGCCCACGGATCTGGACGTCGTCACCACCGGCGACTCGGCCTCCTGGTCCGCCTCCGCCACGCGCCGGTTCGAGCGCCTGCTCCGCGAGACGCGCGTCCCCATCGGAATGCTGGTCAACGGCACGCACATCCGCCTCGTCTACGCCCCCCGCGGCGAGAACTCCGGCTCGCTAACCTTCCCCGTCGCCGCGATGACCGAGGTCGCCGGTCGCCCGATCCTCGCGGCGCTGCATGAGCTGCTCTCTCGATATCGCCTGCTCGCCGCGCCCACCGAGGCTCGCCTCCAGGCGTTGTTGACCCGCAGCCGCGACTATCAGTCGACGGTCTCCACCGAACTCGCCCAGCAGGTGATCGATGCGGCGTTCGACCTGCTCCGTGGCTTCCAGGCCGCCGACGAAAGAACCAAGGGTGAGCTCCTCAAGGACGTTCTCGCCACCGCGCCCAACAAGGTCTACGAGGGCCTACTCACCGTCCTTATGCGGTCTGTCTTCCTGCTCTTCGCTGAGGACCGCGGCCTCATGCCCGGCGGCAGCCTCTACCAGCAGAACTACGCCCTCCACGGCCTGTTCGAGCGCCTCCGTGCCGACCACGAGCGCTATCCGGACACGATGGACAGCCGCTATGGTGCATGGGCGCAGCTTCTCGCGCTCTTCCGTGCCGTCTACAACGGGTGCTCGCACCCGTCGATGAAGCTCCCCGCCCGCGCCGGCTACCTCTTTGACCCGGAGCGATTCCCGTTCCTCGAGGGACGCGCCACCGCGTCCGCGGCCCCGGGCCGCCTGCCTTTGGTTCCCGACGGCACCATCTTCCGCTGCCTCCGCCGCCTTCTCATTCTCAAAGGCGAGCGTCTCTCCTACCGAACGCTCGATGTCGAACAGATCGGCTCGGTCTATGAGGTGATGATGGGCTTCGGCGTCGGCATCGCGGCCGGGCCGTCCATCGCCATCAAGCCCAAGAAAACGCACGGCGCGCCCGTGCCGATCAACCTCGATGAGCTCCTCAAGCAGCCCGGGGCCGAACGTGGCAAGTGGCTCAAAGCCGCCACCGATCAGGAACTCTCGGACAAGCCTGACGTGGCGCTCAAGGCTGCCAAGTCCATCGACGACCTGCTCGCCGCGCTCGATCAGGGCAAGAAGATTGCCCGCTCCGCCACGCCCTCGCCGGTGTCCAAGGGCGCGATGTTGCTGGTCCCCTCCGACGAGCGCCGCCGCAGCGGCAGCAACTACACGCCGCGGTCGCTCACCGACCCGATCGTCCGTAAGACGCTGGAGCCCATCCTCAAACGGCTCGGGGATGACGTGAAGCCAGAGCAGATCCTCGACCTCAAAGTCTGCGATCCGGCCATGGGCTCGGGCGCGTTCCTGGTCGAGGCGTGCCGCCAACTCGCCGAGGTGCTCGTCAAGGCGTGGCACCGGCACAAGCAGCTTCCGACCATTCCGCCGGATGAGGATGAACTGCTCTACGCCAAGCGGCTCATCGCCCAGCGGTGCCTCTACGGCGTGGACAAGAACCCGATGGCCGCGGACCTGGCCAAGCTCTCCATGTGGCTGGCCACGCTCGCCCGCGACCACCCTTTCACTTTCCTCGACCACTCGTTCCGCGCCGGTGACTCGCTTGTGGGCCTCACGCGCAGGCAGATCGAGATGTTCACATGGGAACCTGTAGGCGCCGGGATCCAGAAAGAGACTTGGGCGGCCACGGTTGAGCCGCGGGTCGCGGCCGCCCTCGCCGCACGTCGGGAGATTCTGGTCGCTGGCGACTTCATGAACCCGGAGACCAAGCGTCAGAAACTCGCCGTGGCCGACGAGCAGCTCGGGCTCGTTCGGTTCATCGGCGACCTCGCCGTCGCCGCGTTCTTTGCCGGGGAGAAGGACAAGCAGCGGAAGGAGAAGCGGCAGGAGTTCCTCCAGCAACTCACGGCGTACCTGGGCGATCGGTCCAAACTTGGCAGCGGCGGTGCGGCCGGTGACATCAGCAAACGCCCGCAGAAGCCCGTCGATGCGTTCAAGGCGGGTGACAAGGGCGTCACGCCGTTCCACTGGGAGATCGAGTTCCCCGAGGTCTTTGGGCGCGAGAACGCAGGGTTCGATGCGATCGTTGGGAACCCGCCCTTCCTGTCCGGTGCAGACATCTGGCCGTCGTTTGGTGCGTGCTACAGAGATGTTTTGCGTGCGACACATGAGTCCACCGAGGGCAAGGCGGTTGACCTAATCGCCCACTTCTACCGACGAGGGTTTGTGCTGCTCCGTGACCATGGAGCATTTGGCCTCATCGCGACGAACACCATCGCGCAGGGGGACACCCGTCTTGCTGGCCTGCATTACATCTGCACACATGGCGGCGCGATTTACGCGGCTCGAAAGCGCATGGGGTGGCCTGGTCTCGCTGCCGTCGTAGTGAGCGTTGTCCATCTGTTCAAGGGAACTCGACCGGAGAGTGCAGAGCTCGACGAACAGATCGTCGCAGGCATCAACTCCCTACTTCTTGGAACTCCGGTTGAAGCAAACCCGGCTGCTCTTCGCGCCAACCGCGGCAAGAGCTTCCGCGGTCATGTTCTACTGGGAATGGGATTCACGTTCGATGACGAAGAATCAGGTGCCGCGTCTCGGTTGGCGACCATGAGACAGCTGATTGCTTCTGACGCGCGGAACGCCGAACGCATTCGGCCCTACATCGGCGGTACAGAGCTCAACACCCACCCGAACCAGGAACACGATCGCTACGCGATTGACTTGGCGGATATGTCGCTCGCCGAGGCTGAATGTTGGCCGGAGTTGATGCAAGTTATCCGCGACAAGGTCCTTCCGGAGCGATCGAAGCTCGGCGGATACTCCGTCGCAGAGAAACGAAACGAGAGGTGGTGGCAGTACGGCACTTACGCAGCGGCCATGGAGCACGCGCTGACTGGGCTGAGCCGGTGCCTAGTCCTGTCGCGCATCTCTGCAAATCACGGGGTGGTCTTTCAGCCGCCAAGTCGCATCTTCTCAGACGGTTTGGTTGTGTTTCCGCTCGACTCGCTTGCGTGCTTTGCGGCGATTCAGTGTCGTGCTCACGAGATGTGGGCCAGGTTCCTTGGCTCATCGTTGGAGGATCGTCTGCGTTACACGACGTCGGACTGCTTCGACACCTTCCCATTCCCCGAGGGCTTCGAGACCAATCTGCGGCTGGAGGCGGCGGGGAAGGCGTACTACGAGTTCCGGGCCGCGCTGATGGTGCAGAACAACGAGGGGCTGACCAAGACGTACAACCGCTTCCACGACCCGGAGGAGACCAGCCCGGACATCCTTAAGCTCCGCGACCTGCACGCCGCCATGGACCGCGCCGTGCTCGACGCCTACGGCTGGACCGACATCCCCACCGCGTGCGAGTTCCTGCTGGACTACGAGGAGGAGGATGATGAGGAAGCGACAGGCAACAGTGGGGGACCCAAGGGCCGGAAGAAGCGGAAGCCATACCGCTACCGCTGGCCGGACACGGTGCGGGATGAGGTACTGGCGCGGTTGCTTGCCCTGAACGCCAAACGCGCGGAAGAAGAACGCCTCTCCGGCGCCGCGGGGTCGGCAAAGCCGGCCAAGCCCATGGGTGCGAAGGGGAAGAAGGCCAAAGCGAACGCGGAGACGGGGTTGTTCAAGGAAGGGGAATGATCGCGCATGCCTACTCCCCGCAAGCACCACTATGTTCCCAAGTCCTACCTCGCCGGGTGGACGGACGACGGGACCATCGACGGCCAACTGCAGGTCATCGACAAGTCGTCGGGCAAGTCGTGGTCGGTCAGGCCAGTCAATGCCGCCAAGGAGACTGACCTGTACATGATCGACATTGCGGAGGCGGACGGCGAGTTGCAGGCGACCGAGATAGAGACGACGTTTGGAACGATCGAAGATGCCGCCGCTCCGATCATCAAGAGGATGCTCGCTGGCGAGGCGATGGTCAACGGCGAGGATCGCGAGAACGTGATGTCGCTGCTCGCGACGCTCGTTGCCCGAGTCCCGTCGCGGCTTGACCGGATCGACGAGACCATGCGAAAGCCTGTTGAAATGGTCTACCGGAGACTGGAGGCCGAGGCGAAGCTTCCGCAGCCGGATGATCCAAAGCTCGCCGCGCAGATGAAGGAGTGGTTCGACCGAGGGCTCATCAAGATCGAGATCAAGCAGAACTCCAGGCTCGCAATGATGGCATTGATGCTCCCGACCCTGCTGCACCTCTTCATGCTCCGGCAGTGGACGGTGCTCCGAACCCAATCCGATGCGGGGGACCTGATTTGCACCGATCACCCGGTGCTGCTCGAGTGGATCAAGAAGGTGCCGCCGGGTGAATCACCCGGATTCGGGCTCCAGAACACGGCGATCTTCGTCCCCATCGGGCCATCCGCGGCGTTGTTGGGTCTTTGGGATGCCGAGCAGAAGGACCCCACACTCTCACGTCAGCGGGTGACGTTTTGGAACGGCCACCTTCTCGATCATGTCGATCGATTCGTGTTTTCCCGCGGCGACTTCGCTGCGTTCCACATGAGCAACGAAGTCGACCGGCGGGATGACGTGATTCGCCGGTGGAAAGGTGGGGCCTCATGAGCGACACCGCACTCTCGCTTTTCAGGTCGGCGTTTACGGCACAGGCGCAGAAAACCGAAGCGAGGCGAATCCGGACGAGGGTGCGTGACGCCCGTTCAGGTATCACCGGCGCCGAGAGCAGGTGGCCGTTTGAGCTCCTTCAGAACGTTCACGATGCGGGGCCGCGGCCGGGCCAGGATCGGCTGAACGTCACGTTTCGCTGGGATGGTTCGATCCTCCAGTTCGAACACGATGGCGATCCATTCAAGCTAGAGGAGGTTGCGGCGCTGCTCTCCGGCGGATCGAGCAAGGAGTTCGAGAGCGATGAGACCACCGGCAGGTTCGGCACCGGATTCATGGTGACCCATGCCCTCTCTTGCCGTATCGATCTTTCGATTGTCATCGAGGTCGAAGGGGGGTACGAGCTTGCGCACGTGAATCTCGACCGGGAAGGCGACGAGGAGGCCATTCTCGCAAACATCCAACGCTCTCACAGGGCCATCCAACAGGCGACGGCATTGGCGAACGCAGAAGGCATGGTCACGGCGAGCTTGCGCTACGCGGTAGACCGTCCAGATGCGGTAACGACGGGGATTGCGAACCTGAGGCGCACGATCCCTTATCTCTTCGCAACCTGTCTAAAGCTCGGCACCGTTACGATCGTCACGCCTGAGTTGGAGGAGGTCTGGAGCGCCTCGGAGTCGGAGGTCATCCAACAGGCGTCACCGTATATCGAACGGCGACAAGTGTCGGATGGCACCGATGAGGAGCTCTTGAACGTCTATGCCTTCAAGTCGGCGTCCGATTCCAAGGTGAAGCTGCTCGCGCTAGCTCGGGGCCTACCTGCTGGAACAGAGTTTCTCCCGCCAGAACCGAGGTTCCCTCGGGTCTTCTCGAAGTTCCCTGTACGGAATACGGGCTCGCGACCGTTCCCAGTGGTGATTGACGCTCCGTTCGATCTACCGCAGGAACGCGACACATTGTTGATGAGCGAGACCGACAAGGCCTTGCTGCAGGAGGCTCTCGGTGTCCTCCCCAGTGTGGCCGCATGGGCGGTTCAGAGCAGTTGGATTCGTGCCCACGGACTAGCCGAGGTCAGTGAGTACGACCCGGTAGAAGAAGGCGAGAAGAACGAGGCCCCGTGGTGGAACGAACAACTCGGAGAGACGGCAAGTGCGCTCGCGCGGCTCCCGTTGGTCAAGACGCTGCACCAGGGTTTTTTGCCGGCTGTTGTTGACGACGACGGGGGCGGAAGCATCGTGGACTTTGTACTGCCCCGCTTTTCACTCAACGAGCCGAATGGTCCAAGCCTTGACCGACTCTGGCCATTGGTCAGTTCCGCCAAGCGCATCGATCCTCCGGAACGCACTATCGCCGAGCACTGGAGCCGAATCGCGCTCGGATGGGAAGAGCTTGGCGTGGAGCCTTCCCTCCGAGGTTTGGAAGAGGTAGTGGAGGTCGTGATCGAGAATACTGAGTCGATCAGAGACCTAGACGTTGACGGTCCGCCGATGCTCTGGGTGGCACGGCTTGTAGACCTGATAGCGGAATGGGGCGCCACTCACGCGGCCTTGTACTCGCGACTGCTCGATGGAGTCATGCCCGATCAGTTTGGAGACCTGTCATCTCCAGACGATTTGTCGCGCGACGAGGGCATACCCGAGCAACTGAAGGATCTACTGGAGCCACTCGGCATTGAAACCAGGCCCCGGCTACTCCACGCTGATCTCGCACGGACCGCAGAGGAACATGGCCTCGCTGCAGTTGCCCCAGGACTCGAACGGTTGATTCCACGGACCTTGGGACGTGCCAACGTCCTCGCGGAGCTCGTCGCCCACCTGGAGAAGGAGGCCCCGGACGGCACACGGGTGACCGAGGCGATCGAATCGGTCGTTCTCGGAGTACGTGAGATATTGGAGTTCCTCTGGAGCTCAGACGGACCGGAAGCACTCGAGGTTGCACGTCGGCTGCCGCTCAAGGCGCGGTCCGGAAGTGTCGTCCGCATTCTCAAAGGAATGCCTGCCATCGGGCCCATCCTCGCGTGGCCGGAATCCGCCCGACCGTTCGCCAATGCGTATCCCGCACATCGTGTGCTGGATGACTTGTACGTTCAACCGGAACGCGACTCACTTGTTGGAGCCTTCTCTTCGTGGAGAATCGCCAGTCCGGAGCCTCTCACCAAGGAAGCGCCTGCGGACCTGAAGGAAGAGCGGCTCGCGGCAATGTCGGTTACCTCGACAGAGCTGACGGGCGTATCCGTCGGCGGACATGCGTTCAGCCAGATCGCGTTGCTTTCTGAGATCATTCCTGGCGCGGGAATGAACCAAGAACAGGCGCGAGCGCTGCTGGGGCTTGTTCTTTGCTACGCCGCAGGCATAGACCCCTCGTGGCGCGAATCGCAAGAGATTAGCGGTAGGCGCAGTGGAGAAGTGGTTCCATGCACTCTCAGAGGGGCCCTCTGGCTTGGTGACCTTCTGTACCGTGCTTGGCTCCCTGCCAAGGGCGAAGGCAACAAGACCATTTCGGTAACTGCCACCGCTGCCGCGCTGAAGCCGCTGCTGGACCCGGCATGGTTGAGGGATAATGACGCCGCAATCGACCTGCTGACGGCCCACTTCGGCTTCAATCCTCTAGAGCTTCGGATCACTGCGGCAGCAACGGACGACGCAGCTCGGGCGAAACTCGAAGAAGGACTTGCGGCGCTGGTGCAGGTTGCTGGCGCGGACTCTGAGGTGTACGCGCAACTCGCAGAGGATCTGGCCGCACGCAAGAAGACGGAGGAAGACGTTGACCGCAACCGCACCCTTGGGCTCGCGGTCCAGGAGGTGGTTCGCGAGTGCATGGTGCGCCGCGGACTCCAGTTGACCCTAATCGACCACGGGTACGACTACGACGTCAAGCTCTCGGACGGTGACCCACTTCTGGACGGCGCCCACCGGTTGGGCATTGGGTCCTGGTTGATGGAGGTCAAAGCGACAACGAGCGGCGACGTGCGCATGACACCTACCCAGGCAACGCGGGCAAGCGAGGAGCCAGCACGATACTTGCTGTGCGTCGTAGACCTTCGCGACCTGCTTGAGGAAGAGCGAAAGGGCCCGTGGACGCCGGAAGTCGTCGAACCGCGCGTAAAGATCTTCCCGCAAATCGGTCACGCGATAGCGCCGACATGCGACCTGGTGGCGGAAGCGGTTGAGAATGAAGTTGGCATCCGCAACGAGAAGGTGCTGCGGTATTCCGTGCCGCCGTCCGTTTGGGGTGATGGGACAACGATTGACCAGTGGATGGCATCATTTATTGCCGGAACACCGGGGGTTCACCAGTGAGCACGATTCAGTGCCGGTCAGGAAGCTCACAAGGGCATCAGATATGGCCCCCGGTGCAGAGACATCGGACCGGCGCCAAGGGCCGCTCCAAGCGCTCGAAGACGCCTCCGGCGAGCTAGTCGTTGTCACGTTCGTAAGGGGCTAGGCAATACCGCCCAGGTGTGGTACATTGGCCCCCTCATTGCGAGCTGGGGAGCGATTATGGGCACCACCGAACCAAAGGCCCTGACAGGGGTTACGGCCAAGGAACTGCGTCGGCACATCGACTCCGACAAGGAGCTGGCGATCGCCGTGATCCGCAAGGCGGAGCACGAGATCGGCGCTTTTCAGCACGGGGCGATGCTGCCGGATATCACGGGGCAGCCGGGGGCCATCGGGCGGTTCAACGCGTTCAAGCGGGACCAGCTCCGCGGCCTCGAGAAGGCCAGTCGCTCGCCCTTTTTCGCCAGGATCGATACCACGCGCACGGAGGGGGCTACCGCGAGCGCCGTGCGGCTCCTCGTCTCTACGGCCCGCGATACCGGGGGCGTGATTGAGGGTGAGGACTGGGAAGTGGTGAGTTGGACCAGCCCCATCACGAGTCTGGTTCTCGACCAGCCCTACGGCCACCATGCGGAGTTCTTTCGCCGTCGGCGGGTGCAGTACGACGTCGCGGTGTCTGCGAAGTACCAGGAGATCATGCCGCTGGTGAAGGGGGTCTCCTTCGTTCTTGAGACGGGGACGGCCTCGGTCGAGGATGAATCCTCCCTAGCTGAGCTCCTGGAGCCGGTGGTCGAGCCTAAAGAAGCAGAGCCGGCCGCGTACGAGGCCAAGCCCACGTTTGGGCTCAGCGACATCATTATCCTCGCTGACCAGCCGCAGCGGGCCGCGATGCTGCTGCCCTTCGGCGACAGTGTGATCATCGAGGGCCCGCCGGGGAGCGGCAAGACCAGCATCGGGATCATGCGGATCGCATGCCTCTATGACCAGCAGTGGGAGGAGCTGCAACTCGAGCGAGGCAAGGACCCGGCGTTCCACGACTACAAGTCGATGCAGGTGCTCGTCTTCAACGACGAGATGGTGGAGTACCTCAAGAGCTTGGCGCAGTCGATCGGTGTCGAGAAGGTGTGGGTCGAGACGACTCGCGACTTCTTCCAGAAGATCTGCCGCTCGACAAAGATGCTGACCGGGACGCAGCGGGCGGACAGGCCGCGGGTGGCGGCGCTGAAGGGTCGCATCGAGGTTCTCGAGGCGTACTTCAAGGCGTTCCAGAGGCACGCGGCGGCGGATTGGGCCGCGAACGAGGTGGCCCTCCGCGACTCGCTGTTCAAGCTCGGGCCCGACTTCGTGTTCCTGGCAGGTGAGATCGGCGATTGGACCAAGAAGCTGGCCTCGGCCAAGCTGACGGAGCACGGGCTCGGCGTCAGCATCAACCTGGCAGACCCGCTAACGGAAGCGATCAAGCGGATTCGCGAGGGGCAGTCGCCCACCCGCTTCTGCATTGACTCGGCGGGCACGATGCCGTCGCACGCGGTGCAAGGCTCCACCAAGCTGCGGGAGGACCGCATGCGCGAGGGGCTGAAGATGTCGAAGCGGATCATCGAGGGCGTGATCCGCCGGACAACAGACCGCGTGGCGATCACGCGGGCGATGTTCGACTCTCCTGAGTACGCGACGCTGCTCGAAGCGGCTGCAAAGAGCGGTATCGGCGCGAAGCGGGTAGCGGACGGCGATCGGCTGTGGCGGCGTCAGTACTCCATCGAGAATCCGTCATACAGCGAGTTCGATCTGGCGGTGTCGGCTTGGCTCGGGAGCAAGATCCTGCTCTCTGCGAGCGAACGTGAGTCGCCGTGGATCGGCGGGCGGCGTGAACGGCTGACCCACCTGGTGGTCGATGAAGCCCAGGACCTCTCCCCGTGCCATGTCGCGGCCATCGCCGCACAGCTGACCCACAAAGGCACCATGAGCCTCGTCGGGGACCTGCACCAGAACCTCAACCCGCTCGGTGGCCTTCAAACCTGGGATGACGCGAAAGTCGCTGGGGCTAAACGCAGCGTGTTCGGCGTGAACTATCGGCAGACGAGGGAGCTTGGAGAGTTCTTGCGGAGGCTCCACGTTGCGCTGTATGGGAAGGATGCGGTTTGGACCGCATCTGATAAGACGATGGGCGGGGTCCCTCGAACGGGAGTGGTCAGGAGTTGGAAGCAGGCTGCTGCCGCAGTCTCAGCCGAGGTGAAGCACTGGCGGGAGCAAATCCCGGAGTCCACAGTCGCTGTTCTCTACGACGGTAAGATCGAGGCTCGTCGGAAGAAGTGGCTGCGCAAGCGCCTCGAGGAGGCGTTGAGTGATCAGCTCACGACGGTCGATCTGGTGACGGCCGAATCCGGCGGGGCGGCGCTCCGCCGAACTGATCGCGTTGTGATCGCATCCGTGAAGCAAACCAAGGGTCTGGAGTTCGACGCGGTAGTCTTCATCGATTTCCAGCCGAAGTGGAACAAAGAAGTGGAGGAAGTGGACCTGCGGGCGCGGAATGGGCTTTATGTGGCCGCGAGCCGCGCGAGGGCTGGCCTGAGCTTCTGCATGGCGCACTTGCCGAAAGCGTTCTACTCGATGGAGGTGGACTCGTACTGCGAACGAGTGGATTGGAAGCCCGAGGAAGGGTCCGAGGGGCCCTCCGGTCTGTGATACCCTGATTGCCGGAAGATCGAGGAGAGTCGACGTTGGACGCACGGACGCTGAACTTCAAGACGATTTTCGGGCAGGAGCGCCGGCATGTGGTGCCGCTCTTTCAGCGGCCGTACGTGTGGGAGCGTGGGGCCCAACTTCAACCGCTGTGGGAGGACATCCGCGCGGTCGCGGAGCGGCGGCTGGCGGGGAAGTCGGTGCGTGCCCACTTCCTCGGGGCCATCGTTCTTGACCACGTCCCCAAGCCCACTGGGCACGTCGAGGTGAGGCAGGTGATCGACGGCCAGCAGCGGCTGACCACCATTCAGATTCTGTGCGAGGCGTTCTGCGACTTCTGCAAACAGCACGGGGCGGTGAAGCACCACCAGGCCCTGCTCAAGCTCACGCGCAATGACGACCCGATGAGCACCGATCCGGATGAGCAGTACAAGGTCTGGCCGACGACCGTGGATCAGGAGACGTTCCGCGCGGTCATGAACTGCGGCAGCCCGATTGAGCTTCGCACGCTTCACGACATCGAAGCGGGCAAGGCTCGTCCAGATGTGCCGATAGCAGATGCCTACCTCTACTTTTACGAAGCAATCGGGGGCTGGCTCAACCCGGAAACTCCGGGGTTTGAGGCGAGGCTGGACGGGCTCTTCGAGACACTGCGGGAGTGCGTGCGGCTTGTCGTGATCGACCTGGACCCTGACGACGACGCACAAGTCATCTTTGAAACGCTCAACGCCCGCGGGACGCCGCTGCTCCCTGCCGACCTCGTCAAGAACTTCCTGTTCCATCGGGCGCAGCTTGCGGGCGAGGGGATCGAGGGCCTCTACAAGAAGTACTGGAGGCACTTCGACGATGACGGCTATTGGCGTGAAAAGCGGGGGCGCGGGCATGCACGACGGGCCCGGATTGACACCTTCCTCCAGCACTACCTGACGGTCAAGCTTGACGATGAAGTCCCCGTGGCGCACCTCTACGTGGCGTTCCGCGAGCACGCGGCCGCTCGTAAAGCTGGTGAGGTGTTGGCCGAAGTGCGGCGGTATGCGGACGTATACAAGTCATTCGATGACCTGGAGCCGGGCTCACGCGAAGCGCTCTTCGTGGAGCGGCTGGCGGCGATGGACCTGACAACCGCCTACCCGCTGCTGCTCGAGCTGCTCGCGAGCTACTCGGCAGAGAAGGCGCAGGTCCGCGGCATCCTCATTGACATCGAGTCGTTCCTGGTGCGTCGCATGGTCTGCCAGTTGAACACCCGTGGGTACAACCGCCTGTTCATCGACCTGCTGACCGCCCTCGGGGGTGAGTCGAAGACGCCGCGTGAGCGGGTACGGTCAGTACTTCTGGCGACGGAGTCCGATAGCGGTCGCTGGCCCTCGGACGAAGAGGTCCGGCAGGCCTGGTTGAACAACCCTCTGTACAAGGGGCTGGTGAGGAAGAGATCGAGAATGCTGCTCGAGGCCTTTGAGTGCGCACTTCGCACGGGTAAGACGGAGAAGGTGACTATCGACGAGAAGCTCACCCTCGAGCACCTGATGCCCCAGGACTGGACCAAACACTGGCCGCTTCTGTCCGGCAAGGATGGTGATGAGGAGGCTCGCGGCGCGCGTGATCGGCTCATTCACACCTTCGGCAACCTGACCCTGCTGACCAAGAAGCTCAACCCTTCGGTGTCCAACGGCCCTTGGCCTAAGAAGCGGGAACAGATCACTAAACACAGCATCTTGCGGCTGAACAACGCGCTCTTTGACCACGACGAGTGGGACGAGCGGCTGATCCGTAAACGCGGTGAGACGTTGTTCAAACTGTTCCGGGACATTTGGCCGCGCCCATGACGGCGACAAAGGACTCTCCGAATGACTTCGATTGAAGTGAGAGCGGACCTGGTGCAGGCGCTTCGGCTGGATCTTGTTGGTCCCAACAACAGCCACGCATTCGCTCCGGAACTGTTACCGGAGTCTCCCAGCCGCTGGTATCTCACCGGGTTTCTGGTTCCGTCAGACGCCCCTGCCGAGCAGAGAACCGACGAAACGAGCAACGACGAGATCGCGACTGGCGCGGAGCCTGGGGGGGTTGACGACGATGCCACCCCGGAAAAGCCCGCCGCGCGGAAGAGCCTGCTGGCGTCATCGATGGGGCTCAGCGTCCTGGTCGCACCGGAAGTGCGTGAGCTGAAGGTCGTGGTGCAGTGGGGCGACTACGCGTATGAGGGCGGGGACACGGGTGCGGAGCCGGCTGGGGGAGGTGAGTCGAGCGACCCCACCGAGGCGAACTCGGGCCCGGAAGCCTCGAGCAAGAAACGACGCGGCTGGCGGCGCACACCGCGGGAAGCCACGGCCGTCCTTCCGCTTCCGCGCGAAGGGGCGCGGCCGGTGGAGGTCCCGCTCCAAGGGTCTGATGGACTGACGCTGGTGGCTACCGTACGGCCCATTTCACCTACGGCCATCGGCGCGAAGCGGCTCCCCGCGGGAAGCCAATCGGTTTCGGTTTTCTTAGTGAACAACCGGCAGCCCAACCTCGAACACCCGTATCGCGCGTTCGCGTTCCAGACGCACCTACGCCTCGAATGCTCGACACCTTTTGTTCCGCGTCCAGACCTTCGTGGCGGCGAGTCAGTTTCTGGAGCAGATGAGTGGGACGACCGCGTTGCTGACCTTCAGTACCGGGACGTATTCGAGTACGCCGTGGGGCACGGTGTCTCTGCTACTTGGGAGCACAGGGGGGAATGCGACACTGGACAGTGCTCTGCTGTTGAGACCACATGGATCCCGAAGGCCGAGGTTGAGCGTGTAGCTCCCTCTCCGATCCAGAGCGTCGAGCTCAGGATGGAGGAGCTTGGGAAGCTCACCGATGCGGCAGAGGCCGCGGCGAAGCTGCTGCCGCTGGTCGTGCAGTACCGCCAATGGATCGATGGTCAGGTCCGCAAGCATCACGGGCTGGACGCGGTACGCGCCGAGACGGCCAAGGTGATGACCGATGAGGCCAGGTACGCGGCGGACCGGATCGAGGCCGGCATCCGGCTCCTCGTCGAACCAACAGTGCTGGAGGCGTTCCGAGTCGCGAACCGAACCATGGCCCGCGCGGCCCGGCAGCGGACGTGGGCTGGCGGCGACAAGTCCCAAGGACCCGAGCAGCTTCCTCCGCCGCAGTGGCGGCCCTTCCAGCTCGCGTTCATCCTCATGGCTCTGCGCGGCATCGCTGAGCCAGCGCACGCCGAGCGTGAGCGGGTCGACCTGCTGTTCTTCCCCACGGGCGGTGGCAAGACCGAAGCCTACCTGGGTTTGGCGGCGTTCACGATGGTGCTGCGCCGGCTCCGCAACCCCGGTGTGCGCGGCTGTGGCATGAGCGTGCTGATGCGCTACACGTTGCGTCTGCTTACTCTTGACCAGCTTGGTCGGGCGGCAACGCTGATGTGTGCACTGGAACTCGAGCGGGAGAGGAGCACTCCGGCGCTGGGCTCCTGGCCATTCGAGATCGGCCTATGGGTGGGGCAGGCGGCGACTCCGAACCGCATGGGCCGCCGCGGCGACGATGGTCCCGGGAAGGAGTACACCGCCTACACCAAAGTCATGCGCTATCAGAGGGACGACAGGAGCAACCCTGCTCCTATCCCGATCGAGGAGTGTCCTTGGTGCGGCGAGAAGTTCACCCGCAACTCGTTCCGGCTCAAGCCCAGCGACATCAACCCGCAGGACCTCAGGGTCCACTGCGTCAGCCACCGGTGCGAGTTCTCGGGCTCTCGTGACGCCGGGCTCCCGATCCTCGGGGTGGATGAACCCATCTACCGCCGGTTGCCCGCGTTCTTGATCGCGACGGTCGACAAGTTCGCGGCTTTGCCTTGGACCGGCGAGACTGGGACGCTCTTTGGGCTTGTAGACCGGTACGACAAGGACGGGTTCTACGGTCCATGCCAAACCGGCAAGGGAGGTGATCTGGGCGGGCACCTCCCGGGTCCTGACCTGATCATCCAAGACGAGCTTCATCTGATTTCTGGGCCGCTAGGGACCATCGCCGGCGTCTACGAGACCGCGATTGAGGCGCTGAGTACCCGTTCCCTGGACGGCGCGGTACTCCGCCCGAAGATCATCGCCAGCACTGCGACGGTACGCCGGGCGCAAGCCCAGATCAGGGCGCTCTTTGCCCGGCAGTTAACCTCGGTGTTCCCGCCGCCAATGCCCGATCGCAGGGACTCGTACTTCGCGTTTACCGAGCCCGCCACGACGTCCCCGGCACGCCTCTACGTCGGGGTGGCGGCACAGGGGCGCAGCCTAAAAGTCGTGCTGCTGCGGTCGGCCCTCGCGCTCCTGGCCGCTGGTCAGGTGGCGTTCGAACGTGAGGGCGGAAAGCGCAACAAGCACAACCCCGCTGATCCCTACATGACGCTCCTCGGGTACTTCAACAGCCTCCGCGAACTCGGGGGGAGTCGGCGGATCATCGAAGACGAGGTCCGCACGCGACTGGCCCAGTACTCCCGCAGGCGCCGGCTCGATCCAGATGACCGGCTCTTCACAGACCGCAGTATCGGGTACGACGTGCTTGAACTGACGTCCCGCGTCTCGACCGGGGACGTGGCGGTGGCCAAGCGACGGCTTTCGCTCCCCTTCCACGAAGAGGAGCGCGTTGACACAGCTCTCGCCAGCAACATGATCTCGGTCGGATTGGACATTACTCGACTTGGTCTGATGACGGTGCTCGGGCAACCAAAGACGAGCGCCGAGTACATCCAGGCTACGAGCCGTGTGGGCCGGGATCGGGAGCGTCCCGGGCTTGTGATAACCCTGCTTAACGTCCACAAGCCCCGCGACCGATCACACTACGAGCGGTTTGAGACATACCACGCGTCCTTCTATCGAGCGGTTGAGGCGACCAGCGTCACGCCCTTTTCGCCTCGCGCCCTGGACCGCGCTCTCGCGGCCACATTGGTTGCACTTTGCCGACAGACAGACAAGACGATGACGCCCCCGACGGGTGCCGGTCAGATCCTCACGACGCGGGCCACCCTCGACGTCCTTGCCCGTCTGATAGGCGAGCGAGCCCGCAACCACGCACAGAGTGATCAGGAGGCTGGGCAGGCTCTTCATGATCATGTGTACCATCGTTGCGTGAGCCTGCTCGACGACTGGTCGAATATCGCGCACCAGTTCCGTCAGAACAACGTGGCACTCCAGTATCAGATCGAATCCGGAGGTGCTCAACGGCTGCTCTACGAGTTTCTCCACCCGGAACTCCCGCAGCTTCACCCTCTCCGTCGGCGATTCCGAGCCAACCGCTCCATGCGCGACGTGGAGCCGAGTGTTGAACTCACCATCAAGAACTTGAACGAGTGGGGGAACCGTCCATGAGCACCCCCCAGCTCCGCTCCAGCCAGGTAGTGACCACCTTTGGGCCAGGCGCGATGGTGGATCTTCCCGACGCATCAGTGTTGATCGCGGGGCTTGATCATTGGAAGTACGACAATGGGCGAGTCCCCACAATCTCCGAGCCCCGGCTCGTGTCAAAGTTGGCCGAGGTCCTGGGGGTCACATCACTAACCCTGCGTGCGCCACCACCCGCGTCCGATCAACCATTCGGCTTCTCCCCCAACATCGTTGCTTGGCGGTTTCCGGAGTGGTTCATCGTGCAGCGGACAGAGCTCACGCCGCGCGGTCACAGGAAGCGACGCCTTGTTCACCAGACCTCATTGGATGGACTCAAGTACATCGATCCGGACACCCGGAAGAAGCAAACGGTCGTACCAGTTCGCTTCGTCCGAGCGTGCCGCCGAGGACATGTGGGGGATATCGACTGGAAGGAGTTTGTGCACGGCGCCAAGACCGACTGCGTTCGGCAGCTGTGGATCGAGGAACACGGCACGAGCGGCGACCTTGACGAGGTTTGGATCACCTGCGAGTGCGGCGTGACCAGAGCGATGAGCCAGGCGGCTCGTATGGAGCTGCGGGCGCTAGGTTCGTGCAATGGCTCCCGACCTTGGCTGGGCGCCGGAAACCGCGAAAGCTGCGGCGAGCCAAACCGGCTCCTCATCCGCAGCGCCAGTAACGCCTACTTCCCGCAGCTGCTTTCAGTTATCTCGATCCCGGACTCCCGCCGCCCGGCCGAGGAGTTGGTTCGAGCCCTCTGGGATGACTTTCTGTCGGACGTCGAGTCCCTCGATGATCTTGCGCGGATGAGGAAGAAGCCCACAGTCGCGGCACGTCTTGGGGATCTGTCAAACGAAGATGTGCTCTCTGCGATCGGTCGCGTCCGCGCCGGCGGCGACGACTACAGCAGACCAGTCAAGGAAGTTGAGTTCGAGGCGCTCTCGGATGCCCGGGACGAAATCGGCGCTGACGTCCCTGACGGAGACTTCTTTGCTCGCTCCCTCCCCCGAAAGGTATGGGAAGCCACTTGGATGGCGCCTATCGATCGCGTTGTTCTGGTCCATAGGCTGCGAGAGGTGGTCGCTCAGGTCGGGTTCACCAGGTTCGAGGCCGCAGGGACGGATATTCAGGGCGAACTCTCGATGGACGTTCAGCCCGCGCGCCTGGGCGTTGATACCTCCTGGCTGCCAGCGGTGGAGAATAGGGGTGAGGGGATCTTCCTCCTCTTCAATCGTGAGATGATCGCTGACTGGCTCCGGCGCCCTGCCGTTATTGGACGAGGCAAGAAGCTGCTGGCCGGATTTGACCGTTGGAAGGGCGAGCACAAAGAGAGCAGTCGCCAGTTCCCAAGCCTGCCCTATTACCTTCTCCACTCCTTCTCACACCTCCTGATGACGGCTATCTCCCTCGAGTGTGGATATCCGGCATCCTCGCTCCGCGAGAGGATCTACGCCGCCGATGGGCAGTATGGCCTCTTGGTGTATAGCGGCTCTTCTGATGCCGAAGGGACGCTGGGCGGGCTCGTGGAGGCCGGCCGCAAGATCGCGCGGCATGTGCAGCGTGCCCTCGAACTCGGAGTTCTGTGCTCGAATGACCCGGTGTGCGCTTATCACTCGCCGGCCAAGCACGACCACCAGCCTCTGCTGGGAAGCGCGTGCCACGGGTGCCTTCTGGTAGCCGAAACATCGTGCGAGCAGCACAACGACTTCCTGGATCGCTCCCTGGTGGTTCGAACAGTCGAGGCGACGGACGCCGAGTTCTTTTATGGGGGCCGCTGAATGCTCGGCGCGATCAACCGGCTACCCACAGCAGCCATCCGGTCGCTCGCCGTCTCGCTGGGCTCCGGGGCACTCAGCCACGAGATCAGCCGTCTTGCACTCTCCCCCTTCGCGGGCGCCCAGGCGGAGGAGGTTCGTGCAGAGCTGGTCAGGCTGCAATCGGGCGGGTTCGGGGTAGAGCAACTCTCGGTGCTCCTACACGCCGTGGCGCAGGCACGCGAGGCACAGCCGAGCCCGACCCAACTCTTTGATCTGGTCCTCTCAGGACCCGACGTTGATGGTGTTCCGACGGCGGATACCGGAGCGGTGCTGCGGGCTCTGTTTAGCCAAGCCCAGGTCGAGGTCATCCTCGTTGGATACACGATCTTCAATGGTCGCCGGGTTTTCGCGCCCCTCGCAGAACGTATGGAGTGCACACCAACTCTGCGCACGTGGTTTTGTCTCGACATCGCCCGGGAGTTCGGCGACGGCTCGAGTGACGCGGACATCCTCCGCAAGTTCGAACGGGAGTTCCGGACACACCACTGGCCATGGAAACCGGTCCCAGAGGTGTACTACGACCCCCGCGCCCTGCGGTCGGATTCTCTGCGCGCATGTCTCCACGCTAAGTGCGTCGTGGTCGACAGGCATGCGGCCCTTCTCACCTCTGCCAACTTCACCGAGGCGGCCCAGGTGCGGAACATCGAGGCCGGTGTGCTGATTCGGCACACGCCTACCGTCGCGCGGCTAGTAGATTATCTAGAGGGACTCCGCGCGTCGGGTCAACTCCGAAAGTGCGGCCCGTTCGAGGCTCCAAGGACTGGCGACTGACGATGATTACAGCGAATGCCCGGTCTGGTTCCGCCTCGCTACGAGCAGCTCGAGGGCCGTCCTTGCCGTCGTGGACTCTAAGGGCGGCTAGCAAGACGACAGGGCCGGAGGTGTGGACCGAGACCGGCGCCGGCCAGCCGCTGCTTGATGGGCACGAGCTCGTGTCGAAGCGGGCGGAGGTGTAGGAGCGGGTGCTGGGGAACCTGCTGAGATGAACTGGGAGCGGGCCAACCTACGCGACTAGGGCTCTCAACGGCCTTCGCGCGGCAGGGACTGTACCAGCTCCGCAAAGACCCTCAGCGCGGCCGCGAGGTTCGCCTCGAGCCCGTCGCCCAACTCTTTGATGCCCGCCATTCCACTGGGCGTTCCGCACTCGAGCTCTTCGACGCGCTGCCAGAGCCGAGGATTGCTGCTCGAGTTGGCGTCGTGACCATTGATAGTGTGGCTGAGCGTATAGCCCGTTGCCACACGGACCTTGTCGGTACTGAGTAGTGCGATGTAAAACCCTACTCCGACGTGCCACGTGTAGGTATTGCCCGCCTGGTAGACGTAGCCCCCGTTCCGCTCCCACTCGGTCCGCGGCCCACTGATGTACTGCCGGGCCTTCCATCCGCCCGGCGCCTGCGACCAACTTTGCTCTGCTAGGCCGGTCTCCTCGGCGATGCGCTTTCCGATCAGGTTCACTGAATGGCGCAGCGGGCCCAGCATCGCTTTCACTCTAGAGATCCTCGCCTCCTTGGTGGCGGCGTCATCGAGGTGAGGACGGAGAGCCCTCCTGACAGAATCGAACGCCTCCCGAGGGTCTGTGCTGTCCATAGTTTGGCCGCTGCTCCTGTTGAGGAAGCCTAGCTCACGGGCGACCTCCTCAGCGTTGGGACGGCGGGCCGGGTCGAGCAAAGTCATTCGGCGCAGCAACTCATCCAGCGCTCCGCACCGTGGGTCGTCCCTGTAGCTGACGAGGGACGCGCCTGAGTAACTAGGCTCGTGCGCGCCGGGCAGGGGATAGCGCTGACCGCTCACTAGCACCCAGAGCGTCTTTCCAAACGAGTAGATGTCCGCGCGGGCGCCGTTCGCGTGTGTGGCATCATTGAGCATTTCAGGCGCGATGTAGTACGCCGGTCCCAACTTGCGGCCTGATTCAGTCAAAGGCGGCGCGTCGGCCATCTCCACGAGACCAAAGTCGCCCAGGCACCACACCCCGTCGTACCAGTAAAGGTTGTCGGGCTTGATGTCGCGGTGTGCATAACCCCGCTTGTGCACGGTATGGAGGGCCATCGCGATGCCCTCGGCGGCGGAACAAATGTCATCCATGCCCGCGTCCGGGCCCAGCTTATTGGGGAGGGTGGTTGCGACGGGCATGGCAAACCACAAGCCAAAGTCGTCTTTCACGGGAGCGTCGACCAATGGCAGGACGCCATGGGTTCCGTCGAGTTCCCGCAAGGCCCGTACCTCGTTCTGGAAGCGCGCGACCGCGTCCGGCGGTGAGCTCTTGGGCGACTTCAACTCCTTGATAGCGACCTCGCCGCTTGGTCCAACCGCGAGACTCACCCTGCCGTTACCGCCAGTGCCCAGCCGCGGCCCGGGTTTCACAACGTACGTGCCCTTCGCGCCCACGAACTTCGTCATGCTCGACTTTAGGGGCGCTTGCCTATGCGCCTCATCTCGGCCGCCTCTTTCAACCACTGCTGCCCGTGTGCCCCGAGACAACACCCTCGATGGCTGCAACCGACAGGCCCGGTGTCGAGACTGCACGGCTTGGGGCAGTCGCCCACACTTTTTACCAGATGCGCTCGAGCTCCTTCCCAGCAACCGCGAGTTTCTGCCCAGTTCCCGATCGTTGCAGGGCTGGACGCCGCGACGGCGGGGCTGGAGGGGGTGGCTGCGGGGCAGAGGCGGGGGACGAAGGCCCGAAACCCGCGGGCTGGAGCGGGCACGCTACCTCATGCGCCGCCGCCTGCCAAACGAGGACGCGTTCACCTTCGTGGGCGTGATGGGCTAGGCGCGGTTTTGCGGGACACGACGCTCCCTGCTGGGGCGGCCCGGGTCAGTACACAGTGCAGGGCCAGCGCGGCGACCAGTCCGGGCCTGTGCAGGCGTTGATCGCGGTGAGCTCCGGCAAGGGAAGGGAAGTCCAGGGCCTCAGGCGAGCGGCGTAGCTGGGCCGTCGTTTCACTGGATTGCACACTAAAAAAGACAGTCACCCCGGCTCCCTGGGAGACTGCGACACAACTTGGTGGATCGGGGGCGACCGCAACCATGCCTGAGGCGCCTGCCGGCATTCCTTTTTTGTGGGTGTGGGATTTCGTGGAACGGTCGCTGCGGGGGGTCTTCGGGGGCTGGTTACGATCCGGTCACCGTCGACACGACTCGACATCATAAAAGGGGCGAGGTTCCCTCCGGGAGTTGCTCACAATACCCGCGCCTACAGCCCCTGAAACGCTAAAGGCGAAGTCCGGGGGCGACTGAACAAGGATGAAGGCGGTAGCATGCCCCCTCCATGGCCCCTAGTGCCCTCCAGCTCGCCACCGACCGTCTCGGAAATGCACTGCGTCTCTACGCCGAGTCCTCGCTGACCACGCCCGCGCTGGCAAGCATTGACCTGGAAGAGGCCGTTGACAATCACGACCGAGCATTCGACGGCGTTCTCTCTGCGATGGCGTCGGCGCACGATGTGATGGGCCGGCTGAAGCTGCTCAACTTCTATGCTCACGGCGATACCACTGCTGTCCTCCTTGTCCGCAACGCACGCCATCACAACACGTCCGGTCTCTTCCAGAGCTGGAACGCCCTGATGCTCAAGCACGGTGGGCTGCGGGCGCATGCAGGAGCAGAGTTCCTGATGGTCGACTACACGCTGGTGGCGGGTTCCGGCACTACGTCAAGGTACTTCCTGCGGTGGGAAGACTTCCGTGCGGTTTTGGCGGACCCAGCCGCGATCGTTAGAAACCGGCTTGCAACGACGGCCATGCTCGATGCAGAATGTGGGTTTTCCATCAGGGCCCGTGCTGCTTCTAACTGCTACCCCGCTGACCAGGTGTTCGTGAACATGGTGCCCATCGTGATGAACGGCGCTACCAGAGTGTTTGCCGCCCTTGCAGCCTCGGGCTGTGCGACCGCGGGGTTCGACTCGGGTGTGTACTCGGGGCACTTTGCTCAGGGCCCGCTGGCCGATCTCGGCAAGCCGACCTTTAGCCCACTGCGGGCACCCCCCGTGATGACAACGTAGCCGCCCAAGACCCAGGCACTCGCTGCGACCCTAACCCCACGCGTGGCTTGTTGCGGCCGTGGTAGTCGCTGCCGCCGCTGGTGAGCAAGCGGAGCTCGTGGGCGAGGCGGATGTATGCGGCCGCGAGGTCGGGCGTGTGGTCCGAGTGCGGGACCTCGAGGGCGTCCAGGCCCACATCGCGCAGGCGGGTGACGGCGGCGTGCAGTTCAGCGTCCGTGGCGCACAGGAGCTGTACAGGGTGGGCGAGGACCGCCACGCCGCCGGCGGCATGGATCGTGGCGATGGCCTCGCGCGGGTGGACGAAGTTACGGGGCGGGTTGGCGGGGCCGTAGGTGCCGATGTACTTCTGGAAGGCCTCGGCGATGGAGGAGATGTGGCCGCGGGCGAGGAGGGCGGCGGCGACGTGCACGCGGCCAAGGACCTGGCCGCCGGAGATGGCGGCGACCTCGTCCATGGTGATGGGCATGCCAAGGTTCGTCAGGGCGGCGACCATGCGGGGGACGTGCTCATTGCGGCGATCACGCTGCTGCTGGCAGAGGGCGAGCAGGCCGGAGTGATCGTGCTGGATGTAGAGGCCGAGGATGTGCAGGACGCCGTCAGACTCACCCTTGGGGGTATCGAGGACCGCGTCGATGTCGCAGGAGAGCTCGGTTCCGGGGACGAACTCGATGCCGAGCGAGGCGCAGGCGGTCGCGCACTCTGCGAGGCCCGCGGTGGTGTCGTGGTCGGTGAGGGCGAGGTATCGGAGACCAACTCTCGCGGCCTCGTGAGCGAGTTGCGTGGGGGTGTCACTGCCGTCGGAGGCCATGGAGTGGGTGTGGAGGTCGCAGAACTGAGCTATGGCGGCAGGGGTGTGGGGTGTGCGGGTCACGCGGCAGCCTAGGCAGTAGACAGGCCTGTGGCAATGGGGTGACAGCGTCATGTCAGCCGTAGAAACAAGGTTTGTAAGGCACGTTGACTTATGAGAATCACGGAGTAGACTGGCTGTGGAGGTGCCAGTGACAAGCACGCTGAACCCTACCGTCCGCTCCCTCCCCGAAACCTCCAACCCGAGCCGAAAGGAACCCCGCTGGCAAGCCCTGCGGCGGCTGCCCGACGGCCCCCTCGACCTTGTGGGCGACATCCACGGCGAGATCGGTGCCCTGACCGACCTGATGGGGCGGCTGGGGTACTCGGAGCGGGGCGACCACCCCGAGGGGCGGCGGCTGGTCTTCCTGGGCGATCTGATCGACCGGGGGACCGACAGCGCCGCGGTGGTGCGGAAGGTCAGGGACCTGACGGAACGAGGACGGGCCTGCGCGGTGATGGGCAACCACGACCTCAACGCGGTCGCGGGTGCGCAACGCGATAACAACGGCTGGCTCTTCGGGCACAAACGGATGCGACCGGGGGAGCGGGCGGCGGAGGAACACGAGCGGGCCGACGTGCTCGGGTTCCTGGCCACCCTGCCCCTCGCGATGGAGCGCGACGACCTGCGGGTAGTGCACGCCTACTGGGATGACGAGGGGCTGGCACGGCTGTCGGACGAGGATGGGCCGGCCGAGGCCCTCCATCGGTACGCCGCGAAGGTCAAGGAGGCACTCGGGGATGAGCCGGACCCGGTGGTGCGGGGGCTGGCGAAGCAGAATGCCAACCCCATGAAGCGGATCACCTCGGGCCCGGAGGTTGCGGCCGCGGCGCCACACTTCGCCGGCGGGCAACTCCGGCACGAGCAGCGCGACCCCTGGTGGGAGCGGTACGACGGCGAGCACTGGGTGGTCTTCGGCCACTACTGGCGGCTGCCGGTCAGCGGTATCCAGCAGGATGACGGGTTGCTCTCGAAACACCCGCTGAACGCGGCCCTCGGGAATGGCCGGGCGATGTGCATCGACTACTCGGTCGGCGGACGATGGTGGGACCGCAGCGAAGGCCGGTGGAGTGGGCCCTTCCTGGGGCGGCTCGCGGCCCTGCGGTGGCCGGAAAAGGAGCTGGTCTTCGACGACGGGGAACGGATGCCGGTGGTCAACCCCGACGGAACCGTGAGTCGCGAGGAGTGAACGGATGAGCAAGCGGCCGCGGGCAGGGGCGTGGGTCGATGAAGCGCGTGGCGTGGGGGCCTCGCCGACGGCCCGTTATCTGGCGACCCTCAGTAAGGGCTCGCGGCGCACGGTGCATGAGTCGCTGGCCCGCCTGGCCTCGATGTTGACGGGGCTGGAGAAGGTGGACCCGCTCAAGGTTCGATGGGAGGCGCTGCGGCGGGAGGACACCGTAAAGCTAAGAGCGGAACTGATGGACCAGCTCGCGCCGACGACGGCCAACAAGGTGCTGTCGGTTCTGAGGGGCGTGCTGCGCGCCTGCCGGGACATGGGGCTGATGACCGAAGGTGAGTTCCAGACCGCCGCGAGCCTGGAACGGGTCAAGCTAAACCCACCGGCGGAGGTGGTGCCGGTGTCTGAGGCAGTCGTAGCGGCACTGTTCACGGCGTGCTTCGAGAACCGCACGGCCGCGGGCCGGCGGGATGCGGCGCTACTGGCACTGTTCCTCTCAACGGGCCTGCGGCGGGCGGAAGCGTCAGCGCTGGACGTGGCCGACTACGACCCCCGCAGCGGCCACCTGCACATCCGGGGCGAGCGACCCGAGTACGACCGTCTCGCGGTGCTTGGGAAGCCCGCGCGGCAGGCGATGAACGACTGGCTGGAGGTGCGGACACGAGAGCCGGGCCCGCTGCTGTTGCCAGTTGACCGGGGCGGGCTCATCTGCTTCCGGCGGCTGACCGACCAGGCCATCTACGACATCGCGGGACGTGTCGCGCAGCGGGCCGGGGTGCCAACCGTGACCCTGCGCGATATCCGGCGCGCGTATGTGATCAGCCTGATCCGGACGGGCAAGGACCTGCCAGAGGTGCAGTACCTGGTAGGCCACGCGAGCTGGTTGACGACCACGAGCTACCAGGCACTGGCATCTGAGAAGCGGCACCCCACGTACGACGTTGTGAACCTGCCTTACCAACCGAGGAGCACACTATGAGCGACGATCGGCACGCGGTGGTGGTGGCGGATGACCTCGTGATTGCAGAGATGGTCGGGCGTGCCCGCCGCAGGGTGATCCTGGTGGCGCCGGGCGTCAGCTGCGATCTGGCGGAGGACCTGGCCGATTGCTGGACGCTCTTGGGGAAAGACGCGGTCTCTATCACTCTGGATGTGGACCCCGAAGTGTGTCGGCTGGGGTACGGCGAGATCGAAGCGGTGCGACTGCTCCAGTCCACGGCAACGAGGCTCGGCACCACCCTCAACACGCACGCGGGGGTCCGCATTGGCGTCGTCATCGCCGATGACGAGACACTGATCTATGCTCCGACGCCGCTGAATGTAGAGGCAGGACCGGTGAGCAGTGGGGGCACCCTCAAACCCAATGCGATCAGGGTGGGCAGTCCGCCAGCGGAGCTCCAGCGGGACCTGGGTGCCGGGCCTGACGGTTGCAAGTCGCAGATCGTCGGTCTGGACCCAGTGGACAGGCATGCACTCGAGGCAGTGGAGGAGGACCTGCGACGGCTACCCGCACAGCCGGTGGACCTTTCGAGGATGCTGAGGGTGTACACCGCGCGGATCGAGTTTGTGGAGCTACGGCTGCTCGGATGCATGACCTCCCGCAAGACCATGAAGATTCCGGCTGACCTCGTCGGCATGGCCGACGAGAGGACGGGCAACCTGCTGGAGAGCACGTTCCGGCTGATCGACGAGGCGGATGCCGGTGTGTGGGGGACCGAGTTGATCCGAATCCGGGACTTCATCGTCGCACGCTTCCTCGTACACCTCCCGACCTACGGCTATGTCCTGCGGTTGGTGGACAAGCCAAAGTTTGAGCTCGCAGTCCGCACGCTGGTGAAGATGCTCAATCGGGCCCGCCGCCGCAAGGCCGATGAACTCCAAGCAGCGCTCAATCGGCGGCTAGGCGCGCTGCATGCCGCCCTGCTCCCAGCAGTGAGCACCCACCCCCCGCAGCGCTGGTACACGCCCGCGGGGCATAAGGCCATCCCCGACCTGTTGTCAGAAGAGATGCACAAGCTTGCAGGCACGGCTGAGGAGATGCTCGAAGGGGCGCGGGTTGAACTTCGCTACAAGGGGGTGACCTACGAAACCCTTACCGACGATGGCTTTTTCGCCCTGGTCAGCCAGCGGCTCTCAGACATGACCGTGCTCCTCGATGAGAGTGAAGCCGTTGCGGTCACCGGTCGAGCCTCAGTGTGAAGGGTTGCGACGGCGGGTGCCAGCACGCTTTCTGCGCCAGACTAGGTTCAGTTGCTGCATGAGGATCCCTGCGCTGGTGTCGGGTCGTGGCCGTGGCCAGGCATGGGTGCCTGGAGGAATGGTGCTTCTCCACTCCGGGGGATCTGGCCAGCGGCAAAGCCCGCCCCCAGGGCGATGAGGCCATGCGTAGGCCGCGCAGGTGCATGAGGGGCAGTTCGTCCTGTATTGGGGCCCGGACCATCCAGCCGGCCGTCGGCCCCCATGGGAGGCACAGCGACAGAGCGAGTCTCCCCAGACCGCCCACCGCGTACACGGCTGACCATTCCGCATGGTCGCTCGGCATCGCCTCATTTCCCAAGCTCGATCGCTGTACGCCATTCTCTACAACCTCACACAGCGTTCCCGGGATACCGACTCCACGAGACTCCGTCTACTGACACCTTGCTCCAGCGACTCTGGCAAGGCCCAGTAAGGACGTCTAAATCAGGGAGCATCGGTGAGACATGACGGCCGTGAGCTCTGGATCAACGCCGCTGCCCGGGTGCGCCGGATTCTGCGCCGCCACCATCGCGAAGCCGTGATGTCCCCGATGACTTCCTGTTCATTTCGGACCCTCGGATAATCCGGCGCGCTGACCCGAACCTCGTTAAACACCCTGCCTATGCACTATCCCGCGGTGCTGCCTGGCGTGGTGCTCGAGCAGGCGGCTGAGGAGCTCGACCGCCTGTTCGGCGCTCTTGGCTGGATGCACGCAATCCTTCGGGAGGTCGGGGTAGCGGGTACGGGTGTCGAGGGGGCGGCCGGCGAGCTCGCCGCTCCAGCCCGAGACCGTCATCCCGATGACCAGCCGGCGGTAGATCCACGCGAAACACATTTCCGCGAGCGTGCCGGCGCCGCCGCCGACGGCGATCACCGCGTCGGCGTGCGCGACGATGGAGTTGCGGGCGTGGTCGAGCCCCGTGGCGATCGGGATATCGACGAACGGGTTGGCGTCGGCGGGGTTGTGACCCGGAAGGAGGCCGATGGTGTCGCCGTGGGCGTAGCGGGCGGACTGGCGGGCGCCCCGGCAGGCGCTCTCCATCACGCCGCCCAGTCCGCCGGTCACGACTCGGTAGCCCGCGTCCACGAGTGCCCGGCCCAGGGCTTCGGCTAGGAGGTCCTTCTCGGAGCCGGGCTCCACGCGGGCGTCCCCGATGACGGCGATCATGTGTCGGCGTGCGGTTGTCTTCATCAGTGGTCCCCCATTTCCGCGTCTGCGGGTGTCCGTGGTGCGGCCTCGCCCAGCGCATGCGAGAGGCTGGCGACGAACGCTCGGGCGCGATCGAGTGGAATGTACACACCGGCCAAGAACGGGATGGCCGCGGTGCGTTCGCCGTAGACGGACTCGAGGATGGCGGTGACGAGGTAGTCGTGGGCGACGGCCACCACGCGGCGGGGGTGCACTCCGGCGGAGAGGTCGAGCATTGCCGTGAGGGCCTGCCCAGCAACGACATGGCAGGGCGGCAGGACGGTGTCCGGCAACCCGCCGTCGATCCAGCTCTCAATCAGGGAGCGCCAGCCCAGTCGCTGCTTGGCGGCCTCATAGCTTGGGTCGCCCGGGTGTTTGAACCAGCAGAGCGCGGGAACCTGCGTGATCGACGCAGCGTCCACGCCGGCAGCGTCAGCGATGTGCTGTGCGGTCTCGACCGACCTGCGGACAGGGCTCGTGAACACCTGAATACCCGGGCCCAATCCTCGGCCCGCGTGGACTGAGGCGAGCTGGCCCTCGGGCGTGATGGACACGTCGCGGCGATCTAGGGGCGGCATGGCTCCGAAGCTGGGGCGAGCGGCGTGCCGGATCACGAGGATTCCGCCCTCACCCTGCCAGAGGTCGGGCGCGTAGCGCTCGGAGTGCAGGAGCCGGCTGCCCTCGAGCATGCGTCGGCGGGGGCGTGACACGATGAAGCTGATCTCTGCCTCCCGTGCCGTGCGATCTGCCCCCTTGCCCATGCCCGAGGGTTCGTAGAGGTAGAGGGGCTCGGTGATGTGCACCGGCCTGCGAGCCATCTCCACGATGGGCAGCATGAAGGACCAGTCCACCGCGATTCGCGGATATTCGTTGCGGACGCGAAGCTCGTGGTCAGGGATTGCGTCGAACAGCCGCTTGCGGAACGAGCGGAGGTGCTGCCAGACGTTTCCGCCGCGGGCGCGGCGGGGGTGTTCAAGGTCGATGGGGTACTTCGTGTGCTTGTCCGTCCGCAGCATCGAGCCGACGGTGGCGTCTGCTCCCGCCTGATACTCTGTGCCGAGGCGGTCGAGCACGCCGGGGCCGATGAGCGCATCGTCGAGGTCGAGCGTGATGATCACTGAATCGGGGTTGGTGCAGATGTGGCGGATGGCGGTGGTCATGTTGGACAGCTGACCGCGCCGGACGCGGGGCTGGAGCAGAGTCACCTTGTTGCGCCAGCCCTCCAGTGCGAGTGCGAGTGACGAGCGGTGCATCGGGTCGGACCCGTCATCGATGATGACCGCACCCCAGTCGGAGCGGTGCTGGGCCGCCATCGTTTCCAGGCACCGCATTGCCCGCCCGGCGGGCACGTTGCGTCCGGTGATGACGAACACGAAGTGCTCACTGCGCTCCCGCGGCAGCCAGTCCAGCACGCTCCCCTGGAGCTCCACCCGGCCGACCTGCTTGCGGTTCAGGTGTCCACGTTCGATGAGGTCAGTCTGCAGGAACCATCCACGCGGGTCCTTCTTCAAATCGTTGCTGGGGTGAACGAAGGTGCATTTTTGGCCACCGCCACGCAGGGACAGGAGACGGCCATCAGTGATCGCTTGGTCCATCGCGCGATGCCAGGATAGTCTGGGGCGGCTGTCGACGACACCGCTTGGGTACGGGCGCGCGGCGAGCAGACGGTCGCGGTGGAGAAGGCAGCCCCGCACCTCGACGCGCCAGGGCGTGCCGGACGCGGCGTCCTGAGTGGTGAAGTGGTGCTCGCCATCGCGCGGGATGTTGAGCGACGCGGTCGCCGCGTGAGTGTTCGTCTCAAGCGCGGCGATCATCTCGCCCAGGTAGTCGAAGGTGCGGTCGCGCCGCTGGATGAGGAGGTCAGAGTCGACCTGGAGGATGTACTTGCTGCGGCACTGCTCAAAGGCGTGGAGCGGAGCAGTGAGCGGAGCGCCGGCCGCCGAGTGTGTCGCGTTGCTTTCGAGATCGAACCATTCACGGTTGATGCGGGCGGCCTCGGCACCTGGCCCAGGAGCGAGGAGCACTCGGTCGATGAACCCGCGGCTGATGAGCCGCTCACCGGCCCGGATCAGGTCATTCCACTCGCCCGTTGAGTGCTGCCGAACGAAGCCGTCGCGGAGCGAATCGAGCACCAGCAGGCGCTCGCTGAACGTCCGAGGGCCCTCGAGCTGACCCACGAGGTGCTCCACCTGCGCTTCGATGGTGTGGGCTTCCATGACGCAAGTCTTGATGACGAGAGAGATGACCTGGGAGTGGATCGCAACCGGCTCGCAGACGAGCGTCAGGAAGTCGCTCGCAGGCTCGAACCGCTCGAGGTCTACGGTCCGGCTTTGGAGTCGGTCCATGACGCGCAGGCCATGACGGAGCAGATCGCGTTCGATTGCTTCGAGAGGTCGGTGGAACTCGCGCCTGCCTTCCTTCCGCTCGGCATTCTCGGTGTACCAGAAGCGGTCGGTGTATTGGGCGCCCGCGGGAAGATCCCGGCGGCGGTGCAGTGGGGTGGGCCGGCCGAAGGTGCCAAAAGGGTTGCAGAACGTCACGACTACCACGCCGGTGTTGGCGACGGACGCAAGGAGGTCCGACAGGACGCGCTCGTACTCGGCACCATCCTCCAGTTCGCACAGCACCAAGGAGCAGATGACGGCTTCGAAGGGTGCCGCGGCGAAGGCCTGCTCGCGATTGCTGGTGAGGACCAGACCGGCGGGGCGGTCCTCCAACTTCTCCCAGCGCTCGGTAAGGGCTGAGTCGGGGTCGTACCCGATCGTGCGCAGGCCGGACGCCGCGAGCTTCCGGGCGCTCCACGCCTTCTTGCCGCAACCGTAATCGAGCACGCTCGAGGCCCCCCGCCCCAGCACGATCGGCTCCACAATCGCGGCAACGGCCCGTGTTGCCGAGGGCTTTTCCTCAAGCAGGGCGCTCCAGAAGTTCTCAAAGCCACTGAGCTCGGGCAGGCTCTGGTCCACAAGGGCGCGGCGCATGAGCTCGTCCAGGTCCTCCCGATGCGGCCACCGCCAGGTCAGCCAGGCACGCTGGGCCATCGAGCGGTAGCCATCGTCGAAGTACGGACGGATGTCCGAGCCGTAGTCGACGAGGCGCACACCGGAGGGAGCGACGCGCAGGTTCTTGGGGTGCATGTTGCGGAAGACCAACCCGAGCCGTTTGCACTCGCGGCAGAGCTCAATCAGGTCGCGCCCATGTCCCCCGCGGTAGGGCTCACTCGGCTCATAGGCGTACGCGAGGATCAGTACCCCATCAACTTCCTCCAGCCGCGCGAGCTGGTAGAGGCGCTCGAGGGGTGCGGGAGGGTCAAGGAGCTTGGAGAGCGTGTCGTGCGTGTCGTGGTTCGGGCGGCGCTTCAGGAGATCGAGGACCTTGTATACGTGCAAGCCATCAGTGAGAACCACGCCCTCGCCGCCGAGCCCGAGCAGTTTCAGGTCGGCGGTCGTGCCGAATCTCAGGAGGAGTTCTCTGGCCCGCTCCTCGCGGTCGCGCCTGACCTCGGGTGTGTCGGACAGGCCATGGCTGGCTCGGTACTCGCTGATAAGGGCGTCCATCGACTGGAACGCCTGGCGAACAGCCTGCTCGGTGAGACCTCCACGGATGTCCTCAGCGACATTCTTGATCGCCTCAGGCTCCAGAGCACCGCGCAGGCTGCTGGCCGTGAGGACGATGGCTCGGAGCGATTGCTGGGAGCGCTCATCCTTCCATGCCTGCTCTTGGGCAAGGTGCTCGGCCTTGTCGCGGATCGATTCGGCAAGGGCGGACGAACGCGCCGCATTGCTCACCAGCGAGGCAAGGCGTTCCTGCACGTACTTGGTGACCCTGTGGCCAAGGGCACGGAGTTCCGCGTCTGTCCACGCCAGCAGCCGCCTTGCACGCCGCTCCGGGGATCGCAGTTGCATGACCTCGTCGCAGGCGCGGTAAAGGCCATAGCCCCAGACATCCTGCTTCACGGTGTCAAAGTTGAGCCCCGTAGCGGCGAAGGTGCGGTCGTGCTTCACCGCGCAGGAGGCGTGCATGACCACCTTCAAACCTAGCTGGTCACGCATCAGCTGCGCCACGAGCATGTCGGAGCGGCGCACGTACGTGTCTCCAATGCGCGCGATCATCTGCGGGTGCTCGAGGAGGACCTTCGGCTCAAAGAAGATCGTCGAGCCGCCGCGCTGCACCGAATCAGCGGCCGGCTTGGTGACGTCCTCCGCCTGAAGTACGAGCGGGCGGAAGATGGCCTCGCCCGCGGCGAGACGGTCAACACGATGCCCGATCTCGGAGAGCACGTCGTTCGCACCACCGCTGGTGGGAGGGGACAGTGTGAAGGGGGTCTCAAGGTGCTCGGTCTGACGGGACAGGTCGTAGTAGCAGTCGCGCAGCCGCTCGCGGTTCAGGCTGTCGACCAGCTTCCGGTCGGGCCAGACGCCGTCCGGGCCCACTGACGAGAGCAGGTGCAGGTGGTGCAGCAGGTCCACTAGCTGAACACGGATCGTGGCGGTGAATGGGAGCGGCGCGGCCCCCGTGTCCGGCCCGATCACGACATCCACGCCGCTTGCGCGCAGGCGATGAAGCTCCGCAAAGTCGGGTGAGAGCCGTTCCGCGACCGTGCCATCCCCGAGGTCAACCGTGTACTTCAGCCGCTTGTCGTCATCCAGGATCCACGCCCAGTACCCCGGGAGTTGGCGTGCAAGGCGGCCGACATAGCAGTTCAGGATCGTGCGTGTGACGGCAATGGGCAGGCGACGCCCAACTGGGTTGGGGATATCAATCAGCGTGCCTCGGGCCCAGTCTTCCGCGATCTGCTGCGTCGTCACCAGCGTCACGTCGAGCCCGCGCCGGCGGAAGTCTTCGCACCACGTGCGCAGTTCGCGCTTCGGAGATGCGGGGGAGTCATTCTCGAGCACGACGACCTTTATGTTCGCTGCTCTCCCGCTCTTGCTGAGGTCGAACAGATCGCTCAGCAGGTTCCGGGCGTGCCGGTGCCCACTGCTGTCACTTACGAATCCGACGATTAGGTGTGCACCCGCGGCCGGCTCAGGAGCGGGCAGGGTCGCTCGCGCGGCGGAGAAGGTCGGGGGCGTCCATCCGAACCGCTGCGACCACGCCTCGAGCGCCTGCGTTCGTACCTCAGCATTGAACCGGTCTGCGTACTTGTCCCAGAAAGCGGTCAGTCCTTCGATCTTGGCCGAGGACGAGCGCGCCGTCAGCCGGTCTGAGCGTTCATCGGCGAAGTGGTGGACAGTGTGATGAGGCACAGACCCGTAGCGGAAGTGGGGGAGGTCGAGCAGACGGATGCACAGGTCCCGATCTGTGCAGCTGCGAAGATTCTCGTCAAACAGCCCGACATCCATTAGCGACTTGAGGTTGATGAACAGGTTAGATCCCTGCACATGCGGGTTTTTGATGAAGAGCTGTTGCGGGTCGAGGCATTCAGGGATCGACTGTCGGTAACCGTCGTCGTCGGGCGTGATGTGCCGGATCAGCCCCGTGATGACCATGTCCAGGTCGCGCTCGCGCACGCCGGCGGCACACACCTCAATGTGGCGAGGCTCCCACGAGTCGTCATCATCCAGGACCGCGACATAGCACACACGCGGGCGCTCGCGCAGCGATGCGTCGCGGTTGAGGAGGTCGATGCCATGGTTCCAGGCGCCGGCCGCGCGCTCCCGCGTTCGGAAGTTGCGCGCGACTTTGACATGGATACGGTCGCCGCACAACACCTTGAGTTCGGTGCGGAGCGACCTTTCGTAGCGTTCCACGGCCGCGAACTCCTCCGCACTGTCCTTGGGCGGCTGGTCGATGACGACCAGCAACCTGTCAGGCACGCGCGTCTGTGCCAGAATGGAGGGCACGGCCCGTGTGAGGAGCAGGTCCCTGCGGGTGCGAGTGGTGGCTACGAGCGCAACGACAGTGCGCCCATCCGACGAAGATGTCCTGAGCATGGGGTCCCCTGAGAGGCGCGATACCGCCAGATCGGCCCTGCGGCCGCTTGCTCCTACTCGTGACCGGGCGACACGCCGGGTCATATGGCCTGGGCATCTGGATTTGTCCAGTGGGACGCCTGAGGCAAGTGGCCACATCCCTTCACGGCTTTCGAGGGATCGGCGATCGGGCGGTAGCCCGGGGCCGCGGGGAGGGTGTCATCGATGCCTCTGCCGCGCGGATTGCTCGCCGAACGCCCCGGAAAAGGGACGAGCTGAGCATCTGGTTATACCCCTTGCGGAGCGGCGGGTTTCAAGGAAAACGAATGGGCCGGCATAACCCGCGGTGGCTAGGTCGTTTAGACGGTGGTGCCCGGGTTGATCTCCGGCGGGACGATGGTCGGAAGCCGATTGCCTTGTCCGTCTCTGCCTCCAGCTTCAGGATGACCGGTGGAGGGATTCGACAGATGAGTTACTTGACCGACTCCGCCTTAACACCCTCGATCCGTGCCCAGTCGCGCCAGCGTTCGGTGTCGCCGCGCATGGCGATTTCGCCGAGCATGCGGCGGGTGGTGTCGTCGGCGCGGCCGCTGCGGAGTTGGAGGCGGGTCAGGGCCTGCATGGTGGCGAGGTGGTCGGGGTAGACCTCGAGGGCGGTGCGGTAGGAGGCGAGGGCGTCGTCGGTGCGGCCGGCGAGTTCGAGGGTGAGGCCGAGGTTCATGCGGGGGTCGGGGTGGCCGGGCATGAGCTTCTTGGCCCACTCGAACTCGCCCGCGGCGTCGTAGAGCTGGCCGCGTTTGAGGAGGAGGGTGCCGAGGTTGTTGTGGGCAGGGCCGTGGTAGAGGTCGGCGGCGAGGGCGCGGCGGAGGAGGTCTTCGGCTTGGCGGGGGTCGGTTGCGATCAGGTCCACGGCTTGCTGGTTAAGGCGGTCGGCCTCGGGGGAGTTGCGGGTTGCTTCGGTAGCGGGGGTGTAGGCGGTGGCGGGTTTGGAGGCTGCGCAGCCGGAGAGCGCGAGGGCAGCGGCGACGGCGGCCGTAAGTGCTGTGGTGATGGCCGCGGTGCGTGCGAGGCGTGGCTGAGCCGTTCGAGCGCGGTTACGGGTTGGCATCGGCGGTGTCCTTCGGGGCGGCGGCGAAGATGTACTCGATCGAGAGGCCGGCGCGGAGGGTGCGCTGCGGGCCTTTGCGGTGAGCGGCGGTGGGGGAGAGGTCGATGGAGCTCACGACCCAGGCGGGCTCGGCCTTGCGCCATTCGTCGAGCCAGCGGCCGAGTTCGGGGAGTGTGATCTGGTCGAGGGTGACACGCGCGGCGGTTTTTCGGAAGGCACCGCCGGCGGCGGGGGTCTCGACTTCGGGTGTGACGGTTTGGAGGGAGCTGTGGGCGAGGCCGGCGGTGGAGACGGTCGCGGCGATGAGGGAGGCGAGACCGGGGGGCGGGGGAAGGCGACGGGATTCGGTGGGTGCGGAGTTGCGGAGTTGGTCCAGGCGCTGGGCCTGTGTGGAGATGCTTGTGTGGAAGGTGGTGGCGGTGTCGGCTTCGGCGCGAGCGCCGAGGTAGGTGCGGGTGCTCCAGCCGAGTATGACGCACGCGATCAAGACAGCGAGCACGAGGAATAGGCGGCTCATTTCGCACCTTCCTTGATGCGCTTGAGGGTGAGGGTGACGCGCGTGGTGTTTGCCGTTGATGCCAGCCGAGGCTCTTGGAGCGTCCAGCCCGCGGGGGCCTTGAGCGATGCGAGCAGAGGGCGCGGATCGGAGTCAAGGGAGAAGGCGAGCGACATGGTGGTGGGGGTGATGGAAACGGAGTTCGCCTCGCAGGCGGCGCCGTCAGGCCATGTGCGGAGGAGGGAGGCGAGGGCGGCCGCGGCATCGGGTGGGGTGAGGGCGTGGGGAGTCGTGGCGAGAGATTGGTAGCGGGTGATCTCGCGGGTGAGGGCGTCGAGGTTTCCGCTGCTGGTTGCGTCTCGGAGGAGTGTGGCGGAATGGGTGCGGGCGGCTTCGGCGTGCTCGTGGAGTGAGCTGGCGCGGCGGAGCAGGCCGGTGGAGATGAGGGCGGCGGTGAGCAGGATGGAGGCCGCGAGGAGGGAGGTGCGGCGGGCGCGTTCGCGGCGGAGGGGCTTGGGCTCGAAGGGGCCGGTGAGGAGTTCGGGGAGCCGTAGGGCCGGTGTATCGGTCAGAACGTCAGTAGTGAGCGCTGGAAAATCTGGGAAGTCGCTGGGCGTGAGCGAGAGGACTTCTGGCGGGAGTGAAGTCAGGTCGTCGCGCTTCACGGCGCAGACCAGCACGCGGGCGTTGTCGATTGGGATCGCGACGGCATGTAGCGTGTCGACGTCTACAGGAACTTCGTCCTGGAGTGATGCTGCCAGGCCGGACGGCATGATGCCGCGGCGGACGCCGGGGGCGTCGAGCACGGCCCAGAAGAAGCGGTCGGCGGGCCAGATGAGGGGCGTCATGGGGTCACCGCCGTGGACTTGAGTGCGAGCATCTGCACGAGTGCGCCGGTCTTGATCGAGACGGTGTCGGCGGCGATGCGTTCGACGCGGCGGCCCTGGAGGTCCTCGCCCGCGGCGACGACTCGGACCTTGTTGGAGTCGGGGTCGTAGAGCACGGCCTTGTAGGCGTCGCCCTCGCGCACAATGCCCAGGAGTTGGAGGCGGAGTGGGGGCGGCGGTGGTGGAGGGGGCTGGGCCGCGGCGACCTTGATGGGTTCGGCGATGGTCCAGACGGGAGTGTCGAAGGCGGCGAGGTCGAGGGGGGGCGGGGGTGATTCGGTAGAGGCGACACGCGTGTCGGGCTCCGTGAGCATGAGCGCGGGACGTGCGGAGGGCCACACAGCCCAGAGGGCGGCGATCAGGCAGAGCGCGGTGCCCGTCACGAGCACGCGGCGGGTTGAGGCGCGTGAGCGGTCGAGTGCCCTGGGCGAGGGCGTCGGAGATGGAGCGGTCTCAGGCATCCTGATCTCCCACCGCCTCGATGACTCGGGTGACTTCGGCAAGGCTGGTAATGCCTTGGTGGGCGAGCGTTGCTCCTGCATCGCGCAGGGGAATCATGCCTTTCGTGACGGCGGCGGCTTTGAGCTCGGCGGCGGAGATGCGCTTGCCGACGAGTTCGCGCAAGGCTGCATCCAGGGCGAGGAGCTCGAAGACGCCGGTGCGGCCGCGGTAGCCGGTGCCGAGGCAGTCGGGGCAGCCGATGCCGGCACAGGGGGCGTGCAGCTTGCGCACCAGGCGCTGCGCGAGGACGCCCGAGAGCGAAGACGAGACGAGGAAGGGTTCGACGCTGAGGTCGATGAGGCGAGCCACCGCGCCGGCGGCGTCGCTCGTGTGCAGCGTGGAGAGCACGAGGTGGCCGGTGAGCGAGGCCTGCACGGCGATGCGGGCGGTCTCCTCATCGCGGATCTCCCCCACCATGATGACGTCGGGATCCTGGCGGAGGATATGGCGAAGGCCGGTGGCGAAGGTCAGGCCCTTCTTGACGTCTACCTGCGTCTGGCTGATGGCAAGGCCCGCGCCGGAGAGGTCGTACTCAACCGGGTCCTCGACGGTGAGCATGTTGAGCTCGCAGCCGCGGGCCTTCGCGCCGGCGTTGGAGGCGCTGATGTGGGCGAGGGTGGTGTAGAGCGTGGTGGTCTTGCCGCTGCCGGTGGGGCCGGTGGAGAGGACGATGCCGCTCGTGCGGTTGACGAGTGAGAGGTAGTGGTGCTCGATTGGCGCGGGCATGCCCAGGCCGCGGAAGGCGAGCAGGTGGGGCGAGCGGCTGGGGTCGAGCAGGCGGATGACGACGCGCTCGCCGTAGGTGCTGGGGAGCGAGCTGACGCGGAGGTCGATGCGGCGGGAGGTATGGGTGACATGCGCGGATGTGGAGCCGCCGATGCTCACCGACGCACGGCCATCCTGCGGGGCCCGCTGCTCGGCGACGTCGAGCGACGCCATGACCTTGATGCGGCTGACGACGGAGGCCGCGATCGAGAGGGGGAGCTCGCGGACGGTGTGGAGCACGCCGTCGAGGCGGTAGCGGACAAGGGTCTTGCCGCGGGCGGGCTGGATATGCACGTCGCTCGCGGAGCGCTGGAGTGCTTCGAAGAGGATGAGGTCCACGAGTCGCACGGCGGGGGCCTTGCCCTGCGTGTTGAGCAAGTCGCTCTCGGTGTCGCGCACGGCGAGGCGGAGATCGGCCTCAATGTCGTCGGTGCCCTGAACGACGACGATGGGCGTGTCGGAGTGGGGGCCTTGAGCGGTAGCGGAGTCGGGGCTGTAGGCGCGGTCGATCGCGGCCGCGAGTGCTTCGGGGTCGATGACCTCGGTTCGGACGGGGCGGCGCAGCAGGACACCCACGTTGAAGATCGCGGTGGCGCGTGTCCGGGCGGTGACGTGGAGGTGCTCTTCGCCCAGTTCTGTCCCGGTGCTGAGGATGAGGTGGCGGCGAGCGAAGTCGTGCGACACGAGCGACAGGAACTCGCGGTTGGGCGACCTCGGTGAGAGCAAGCGCTCCGCAAGCTCCGGCTTCACTTCCATCACGCTCATCGGATCACCCGCGGCTCGACCTCGGGGAAGCCATCATCGATGCGGGCGGCGGCGGCAGCGTTGGCGGAGACATACTTAAGATCCTCGAAGCTGGTGCTCCGCATGATGCTGGCGCGGATGAACACGAAGAACTTGGTGCGGCTCTTCCCCTTGGAGCGGTTCTTGAAGAGTTCGCCCAGCAGCGGCACGTCCCCCAGCAGCGGGATCTGGCTGGTGCTCAGGCTCTCGCTCTCCAGTTCTAACCCACCCACCACGACGACGTGCCCGTCGGGGATGGTGGCGACCGAGTCCACCGTGTTCTGCTGCTTGGGCGGGGGGAGCCCTGCGTCGGCGGGCGTGCCCACAAATGAACTGAGGTTGATGTTGTACGTCAGCACCAGGTGCTCTCCCGCGGCGATCTGCGGCTTCACGCTGATGGTCGTGCCCGCCGAGTCGCTGCCCCCGAAGGAGTTGGTGACCCCCGCGCCTGTCGTGGTGTCCGTACGGAGGAACGGCTGCTGGAGCACCGAGGAGAACCGCGCTTGCTCATTGTTCGTCACCAGCACCTTGGGGTTCGAGATCGACTGCCCTTTATTCAGGGCCTGCAGCGCCTTCACCACCACGCTGAACTCGCCCGGGTTGAGGACGGCGCCGTTGAAGCCCGTGGTGTCAGCGACGGTGCGGACACCGCCCGTGGAAGAGCTAAGGCCGAAGAGCGAAGCGATCTTGAAGCTGGCGTCGCCGATGTTGCCCAGGCGTTCGAGCTCGAGGCCCAGGTTCACGGCGTCCGTGTCCGTCATGCTCACCAGGATCGCCTCGAGCATCACCTGTGGCTGCCGCACATCCAGCAGCTGCAGCAGCGTCTCCAGATGCGACAGCACCCGCGGCTCGCCGATGGCGATCAGCGTGTTCGTCGCCTCGTCCGCCGTGAGCTGGAGCGAAGGCAGGGCACCGTTGCTCTGCGAGCCCACGCCCTGCCGCCCCGCACGCCCGTTCCCACCATGACTCCCATCGGGCAACAAGCTCGCGCCGGGCTGATCTCCCAGCACCGACCCCAGATCCCGCACCGTCCGCTGCGCGCCCCCCTCGCGCACCTGCTCCCTCGAGTCCGCACCGCCGCCCGCCTCCAACAGCCCCGCGTCCATCAGCCGCTCCAGCGTCGCGATCAGCTCGCGGATCGGCCGGTTCCGCACCGGGAACGCCCGCATCGGCAGCGCCCCGCCCTGGGCCGCGTCCAGCCGCTCCAGCAACGCCGCGGCCTGCGCATGCTCCGTCGGCGTCGCCGTCACCACCAGCGTCCCCGTGAGCTCATCGACGATCACCCGCCACGGCCCCTGCACCGCCGACTTCCCCGCGCCCTTCAGGAGATCCTCGAGGAGCTTCGCCACGTCCTTGGCCGCGAACACCCGCGGCGTGTAGTACCGCGTCTCCATCGACTCGGCCTGATCAAACTGCCGGATCATCGCCCGCCACGCCTCCGCACCCTCCGGCGGCGCAATCAGCACCACCCCCGTCCCGCTCGGGGCCGCGATCACCTCCCCCGCGGTCTTCCCACCCGACACCGCGTCCCGCTTCGCAACAACCTGCATCACCGCCGCCGCGAGCGTCGCGGGCGGCACGTTCACAACGGCAATCTCCTCGACCGCGGTCGGCGCCGCCACATCAATCCGCGCCAGCACCCGCCGCACCTCCGCCACCCGCGCTGTAAAGTCAGAAACCAATAACAGCCGTGCGTCGCCGAGCGGCATGGCGACCCCCGTCCCTTTGGTCAGTAGCGGGCGTATGACCTCCGCGACGTCCTTGGCTGTGCGGTTGGTCGGTGCCAGCACCACCGTCTGAAACCCTGCCGCCGGCTGCTCGCTCGCCCCCTCAACCTCAATCCGCGCCATCCCCGCGGCCTCCGACACCTTCACCACACTCAACGTCCGCCCATTCGGCGTCCGCAGCGTCGTAAACCCACGCTGCGCCAACGCTTGGTTCGCCAGCTCCCATAGCTCAGCATCGCTGAGCGCCCCCACCTGCCGCAGTGTGACCTGCCCCTTCAGGGCCGCGGGGTCATAGTCCACGGCCACCTTGAGCCGGTCGGCGGCGAGGTCGAGCAGGCGGGGGAGGTCAAGCTGTTCGGAGGGGGAGACTTGAGCGCGGACCCCAGAAGCAGAAGTGATGCAAAGCACAATCAACGCGGCGATACCTATTGGGGAGCGGTGGATCGGTCGATCCGCCATCCCAGTCCTCCGTGCAAGTGCTGGTGGAGCGTGCATTCGAGCAGCGTACCAATTTCTGCGCATCGTGCCAGACATCACCGCCGCCCTCAGGGTCGAGCAGGAGAACTCAATCGGTCCACTATCCACACTACGGAAGTGCTTGCCACCGAGCGGCTTGCCACATCTAACCACACTTCGGTCGTGAACGGCTTGCAACGAGAGACGTTGGTCGTTAGCCTCGATCACAGTTTCCTCCCCAACGGATACGGAGCTGTCAAGATGATCGGTATACGCCTTCGCTCGGTCATGTGCTTTCCGATCGCCGTGGGTCTGTGCGCGTCGACCGGCGCGCAAACGACTCCGCCTTGTCAAGCCACTTTCCAACAGCAGGTGCCATTGGTGTATCCCCCCACACCTCCCATCGACGCCTGCGCGGCAACATGGAGCGTCGGTGGCACACATTCAGACCCAGTTTGGCAGGCTCCCTCGACGGAACTGAATGGGCCCGTGTCCGTCTGCTGGAGAGATGTGCTCAATGTGCTGTCCACTGCCTGTTTTTTAACAGAGGGACAACCTAATTCCGAGCCAGCTCCGTGGAACAGTACATGGGACGCGGCCGGCTTCCCCCTAAACATCAACCTGCTCGCGCAGCCGTCGATCGGCGACTTTCTTCCGCCCTCTCCAACGCTGGGAGGAACCTCGGCATGTCTCGTTCCGGATGCGGCCAGACAGGCAGAAACTGGCTGGCAGGGACTCTCCCGACCCACTCTTGATGGGACCGTGGACCTGGTGACCGGATTGCCCCTCATTCAAGTCCAGGACCTTTCCCTCCCCGTCGATGGTGCATCGTTCCGCCTCATGCGGACACGCTCGCAGGACGCGCGCATCTCCGTCCATTCCTGTCACCGCCCGGACCGGTGGTGGGACTGGGCCGGTGAGGGGTGGATGATCAGCGAGAATCCCTTCCTCATGATCGATTCGGCGAACCCCGAAGTGGTGGGTGATCAGCCGCGCACGACTTACCTGATCCTGGACGCTCACCGCTCGATCCCCTTCCAGTTCATCGGGTCGACCGGCTTGTACGAGGCGCCCGCCCGGTTTCGGGCGAGAATGACGCATGACGGGAACTGGAATAGCGGTACTCGCACCTGGACGTCAATCCCCAACAGCTACACCATTTCCTTGTTCGATGGGCAGCTGAAGTACACCTTCGTTGCGATACACGAGGACGTTCCGAAGAATCGCTGGCAAGACGCTCCCCTTGGGCCGGCGGGGCTGTGCACTTCCTCCGGGTGGTGCGAGAGCTCGCTGCACGACCGTCCATTCCTGTACCAGCAGCTGCATGCGGCAGGTGCAAGGCCGAATGGATGGTCGCCCTGGGTGCGAAGCATCAACCCAGGGGTTGGTCTGCCCCATTATGGCCTGTGCACGCTGATCCAGGATGCCTACGGACACTCGGTCAAGATTAACTACTGCGACTTCACGCAGCAGTCGATGGACACCCTCACAACGACATGCCTTGAGTGCAGCCAGACCTGCTCGGGGAAAGGGCAGATCAAGTCCGTCGTGGTGAGTTCTTCGCAAGGTCCCCGCTGGACATTGATGTACTTGTACCGTGCGGCGTCCACGGCCAGGTCCACCGATCTCTATCCGACGGGGCCCGGAGACGGGCCAACGCATTACGGCCGGCGGGTCATTGATTCGATCTACGTGTTCGAGGGCGATAAGACCGCTGAAGTTAATGCCTACGGTCCATGTGTCCCGTATCCGCCCTCGTACGTCCAGTCCACTCAGGCTGGTCAGGCCAACGCCGACGTGATCGATTCTCTTCCCGCCCCTGAAATGGGAGCCCTCGAGGCGCTCTGGAAGCACCGGGTTCGTTATCATTACAACGTCCGCGTCACGGACTACGGCCCGCCGATCCAGGCCCACATCGCAGACGTTCCGCTGCTCCTGAAAACGACTGTTGAATCCCGGCAGGCCGAGCTGGCCCCGGTGACGACCTCACGCACTGTTTTTAAGTACGATGACGCCGCGTTCCTCCAAGCGGTCTTTCAGGACGGCGACGTTGAAACCGCAGTCGCCCGCGCGCGCTCGATGCCGGGTGGGGCGTCAGTCACCGCAAACCAGATCGCGACCTGGGATCTTCCCAGCGGCGGTGCTTTGAGCATCGAAGACGCCGTGATTGCGTGTGCCTCGATCCGTCTTTCCAACGAGGGCGCCTTCATCGGAAACTCGGGGTCCACGAGCACAGGCCCCGACTGGTCCTCGTTGACGACTCCCGTGGTGAATGGAAGTCAGTACATCAAGCAGGACCGCACCCGCATCATGCGGGGAACCAAGAGTTCCGGGTTGCCCGCTGGGGAAGTTCAAAGGGCGAGTCTGCGAGGGGAGGACGGCACGGTACGGCACTACCGGCTCTTCCGATTGGCTGTGACCCCTCCTGGCACGAGTACGTCGGGCAACCTGACCCCTAGCGAGAATCTGACCTGCTTCCCAAGCGCGTTCCACGCGCCCTACGTGTGGCAGGGCTATGCCAAAGACGAGAGTCATCTGGTTTACAGCCAGTTACCTTCCGACTTCACCGAAGCTCGCTGGATTACCATCATCGATGAGTTCCAATCGCGCGAAGAAATGGATTCCAGCAGCTCTTATGGCACCGGGTCGGGCAACCTGGCGAACTATGCCATCAAAGCAGGCCAGGTCGGTCGTCGGGTGGTTGAGGTGAGCGCCTCCGGCGTAACCCTGCGCGACCGTAGCTGGCAGTTCACCGACGCGGGTGCAGTGACCAGCGGCTCCGGACTGGGTGAGGAGTTCATTTACGAGAAAGTCGCGATCCTCCTCGGCGACCTGCCGGGCGAGCCGGTCCCAGATCCGTCATTGATCCCGATCGATCGGATGAACGAGTTCACCCTTGAGGACCCGGTCTCCCACCTTCGTTACGAAGTGGTCCTCGTGGAGCATCGTTCTGTGGGGTGGTCGGCCGCGTACCTTGCCGACTTGCAGAACGGCGGGGGCCCCGACGACACCCTTGGTTGCAACTACGGCTTCACCCGGTTCTACGAGTACGAGCGGATTCAGTACTACGACGCACCCCCCGGCACGCTGGTTCATCCCGATGTCAATGAGGACGATTGGCCCGACAATCGAATCGTCAGCCTCGAACTGAAGGCGGAAGGTATCAAGCGCGGCCGCGTGCACACCTCGCGCAGTTCATCCACGCAGCCCCTGCAGTTGAACATTGCCGGCGGACCTCGACTCTACGTGCGTCGGGTGTTCAGGCCAGGGGACCCGAACGTCATCACTCCGTTCGAGATGGAAACCAACGTACAGTTCTCGAGGCCCGTAGACGGGTCATATCTGCTCAACTTCACTCAGCCCAGCGCCGATGCGAGATCCGCCGACTGGGCGGCCACTCACGTGATCACGTATCGCCGTCATGAGCCGGGCTCGACGGTCCCGGTTCCCCAGCGCCCGGTCCGCAGCCGACTCCAGATCGGCGCTCCCCGGCAGCAGGAAGCCGATAGTTCCGATTGGTACTTCCCAATTGAACGGGAGTGGTACTCCGACGGCGGGAGCGTGGATTGGGCGGCTTCCGGCCTTGTGCTCGACCCTGTCAACCCGCAGCCTTCGAACTCATCGACCGAACTCCAGTCGCTGTCCTTCACCCGCTACCTGCGCGACAGCTTGGACCGTCCGGTCCACACGATCATGGACGCCTTCGAGGTCGTCACTATCACGCTGCATCCGGACGCTCCGCCACTCAACACGGCGCTGATCGGAGCGCCCCCGGACAGCTGGAGCCGGATCCCCTCGACCGGCGCCTTGAACTACGTGACGGCGTTCAAGTACGACAATCCTGGAAGTTCGCTCTCGGACATGTTCTTCCCCAACGGCCGCCGTTGGGCCAGCCGCGTCCTCATCATCGAGGAGAACGAACATCTCAATCCCACGGACCTCAACAGTCCACTGGAGTGGAACCAGTCGGGACTCCCTCCAAACTGGACGTACGGGGCGGGACCGGACCTCAAGGAAGATGAAAAGTTCGCGAGGGAGTTCGTTTTCAATGACATCGAGCGGCGCACCGGATCCAACGGCTCGCTTCTGTATTCAAGGGTTCTCGGGGAGGTCAAAGACTACTCGGGCCGGGACACTTCGGAACGGCCAATCCGGGTTCGCAAGGTGTACTTCGCCGATGAGCGTGGAGGCCCCGCGGGCGCAAGCCCCAACGCCCTGCCCGAATCGCTCACCTTTGACCCTGCTCACCAACCCCGATTCATCGAGGAGGCAAAGGTCCAGCTCTCGATCGACTCGAACGGGAGGCCCTCGAACGCGACACTGCTCGAGCCCGACCCCAACGGGGCGATGCTCGCGGTCGGCACCAAAGAGGTGAACGACCTGGTGGACGTCCTGCGCGAGCGGGAGGTAGATGGAACGATCACACGTGTGACGCGGAACAAGCTCGGGCAGCCTATCCGGACCTACGCCGGAACTGAGGACCGAGGGTGGTCGCTCCCCAATGAACCCGCGAACCTCGTCCTTCTCGACGCCACGAAGTACGGTGACGGCATCTCCGATGCCCTCCTACCGACCGTCTCACGCAGGTATACCTCGCACCCGGAGCCTTGGGCGAGCGACTTCTACGGCACGCCCCCCACGGTGGACCAGGACGGCTATGCCACCATAACCCGGTACGACTGGCGCATGCGCCCCGTGCGTTCCGAAACCTTTGGTGAGGACGAGAACGGTAATCGAGACCCGAGCGTCGCGCCATGCCTGGCCACATCGATCACGATTCTCGACCACCTCGATCGACCGATCATTGAGGTGTCGTTCGGCGTGGGCCCGGTCTCAATGCCGAACGCGACCGATCTCAACCCGGTGACCCGAACGGCGGAAGATGAAGAGTCAGACCCAAGGCCCCTTGCCTCACGGTACTTGGACCCCGCCAAAGTCACTCCAAGCCCGACATCATTGATCGAGAAGTTCTATGGCCCCGACGGGACTCTCGTCGAAACCCGCACCTACGACGTCGGCTCGAGCGCCGCGTCGCCCCGGTGGCACACCAGTGTTTCATACGCGGGACGCGGCGGCGTTGAGGTCTATTCTCAGCGGCCCCAGAGCCCCCTCAGACGCGCGACGGTTGACGGGTTGGGCCGCCTGACGCAGGAACGGCAACTCGAGTTCCTGAGCGGCTCCTGGACCTCAGAAGTCTCGCGAACAGACTTCACCATCGATGGTTCGGGCAACGTCGTCGATACGGCTCCCC
>Ga0208492_1000291_pt1 | contig 45544 bp, 32 predicted proteins | sample Subbioar_CSW14AB_FD_184820 | JGI IMG/M metagenome (GOLD analysis project Ga0208492, IMG submission 184820) | Serpentinite rock and fluid subsurface biosphere microbial communities from McLaughlin Reserve, California, USA - CR12Mar_CSW14AB (SPAdes) | ecosystem: Environmental > Terrestrial > Deep... | reverse complement strand
TTGAAGAGGCCAAAGGGGACATTCGACTTTTTTGAACAGGGAAAAAGAAAAAAGGCCAGCCCTTGAATCCGCCGATTGCGATCACCATCACGAGCCGGCCAATGCATCAGATGAAATGATTGGTCACGAAGCAATTGCCGACCAACCGTATTGAAATCCTCTCCCGCGCCTCACGCATCACCCGGAAAAACGCGAAGAAGTACACGTTCTTAGGAAAAATATTCGCGAGACCATTCCCACGATTCAGGAAATGGCAGATTACTTTCCCACTCCGCACTCCCTGTTCCATGCCATTCTTTGGCCCTAAAACATGGTACCGCCGGCAATAAAGTAGAATGTCCCCTTTGTTCTTCCCGATAAAGATGCCGTATCGACGCTTTTTCAGGCATGATTAAACTAGAATGTCCCCTTTTACCCTTGTGGGTTGGGAATGATGATTTGCAAGCTTCCTGCGGGATCTCGAAGAGACCCTGCAATTCTCGCCACGACTAGAAATGCGCGCCCACCGGATAAAGATGCCGTATCGACGCTTTTTCAGGCATGATTAAACTAGAATGTCCCCTTTTACCCTTGTTTTTCATCCCCCATTTTTCATCCCAAAGTTCTCTTTTTCTCTTCCTAGTAGTGCTCGCACTTTTTCCCACTAACCAAATCGACTTGCGCGCCGTGACGGGCCGGGTCTTGGACTAAAACCATCTCATTAGTACAATCCTAAGGCCACGTCTCCGCCTCAGGGAGATTGCTCTGATCGCTATCGTGTAAATCAAGTTCTCTGTTCGAAAACACCGCAGATGCTAATTTCCACTGACGCCTCAACAGATGGAACAACATCTCATGGAAATCGGCAGCGAATCGACGCTAACCTCCAATCTCAGAGCAGTCTGGAATTTGCAGGCTAGCCAAGCTGTAGAAAAGAAGTACAAAACCCAGACTTCCAAACCGAAAGTTACCCTCTAATTATGTGATTTGAGGTCACGATTGCGGGAGGCTCACCCTAAAAAAACAGGCCAGGTGGCCGAGAGGCAAAATGAATTGGGATGATACACTAAATGATCTTCGCGATATCCTCGCGGGCCTATATCCAGAGCCAAACGAGGCACGTATTCTAATTGAATCTTCAGGTTTGCAAACAGTCAGAATTTCATTCCAGGCCGCCCCTTCCACGATGTGGCATAGTATCCTAAGAGAAGCTCACAATCAAAGGCATGTTGATTTGATATTAAAAACGGCAAACTTTCAATACAGCCGTAATTTTGAATTGATAACGGCCGGAAATAGGTATTTGCAAAAGCACCAAACCTACTATAGATATTGGTCTCTAAAAACAATGGAAAATGCTGTCCCACCAAATCAAACCCAAAATATGGCAAGTACTAAACCGCCTAAATTTGATCTAGCTATTATTGCAGCAATGACTGATGAATTAGATCCGTTGTTTCATCTAACAGGACGAAAAGAAACATGGGATCGCATCGAAATAGATAACTGTATTTGCTACCATAAAGAGATTGCCATAGAAAATTCGATGATCAGGATTGTTGCTTGTTCTCTTTGGAGATATGGGGACGTACCAACTGTGAGCGCCGTGCACCGTATGGCAAAGTTTGCCCCTAGCTTCCTTGCCATGATTGGTATTTGCGCAGGCTGGGCTGGTAAGGATGGTATCGAATTGGGTGATGTCATTGTTGCCGAGGGGGCATTCAATCCACGCGAGGGAAAATTGAAAGGTACAGAGTTCCAACCGGATCCGCACGTATACATGCCCGCGGCATGGGTATTGCAACAAATAAAAGACGCCTTGGCGAACTCCGAATGGATCGACGCTATTCAGGAGCAAAGGCCGCTTTCTCTCCGTTATCAAGGCGAATGGCTTCTTTGCAAAATAGCAAATAACCAGATAAATTTAAACCGCCAAAACTGTCCAATACTAGACGATGACAGATTCATCGCCTCAGAGGCAATTTCATGGCTTGAACAGAACGGCTATTTAGAAAATAATAACATCACTCAAAAAGGGCGTAATTTACTAAGTCAGTTAAAAGATGCCGGAACCGGAGACGTAGAGCCTCGAAAAGATCGAGACCGGCCAAAGGCACATAGCGGAGTCTTTGCATCGGACGCTTCCATCGTCGCTATCAGCGACCCTTTTTCCAGTCTATCAGCACAAGTACGATCCGTTCGAGCCTATGAATTGGAGGTTAAGTCTTTCTTTCAGGCCTCTGCCGAAGTTGGCATACCGGCCATTGCAGTCAAAGGCGTTAGCGATTACGGAACACAAGAGAAAGATGATCGGTACAGAAAATACTCTGCGGAGGCGGCTTGTTGCTGGCTTTTGCATTTGTTTAAGAAGTCAAATCTGTCCCAGAAGTCAGGCTGAGTTGAACTCAGATGCTAAAGTCAGAGCGCTATTAAAAGTGGAGGGATCGTGGATATTTCAGAGGCGCAATCAGAGTACAGGTTGATTTTAGCCGGGTTATTTTGCTCGCCACAGGATGCTCAATTGATTTCTGATGACTCTGGCCTTAATTGCGCTAGAATCAATTTCCAGGGAACTCCTGAAACAATCTGGGGCAATGTTATAAAAGAAGCATTAAATAGCGTCAAACTTGATACGCTTATTTATGTTATAAATAAGCGCTATCCTAACAACATGGAGTTAATTGAAAAGTCCGAGCAATTCAAAAAAGCGCTTTTATCAACCGCACGGCCTGGGAATGAGGACGCGAGCGATGCGCTACATGAATTCCATGATTTCATGGAGCTAGGTATTTATCGCGAATTAGTAAATCGGTCAAACGGATCAATGCAGGTGGCCAATTTAATTTCCAGACTAAAAGAGTCTTATGACGCTATTATTAATTATAGCGAAATACTGAGCGAAACTTATGGCCTGTATACAAACAGTATTTTTAAACATTCAATAAAAACAGCTGATGCAATAGGAATGCTTCTTACTAAAGAGCAAACCGAAACATTGACTTATACAGAATTGTATTTAATTTTAGCCGCCTCTATACTCCAAGATGTATCAGTTGTAATCACTGATTTAGAATTGTCCGGTGCTATTTTAAGTGCCAAATTTCAGAAACAAGCGCAGAGGATCTTATTTAACGCCCAGATTTCAGAAAGAGCGATTGAGAGTACCAAGCCTCTAACTGGTGTGTTACGGCTCTTGGCGGCCGATTTTAGCCGACGAGAACTAAATAAAAGGATAGGATTTGCGCTTAACCGCGCATGTCCAGTATTCCAGATTCTTGGCAGAGGCGATTTAGGCAAGTGGTTGGAACGAATAATCTTGTCCCAATCTAAGCAATTCTCGGCGCTTTCTGACTTAGTTGAATTTCCAACCAATCAAAGAGTCGGAACTAACTCAGCTAATATTCAGTTTCTCGCTATTTGCCTTAAAATTGGCAGTCTTTTGGATGTAAAGACGCCGCGTGTTTCTCCTGAGCTAGTCGACCTGCCTGATCCAATAAAGGTATTGTCGCCGGATTATTGGGATTGTTTGAGCGACATAGATATAAGCAGTTTGGAGCCGCGCAAAACCATCAAATTGACTGGGCAATGCCCCAGTCAGGAGGCAGAGCGATTACTTCGAGATTGGAATAGCCTTTTACAGGCTGAGTGCGAGCGTGCGGTTGTTGAGCTGAATAGCGGGCCGATGAAGTATGGGCTTCAGCTAGGACGATTAGAATATCATGTAAAGCCTGGAAATCAAGCCGATGGAACCCCATTATATGAATTTCACAATTTTCGATTTAACCTTGACGAAGAACAAGTATTCAAGCGCTTATTTGGCGCCCGACTATACGGACGACCAGACGCAGCATTGCGCGAATTGATTCAAAACTCGCTCGATGCGACTCGGGTGCGCTTAGCTATTGATTGTAGCAAATCACCAAAATGGAAGTCTCTTAGCGAACTAGAAAAACGAACGCGATTTCTAGAAGCTGTGAAGCAGCGCCATGATGAATTATCCATTCAAATAACACTTGAAAATAGACTTGACAGCTCTACCGGTCGCAACGAGACTTGGCTAAAAGTTAGCGACCAAGGAGTGGGAATGTCACGGGAGGTGATTGAGAGATTTTTACTTAAGGTTGGGAGATCGCGTTGGCGCGAAGATCCAACAGTCAGATCCCTAGGAATAGGGACCGTGGGTGAATTTGGGATCGGGTTTATATCCTGCTTTATGATCAGTGATAGGACCGTTATTGAAACTCAGTCATGTTTGCCCAATGAAAAGGGAATAAAAGCAACTGTTTATAATTGGCGGGGTTACTTGGCAACGGAGGCGAGTGAACGGGCAAACACGGGAACCGAGGTATCTTTGCTCCTAAAACCGGATCTAGTGCCCTCATTCTCCGATTTAGAAAAGATTGTAGAATTTTGGAGCCCATTTCTGGAATTGCCAATTGTAATTCGCAACATTGATGGCAAGGAAACGAGGCGGCAGGCAGTGAAACCTGGAAGATGTAATTCAGGAGCGCCCATGCAGTTTATTCCCATTGGAGAGCAGGGGTCATTGTTGATCATTCGAGAGGATAGCACGCAGCTGTTAAAAGGAAATCCGCCGCCGTTTTGCCAAGACGGTCTTACAATTCCCGATGTTTCGCCTCCTATTGACAATTCTCCCGCTCAGGAGATCCTGCGGCATCACTGTGTGCGATTGAATCTTTGTGGATTGGATAGAATGCCACTGGATCTTTCCAGAAACCTTGTGGAAGGGGGAGCCGAAAAACTCTGGGAAATGCATGTTCCGAAGATTTGGGAAGGGATTGTAGAAAATGGACTGGTTACAAAAGCCGGAAAAAATGCCTTTAGGTCTCTTGTACAAACAGCTTACGAAAAAAGTCAGGGGAGAACGGTTTTTTTTATTGGCCCGAAAAAGAAGTTGTCTATACTTGATGTGGAACAATGGCCTGATGTCGATGCCATTCAGTTTTTTGATAAGGACGGCACAGAATTTGGCGGTGCGATTAGTTCTGATCTTCCGACAGTTATTTTACCAGACGTACCTGTTTCGTTGCTTTATGGTCATAATATATACTCAGATCAAATAGACCAATCCTCAGATCCGACAATTGCTTATTGGGCAAAACTGGGCGGGCATTTCATTGCAGAGGATAGTCAGTCGCCGCTATCACTTCGTGCGCTTCATCGTTATAAATCAACAGTTTTCGAAAAATACACATTTCTTAGTGTTGACAAATTAGATCGAATTATATTGTCCAAAAAAAAGGTCGAAAATAGCATCTCTCTTGAAAAGCTGATTATGTTTCGTTTGACTGATAAATGGCTTGCTATACGCAATGTTATGAATAATAACTGGGAATTCATTCACGTAGACGAAACGAATATGTGGTTTTATGATCTTCCTGATTCCGTTATAAAGCGAATGGTTTTTGAACAGTATGTTGTTTTGGTTCTTTATGATATCTGGCCACGTCCAAGTGAATGGGAGGAAGGCGGGCCACTTAAACTCTCGTCGAAATCTCTTGGTGATTTGGTAATTCAGGCCATCCTCGAGAGTGGTCGTAGAAGAAGTTTAAAAACAAATGCTAAAAAAATCAAGCCAGTTAAAAATGACGTGGAGGCAGCCTGGGAGAGCTTGTGGAATGAAGACGTGTCCAAGCCACGGAATCCTAGTGGGATAACAAATGAGCGATTTTATGAAGACGATTCGGATGACGGCGAATGGGGTGATGATGATGATGATTATGATGATGAGACGATTGACGTAAATTCTCCGGAAGATCGGAGAGCAAATCGGCATGGCGTTAATGATTATCGTAGTTATAGCAAACTAAGCAGCAGAAATTTGAATCGGATTCTTCCTCATTTTGATCACAGGCTTCTTGAGGGAAGTGTTGCACCTTGGGACCGGAAGTGGTGGGGTGCGTTTCGGGATGAAGTAATAAGTAGAAAAGCACGCGTAAAATGATACTGATTTATATGCATTAAAGGACGCGATATTTATTACTAGGCATAAGTGGCGGATGCAAACAAAAATAAGAAAAACCGGTGGCATTCTAGAATGGCACTAAGCTAGCCAGCAATTGTATTGCCCATTGATTGCTTGCGCCATTCAGAGCGCGGTTTTTTCATTACTGGAAATTCCTTCGGCCGCCGCTTGCGAACACGCGGTTCCGCTCGCCTGGAACGATCGGGGTTCACTTTCAGTGGGACCAATTCGTCCCCCGCCTTCGAGTCGAGCAGCCAGCGCAGGGCGTCGACAAAACTGATTCGGTCCGCGGCCACTTCCTGGCGCCGTGCCGCCTCCGTCATCACCAGGCGGACCATGTTGTAGACCATCGCGTACACCGTCAGCTCCTTGAGAACGCCTTCCACGTGCTTGCATTTCAAGACATTCATCTTCATCGTTTGCTTGAGGTGTTTCAGATCAGTCTCCACACTCCAGCGGGCACAGTAGAGACGCGCCAATTCCGCCGCCGTGTAGACCTCCGCATCCAAGAGCATCGTCACCAGCGTCACATCGCGCGTCCGCGATCCAGAGCGCGAGATCTTGTAACGTAGTTCACGTACCTTCAGCACGTCGGGCAGCGCCGCGTAGTCCTCGACGCTCATCCACTCGGGCTTGCTCTGGGGCTTGAATCACTCGACGATTTGGTCAAGCGGCCCAAGCTGCCGAACCCAGCGCGGACAGGAAAAAGGGGACATTGTACTTTTTCGCGGTGTCTGTCCTTCATTATTTGCCTCTCAGTCGAGAATCGCCACCGTTCTCATCGTCGCTCAAGCGCGGCCGCCCCCGAGGCCGCATGGACGACTCAATTCCCAATTCAATCGCCGTCGATACTTGCCACCTTCCCGCGCCAAACGGCGTTCCTCGATCAACGCTCTTTCGGAGTGCTTGCAATTTCCCTTCGGTTTCAGCGCCATTCACTATGCGGGTCCATTGCGCTGGTTTCGCAACCGGCCCATCCGACAACAATCCCACCGGGCCACTTCGCTGCGACGGCTTGAGGCTCGACCACTCCCAATCTTGGCTCCTCTGGACCAGTTTCGCGCGTAGCGGATTTCGCTCAATGTACCGCAAGGCTGTCAGAAAGTGGTCATCATCCTGAACGGGAAAGGCTTTGAACCGCCCTTGCCAGACATGCCCACTCCCCTTGTAGTGCCGATGGTACCGACGAACATGGGATGTCATCAGCCATTGCATCCACCGACTGAGATCACCATCGCCCTGCGGCCAAAGCATCAAATGAAAATGGTTGGCCATGAGGCAATAGCCGACCAACCGCATCGGCACTCTTTCATGGGCCTCACGCATCAACCCCACAAACGCTGCGAAATCCTCGTCCTTGTGAAAAACATTCGCCCGACCATTCCCTCGATTCAGGACATGGTAGACATAGCTCCCTCTCGACGCTCTAGCTGTTCTTGCCATTCCTTTAATCTAAGAACGACACCATGGCCAGTAAAGTAGAATGACCCTGTTTTCCCCTCAGTTTTCAGCGTCAGGTAATTTGCCTTGCTCACAATCAGGAGGACGAGTCCAATACTCTCATAGCCTTCGACTTGTCAGTGAAACCCTAAGGTTTCTTTCGAACCTCAGTTCGCCGTTTCCTCGGCGCCTGCCTCCGGGTCAAAATAGACTTCGCCTTGGGGGCTGGATTGCTGGGGGAAGAAAGGGGACATTCTACTTTTCCGATAGCCCTCAGACCGATCTTCTCTTGAGTTTATCTGTAAACGGAAGACGAAAAAAAATAAGCCTGTGATTCTGTTGGAATGAGCTTTCATGGGTACACCAAACCCTTACGCGGCGCCCCTTGAGCCCGAACAACCTCCTGTTGCCGAATTCAGACTGGCGAGTCTTTTGAAAGCCGTCGCAGAAGGGAGCGCGTCAGGTCTGCTGATTGCATTGGTTGAAGTGAATAACTTGGTTGATTATGGTGGATTGTTTCTGTTACTCTTTGCCGATGGCGGCGTTCTGGGTTTCAGGCATGGCTTTGGGAGTGGCGCGCTGGCTTGGCTCCCACTCGGCGCACTGATTTCTCCCACCCATCTGATTGCCATGCTCGTTTTTGGCTACAGGCAGCCCTCAATCTCCGCCATGTCGCCCATCTGGCCAAATTCTTCAAAAAATCAACAAACTTTTTTATTAATCAATAATTTTATGCAAAATATGCACAAGAAAAAAGATGCCGACGCAAGACCGGCCAAAGCAATCAGGAGCTTATTTACCGGCGTCAACGGTTCCGCTTCATAAAACCACAGATAGAAAAACGGGACGGAATAAAAAACCGTAGCAAACGCATAGAAAATACAGCGCCGCATAAGGTACTCTCGAATCATATCATTGGCCTCCTTCGGGTCGCTTACCGTGCCAATTCAGACGACGCCTCACTTACCGATAAAGCAACACCGCCTCGCGTCGTTTTTGAAACTCCTCGCGGTCTCGATCCCAGCTTGCGAGGATGGCGGAAAGTTCCTTGCCTTCCTTGATCGCCTTGAGCGTCTCTTTGGAGCACAACAATTTCTCCATTTTATCGACTTGCCAGGTTTCGGGATGGACCTTGCGCAGGGCCAGCGCCAGGCCAATGCCCAGGCGAAACGGGTCGACCGCATTCAGTTGATCGACCACGATGTCGATTCCGCGGCATTCCTGATTGGCGAATACGCTCGATGTGGGAGTACGCGTGGTTGCAACGAAGCGAACTCCGGGAATGGACATTGCTTGCAATTCCTTGATGACCGAATGCGGTTCGAGCCAGGGCGCGCCGATCCATTCGAAGGGCCGGTCGGTGCCCCGGCCCACGCTTAGGTTCGTGAACTCCAGCAGGCCAATGCCCGGATAGTTAAGCGCGGCAGGCAATGAGCGCAAATTGGGCGAGGGAGCCACCCATTCCAGGCCGGTGGCGTCAAAGAGCATGTCTCGTTTCCAGCCGGCCATCGGCACCACTTCCAGGCGCACTTCGGAGAACTTCTTTCCCGAACCGTGGCGCTCGGCGGCATAAAGCCGTGCCATTTCCCCCAGGGTTAGGCCATGACGCACGGGCACGCGATGGAAAGCGACGAACGATTCGGCCCCGGGATCGGTTAACGGGCCGCCAAATGCATTTCCGCCGATCGGATTGGGGCGATCGAGCACCATCACCCCGATCCCGGCTTCCGAAGCGGCTTCCATGATCAAGCCAAGCGTGCTCGAATAGGTGTAAAAGCGACATCCGGCATCTTGAATGTCAAAGACTAAAAAATCGAGCCCCTTGAGTTGTTCGGGCGTTGGTTTGCGCCGGGGTCCGTAAAGACTATGAACTGCCAAACCGGTAGCCGGATCGACGCCGTCGGTGATCGGCTTGTCGAGCGCGCCGCGAATGCCGTGCTCGGGGCTGAAAAGCGACTTGAGCTGCACTCCCATCGCACGGTTCAAGAGATCGATCGACGAACGGCCCTTGCTGTCGCGGCCGGTGTGATTCGTGACCAGGCCGATTGTTTTCCCCTTCAATCGCGCAAAACCTTCGGCTTGCAATTGCTCCAGGCCGGTTCGCACCGTTGGGTTGGGCGCGACGGGCACACCCATGAGGTGAGCGGCCTGGGTGGCCACCTGGCCGCGCAAGCGTTGCACATCGCCCTTGCCCTCTGGATGGACGCGGTTGGAAAGAAAGAGGACGAAGCCAGCATGGTCCGGCTCGATCCAGAGCGAAGTACCCGTGAAGCCGGTGTGGCCAAAGCCACGGCGGGGATAAAACGCTTCGCCTCGGTTGGCGGAATAGGCCGTGTCGCAGTCCCAGCCGTAGGTACGCCAGCCGCCGGGCACGGGACGAGGCAGAGTCCAGGCCTCGACCGACTTGCGCGACAAGATCCGCTTGCCGTCCAGTTCGCCGCCATGCAGGATCATGCGCGCAAATCGCGACAAATCGGCAGCGGTGGAAAATAGCCCTGCATGGCCGGCAACACCACCCAGGCGATGGGCACGAGGGTCGTGCACCTCCCCCTTCATCCACTCGTCTTTGCGTTTTTCGGCGGGCGCGGCGCGCTCGCGGTCGTTCGTTTTGACGCCAAAGGAGGTGGCGGTCATTTGCAGCGGATTGAAGATCGTGCGGGTACAGAACTGATCGAGCGGTTCGCCCGAGACGCGCCGGACGAGTTCGCCCAGCACGATGAAACCGACATCGCTATAGCGGAATTTGCTGCCGGCAGGCGATTCGAGTTTCAGCCGGGCGATCTTGGCCAGCGACTCAGCCGGAGTGCCGTCGTAATCCTTGATCGAATTATCTGCGGTCAAGCCGGAAGTATGCAAAAGCAGCTGTTCGATGGTGACGGCCTCTTTGCCGTTCTGGGCAAACTCGGGCCAGTGCTTGGCGACCTTGTCGGCAAAGCTGAGCTTGCCCTGCTCGGCAAGGATCATGATCGCCGTCGAGGTGGCAATCGGTTTGGTCAGCGAGGCCAGGTCGTAGATCGTGTCGAGGGTGGCCGCTTCCCCCGTCGGCAGAACCTGGCGGTTGCCGAACGCTCTCTCGAAGAGCACACGATCGGCGCGCTCGACCCGGACGACGACGCCAGGCACCTTTTTGCTTTGAATCGCTTCTTCGATCTTCTTCGCGATTTCCGCGGCGAACGGGGAATTCGCCGGCTTCGCACGGCCCACCAGAGCGGCATCGCTTGCGCGCGCATCCGGAACCTGACAGGAACCGGGTTGGGACTGTAGCATCCCTGCCAACAGCCCGCCCAGTGTTCCGAGATACCGACAAATCGCTCCGGTTGACCGCATCACAGGCTCCTTTGGCATGGCCAAATGGGAGCCTAGCGGTCAACCGGATGCCGCCAAGGCGAACTCGGGGAAACACGCGAAATGTTCACCCGAATGCGGCGTTGATCGAGCCGATCGGAGAATCAGGTCGCGGCGCTCCGACTGCCGCTCGCCGCCGCCTCGGGCCGACGAGTTTCCAAGGTCGATCGCGGCTGCTCCAGGGCCGGTCGCGGCTGCTCCAGAGTTCGTGGCCCACTCATCGCCGGGCCGCGATTCGTCACCGGCTCGCGTGCCGCGGGATGGGTTCGCAAGGTGTCACTTTTCTGATCGTCTCTCTTCTGCAATTCGCGGCCAGGAGGTTCCCCTTGTGGCCGCGCGCCGCGCGGCGAAAGGTTGCCCGAGGACTCACCCTTCCAGGGTTCGCGCCGAGTGTTGGCCGGCCTGCTCGACGCGGGCGCCCCGGACCCGTACGGCTTCGCGAATTGCTTGCGCACCGGATCGAAATCCTGCCATTGGGCCGATTGGCGATGAAGGTAACGGCCGACGCCAAACTTAACGGCGGCGCGCTTAAGCGCATCGGAAAAGGCCGCTTTGCGCCGGTCGCCTTCGTCGGGTTGTTCGCTGGGACCGCCGACATCGACCTTGCATATCCATTCGCTGCCAATCCGCACGCGCAGGCGGCAAATCACCGAGCCATCGTTCATGCACTCGTATTCGTCCTGCCAGTTGACGAGCCCCAAGACCTCGTCGAGCCGGTCCTGAATCGCCCGGGCATCGACATAGGGAATCGCCAGGGCCCGATTGCCCGAAACGACCCCCGGCTTGAACCGGATGGCAGTGCTTTCAAACGGCGACGCCAAGGCATCCATGATCGATTCGGGCGTCGTGGGACGGCTGTGCTGATGCGAAACCGAGGGCATGGATCGATTTCCTGAAAGGTGAGGCGAGATTGATGTGGTCTTTTGTCCAGTATACAAATGAACAAGGGGCTGTCAACGAAAACGCCGGAGATTTCTCTCCGGCGTTTCGTTGAATCAGGCCAAATCCAAAATTCGGCTTCTTGGGAACCTGGCTACTTTTGAAGTCGTTAAACGAGTTCCCTCATCGGCGAGTGCGAGGCCAGGTGCTGCGGACGGCCCGTGGGGTCGTTGACGAAGCTGGTCGCCGGGTCGAGTCCCAGGTTGTGGTACAGGGTGCCGAACACTTCGCCGAATTCGACGGGGCGGTCCTTGGCAAATTCGCCCAGGCGGTTCGTGGCACCGATGACCTGGCCGCCGCGGATGCCGCCACCGAACATGAGGGCCGAGCTGACCTGGGGCCAGTGATCGCGGCCGGCTTCCTTGTTGATGCGCGGCGTGCGGCCGAATTCGCCCCAGACGACGACGCTGACATCATCGAGCATGCCGCGAATTTCCAGATCGTCGATCAGGGCGCCAATGGCTTGATCGAGCTTGGAGCCGTGGTCGCGCACCAGGTCGAAGTTCTTGCCGTGGCTGTCCCAGCGGCCGTAGCTCAGGGTCACCACGCGCACGCCGGCCTCAATGAGGCGGCGAGCCATGAGGATGTGCTCGTTGACCGTCGGCGAGCCGTCATACTGGTACTGGTACGGCTTGCCGTCGCCATAGCGGGCGCGGACCTTGTCGCTTTCCTTGCTCAGATCGAGCGCATCGACCAGACGGCTGGAGGCGAGCACGCCCAGGGCGCGTTCCTTGAGGTCGTCCATGCCGGCGACCTGCCCAGAGAAATCGATCTCTTTTTTCAGGGTGTCGAACGCGGTGAGCAGGCGGCGGCGATCGCCCAGGTGCTTGGTGTTGACATCCCTCAGGGTGAGGTTCGCCAAGCCCGGTCCGTCTGGCTTGAACGGACGGTAGGAGGGCCCTAGGAAACCAGCTGTGCCCGCGTCGGACCAGGGACCATGCTGAGTCTTTTCCGCCAGGCCCACAAAGGGGGGAATGGAGGGATTCGTTGGGCCTTGCAGCTTGGTGACCACGGCGCCCAAACTCGGTCGGCCGCCAATGGCGCTCAACGAGTTTTGCGGCCAGCCGGAAAGGCACTGAATGCCATCGTGGCCACCCTGCGCGCCGACGATCGTGCGGATGGCAACGCACTTGTCGAAGCGAGCCGCGATCTGCGGGAATACTTCGCCGATCTGGATGCCGGGAACCTTGGTCGCGATTGGTTTGAATTCGCCGCGAATTTCGGCGGGGGCCTCGGTCTTGATGTCCCACATGTCCTGGTGGGGAGGTCCGCCGCCCAAGAAGATATTGATGACCGCCTTGTGCTTGCTGGTCGTCAGGCCCTTGGCGGCCGCGGCCGCTTCGGCGCGATTGAGATCGGCCAGAGTGAAGGCGCCCGCACCGACTCCCAGCGCACCAACCTGAATAAAACTACGCCGGCTCACGCCGTCGCATGTTTTTTGCACTCGGGGTCCAAATAAGGAAAGCATGCGTCACCTCATGGCAAGGTGGGGACCAGTGGGAGGCCCCAGAAGGAATCGGTGGGAACCGAAAACGGCATCGGTGGGAATGAAACTGCCTACTCTGCTCGTCTACCTTAACCCTATCTCCCAGGCCATTCTCAGTCAAGTTGGGATGATTTCGCGGGTGGTCCGTTATCGACGAAAAAGACCGGGTTGGATCAATGGAATCGATCCCACCCGGTCCCCTTTCCCTCAAGTCTTCTGATATCAACGCCTTGGGAACGCGGGCAACGGGGGAATTTTCTTCTCCTTGGTCTTGAGCTCCTCAAGAATGTGAGCGATCCCGCGCTCCAGTTGTTGATCGGTGCCGGAATATTCGAGCGCCGGATCGTTATCAACCACAATATCGGGCTCGACACCGACGCCTTCCATGATCCATTGCTTGCCATCGATATCGTAGCGGCTGAATTCGGGCTTATTGAGGGTGCCGCCATCAAGCAGCGGCAAGGTGCCCCGAATGCCGACCACGCCGCCCCAGCTTCGCTTGCCGATGAGTTTGCCGAGTTTGTACTGGCGGAAGCGATAGGGGAAGATGTCGCCATCGGAGGCCGAAAATTCGTTGAGCAGGCAGGTCATCGGTCCCCAGATCATCGCCTGGGGATCGGTGTGCGGCTGACCGCCGCGCGCGATGCCGATCATCGCCACTTCGCGGCGTAGCCGTTCGATGAGCATGGGGGAGACATTGCCGCCGCCATTACCGCGCATGTCGATGATGAGCGCCTTCTTGTCGACCTGAGGGTAGAACTGGCGGACGAATTCATTGAGGCCGGCCACCTGCATGTCGGGCACATGGATGTAGGCCACCTTGCCGTTGGTCGCTTCATCCACGCGCTTGCGGTTCTTGTCGATCCATTCGCGATAAAGCAGATCGGCTTCGGAGGCAATCGGCACCACCACGACTTCGCGGCTGCCGGTCATTTCAGGTTTGGCGCCGATGCGCAAAAGCACCGGCTTGCCGACCTTGTTGATGAGCGCCTGGTAGGGGCTCGCCAGTTCATTGACCGGCTTGCCATCGATGGCGAGCAAATATTCGCCCACTTTGGCATTCACGCCGGGTGCGGCTAGGGGAGACGCCAACTTGGGGTCCCAGGTGGAACCCGCAAGAATCTTGGCGATGCGCGCGTAGCCGGTTTTGGCATCGCGTTCCAGCACGGCGCCCAGGAGGCCCATCGGCACGCGCGGCGCTTTCTGCATTTCGCCGCCGCCGACATAGGCGTGACCGGCGTTGAGCTCGCTGATCAGCTCGCCGATGATGTAGCTCAGGTCGGCACGGTGGCGCACATAGGGCAAGAGCACCTCGTAGCGTTTGCGCAGTGCGAGCCAGTCGTTGCCGTGCATGTTTGGGTCGTAGAAGAAATCACGCATCTGGCGCCAGCATTCGTGGTAGATCTGCTTCCATTCGGCGGCGTGATCGAGTTCGACCTCGACGCCGCTCGTATCGAGCGTGGCGCCAATCACAACAGGCGCGCGCGGCGTGTCGATCACGGCAATTTTGCGCTCAGGCGTAAGGACGGCCGCTTTCTTGCCATCGGGCCCAATCATGAGCGAACCGATCGGACCAATCACCGTTTCGGCCCGGGTATTGAGGTCGAACACGGCCCAGACCGGACGGGGATCGCGGCTGGAACCTCGCAGATACCAGATCGCCGAACCGACCGATTGCAAACCCGAATAATTGCCCGCGGGCGAGGGCAACTGGAAGGTGCGCTCGGCGAAGCCATCGGCGTCGATCTTGATCCCCTGATCCTTCGCCGGCTCCTGGGCGGCCTTGGGGGCGTCGACCGGTTCGTCGGTGCGCGGCTTGAAGGGAGAGGGAGTGTCTTTCGATAAGGCAATGGCATAAAGGCGGGCGGTGTCGCGATAGGCATGGTTCCATTCGGTCGCCGAATAGACCGGACTGAGATCCCGATTGGAGACAAAGAAGAGGAACTTGCCGTCGCCCGAGAAGGTCGGCTCGAACGACGAGTGCCAGGTATCGGTCGCGTCGATCGTTTGGCCGCTCTCGATGTTCTTGAGAACGATCCGGCGGAAATCGTTCGATTGCTGATCGGAGAAAGCGACCCACTTGCTATCAGGCGACCAGGAAGCATCGCGGATTTCCCACTGCTTCGACTGGAACACTTCCGTGATCTTGCGCGTGGCGACATCGATCGCGCGCACGCGGAATTTGCGGTCGGTCCAGAGCAGTTTCTTCGAGTCGGGCGACCAGGAGAGGTCGTACAGGTAGATGTTGCCGCCCGTGGTCAGTTGCGCGGCGGGCGTCTTGCCATCGGCGGCGATCAGGTGCAGCTCATCTTCGCCGGAGGCATCGGAGATGAAGGCGATCGACTTGCCATCGGGCGACCAGGTCGCTCCGCGCTCGTGGGCGCCAGGGCTATGCGTCAGGCGGCGGGTGATGCCCGGGCCGCTGGGAAGGGTGAACAGTTCGCCCCGGGCGGTGATGACCACGCGCTTGCCTTCCGGAGAGAGGGAAATGGAGCTAAGCTGGCCGGCGACATTGGTGAGCGTGGTTCGCGCCTGGCTGAAGTCCTCGGCGAAATCGACTTTGATTTTTTCGACCTTCGAGTTGCCGAAATCGTATTTCCAGAGCCAGCCGCCCTGTTCGAAGACGATCGCCGCATCGCCCAGCGAGGGGAACTTGATGTCGAAGTCCTGAAATTCGGTGAGCTTGGCGACCGCCTTGGTCGTGAGGTCCATCGAATAGAGGTTCATCCGCTTCGACGCTTCGCGGTCGGACAGGAAATAAATCTTGTTGCCATGCCACATCGGCTCGATTTCCTGATCGGCGGTGTTGCAAAGCTGCTCGGTCTTTTTCGTGGCGAAGTCATAAGTCCAGAGATCGTCGCACATGCCGCCTCGGTAGCGCTTCCAGGTGCGAAACTCGCGAAAGATGCGGTTGTAGACCAGTTTCTTGCCGTCTGGCGAATAGCTCGCGAAGCCACCGCGCGGCAGCGGAAGCGGCTTGGCCATGCCGCCGGTCACATCGACGGTGTACAGGCTGCCGATGAAATCGTTGAAGGTGCTCATACGCGAGCGGAAGAGGATTTCCTTGCCGTCGGGGGTCCAGCCCAGGGTGATGTTGTTGGGGCCCATCCGGTCGGAAACATCGTCGCGATCGAGCGTGGGGGTCCAGGTCAGGCGCACCGGTTCACCGCCGCCGGCGGGGATGCGGTAGATTTCCGTATTGCCGTCGTACTGGCCGGTGAAGGCGATCGTTTTGCCATCGGGAGAGAATTTGGGGAACGACTCGAAGCCGGTGCTGCTGGTCAGGCGCCGGGCGGTTCCGCCGGCCGCGGGTACGGTGTAAAGATCGCCCGCATAAGTGAATACGACCTGATCCTTGTGGATGGTAGGGAAGCGCAGTAGGCACCCTTCATCGGCGAAGGCCCCAATCGGGCCGAACCAGACGAGTACGATCAACGACGTAAATAGCATGCGGCGCAAGATGGTCATCTCAGAACCCCTCTTTTTACCAATCGCCCCATTTTAAAATCTTGACAGCCGGTCTGTAAAGGCCAGGACCGGAAGAGAGGTTCGGGGCAGTCGAAGCTTGCTAGGATAAAACCTCAGCAAAAGGACGGCAACATGGCGTTTGATAAGATGCCGATTTGTAATCGCCGGGGCCTTCTGGGCCGTCTGGGAGCTTTGGCTGGCCTGGGGATTTTGGCTGACGAATGTTGGTCGGGCGCTGCCTCCCGGGCGCGCGCCAAGTCGGTGGTGGTCCTTTTCGTCGGCGGCGGCCCCTCACAGCTGGAAACCTGGGACATGCGGCCCGAAGCTCCCTCCGCCGTGCGCGGGGCCTTCCAGCCGATCGCGACGACCGTGCCCGGCATCCGCATTTGCGAACATCTGCCCAAGCTGGCGAAACTCGCTCACCATTACTCGATCTACAAAACGCTTTCCCACCAGGATCTGGAGCATGGCAGTTCCTGCTACCTGGCGCTGACGGGCCATTATCACCCGCGCAAAACCTCCAACCCCGATCCGGCGGGCACCGATCGTCCGTCAACCGATTGCCTGGCGCGCAAACTGGCGCCGCAATCGATTGGTCCCTTCGGCGCCTTTCACCTCAATGGCCCCCTGCTCACCCCTTTCACTCCCGGACCAGGCCAATATCCCGGAGTCCTCGGGCCCGCCTTTGGCGCGGTTGGCCTGGGCGATCCGCGCATTGAACCGGCGAAGGCGCTGGGCATTCAGGTACGGCACGAACTGCCGCAAGTGCGCATCGATGGCCGGGAAATCCTGCGCCAGCAACTGGAGCATCAGGTCCGCACGCTGGAGGCGGCCCACCTGAACGATCAGGAACTGGCTCATGGCTACAACATCGAACGCGCCTACCGTCTGCTCGACCGGCCCGCGCTACGCCGCGCCTTTGAACTGAATCGCGAAAAACCGGAAACTCACGAGACCTATGGCCGCCACCGGATGGGCCAGGCCTGCCTGCTGGCGCGCAATCTCGTCAACGCGGGCGTTCCCTGGATCACCGTATTCCTCAACCAGTCGATTCGCGGTCAAGACCTCGAACCCGAGGATGGCGACGCCTGCGGCTGGGACACGCACAACGATCAATTCGAATCACTGCAAAATTACCTGTTGCCCCGGCTCGATCAGGCAATGAGCGCCCTGCTAAGCGATCTCATCCAGTCGGGCCGCATCGAAGACACGCTCGTGCTCTGCTTCGGCGAATTTGGACGGGCCCCGCTGGTCGCCTACGAAAAGCGCTTCATCGGCAATACCCCGGGCCGCAAGCACTGGGCCGCGACTTACCCGATGGTGGTCGCGGGCGCCGGCACGCGCAAGGGCGCGATCATCGGCGAAACCGACCGGCATGCCGCCTATCCCCTATCGGAACCGGCCGGTCCATGGGATGTCGCGATCACTTGCCTGGAAGCACTGGGTATCCCCACCGATCAGCCGGTTACCGACCGCGAAGGGCGCCTGCTCACCTTGCCCGAAGGCAAGACGATCGCGAAGTTGTGGGCGTGATGAACGAAGGCGAACCGATCGACCCCGGCTTCGGCCTGTCGGGCCTGCCGCATGACCCCTGGATTCTGGGAGCCGTGGTGCTCGCGCTGGGAATTGCCGGCGTGCCGATGAGCCCCCTGTGGGCGTTTCTGGGCTACCGGCTTGGTTTTTTGCAGGGAACCCTCGTCGGTTGGACGGCGGCCGTGCTCGCCGCGGGGATGCAGTTTCAACTCCTCAGATCGCTCGGTTCACGCTTGCCCGGCTGGAAGAAGATGGTTCACCGCGAAGGCAAGGGACTGGAGCGACTGCTTCGCTTGCGCGCCGATGTGACCGGCCTTATCCTGGCACGCCTGGCCTGGGCCGTGCCCTTCGTCGCGGTCAACGCCTGGGCCAGCGCCAGTTCCATGAAGGTTCGAATTTTCTTGTTGGTAAGCGCCCTGGCGATTCTGCCGAACATCTTCGGATTGGCGGCGATCGGCGCGTCGATTGCCGACCTGGGAACGACGGGCGGCCACAGCCCCTGGTCGCTTTTGGGACTTTTGGGATCGCTTTCGGGGCTTGGCTTGGTTGTTTTGTTTACGGCGCGGCTGGTGCGCTAACCACCGCGGACCGATCAACAAAGCTGGTCCTGGCTGGGATTCGCCTGGCTGGCGATTTCCATGAGCTGATCGTGGGAGGCGGCGCCGGCATCGCCCGCGGCCGCGCTCGGCTCGGTGGCGACCGTTTTCTCCTTGGTGGCATGGCTGACATCAAGCAGGCGCCGGATCAGCTCCTGCATCTTGTAGGATGCTTCGCTGTTGCTGCGCGAAACCTCCGTCGCCCCCTTGGCCGCCTCCGATGCGTTGCGCGAAAGCTCCGACATTCCCTTCCCGACTTCCGCCAAGGACCGGGCAATTTCCGTGATCCCTTCCGCGGCCTGGCTGACATTGCTCGCAACCAGCCCCGTCGAATGGGTCTGCTCTCCCACCGATCCGGAGATGCGGTTGGAGGCCTCGTCCACTTCGCGGAACAAGCTGGCGATTTTCTGGATCATCTCGACCGTTTGACCGGTCTGGGCTTGAACCTCCTGAATGCGCCGCTCGATATCCTCGGCCGCGCGGCCCGACTGGTTGGCCAGTTCCTTGATCTCGCCGGCGACGACGGCAAACCCCTTGCCCGCGTCGCCCGCGGTCGTCGCTTCGATCGTGGCGTTGAGCGCAAGCAAGTTGGTTTGCAAGGCGATGCTCTTGATCGTGTCGGTGACCTTGGTGATGTCCTTGGCCGCCTTGCTTAACTGCACGATCGATTGCGAGGCCTCGCGCGAAAGGCCGTGCGCCTCGGAGCTTTTCTTCGATCCTTGCGCGGCGTCGGCGGCGATTTCATTGAGCGCCTTGTCGATCTTGGCAACGGAATCATTGGCGCTTTGCACATTGCGCGAAGTGTTCTGCGCCGCCATGGAAATGCTGGACACGTTCGTGCTGATTTCTTCGGTCGCCGCGGAGATCCCGGCCACCGACATGGAGATCTGTTCCGAACCGGCCGCCATGCTCTGCATCGCCGAGTTCATCTGATTGGAAGCGGATCCCATCCGGCCGGAGGCATCGCGGATCTTGGTCATCATCGCGAGCAATTGATCGGATACGAGGTTCATCGCCTTGGACATGCGGCCCACTTCGTCGTGCTGATCCACGACCAACCGCTGCGTCAGGTCGCCCCGGGAGATCGCATCCAGCACGCGTAGGGCCTTATTGAGCGGAATGGTGATCAATCGGATGATCCAGATGCCGGTAACGATCGCGACGAACACCGAGAACAGAAACCCGGCCGAACTGCCAAATTGAGAACTGCGGTAGATCCACTCGCTGTCGTCGCGGCTTTTGCGCATTTGCGCGCTGGCCAGCTCTTCGAGAGAGTCGGTAAGGGACAAGACCTTGGAGCCCTTCGCCACGGTTTGGATCAGGGTCATTTCTAGCGCACGGGCATTGGAATTGATGTGGCTAAGGCGGGTGATTTCACTCACCATCGCTCCCCATTCTTCCAACTGGGGGATCACCCGATTCAGGTCGGAAATGTCTCTTTCATCGCCGCCGGTCACGAGGGACCGCAGCCCCTCGTCCACCTGGCGCAGGAGGGAGTCGATTTTGCGCTCGTAGCGGCTCATGGCGCTATCGTCGCTCTGCTTGATATGCGCATGGACGCCTTGTTCCAGCTCCCAGGTCTTGCCAATAAGACTTTGAATTTTGGCAATTTTCTGAGCCAATTTCACTTTTTTGTCGCTATTGGCGTCTGCTGCCGGCGTGGCCGCCGCCTCGCGCTCGGAGCGCTCCCTGATGAGAACCAGCGCGGCCCGGCACGCATCGAGTTTCGGAGCCAGATTTTCCTCAAGGAGTTTCGTGGCCTGAACGTTGGTATTGAGAACGGCCAGATCCAGAACCTGGAGCTGGTGTTTTTGGAAGTCGTCGAGGTTACGCGTCAGTTGGCCAATGAGCGTGCGAGCTTCGGGAGTGGCACTATCAAAAGAAGGGATGATTTCTTGAAGGATCGTCTGCGCTTTTTCCATGGCGGTACGCGACTGCTCGGCATGGACGCGTCCCGTCTGCGCGGAATTGCTGAGCACCGCATTCTTTTCGAAGCGGATGGCATGGGCAATCTGCACCTTGAGTCGATTGACCAGTTCGACATTGTGGGCGATCACATCGACCACTTTGCGGTTGGCGTCGTTGACCCGCGACAACTCATGGAGAGCGACCGACGATTTGATGAGGTCGCCCGTCAAGATCACGGCGATCAGGATGCCGATTTTCCAGCCAATGCTCAGATTTCTCATGGCCCTGTCCTAATCGGTCCGGAGCCGAGACGACAGGGCTCCGGCAACCGCGAAACCGTTGCCAACAGACTTTGGGTATTTAGGCAATATAGCAAATCCAGGATATCTGGGAAGTCGAATTGGCGCGAAATCGGCTGAATCGTCTGCCGAGATGAAGCACTCCTGGGCCTCGATGCGTTCTGATTTTGGCCAATTGTTGAGGGTCAATAGCGGTCCGTTGGCCTCTTTTTCGTCATGCAAGTCCCTTCGATTCTTCATGTCAAAAACAAAGCCGCAAAATGGGCCCTCTCCTAAAATCATCCGGAAAAACCCAAGGAATCGCGCTATGCAAAACGGATTACGCTGGTTGTTCCTCACGCTGGCGGTCGGATGCGTTGGGATGCCAAATGCCTGGGCGCGGGAACACCAGAAAGTGCGTTTTGCCACCTACAACATCCAGGAATTGAGCCGGGAAAAGCTCGATCAGGTCGATGCCATGAGCCGGGGCACTCATCCCCAACTGTGCAAGGCCGCCGAGATTGTCCAGCGGATGCAGCCGGAAGTCCTGCTCATCAATGAGATCGACTACGATTTTGACACCAAGGGCCAAAACGCGAAGCTGTTCCGGGACCGTTACCTGGCCGTCAGCCAGAATGGCCAGAAACCGCTCGCCTTTACCGAGATCGTGTTCGAACCGGTCAACACCGGCGTCCCTTCGGGCCAAGATTTCAACAACAACGGCAAGACCGACGACCCGGAAGATGCTTTTGGTTTCGGCAAATATCCGGGGCAATATGGGATGGCGCTTTACAGCATCCACCCCGTGCAAAAAAACAAAATCCATACCTTTCGCAACCTGCTCTGGAAAGATGTCCCCGGAAACCTCCTTCCCGATGGCGCCAATGGCCGGCCCCAATGGTACGCCCCTGCCCAGGTGGCCGTCTTTCGCCTCTCGAGCAAAAGCCACTGGGATGTGCCCATCACCGTGAAATCGCGGACGATTCACTTCCTTTGTTCGCACCCCACTCCGCCTGTCTTCGACGGCGCCGAAGATCGCAACGGCCGGCGCAACCATGACGAAATCCGTTTATGGGCCGATTACCTCAGCGGCGGCGACCGCGCCCAATACATCAAGGACGATTCCGGGAAGCCCTCCTCGCTTCCGGCCACCGAGTCGTTCATCGTTATGGGCGATCTCAATGCGGAACCCTTGCGCGGCGACCTGGTTGAGGGCAAACGGCCGATCGACCTGTTGCTCAAGCACGCCCGTGTGGCCGACCCCAAACCGCAATCGGAAGGCGCGGAAGAGGCGAACGGCCCGGCGATTGCCGGCTACAAAGCGTTTCGCAGCCACAACTTCGGCCGGCTTGACTATGTCCTGCCTTCCAAGGATTTGGCCGTGGCAGGCACGGGCGTTTTCTGGCCCAAGAAGGGAACCGCCGAGCGCGCCCTGATCGATCCGCCCAACGAAGCGAGCGACCATCGTCTGGTCTGGCTTGATGTTTTACTCAGTCCTTGATTTTTCATTCTTCACAAACCCGAGAGAATCGCCTTTGCCGCCAACCCTACCTGCTTGGTCCAGCGTAACAAGGAGTGGGCCTGCACAGCCCACTTGAGGCCGGTAAGGTTCACAAAACCCTATCCTTACCGGTTGAAGTTTGGAACGAGCGAGGGTGGGTCCATGGCATTCACGGATGGCGATTTGGGGCTCTGGTACCAGGGAGCCAAGGACGCGGCGATCGAAGCGGGTAAAGTGGTGCGCCGCTGGAGCGGCCGGTTTTCCGTCAAGGAGAAAGGCAAATTCGACCTCGTCACCGAAGCCGATGTCGAAACCCAAAAGGTGCTGCAAGAGTTCCTATTCGCCCGCTTTCCCAAGCACCTTTTTCTGGGCGAAGAAGGAGGCATGGAAGAAAAAGCCCCCGCACCCGGTTCTCCCCCCACCTGGATCGTCGACCCGATCGACGGCACGAGCAACTACGCCCACGACTTCCCCTTTTTCTGCACCTCGATCGGCCTGATGGCCGACGGCGAACTCATCGTCGGCGCCATCTACGACCCCACGCGCGACGAGCTCTTTCATGCCGCCAAGGGCAAAGGCGCCTGGATCAACGGCAAGCGCATCCACACGAGCGCGGCCGCCGGGCCGGAACAATCGCTGATCACGACCGGCTTTCCTTACAACCTCCAAGGAAAAGAAGAGCTACTTGGCTGGTGGGAACACTGGTCGTGGCGGGCGCAAGCGCTTCGGCGCACGGGATCCACGGCGCTTAACCTCGCCTATGTCGCGGCCGGCCGCTGCGACGCCTTCTATGCACTCGAAGGCCATGCCTGGGATGTCGCCGGCGGCGTCGTGATCGTGCGCGAGGCAGGAGGCAAAGTGACCAAGGTGGCGGGCGGCGATTACGACCCATTTACCCCCAATATTCTGGCGACCAACGGTAAGACGCACGCCGAATTCGCAAGGCAATTCGCCGCCGGGCCCAAGGGCAAACCCTGAGTTCTCGCCGCTTGCAGTTCGGCGACAGAAGCGTATGGGTGTGGGCGGCAAGATCTCTTGGGTGCAAGCGTACCCAAGAGGTGGCTCATGTTCCACGCACCCGAATTAACCCTCAAGAACGCCCAGCAGCACAACAACCACTCTTCCCTTGCAACGCGATTGATCTGGAACTAGAAAGGTGGTGGGTGTCTGCTGCGATTGCAGCAAGGCAGGTCGATGCGCTGGTCGGGCCGCCGCGCAAAACCGAGCTTGCCATGAATCACCCCACCTCGCGGCGGGACGGGCCTCGTGCCCGTCGCTTGACCGCGCGCGCCTTCGCGACGATTGAACATTTCCTTCATATTGAAGCCGTTAGCGGTGTCGTTCTCGTCCTTGCGGCAACGATCGCACTCATTGCAGCAAATTCTCACCTAGCCCACTCCTACCATGCGATTTGGGAACTACCCATTTCCATGGGCGTAGGAGAATTCGTTTTTTCGCGTTCACTCCATTTTTGGATCAATGACATTCTGATGACCTTTTTTTTCTTGTTGGTCGGAATGGAAATCCGCCGCGAGATCCACGAAGGCGCATTGCAGGATCTGCGCCAGGCTCTTCTTCCCGTGATCGCTGCTTGCGGCGGCGTTCTTGCTCCCGCTGCCGTCTATTTAAGCATCAATTTCGACCCCATTGGACGGCGCGGTTGGGCTGTGCCGACAGCCACCGACATCGCGTTTGCCGTTGGGGTTCTGGCCATGCTCGGTCGATTGATTCCGGACGGCGTGCGGGTTCTTTTGCTCGCTCTGGCCATCATCGACGACATCATCGCGATCTTGATCATCGCATTCTTTTATTCCGAAGGCCTCGAACCCGTTGGGTTTTTGGTTGCGGGGCTCGGCGTGTTTTCCGTCCTTTGCTTGCAACGATTAGGATTCGGTTCTGCCTTTGCCTACCTTCTTCCCGGCGCCATCATCTGGCTAGGTCTTCTCATGTCCGGTGCGCATCCGACCCTTGCCGGAGTCGTGCTGGGAGTGTTGACTCCCGTAAATTCCCTCAGCATGCGCCAACGACCGCTGGCAGTGGTGTCACGCCTCATCAATCAACTGCTCAAACAGGACCCCGCGGCATCGAACGATCGAGATCGACTGGCGAAGTCCCTTCGGCCATTGCGTGTCGCGCAACGAGAGTTGCTCCCGCCTGTGGTCCGAGTGCAAGCGGCACTCCATCTTTGGGTGGCCTACGGCATCATTCCGCTGTTTGCCTTGGCGAATGCGGGCGTCAGCTTGGGGGTGAATGGTTTCGCTGACAAGGGATCGCTAAACGTCTTGTATGGAGTGGTGGTAGCGCTCGTTGTGGGGAAACCACTGGGAATTGTTGGCGTAAGCTGGCTCGTGGTTCGAATGGGCATCTGCCAGCTTCCTCCTGAAGTAAACTGGAGAGGGGTAATACTGGTCGGCCTCCTGGCAGGGATCGGCTTCACCATGTCGATTTTTGTTTCCGTGTTGGCCTTCGCCGAGGAATCAACGTTGAATGCCGCGAAGGTGGGAATCCTCCTCGGATCACTGATTTCTGCTGTGCTCGCTCTGCTATGGGGGCACTTTTATATTCGAAGCTTGCTGGCGGAAAGCCGAGAAAGCGATCGAAGCAAAAAGCGCATTTCTGTTGTCGATTAAAACGGCACTCGATGGTTGTAAAATATTTGGTTTCTCTTCGACTCAAGATCGATCGATTATTTTGACGCACCCGCTTGGACCATCCGTCCAAGCAAAAAAACTAGTCGATCAAAAAATGATAGGAGAATGGAATGGTCGAAATTCCGATTCAGGAAATCGCCGCAGTGGGCAAACTCCGCCAAAGCGGACGAGCGGTCATCATCGGAGCGGGACCGGCTGGAGCCGCGCTTGCCTACCTATTGGCCCGACGCGGCGTGCAAGTCGCGCTCATCGAGCGGTATCCCGACTTGGAGCGTACCTTTCGCGGCGACGGGTTGCAACCCAGCGGCGTCGATGCCTTGGACCAGATGGGGTTTGGCGAGCGGCTTCGCCAACTGCCCCAGACGATCATCAACACGATCGAACTCTACAGAGGAGGCCGTCTGCGAGCTCGAATCCCCACCGAAGCACTTGGCTTCATCGCTCGCTTTGTCCCTCAGCCCGCGGTGTTGAAGATGATCATCGACGAAGGTCTCAAGCACGCGTCATTCCAGCTCTCCATGTCGACGATGGTTCGGGACCTGATCCGGTCCGGAAACCGCGTGGTCGGAGTGCGGGCAGATGGCCCCGATGGCCCTCGTGAATTTCTCGCGGATCTCGTCATTGGCACCGATGGGCGATACTCAACCGTTCGCAAGCGCGCCGGGTTCACCGAGCCGACCTCGCCACAACACTTTGACATCTTGAACTTCTTGGTCCCCTTCCCCAACTTCTGGCCCGACCGCTCCACGGTGCGCCTGGAACTGGGGCCCGGTTGCCTGACAGGCGGAATACCCGTGGCGGACGGCCGGCTTTGGATGGGGATGACGATCGTCAAGGGGCAATACAAGGCTCTGCGATCGGCTGGAACGGACGGACTTACAGAGGAGTTGTTGCACCGCACCTCTCCCGATCTGGCGGCACACCTTCGTGCCAACCCCGACGCGCTCAAACACCCAGTTCTCCTCGATGTGATGGTCGGGCGCCCGGAAAACTGGACCACCCCAGGCCTGCTCCTCCTCGGGGATGCGGCGCATCCGATGTCGCCAAACGGCGGCCAGGGAATCAACATGGCATTGCGAGACGCCCTTGTTGCGGCCAATCACCTATGCCCTGTCCTTTTGCACAATAGCGACGCAGCCTCGATCGACACCGCCACGCGCAGAATCCAGGTCGAGCGGACACCTGAGATCGTAGCCATCCAGGAACATCAGCGGAAACAGACCCAAACTTTCCTGCGATCGGATCGATTCGTGTCCCGATTGGCGATGTGGTTTTTGCCCGCGCTGGCAAAAAGCGGTCTCCTGCGATCGCTCCTTTCCAAACGTCTCAAAAGCATGCAGCATGGCGTCGTGCCGGTTCGCTTGACGGTTTGAGACGGGGTATGACCCTAGCGATTGCGGAACATGGCGGGTAGAGAAGCCCGCGATGATGCCTAAGCCGCCTTGCAAACCGTTCTAAATCAGTTGTCGTAGCAAAGAATCCCGTTGCGACTTGCTGCCGGGGGGCTACCCTTGATCGCCAAAACACATTTTTTTAGCGGGACCGGACCGCCGCCCGGCAATTTCTCCCCAGCTCGGTATTCCAGAATGGACTGGAAGATGTTCCGGGCCTTAACTTCTGGATGAAGAGCCGCCTTATGTTTGTCGCGCTTTGTTGTCTCGCCGCCGTTTCCCAGGCACCGGTCTTTGAAGTCGATAAGGAAATGCTGCCCGTTCCCTACGATCGCTTCACCACGAAAGACGCCCACGGCCGCACGATCACGGCCTACCTCTCGAAACCTCCCGCCGAAGCGCAGGGAGAGAAATTGCCGGTGATCCTCGTCATTCAGGGCTCGGGCAGCCAATCGATTTGGGTCAAGCGCGGCGATCGGGTGGGCGGCGGTTTGCAAAACCTGGTGCTCATGGCGGCGAAGGGCCGCGCGCGCATCCTCGCGGTGGAAAAGCCCGGCGTCCAGTACCTCGACTGGCCGAAACAACCGGGAACGGCCACCGAGGGAAGCAAGGAATTCTTGACCGAGCACACCCTGCCCCGCTGGGCCGAAGCGAATGTCGCCGCGCTCAAGGCCGTGCTCACTCAGGAGGGTATCGACTCCGCCAGGGTGCTCGTCATGGGCCACTCGGAAGGTGGCATTGTCGCCGCGCGCGTGGCGGCCGAACTTCCCGCGGTCACCCATGTCGCTCCCCTGGCCTGTGGCGGTCTGACCCAGCTTTATTCGCTGGGTACGCTCGCACGCAAGCGCGCCCCGAAGGGAGAAGAAGCCGCCGCCGTGGAAAAGGTGTATGCCGACTGGGCCAAGATCCTCGCCAAGCCCGACAGCATCGAGGATTTCTGGATGGCCCATCCTTACAGGCGCTGGAGCACTTTCCTCAAAGACTCGGTGCTTGCCGAGCTCTTGCGCACCAGAGCAAAAATCTACCTGGCGCATGGTTCCGCCGATGAGGCCGACGCCGTGGAAGGCTTCGACGCGATGCGGGCGGAACTATTGGCTCATGGCCGATCTTTCAACGCGGAAAGAATCGAGGGAGCGGGCCATGGATTTTCCATCGCGGGAGCCAAGGGCGATGGCGAAGGGATGAAAAAAGTATTCACGAATGTGGTCGAGTGGTTTTTGCAACCGCAGCCGAAGAAGTGATCCCGGTTTCTGCTGAGGTCCCAGAAAGAAATTTTTCACGCGGAGACGCGGAGGCGCGGAGTGAAAAGCAGGGAACAAGTTATCTGAGGCCAATCATGCCCTTGAGATGAACGCGGAGGTCTCCCAGCTTTCACTTCGTTTCCCCTATTCTTCCCCTCCGCTTCTCTTTTTCTCCGCGGCTCCGCGTCTCCGCGTGAGAATGTCTTTGAGCCCCAGACTCGCCAGTCAATGTTGCCGCAACCGATCAGGCTTCGATCACGGTGTCGCCGGCCAGATGAGTGAAGCCTCCCTCCGGCAGAATCCACACCATCTTTTTCCCCGCGGAGCGAAACCGCTGACGCCATTGCAAGAGGGCGTCGGCAAAAGCATGATCCATGTGCAGCACCCCGGTCAGGTCCACGGAAACCTTGGGGCCATTTTTCAAAAGCTTCGCCATGAATTTGTGCAAAACGGGCAGGCGAAGGAAGGTGGCATTCCCCGTAACCAGGGCCCTGTCCTCCGCGATCATTTCCACGCGCAGTTTCGTCAACTTCCAGAGCAGTCGCAGCATCGCCAGACCAAAACCGGCCGCCACGCCTACGAGGAGATCCTGAACCACGGTCAGGGTTAAGGTCACCATGAAGATCGCAAATTCCCAGCGATCGATCTTCCACATCTTTTTGATGAAGGCGAAATTCATCAGGCGAATGCCGGTGTAAACGAGCACCGAGGCGAGGGCGCCGGTCGGAATCATGACGAGGAGCCAGGGGACGAGCATCAGTGTGGCGAGCAGCCAAAACCCATGAAAAATGGCCGACAGGCGGGTTTTCGCGCCGCTTTGCACATTCGCCACGGAACGCACGATCGCTCCGGTGACGGGAAGAAGGCCCGCGATGCCGCACAGGGAGTTGCCGATCCCCTGGGCGATCAGTTCGCGATCGTTGTCGGAGGGTTTGCCTCGCGACATCGTGTCGACACCCGAGGCGGATAACAGACTAATCGTGCTGCCGACCAGGCCGATCGCCAGGCCGTGGGTCAGCACCTGCCTCCAGTCAACCTCGCGGAAACTGGACCAGTCGATCCAGAGTAAGGACGCGCTGACGGAACCTTCGAGCTGGATGCGCCTGACCGGAAAATCGCCGATCGTGGCCACGGTCGTGGCGATGAGCAGGGCGATCAAGGTGGCGGGGACCAGGCTCAGGGCTTTTGGCCGCAAGCGATCCCAAAGAACGATCACTCCGATTGTGATGAAGCCCAAAATCGCCGCATCGTCATGCGACACTTCATGGGAGGGGATCATGGCGGTGAGGATCGCTTCCGGCATGCCGAGGATATTGCGCAGACCATTGCCCGAGGGATCGGGTTTGTGATCGAGCAAGACATGAAACTGACCTGCCGCAATGAGTAAGCCAATCCCCGAGAGCATGCCATGAATGACGGCGGGAGAGATCGCGCGAAAGACGATTCCCAGGCGCAATAGTCCCGTAAAGAGCTGGAAAATGCCGGAAACGAGGCAGGCCCAACCGAAACCAGCCAGGCCCAAATCGGCTTTGGCTGCAAGCACCAGCACCACCAAGCCGGCGGGGGGCCCGGTGACCTGAAGCGGGCAACCGGCCAGGGCGCCGACGAGGACTCCGCCGACGACCCCGCTGATGATCCCGACCTGCGCCGCCCGGTTCTGATCGTGCTCATCACCGGCGAGGGCGCAGGTCTGTGCAATCCCCAGACACAGGGGTAAGGCCACCAGAAAGACGACCAGACTTGCCGTGAAGTCCTGGACAAGCCAATGCGTCCGGCTTTCCGGCGGGGCGTGTTTGAGGAGCACCGGTTTCATGGAGGGGCACTTGGTAACCATCGCATCGACATGCAATCGCGCGGTCAGTGAAAACTAAGCCACGATCGAGCGGCGGCCGCGATAGCTGGGTAGCGCCTTGGCGCCGCATTCGGTCAGGTAGCCGAATTCACCGCTGTCTGGGTCGAAGCTCATGACCCGGCCTTCCGCCAGATGATAAACCCAGCCATAGATGTTCAGTTCGTTGCGCGACAAGCCGACCGCCACGGCCGGATGCGTGCGCAGATGGTCCAGTTGATGGATCACATTTTCCTTGACGGCTTCGAGCACCGTTTCCTCGGTGATTTCGCCATTCTCGCAGTTTTCGCCTGGAGCGCAGATACGCCGGGTCGATTCGGAGTGCTGAAACCAGTTGCGCACGCAAGGCATGTTGTTATCGAGCTTGCCTTCGAGCAACGCCCGCATGGCGCCGCAGTGCGAATGGCCACAGAGAATGATGTTTTTGATCTGCAGCACGGTCAGGGCGTACTCGATGGTTGCCGCTTCGCCGCTGGCGCCGGTCGATCCATAGGGGGGAACGATATTCCCGGCATTGCGCAGGATGAAGAGTTTGCCCGGGCGGGTGCCGGTGAAGGTATTGGGGTTCAGCCGGGAATCGGCGCAGGTGATGAACAACGCCTGGGGGCGCTGCGGCTGGGTCACCAGCTCCAAATACGCATCGCGGTCGCGGGGGAAAATCTCGTTCTCGAAACGGGATACGCCTTGAATGATCTGATTCATCAATCACCTGCCCTTTGGCCGCAAGCGAAGGGGAAGCTCCACCGGACGGCCTCAGTTCCTTACGAAATCGTTATCTACAACATAACGATATCGTAAGAATTGAATGCCGGACAAGTCCAAACGGGTTTTTGGTCCCTTCCGGGCACCCCTAGGGGGTAAAAAACCGGGAAATCGCTGCACTCGTTCGTTTTGGAGGGCTGATTCCGTCGGACTGGACCTTCAAGTCGCAAGCTTTCGATGCCGATGAATCGTTAAAGTCGGCCGCCTTTACCGGGATGAGCCGCCACCCCATGCCCAACCCGCGCGATCACCTTGCGCTGGCGTTGCGCGGTTTGCGGAGCGGAAACATGAGGGAGGCAGGGCGCCAGGGGCAGGGTCGGGAGAGTAGGACATCGGTCCTTGGCGATCGATTCTTACTTGGTTTGACGCTCGTGTCCGTGCTGCTTGCGCTTTTCCTTTACACGGGATTTTTGCCCCGTTCGCGGTTCCTTTGGGAATCGATGATCCATGACCGCAACGCGCACTATTACACGGCGCAGACGGTCGCAATCGACATTCAAAACGCCGACATCCTCCACCTTGGACGCGATATTGAACGGATGCGCATCTGGGGGCCGCTGCACCCAATTTTGACCGGTGTGGCGATGGCGGTCGTCGGCGTCGATTTCCGGGTCGCGGTGCTCGTGTCGCTGGCCGCCTGGGTGGCAACTGCCCTGCTCGCCTTCCTGACGGCACGCCGGCTGGTCAAGGAACAGGGCGATCTTGCCGGACTGACGGCAGCTTTTTTCGTTCTCGCCAGCCCGGCTTACCGGGCTTTCGCGCTCGATATCATGCTCGAAAGCCTGGGTTCCTGCCTGAGCGTAGCGGTGATCTATACCTACATCCGCTGCCGCCAGGAACCGTCAACCCGCCATGACCGCTGGTTCGCCTTGTCGCTGACGGCGCTCTTTTTCCTCAAATACAACTATTGGATCCTTTTGCTCGCTGGTCTTTTCCTGGCCGAAGGCTTGCGCCATGCGCGACCGCTTTGGCGGTTGATTCAGCGGGTTCCCTTATTAGGTACGGCGCGGACGATTCTGGCTCAGCTCTTTCAGCCGCTCAACTATCCCTGGTTTTTGTGCGGCGCCCTGATGTTCCTGTTCCGGCTACTTGGGCCTTACGAGATCCCCTTGCCCGGCAAGCGGGTGGAGATTCGATCGCTTGACCTGATCGCAACCCTTTTCTGCTGGAGTGTGCTGTTACGCATTTCCCCCTGGTGGATATCCACGGGCAGTAAGGTGGTCAAGCTGCGCCTGCCCCGGCTCAGTACCATCGTTTCGTTTCACCTGTTACCGGTTGTTGTCTGGTTCCTCATTCCTCAGCGGGCGGGCCTCTTTCTCAGTTACCTGACGCGCGATCATGGCGCGGGAGAAAGTGGGACCGCCGTCGCAGAGCGGCTTGGCGCCTATGCCAACGCCTTCGCCCTGCACTACCACGGAAGCTGGGTTCTTTGTTTCTTGGCGGCAGGTCTTGTGCTTGTTGCCGTGACCCAATGCCGCCGCCTGACGCCGGGCGCGGGGCTGCTGCTGGCCACCATGGCGGTCGCCTTGTTGTTGACCGCCATGCAACCTTGCTGCCGCAGCCGCTTCCTGCATAGCTGGATGGCGATCGTCTGGGTCGCTTCGGGAGTCGGCGCGGCCCAGGCCGCGGCCCTTCTTTCTCGGGTCTCTTTGCCGAAGCTGGCGCCGATCTATCCTCTCGCTGCCGCCGCGGGGCTCCTGGGTGTGGCGGGACCGGCCTTCTGGCAACTGGGTCAGGCGCCGGAAAGCGGTTTGAAGGAAGACCGACAAAGCGTGCTCGATCTGGCCGACAGCTACTTAGAAGACCTTGGTGCGCCGGGAAAGATTGCCATTCTCTCCAATCAACCGATCAAGTTTTTTGCCAAGTGGACCTGGCAACAGAAGAATCGGCAAACGGAAAAGGTCGAATCCGAAGCGCTCGATTTCGCAAGCCAACCGGGCGCACTCGATCAGTGGCTGGATAAGGTCCGCTGCGAATCCGTCGTCTGGATCGACGTGGGTGCGAGTTCTCCGTTCACGATTGCCGAGTTTGCCAGCAAGAACGAGTCGTTGGCGCAGTTTTCCAGCGGAAAGACCAGCCTTCGAGAAAACGATCGTCGCAATCTCGCCGAACTCGGTTGCTCGGTGACGCGCTGGCAACGCGGTAAGGAACCGCCTGCCGTGGTGGTCACCCGCGGCCCCTAAACCCGGACCAATGAACTGGCACACGCTCCTTACTTTTTCGTGCGGCCGAGATGGTGCTTGGCGAAATCGAAGAGCCCGGCGTAACGATAGCCCGGATCGATGTAGTGCTCGATGACATAGAAGGCGAAGTAATAAGCCCGCGCGAAGCCCCAAACGGCCAAACTCAACAATAGCACGGTGTCCCAAGCCGGGTGATAGGCGATCAACAATCCCGACGCCATAAGGCCGACGACGAGCATCATGGCCCCCTTGATGTAAAGCAGCGTGGGGCTTTTGATGTCAGACATGTTGGGTCAACCTCCTGGTTTGGGCGTTCCCCACATCGTAAGGATGGGACTCCAAACCAAAAGAAGACGGATCGGGAAGATTCCAGCGGAACCAGTACCGCTCTCAAATACTCGTCCCTGCGGCCGCCGTGCGACATAGGTTTACTCGCTTGCGAGTTGGTTCACTCTCCAAGGTTGATCGTCGGGATCGATTCTGCTCCTATGCAAAATGGAGGTAGAATAACCACTCCGCCATTCTTCAAATGATCGAGGCAAGCCGTGTACCTCCAAAGTTGCGCTCTGTGCGGACTGTTTTTTTCCGCATCGCTATCATTTGCCGCCGATCCCAAGGTGATGACTTCCTCGCTTCGCGACGACGGCACCCTGCTCGTCAACGGCAAGCCGGTCATGCCCTATGGCTTCTACATTTCCACGCGCCACACGGGCGATATCCGCCTGAAGTGCGTCGAGGAGATCCACCGCGTCGGCGGCACGGTCGTTCACATCCAAGGCCCCTGGCATGAAGACACCCGCTTTCTGGACCGTGCCGCCGAACTGGGATTATGGGTGATCGCCGGCCACACCGAAACCGAAGCCAAGCTCGAACGCGTCAGGAAATTCAAGGACCACCCCGCGATCATCGCCTGGACGATTTTCGACGACGCCAACACGCTTTCAACGGTGCCCCATCTGAAGAAGATGCATGGCCTGGTCAAGGAGATCGTGCCGCACCGGTTGACCTACAACCCGCTGGGCACGCAGACCCGCGATATCCTCATGCCCGCCGATGGCTTCTTCTCTTGTTCCGATTTCGTCGGCTGGGAGATGTACCCGGTGGCGAACCCCAAGGCGGCCGACCCCACCCTGAAGGCCACCGAAATCCAAATGACGCTGGTCGAACAAGCCGCGAAGCGAGCCAAACGGCCATTTTGGATCCTGCCCCAGACCTTCAAGTGGCCGGGAAGCCGCGTGCCGACTCCCGAGGAATACCGCAATCTGTGCTATGTCGGCCTGATCAATGGAGCCAAGGGGGTGATGCCCTGGTCGATCTACCACATGGTCGATGCGCCCGAAGTGCAGGCGAAGAAGAAAGCCGAGGGCCTCCCCGCCTGGGAGGAGTGGTATTTGCCCGACAACAAAGAGCTATGGTTGCAGTGCGCGGCAGTCGGAGCGGAACTGAAGGAAATCGCCCCGTTTCTACTCAACGGCAAACGCACCAAACTGACCGAGGGCACCTTCCTCAGCGCCGCCGTGTGGCAAAGCGAAACCGAGTCGCTGTTGATCGTCGCCAATCTCTCGGAAAACGAGAACCGCTCGCACCCCATCAAACTCCCCAAGGGCATCGATGGCGAATTGGTGCCGGTGATCAAGAATCGTCCGCACACCCTGACACTGTCCCAAGGAATCGTTACGGGAATGGTGAACAAGGCCGATGTGCAGATCTATCGGATCGTACCGAAAAAGGCTGGCACCTAAGACATGACCTCACCATCCCATTTGCGACTCGCTCACTCCCTGATTGCTCTGGTCTTTTTCTCTGCTTTGACCGCCACTTGTGGCGCCCGGCAAGAGGAAAATCCGGGTACCACGCTGGTGCCGGCGAACGCGCCCGCGCAAGCGGACAGCCCCATTGCCGGCTTTGCGCGCATGATTCCCGGCGAATGGCAGGTGACCGCGCAGAGCGGCAGAAGCATGTACCACACCTGGCACTGGGGGCCCGGCAAGCACTCCATGCGCCGGATGACGGATGGTCTCGATGCGGGCGGCAGTCCCTGGTACGAATTGCGAGCAGTCTACTGGCACCCCCATTTCAAGCAGGTTCGCATGCTGGGGCTGACTCCCTTTGCGAAGGGAGTCATGGAAGGCGCGGTCAAGCTTGAGAAAGACACCGCGGAAGCTGTATTTGACCTCTACCAGACCGGCGGTCTGCGGAAAATGGCTCTAAACTGGAGGTTTGAAGGCCCTGACAAGTTTCACGAGAGGCTTCTGGAGTCGACTGGCCCTGCCGGCTATTCCCTTCTTGTCGAGTGGGACCAGATGCGCAAAGCACCAACCCCGGCCCGCCCGCGCATCATCGAAGAAACGTCCAACCTTGCGGCCTCGTTGAAAAGTCTGGAATCCCTTCGCGGTCATATCTGGGAAGCCAAGGGCAACGGGACTACAGGAGGCATTTTGCAAACCCAAACGACCCTGGAGTCGATCCCGCTCAATGACGCCGTTTATGTGCGCGTCCTTGGACCTCCTCAAGAGGGAGGGCCGGCGCATTTCCTCGACGCCTATCTCTATTACCACACGGGCTTCAAAACCGTCCGTTGCCTCGCCCTGTCCAACCATGGCGCCGTGTACGAAGGTCCTATGACCGTTATGAAGGATGGCGCCCTTCAGCTCGATTTGACAGGGTACGAAGGGGACCGCGCTGTTCCCTATGTGGCGCGGTTCTCTTTCGAGAACGACGGCGCCCTACGTCAACAGATCTGGTCGGTCAAGGACAAAGAGCGCACGCTCGTACTCGATCTCCTCCACAAAAAAGGCGACAAGAAGAAAAACTAAGTCGGAAAAATCGACTCGAACCCTTGAGCGCACTGTCCCTCCCGAATTCGTCCGGTGCATCGCATTGATCGAGGATCTAACCGTGGCTAAATTTTTCAAAAAGTTCAAATGGACCCTTTTAACCATTGTTATATTATTGACAGCAATATTTTACTATAAAAATCACTTCTTACACTTGTATGCCTATTACAAACTAAATATAGGACATGTACACGATATACCCAGCACGGAACTCGCGGAAGTCGCGATACATGAAGACTGGAAGCAACAGGAGATCGGCACGCTCATTTTCCGCCTTCCCGATGGATTCCAGGAGAGCGATAACACCAAGAAAATGAAGGCAAGCGGCACACCGGGAGAGAAACCGACAGCGTTGTTTAAAGACAAAATGGTAGTTATTTTTAATACGACATTCAACGCAAGTGATCTTTTCGATTTAATCAGCCTAGATCCTTCGTCTTTTTTCGAAGAGGAAAATTTAACCTGGCAAAAATTTCTACTAAAATCTTCTCAATTTAATTCAAGTTCATTTTCCTGGTTGAAATCGCCGAAATCCATAACCCGCGATACATATTTTCTTGTGGAACGCGCCCTGACTCGATCACTTTTCGACAAAAAATGCCTGTACCAATTCAAATCTCGCGTCGATTGGATCGCTCAATTTAATGAAAATGAGCGCTCGATCGGCATCTTCTGGCAGGAAACGGACTCCCAACTCTGCGGGAGCATTGTTGTGGAAACCCGATCTGGAACCATCGACCCGGCCTGGATCGAGTCGTTTTGTCAAAGCCTGGATGTCAAAAAAGACTGAGTCGATCTACCTTGCTGAGAACCATTTTTTTGATTGATCGGCCGTTTTGGCGGAAGGGCAAGATCAGGAGTTCAACGCAAAGGCGCAAAGCACGCGAAGACACTTTCTTGATTGATCGACAGTTTTGACGGAAGGGCAAGATCAGGAGTTCAACGCAAAGGCGCAAAGCACGCGAAGACGCAGAGAAACCACAAGAATCCGCTCTCGGTACAAAGTCTGGACTTTCCCGCCCGATCTCGCCATCGACTGCATCTCATCGCTTATTTGCGTTCTTGGCGCCTCTGCGCCTTTGCGTTGAAAAAAGCTCTCACACTCGCGAAATCTCCCGCCCTGCCTCGGCGACCGGCTTTCCACCCCTCTTTGCGCCTTTGGTCCCTTTGCGCCTTTGCGTTGAAAAAAGGTTTCACCTCTCGCCAAGTCTCTCGGCAGCGTTCCTCGATTACTTCAAAGCGCCCACCAACTCCACCGCCCGCGCCAGCGCTCCATCGACGGGATGCTCCACGCGCACCCAGGGCAAGTGGGCCAGCAGTTCGCGCTTCGATTCTTTTTGAAACTCCTGCCAAAACTCCTCATTGCGAAAAAGGCCCCCGGAGGCAAACGCCTTCCTGGGAAAGCCGCCGGCGATGCCCTGGGACACGGTCGCTCGCACCAGTTCCGTAAGCTCGAGCACGGCCCGGTGAAGCAACTCCTGGGCGACCGCATCGCCTGCACTCGCCTGGGCTAAAATCGCCGAAGCCAAGGCGGCCAACTCAACACGCGATGCCGATTTTCGCCAGGCCATCAGGCTACGCACCGTGGGGCTGCCGGCCGCCTCAAGGAAGATCTCCCTCAGCGACGTGCGCGGGCCTCGCCCGTCCTCTGCACGTGAAATGAGCCGGATCGCTTCTTCGGCCAACCAGGCGCCGCTTCCCTCGTCGGCACCCACACCCCAACCTCCGGCGCGGTGAATCTTGCCAGGCGTTGGCTCCCACCAAGCGAGCGAACCGGTGCCGGCAACCAAAATGAGCCCGTTTGGATCGCCCCCCGCCAAGCCGACGAGAGAGGCATCGGAGCTAACTTCCACGAAGGCGCCCGGAAACGCCTCCTTCAAGTAATTGGCCATGGTCTCCTGGGCTTTGGGCGTTCCCCCGCCGGAGGTGCCGGCAACAACGGCTGCCACCGCCTCCAGAGGTAGGCCTTCGGCAAGCAGCCATCCCTTGATCCTGCGGATCCACTCGAAGGCCGTGCCGCCGAAGGCATGAGTCGCGGGAAGGGCCGCTGGCCCGAGGACGATTTCCGACGGGCTTTCTCCCACGACCTGAAACCGCATCTTCAAACTGGTGCCGCCGCCATCGATTCCCACGGCCACACAACGGGCGCTTTTTGCCGCCGCGGTTGCATCAGTGCTAATGGACGTGGATGTCGATGAGGATCCCGACTCGGCGCGCGCATCGAGCACATTGCGAATGATGCCGCCATGCGCCTGCAACAGCCGTCGCGCTTCCTCGGGAGCGATTTTTAGTTCGTAGGAGAGGATCGCGGTTTTGAGTTCCCTGCCGGCGCCATCGAGCACAACTCGCGCCCGCTCCAGGTCGATCTTGCACGCGCGGCTGACGAGACGCACCGCCCTGGTGTGCAACTTTTCGTTGCTTGCGAGCATGTCGACCATCAGGTTGCCATGGGTCTTTCCCAGACCCACCATCGAGCCCGTGCTGATCGTATTGAGCACCAGCTTGGTCGCCGTGCCCGCCTTGAGGCGGGTTGACCCGCCCAGAACTTCCGGGCCGGTCTCGACCGCCACGACATGCTCGGCATACCTGGCCATCTCCGGGTTGCGCACCGCCACGACGGCGGCGAGCAGACATCCTCGGACTCTCCCCTCTTTCAAGGCGCCGATGACATAAGGGGTCCGGCCGCTCGCGGCGATGCCGATCACAATATCGCGCCAGTCGGCGCCCACGCTTCGCAGATGCGCGGCTCCCAGTTCTTCGGAGTCCTCCGCCCCTTCCACGGCGCGAAACATCGCGTCCTCGCCGCCGGCGATCATCCCAAGCACCTGACCGTAGGGCGAATGAAACGTCGGAACACATTCGGAGGCATCGAGCACTCCGAGGCGACCGGAAGTCCCCGCGCCGAAATAAAGGATGCGGCCCCCCTCGCGCATGCGCGGTACGATCGCTTCGATCAACATTCCGATGGCTGGCGCCGCTTCGCCCACGACGGCCGCGATGCGAGCATCTTCCTGATTCATCAACTGCGCAAACTGCGTCGGGTTCAGCCGGTCGAGGTGGGAGAACTCGCTGGCAATCCGCTCTGTCGCCAGGTGGGCCAGCGGATCGAGGGGATCGAGCGCAGGGGAGAGAGCCGTTTCCAGGGTGGAAGGTCGTGTCATCGTCGAACCCACCTCTTCTTTTTGCCGGGCATTTCGAGAACGACTCCCAGGCCCCAGGTCGCCAGGGCCCCCAGCGGAACATACCAAGGATAAGTTAGATAGGGTTTATCCCAGAGCGTTGGCAGCCACAAAAATCCCACGACCGTGGCGCCCAGAAGGGAGCCGCCGATCGCCGCGGTGCCGCGTACCGGTTCGCGCATGGTGGCCAACAGAAAAAGCCCGAGGATGGGGCCGGCCAAATAAGCGGTCACTTCCAAAATCGTGGCGATCGCGGCTTGATCGTCGATCGCCCCCCAGGCGATCCAGGCGATCGCCATTTGCAAGAAGCCACAAACGCACACCGACCAGCGGCTGACGGCCGCTTCCAATTCCTCGCGCATTTGCGGATACCAGGGCCGGACAAAATCGCCGAGAATGGCGCTGGCCATGCCATTCCACGACGCGGAGAGCGAACAAACGACGGCAGCGAGCACGGCGGCCACCATGAAACCGCTCAAGCCCGGGATCGATTGATCGGCGACAAAGCGGCCAAACGCCCGCTCAGGCGCCACCTCCCCAAGCGGTGTCCATGTTCCGCCCACTTGAAGGCAATCGATGCCGATGCCGATTGCCAAATAAAGCGCGCATTGCAACACCGCCACGAAGGCGCCGCCGATCAATGCCGTCTGCGCGGCGCCTTTCGAGGAGGTGCACAAGTAGCGCTGAACGACGACCTGGTCGCAACCATGGCTGGCCATCGACCAAAATGCCCCCCCCAAGAGGCCGGCAAATAACCAGTTCGGATCAGTGAACCACGATTGAAGGCCCGCCAGGCCGCGAAGGCCCTTCGCATCGGCCCAATATTGCACTGTTTGAAATTTTCCCGCTTCGGATCCGACCTCAATGAGTTGGGACCAGCCGCCGGGAAGTTGCCCCAGAATGAGCGCGAAAATCGCGATCGCGGCCCCCGTAAAGAGCAGATATTGCACAAGCGTGGTCCAGAGCACGGCGCGAATGCCGCCCAGAGCGGTGTACGAAAGAGTGAACAGGCCCGCGAGCAGGATGCACCAGCCTGGCTTCAAAGGGATCAGTTCGCTCACAAGCATGGCCGCCAAATAGAGTTTCAACCCATCGGCCACGGTACGCAGGAACAAGAACAGTCCTGAGGCGATTTGCTCGATCGGCAAACGCAAACGCTGGCCCAAAAGCTGGTAGGCGCTCAGATAATTTGCGCGAAAGTACCAGGGCAAAATCCACCCGGCAACGATGAGGCGACCGATCACGAACCCACACGCCAGCTGCAAGAAAACGAGGGACCCTCCCGGTTTCCAGGACCAGCCCGGCAAGGTTAAAAAAACCAGGCCCCCGGTATCGGCGGCCACGAGAGAAACGAGCAAAAGGCCGATGGGGATCGACTTTTCGCCAAAAAAGTAATCACCGACGGCTGGTTTGCCCCGAAACCAGAGACCGGCCAGGAGCGTCAAAACCAGCGAGCCCAAGACGATGGAATGGTCCAAAAGAGACCAATGACCCAGTTCCATTCCCCATTTTCCCCCGGGATCCGCATCTGCTTCGGGCCAAGCAGAAAAAACGATCAAATCGGCCCAGGTGACTCCCCGGATGGGCCCGGGTTGCTCAATCCGGGGCAACGTCGGTTGTCACCAAAGCCTTTTCAATTTATGCTAATGGTTTCCCATTTCTTTGAGAGAGATGGGGCGTTCGATTGTTTTTTCCGGTTGCCTACATTGGTTGCCAATCCGGTGGTGGGAGTCTTTTCATGGGTCGAAGAAGGGGAAGCGGTCGCCGCAAAGTGGGTCGGAAAAAACGTCGTATGCGTGCCAAGATCCGTCACCGCAAGTAATTCAGACAAATTCAGCTAAACTCCTTCGCCCGTAACGGTTTTCAAGCTGCCGGTTCCAGAATCAGGGTGGGCTTCCGCATTTAGAAGCCACCCATGGTTCTCCCGCCATCGACCACCAGGACCTGACCGGTCACGAGGGTGGTTCCCAGAGCAAGAAATAACACCGCATCGGCAATGTCGGCTGGGTCCGCGGCCCTTTTCAAAGGGGTCTGGGCCACGGCCGAATTGACCATTTCTTGGTGGTCTTTCAACCACCGGGTTTTGACCGGTCCGGGCGCCACGGCATTGACCCGGACTTCCGGCGCCAACACCTTCGATAATGACTTGGTGATCGCATTCACCGCGGCCTTGCTCGCCGCGTAGGGGATGCTACTGCCCACGCCACTGGCTGCCGCCACCGAGCTGATATTGATGATCGCCCCCTGGCGCGCCTTCAAGTGCGGCGCCGCGGCCCGGCAAACCTGAAACAAGCCCTGGACATTCACTTCAAAGATTTCCGTCCAGGCGTCCTCGGGAACGCCTTCCAGGTCGGGAAGCGCCACGAAACGCGTGGTCGCGGCATTGTTGACCACCACATCCAGCCCGCCGAACGCCTTCACACACTGCGCCACCGCGTCGCGCGCCACCTTGTCCGAACCGATGCGGCCCTTGATCAAGATCGCCTTGCCGCCCGCCTTTTCGATCAAAGCGACGGTTTCCTCGGCTTCGGCCTGGCTTTTGGAATAGTTGACGCCGACGGCCACGCCTTGAGCCGCCAAACGCAGGGCCACTTCCCGGCCAATGCCCGTGGCGGCACCCGTGACCAGGGCCGCTTTTCCCGAGTGGGACGATTCAGACTTAACGCTCATGAGGATTTTCCTTCGGCAGGGAGAATTTCGGCCGCCCAATCGCGCGGTTTGAGCCAGTAGGAGGTCAACGCCTCCTCCGGCGTTCCGGGCGTTGGCTGCCAGTTGTAGACATAACGAACGACGGGGGGCAGCGACATCAGGATCGACTCGATCCGGCCGGCCGTTTTCAAACCGAAGAGCGTTCCCCGGTCATAAATCAGGTTGAATTCGACATAACGACCGCGGCGGTAAGTCTGGAAGTCTTTTTGCTCGGGCGTGAAGGGGTCGTTGCGCCGGCGTAGCGCGATGGGGCTATAGCTCTCAAGGAAAGAATCGGCGGCCCCGCGCACGAATGAGAAGGTCGCGTCCCGATCGCCGCGCAGGTAGTCGAAAAAGATGCCGCCGACCCCTCGGGCTTCACCTCGGTGCGGCAGATAGAAATATTCGTCGCATTCCTTTTTAAAACGCGCATGATCGGCCACATCGGGGTGCCGGGCGCAAGCATCGCGCCAGGTGCGGTGAAAGTGCACCACATCTTCCAAGCGCGGATAGTAAGGAGTCAGGTCGGCGCCGCCGCCAAACCACCAGGCATCCCCTTTTTCCAGGTAGCGGAAATTGGCGTGAACCGTGGGAACATTCGGATTGTGGGGGTGAATGACCAGCGAAACGCCGGCCGCGTAAAACTTGTTGCCTTCGCCTGGCAATTGCTTGGCGAAGTCGGCCTGCATCTCGCCGTGGACTTCGGAAAAGTTGACGCCGCCTTTTTCGAAAACCGCGCCGTCGGCGATCACCCGCGAGCGCCCGCCGCCCCCACCGGGCCGCTCCCAGGTATCGGTATGAAAGGTCTTGGTTCCGTCGACTTGTTCCAAGCCAGCGCAGATACGGTCCTGCAGGCCCTTCAAATACTCGGACACTGTGGCCCGAAACGATTGCGACATCGCTTTGCTCCGTCCGGGGGGACTGCTCCCCCGCTACGGCGCATTCGCCACGACCGCGGAATCAGTCTCCCTCAGTTTCCAACTTGGGAAATGAACGGGGTTCGGACAAGGCTGGTTTTTCGATCGCGCCCGCGGCCGGCTTATCGGAGCGCAGATCGATCGTGCGCTTTTCGCCGCCTTGCAGTACCAGGTTTTTCTCTCGTTCGACCGCCCGGCCGTTCTCGTACCATTTGGCCTTAACCCGGTACTGGTAAAGCATTCCCACGTCGAGCTTCGGGGTGACGAATTCGCGTTTGTCCCCCTTTTGCGTCATGAGGGTTTCTTCGAGCCACACCTGGGCGTCGTCGGGCACGAGCACGGTCAAATAGGCCAAAGTGGGGTCGTTTTTCTCCGCACTCGGCTTTTCCTTCGGCGCGGTCTTCTCCTTGGCGGGTTGACCGTCTTTTTCTCCGGCGACAATCGAGTCGAACAGGGCGCCCAAGGGCGCGGGAGCGTCCCCATCCTGGTTTTCTTCCTTGCGAATCTTCTCTTTGTCGTCGTCTTTCTTGGGCGTGCCGGCTCGGTCGGTGGGATCGGCAAGCGGATTGGTGAAGATCGGCAATTGATGCAAATAAGGAGACCGCCTCGGATCGCGGTAGAAAATGGGGCCAGGCAGGGAGTCGGGGAAGTTGCCGATCGAAGCGGCACCGCCGCGGCCGTAGGCGTAGTACTGGGTGTAGTTACCGCCGCCGAAGTAGCCGGCGGCCACGTCATTCATGTTGTAGCCGTAGTGCCACGGCTCGCGCGTGCCCAGGGGATAGCCGTCTTGGGCATCGCGCAAATTGAAGGCCCAGCGCCTTCCTTCGCGCGGCGGGCGCAGCATGCCCCAGTTTCCCTGGGCGAAAAGACTATCCGAGCCCAGGGCGACGATGCCCATCACAAAGGCGATTCGAAGGGGCCGGTTCATGGGGAGAGTCTCTCAAGGGGTGTCTCGTCATCCCTTATTCGGTCTGATCTTCCGACCTTTGCCACCTGCAATTGCGAACTCGAGCAAATGAGCGGGCTCCGGCTGCCGAAAGCATCAGCAATTACCGGCGATCTCAAGGCAGCGGATTTGGCTAAAGTTCCGGTATCAACGGTTAAACCGGTGATAGGGGCGAGGCGCCAGACGCGGACTCGATTCCCGGCACGATGGGCATTCCTTACAAAAGCAGAATAAGCAAAGACGCCCCGATTTGCTGTCAGGTCGGACCTTCGCGCCCGAGTGCTTCCTCCACGCGCCTGTTGCGGGCCGGGCCGCGCCTTTTTGTGAGAACCCAACCATGGCCCAAGACCTCTCCTTGCAATCCGGCCCGATCACCGACCTCTTCCCTCCTATCCCAGAGGGAGATGGCAGCCCTTATCGCCTAAGTCAGGAACAAGTCGACCATTTTCAAGAATTCGGTTATGTCGCCGGAATGAAGGGATTGACCGAAGCGCAGGCGGATCGGCTCGTGGCCGAACTGACCCCCATCATGGATCCGGCGCACCCGGGCAACGCGCTTTTTCATGAGTTTCATACGAACGAGTCGAACGACCCCAATCGGGTGTTGTTTCATGCGCTGGGAGCCTGGCGCATTTCGCCGGCGTTTCACGACCTTTTGTGGAACCCGGCGATCGCGATTCCGGCCAGCCAGCTCGTCGGCGGCCCGGTGCATTTCTGGCACGACCAGCTTTTTTGCAAGCCGGCGCGCCATGGCGGCGTGGTCGCATGGCACCAAGATTACTCCTACTGGACGCGCACCCAGCCGATGGCTCACCTGACCTGCTGGATCGCCCTGGAAGACGCCCGCATCGACAACGGCTGTTTGCAGTACATCCCCAAAAGCCACACCTGGGACCTGCTGCCGATCACCGGTTTGGCGGGAAATATGGATGCGATTCGCGAGGTATTGAGCCCCGAGCAGATGAAGGCGATGGAAAACCCCAAGCCGATCGAACTGAAGAAAGGGCAAATCACCTTCCATCATCCTCTGCTCATCCATGGCAGTTTCGAAAACCGCACGGAACGGTCGCGCCGGGCGGCGGTGGTCAATTTCTTCCGTTCAGGCACCAAATCGATGAGCAACGAGCCGCTTTTGAAGGGAGTACCGCCAACGCCAATGGGAGCGGAGCTTTCTGGCCGCTTTTTCCCCCGGCTTTTTCCCAAAAATTGATCTGCCGTTGCTTGAAAAATCGATATAAGGGGCGTACCTAGACCTGAAGCCCACGGGTGGGCGCGATTTCACTCGATATTTGTTATATTAAGGAAAACACATGATGAAGTTTCGTGGATTGCTTGCCATGGCCCTTGCCGTGGGTCTTTTCGGATTTGTGGCATTCAGCGCTTCCGCCTACACCCTCAAGGATCCCAAGTACACCATCAAGCAGGTGATGAAGGCCGTTGAAGGAAAAGGCGCGCTCAAGGACAAGGTCGCTTCGGGTAAGGCCACCGCCGCCGAAAAAGACAAGCTGGTCGAATATGCGACCGCCCTGGCCGAGACTCCTTGCCCCAAGGGCGATGAAGAATCCTGGAAAACAAAGACCAAGGCTTTCCTCGAAGCTTGCAAGAAAGTTCAAGCAGGCGAAAAGGATGCCGTGAAGGCCTTCGGCAAGGCAAACAATTGCAAAGGCTGCCACGACGCGCACAAGTAATTGCGATCGACCCGCACGAAATCAAAACCCGGCGGCATTTCCCGCCGGGTTTTTTGTTAGTCTTCTTTCCTGCACAATTAAATAAACCAGTATAGATGGGCGAACGGTAGCAGGCCGTTCTACCCTTTGACCACACCCACCGGCCGCAGCCGGGCCACGCGTCCCGATAAACCCGCCTGATCCACCGTCGCCACGACCTCGTCAACATCCTTGTAAGCGTCGGGCTGTTCCTCTTCGAGGCCTCGCCTGGTCTGGGAGCGGGCGATGACTCCCCGCGCCAGCAGCTCCTGGTCGATACGCCTGCCCTTCGATCGATTGATCGCTTCGGTGCGGCTCATGAGCCGGCCCGCGCCATGACAGGTCGTGCCGAAGGTGTGCTCCATGCTGCCTGGTAAACCGACAAGCACCCAGCTGGCCCGGCCCATATCGCCGGGGATCAGGACGGGCTGCCCCACGGAGCGGTAGGCGTCGGGCACTTCGGGATGATCGGCGGGAAAAGCCCGGGTGGCCCCCTTGCGATGGACCCAGAGCTTTTTCTTTTTCCCACCGACGGTGTGTTCTTCCAGCTTGGCGATGTTGTGGCACACATCGTAAAGCAGGCTCATCTTCAGCGATTGCCAGGTTTCCCCCAATACTTCGGCGAAAGCCTCGCGTGTGAGCTGCATGAGGATCTGCCGGTTGCACCAGGCAAAATGGGCGGCCGAACGCATGGCGGCGATGTAACCGCGACCTTCGGGACTCTCGGCGGGGGGG
>Ga0208492_1000290_pt1 | contig 45642 bp, 24 predicted proteins | sample Subbioar_CSW14AB_FD_184820 | JGI IMG/M metagenome (GOLD analysis project Ga0208492, IMG submission 184820) | Serpentinite rock and fluid subsurface biosphere microbial communities from McLaughlin Reserve, California, USA - CR12Mar_CSW14AB (SPAdes) | ecosystem: Environmental > Terrestrial > Deep... | reverse complement strand
ATGGGCATGCTAATATCTTTATTGAGTTCCTTATAAATATTCACCAATGAAGGTGGAGGAGGAACACCTTCCGGAACAGAAAAACTCAACCCATGGGCTTGTCCGGCACCGTGGTACGGATCCTGACCTAAGATCACCACTTTTAACTGATCAAAAGGGGTTGTGAAAAAAGCATTAAAAATTAAAGACCCTGGCGGATAGATAACAGCACCTGTAGCCCTTTCCGTTTTCAGGTGCGTAGCAACTTGCAAAAAGTAAGGTTTGGTGAATTCATTTTTCAGAACTGCTTTCCATGACGCTTCTATCTTAACATCCATAAGGCATTATGCTTATGCAGCAAAAATACAGAATCCTTTAGGGATATAACTTTAGTAAATCACAGTAACTGTGCCGGAGACGGGTTTTAACCTTGGTGATGCTTTGATGAGATAATAGTAAACACCTACAGGAACAATATTGCCATCATTTGCCCTGCCATCCCAAACACGCGTATAGCCTTTGGATCGATAAATGGATTGTCCATTTCGTGTAAATATCTCAATCGTAGATTCCGGATAATACTCAATCAAAGGGATGAGCCAATAATCGTTAATACCATCTCCGTTGGGTGAAAAAATATTTGAAGGCAAAATATCAGCATCATCAATTGTTACATTAATAGGTTGAACTACCGTACAACCTTCATTACTGGTGGCTTTCACGAAGTACTTACCCGACTTTATAATTCGTTCCGGGTTGAATAAAGTTTTTGTGGCAGCACTATCTTCCCAGTAGGTATATATCCAATTTTGGCTAAAAGGAACCGTTGTTGTCAAATTAATTGTCTTAGGTATTTTAACGGTGTGTGGATCTACGACGGTAAAGTCAGGATAAGGATGAATCGTAACAGTAGCCGGACGAATCACAGAACATCCGCCGATGGATGTAATTTTTACAAACAATTTTGTGGTATTTGTAAAAAGATGACTTTCCGGTAATCTGTTTACTGTAGCTGTACCATCTGTCCAATAGGAAACACTTGCGGAAGGATCGCTTCCGACAGCTATGTTCGCAGAAAATAGCGCCAAAGATCCACAAGCTAATGGATTATTAACAACTGCTAATGGTGGAGGGGTAATACTTACATTGATTGCTTGTGTGGTAAAACATTTAAACGGATCAGAGGCCTGAATAAAATAAGTCCCCGTTTTTGTAATGGCAGAAGCATTTAACAAAGGTTGTATAGTATTAACATCCTCCCAGAAACTATAAGTTAAATCAGATCTATTACCAGCAACCAAGGCGGGGTCACGTAGGTTAACAATATTGGGAGTACATTCTGCTATACTAGTTGGAATGCGAATAACAGGGTTTTCCCGAATGACGACATTAACTGGTTTGGTGTCTGTGCAACCGGCTTTATTACTGGCTTTTATATAATAAGTGCTGCTGTTAACGATTGCTTTGGGATTTGTAACAAAAACCGATTCATCAAAATCTTTAAAATAAGTGTAAGTCATATTAGGTGTACTGCCTTTGGTCACATCTGAATGGGTAAGATCTAACCCGGGCATTTTACATGCGTCGATATCTGATGTTACATTGAATACGAATGGATCCAATGATTTGGTAATGGTGGTATACAAAGTATCTAAACAGCCTTGATTAGGGAAAGGGTTAATTTCTAATGCTAATCTGGTACCTTGAGGAGGTGCAGGATTGAGTTTTAATGTGTTTTTCTCACCCAATTTCGTAGAAAAGTCTTCCGTAAACCAGCGGTATCCCTGAAAACCGTAGGGAGCAGTTAAGGTCAAATTGGTAACATCTGTACAAAATACATTACCGGTAATAGGCGTGGTGCAGTTTTCATTGATATCAATATAGGCATACCCAAAATGACCACCCAATGTGCAATCATTAATTGTAAACTCAAGACGAAGCACTTTATCTTCAAAACCGGGTAATTTTAAAGTGATAGGAGCCCAGTCTTTGTAATATACATTCGGGCGACCGGCTTTTGAAAGTTTAAATCCGGGTAAATCTGCTGCAGCAATGAATTGAAAAGAGCCGCAACTTTCATATTTATTATCTGTGACGTTGAACACTTTTACACTGAACAACGGCTGTTCATGGGGCTGATGTGTAGGATTTTCTAATACTACCGCATAATTATAAATAATACTGTAATCTCCGGATGTTTTTGGAACTGTGAAAGTATAATTTAATCCATGGGCATCTCTTCCGCCCGCACTCATCCCTAGTTTAACAGAATAGCTACTACCGTTTGGACTGATAACAGGGAAGCCTCCATACTCATCTAATAATTTTCCATCTTTATCAGCACTTAGTATGACATGGTTTTCGGGGTCGGGGCTCACAATATTCATGCTGATATTTCCAGAGGGATTAATAATTCCTTTCAAGGAAACCCAGTTTTCAAAACTACCTTTTTCGAAACCAATATTGGGTGGGCATTGACCTGAGGCTGAATTTATCCAACAGTAAGTTATAACTATCCGTAGAAGAATGAATGGGTTGTTTAGTATTGAGCATATTTTTTTAACCCGTCTCATTATTTCATCATTTTACATATTTACGTAAATTATGACAATGAAGTCTGTAAGTTGGTTGCATAAATAAGTTACTAAAGCAGAATTTCATCCATTCAGGAAGAAACCCGGGAAAGAAGTAATATAAATACTAATATTACTATTTTTTGCTTAAAATAGTTTAAATAGTTTATGATTTAATTCCTATGAATCATCATGCATAACTACTTTATTGTAAAAACAATACATCCATCTCAAAAAAGGGGGTATCGAAAATTATAGTGGACTCTTGCTTAAGAGTCAATAGAATTATGGGTTACATTAAACATTGTAATACATCTTTTAAAAGATAAAGGGATCACTTATCTTACTAGGTGATCCCTCTATTGAGCGGAAAATAAACTTAAATAAGTTCTTTTTGTCTGTATTTTACTTTTTAAGTGTTATTCTGTAGGTGCCATAGTTTGTAGCGCCTAGTTTGTGGGTTAAATTTAAATCAATCAAGCCTGTACAGGCAAAAACAAACCCGGTTCCTTCGCAAGTAAAGTTTTGGAATGCAGCTCCGTAACTACCATAAATTTGTGGACTGACAGTTGCACTACCTGTTTGTATGTTTACTTTAATATTTACCGGATTTCTTCCGGGGGGAGCTGCAAAGGGGAATAGGTATGTGACGGTAACTATATCTCCCGAAACAGTAACGTTTGCTTGTTGACCGACTGCACCATCCCAGCCATCAGTTGTAATATTGTATACACCGGCTGCTGCCGCGGCGTCAAAAGGACAAACTGCAACTGCTTTCCATGTGAGGGCCATATTATAGTTGGGATTACTTTCGAATTCACCGAATGTATTGGCGAAACTTTGTGTTTTTCCATCTTTAGTAGTGATTTCATTATACAACCAATAAGTGATACCTGGTTGTACAGTAGTACCAAGAGCTTTAGCTATTTCTGAATTGCTAACTTGTAAGGTTGTTTCGCTACTATACGGAACTTCTTTGATAAATTTCCAGGATGCTTTACTGGCAGTTTTAACATTCGCAGTTACATAAATTTTTATTTTTTCGGGTGCAGTTCCATAACCCGAAACTTTAATGCTAACTGTACTTGCAGCATTTGTTGCATCCATAATTTCATTTACCTTCTGAACAAGCTTTAAATAGCTTCCAATACCAATATTAGAGAAATCTGAGATATTCCCTGATTTTTGGCAAGACCAGAAAAGGGCAATAAAAAGCAGAAACTTTAAATGTGTTTTTATCTTTTTCATTTATTTCTTATTTGATGATCATCGTATAAAATTATCAGGATTTGTATCCCAGAAAACCTTTAAATTAACTGCAGTCTTTTGTTTGGCATTCAGATTACGGTTTACATAACTGGATGGGTAATAATGAGATCTTATATACGATCCTGGCGAAGCAAGACGCGTTAGCTGCATATTGCCAGGTTTCCCAGTTCTTCTATAAGTGTTATAGGCGTCAACTCCATTACCCCAAAGTGCTATATAAAATTCTTTTCCAAGAACTTCCATGCGCTGATCAGTGTTGGTAGCATTATTATATAAGTTTTCAACCTTTGTGGTATAATTACTTATTTGAGTTGCCGTTGGAACAAAATTTGCCAAAGGTGTAACTCCAATGGTGGCAGGGAAAGCCATTACTTTAGTAATAGATTTATTGACGCCACTTAAAAGAAGGCTTCTGGCATCTCCCGGAACAGAGAGGGTAAGCACTGCCTCGGCTAAAAGGAAATCGGTGTAAGACGATTGCCAGATAGGTTGGATACCGGCACCTTTACCCCCCATAGTGAGTGTAACACTACTTCCCTGATTGGCATCAAATTCTCCGCCAAATGGGTAAACACCAACAGTCGTTCTTAAGTTTCCATCTGGCGGAATACCACTTCCGTCACCATGATCTCTTCCCCAATATCCCTGTTGTAATAAACAATAGGGCATCGTTGCTGGATAATGAGCAGGAGCTGCAGCAAATGCACATGAAGCAGAGTTCTCGTTTACATCTGCATAATTAGTGCGTTGGCGATAAAAATAATAACGACGTCTAGGATCTGATTGGTCATTTGCTGGAATATTACTTGAGATACCTTTCTCGTTTACCATGGTCCATAAGAAATAAGTTCCTAAGTAATCTCCCGCAGACCTTGCGGCTGTATAATTTCCATTATACCTTGGATGTCGGCTATTCGGATTTGCCTGTTTTGAGGAATATTTAAATTCAAAATCATCAGCAGCACTTAATATGATATCGCCTTCATTAACAAGTGCCGTAATTTTTGTTCCTGCTGTATTATCTACAAGTCGGGTTTGAAGATATACTCGAAGTTTAAGTGTTTTAGCGAACTTGCGCCATTTTGCTGCGCCCTGAGCATTGCTCGCATTGTAAAAAAGGTCTTGAGTGCCGGGATATGACCCAGGAGTTTTATTCAGATCAGCGATGGCTTGATCCAATAAAACAATAACGGAATCATATACAAGTTTACCATTAGTGAGTGCAGGATTTGTATTATCAAAACCCTTATTGGCTTCTATATACGGGATGTCTCCAAACATATCTACTAGGGTCATAAGGGTATATGCTTTCATGATTTTTGCCATCCCCACATTTACAAATTTTCTTTGCGACTCGGCAATAGGAATCAACGCATTAGCATGTTTAATCACCCCTGTGTATGCAGTAGACCAAATACCATCGAATGTTTGTGGTGAGTAGGCATTGATATAAGTCGGTCCGAACATTACAAAGTAGCGAGTGAGCTGCATACCAATAGAAGATGCTGTATTAAAGAAATTGGCAAAGTTTAATTGCGCTTCACTTAAATATAAATCTGCATCAGCAGACTCGGGAGTAGGGGTGTTGGGGTTATTCAACATCCCATCAAATTTATCTTTAAAACAACCGCCCGTGAACAATACGATTGCTAAGGATACAGTCATAATTTTTATCTTCAATTTCATATAAGCAGTTATTAAAAGGTTAAACGAATACTGGCACCATAACGCTTTGATGTTGGTCCACTCAAGTATTCCAGACCACGCACATTCGATACCCCCAAACTAGAAGTCTCAGGATCAAATCTTGTGTATTTGGGTATATTAGGTGCATAGTAGAACAAATTTTGCCCGGAAAATACTATTTGTAGAGTGCCGAATGGAGTCTTCTTAATCACTTTTGCTGGTAAAGTATACGCAAGTGACACTTCTCTTAATCTTATTACGGTAGCATCATATGTAATAAGATCTTGCATACCAAAGAAACCACTGTAGTTATTGAAGTAAGCTCTAGAAGCACTGATTTGAATATCATTTGGAGTTCCGTCAGCTTTTACTCCAGGTAGTATCAAAGGAAGTTCACGATCAAAATCAGTATCTTTTGTTAAACCTCTTCCAACAAGAGTACCAGGTGTGTATGCGAGAATATCCCCACCTTTTGTGTAATCCCACTGCATCCTAAAAGAAATGGCTTTGTAATCAAGGGTAGAAATACCTGTTAATTTATAATCAGGTATGGGATTACCGATGATACCGATTTCAGGATTCGAAACATAATCACCATTTGCGTCTACAATACGCGCATTGGTTTGTTTTCCGGAAGGGTCTGTGTATTTACGTGTGTAATTTGCTTGAATAACTCCCAACGGTTGCCCCTCCATTGCAAAAAGACCTTCATTTGTAAATCCGCCAACAACTATTTGTTTAACATCTTTTGGTAAATCATACACTAAGCTGCGGTATAAAGTGTAATTACCATCAAGCTGCCATCTCCAGTTTTTGCTTTTAATAACAGTATACCCAAGTGCTAATTCAATACCCTGATTTCTAACACTGCCGGCATTAATTGTGGTTACGGTAAATCCAGTAGATGGATCAAGTTCTCTATCAAGAATTTGATTAGATGCTATTCTTCTATAAAAAGTAAGATCAAGATTCAAACGGCTTGAAAAGAATTTACCTTCAATGCCTATTTCATACTCTTTTAATAATTCTGGTTTAAGGTTAGGGTTGGGTAATCTGTCTGAGATAGAGTTACTATTAATAACCGTTCCTACCCTGTCTTCGAATACATTTGTTCCAATATTTAAAACAGCCCTCGTAGCAAATGGTCTGCCGAAATTTGCACTCGTTGAATAACCAGTTCTAATTTTTAGATAATTAATATATTTATTTCCTTTAAGCGATTTAATAGCAGAAGTAGGAATGAAAGAAACGCTGGCACTAGGATAAAATAAAGAACGATTAGCAGCTTCTAAAGTAGAAGTCCAACTGTTCCTTCCTCCCACGGTAACATAAGCGAATTCCTTATATCCAAAAATACCTTGAGCAAACGCACCAATTGATTGCTGATACGTCTTGAAATCTAACCCCCCTCCATCTTCTGATGTATTTTCATGAACAATGAAGTTGCTATGGTTAAATAAGCCATATACAAGTTGCTGAGTACTCTTCATACCACTTTGCTCATAGCGTCTCTCTTGTGAATTAATACCGGCATCTACTGCTACATTCCAATCTTTACTGATAGATGTATTCCAGTTGGCCACTAGCGTATGGTCCCATATCGTATTTCTACCATTAACCGTACGATATATACCCAACTGATATTGTGAACCACCTGCTACACCCCCTTTATTTTGTGCCAGGTAATTAAAGTCATTATATCCATCAAAACCCACCCTATAACTGATACTTAAGTTTTGAAGGATGTCATACTTAAGCTGCATATTACCATACACCCTCTCTACCTTTTGACCATTTTTTGCGTTTTTAACCGTCCATAGAGGATTTTGAATATCATTGCTTCCTCGATAATATACAGATGACTTATCAAGTGGATTCTCAAAAGGAAGTCCCATTAAATCAACAGCTCTTGGCGTATAAATAAGGTTTCCGAATATCGATGATGTAGAAGGGTTACTGCCAAAACTGGTAGAAGTAGGAGGAGATACAAAATCTGTCATCGCATAATTCATAGTACCACTAAACGTAAACCTGTTAGCGAGTTTTGCAGATCCTCCAATACCAAACGTATTTTTGCGAAGCGTATTACCTGGTGTAAAACCATTATCCTCCATATAAGAGTAATTGGCATTAATCTGGCCTTCTTTACCTCCAGCTGATATGTTTAAGGAACTTGTTTTAATAACTCCTCTGCGGAAAAATCTTTCTAAATTTTTATACGGTTTATATTCATATTCAGCGCCCTGAAGTTGAGGGAAAGCTTGTGTAAGTGCAGCCCTGCTATACGGGTGAAGAACCTTTTGTGGAGGATTAGTGAATTTCGCCCCCCAGTTACTAAAAAAAGCAAGCCCTAAACTTTGATCAAATCCACCTCCATAAGAATCTTGGTATTCGGGTAAATTTGCAACTTCATTGTAATATAGGCTTTGTTGGGCAGTAATTTCCATCCCTTTGTTGATTCGTCTGTTTGAGCTGTTTTTGGTTGTAATTACCACTACACCATTCCTTCCTAATTCACCATATAAAGTTGTAGCACTTAAACCTTTTAATACGTTGATGCTTTCAATATTGTTGGGATCAAGATCGAGAAATCTGCTCGAAGTGGTATTACCTCTGGTAAAGTTTGCTTGTGCATTGGTAGAAGCATCAAATGGAACACCATCTACAATAAATAGAGGTGCCGCACTACCACTAATGGTACTAACACCACGTATGATAATATTCGTACCACTACCCGAAATACCACTTACCCCCATTATGTCTACCCCAGGAGCTTTTCCATTAAGTACACGAACCACATCGCCTTCTGGTCTTAATTCAAGCGATTTTTGATCAATTGTAGCTACCGCATATCCAAGCGCTTTTTTTTCTCTTTTAATACCAAGTGCAGTCACAACTACCTCATTCAGGTTATCCTCCTGTTGAATTTCCATCGTAACTGATAAATTAGTTGTAGACCCCGTAATTGCAAATTCCCGAGTAGCATATCCAATATAACTAAAGACAAGTGTGACCCCAGGTCTTGCCTGAATGTTAAACCTACCCGTAGAATTGGTTACAGTACCCGCACGGGTACCTTTAATTCGAATAGAAACATCTGAAAGGGGTTTTGAATCACGATCCGTTACTATGCCCGTAACAGTAATCGTTTGTGCTATCAATAAATAACAGTGAAGCAACAACCCCAAAACAATCAGTACTTTTTTTCTCATGTGCTTGAGTTTTGGCTGAGTTTAATAATATGTTAAAATTGATGAATGGTTTTTATAATTCCAAATTTTAAGTCCACTTTATTTTTTTTATTTTTTGTATTCATTTTTTTGGTTTGTTCTAGTTATTTTCGTTCTAAAAAATTGATTAACAATTATTTAGAATACACCGATTTTTCTAGGTGATTCATCCGTTACATTTTTTCCGACTTGTTTTAACTTATAAAAACTTACTTAACAGTGCCTACTCTGATCATTTTTTACATAAATGACACTGGTTAAGCTTTCTTACTGCCTAGGTATTTGTTTGTTAAATCAGACAAAACATATTGCAATACCCATCCATTGCTTATGATTTACAATAAAGTACCAGATTCTCTTTGGGGGCCTTTTAACATATGCTTCATTCATAATAGATATCAACTAAAATTCACACAGCAATACACCTTTCATTGGATCAACCATATTTAAACTCTTTAATGCTGATTCCCCAAAAAATGTATAGCCTTAGTATCCTTGCTATAAATAGTTTGGCATTATTTTTCGTTAGTAAAAGTGTAAAATAATGGTATATGAAAAATAAAGCCTTGTTCATACTATTCATCATAGGGGTTATGCTCTTTTCTTGCAAAAAACAAACCTCTATTGAAATATTATCCGGTCCTGTTGGCACTAATGACAACCGCCAGGTAGGAGCTTCCGCCGGTGAATTATTATCTGCCACTAGCTATGTATCATTGGTAGTAGAGTTACAATACAGTCCAGGCATGCAATTACAACCACAAACCCTTATTAATCTTCAAGATTTCTTGGAACAACGCTTACATAAACCCGGCGGTATTGTCATACAGAGTAAGCAAGTAGGCAGTATTGGTAAACAAACAGTTACAACTTCCGATATTGCCGCTTTTACTGACCAAAATCGAAAAGCGTATACAGATGGCAACCGCATTACTGTTTATGTGTATATCGCCGATGCTTCATTCAGTACAACCAATGTGGTAGGCATTGCTTATCGGAATACTGCCGTTTGTTTATTTGGTAAAACGATACAATCCAATAGTGGAGGCATCAACCAGGCAAGCAGGGTAAAAGTAGAGTCGGGCGTGCTGTTGCATGAGATCGGACATATACTGGGCTTGGTCAATAATGGAGCTGCGATGGTAACAGCTCATGAAGATGGCGATAATCGTGCACATTGTACCAATACCAATTGTTTGATGTATTATACCATTGAGACCACCGGATTGATGAATATGCTGAATAACAATATTCCACAGTTAGATGCGAATTGTATCAATGATTTGAGGGCGAGCGGGGGAAAATAATTTTTGAATAGCTCCGTGCTTAAGCCCCTAGCTATTCAAAAAGGTACCTCCTTACAGGTCCGTTATGAGTCCGTTATAAGTCCGTCTTAAGTCCGTATCCGAAGCGTTGTCTATTTAGGGATGGTTCAATACCTATCAACCTATCATTCTATTCCCATCTTATCCAAGGCTAGAGATATCATCATCATGGAGTTAGGTATAAAGGGGTTCAACTTTTGAAAAGTCCAAAGGACTCCTTAGGAGTTCCAAAAGTTTATTTCACACTCATTCTTTTACTATGGACTATGGGCTATGACCCATCAGCCATGAACCCTAAGTCCTCTAAATTCCCTGAACAGGATTGATTGATATGATGAAAAAAACGTAAATTGATGTTCTAACTGCTTAGTGTCCTGAACCCCGGGTGTTTGGTTGGCAGATCTATGTCTGATGCCATAAACAATGGTATGCTGACCAAAACCTGAGTATATGCGTTTTAGTCTTCCGTGTTTTCTTCTTTTTTCCCCCTTGATCACAAAGGCGAATAGTATTTGTATGATCATTCGATCGTTCATAGATGAACATAACTATGCATTGTATTCAACAACATTCAAAACAAGTGGTATGCGTGTTTGTTTGCGTTATGACATTAGCGCAAAAAGTAATCGGGGAAAAATAGAGATGAAACAGAAGCACTCGTTGGAACCACATTCACCATCATACTTCCTGCAAAATAAAATATGGCATTGAGTAAGGATCTAAAAGAGAAAATTATCAGCAGACATATCGAAATGTTTGATGCATTATTACGAGGTGATATTGATGTATTTGCTACCTGGTGGGCTGATGATATCATTATATACGGTACAGCCATCAGTGAAGCGTTTACCAATAAACAGGATGCCATTGATTTTTATAAGTCTACCAGTGATCAGGTTACAGGTTTAGTAAGAATGGAGAACAGAAAAATCAATGTACATGAGCAAAATGGATATGTCATATTAACTGAGAAGTTGGATTTTCATGTAAAGCTTGCTGAAGAGTGGACATTCTATCATCATAGCAGACTTACAGGAGTTTGGTCTGAGATAAATGGAGATTGGTATGTAACACATATACATTGCTCTTTTCCGGATGGTTATGCGGGTGAGGGACAACAGATCAATCCGGAACAACTCAGGTCTGAGAATATCAAGCTGCAGGCAGCTGTAGAAGCAAGAACAGCAGAATTGGCTCAAAAAAACAGAGAGCTTGAAATTGAAATTGCACTGGATAAAATACGTACACGCTCACTCTCTATGCATCAAAGTAATGAGATTCTGGAAGTGGCGTATTTGGTTTCTGAAAAGCTGAAAGAGTTATCATTGGGGATTGATGCGGTGGCGATTATTTTGACCGAAGGAAAGAGATATGAATACTGGATAGCCAATGATGAAGGCTCTTATGCTACCAAGATCATTGAAGAGTTGAATGAATTGAATCCATCAATGCTAGCCAAAGCTTTTATCAAGCATCAGGGAACCCATACAGATTTTACATTTTGTGCTGAGGGAGAAGATAAAAAAATACATTGGGAATATCTGTTCAGTCATACCGGATTTTCAATCGTTCCTCCTGAAAGAAGGCAGTTTATTCTTGATCAGCCCTATTATAATATTTGTGCCAGTTTTCATGATCATATCTCATTAACAGTTGTTCGATACAATAACAAGGAGTATAGTGAATCGGAACGAGCTGTTGTTAAGAAGTTTTGTAAAGTATTTGCACAGGCATATACTCGTTTCATGGACTTGTACACAGCAGAAAAACAGGCAAAAGAAGCGAAGATAGAAGCTGCATTGGAGCGGGTAAGGGCTAAGTCGAACGCTATGCAGCGAACAGATAATTTATTGGAGGTGATAGAAATAGTATCTGCTCAATTGGAGGAATTAGGGATTTCTTTTACACATGTGAATTTTAGAATTACAGAAGGTGAAAATGATTGGGATTTATGGTCACATTTTAAATGGTTGGAAGCACCGGTTAGATGGCAGGTTAAATATTTTGATCATCCTTTATTTAACCGATCTAGAAATAATCCCAATAGAAAAGTACATCAAGAAGTTTTTACGCTCGAAGAAAAGATCTCTTTTGAAGCACATTTAGCCGAATTAGGCTTATTGCCGGCACCAACCAACAAAGAACAAGATCAAGCCATACAAAAGTATCTAGTAGAGAGCACCGGTTTTGCCTGGGCAGTTTATCGTATGGATAAGCTTTCTCTTGCCATCGCCAATAATAAAGGACAAACTTACAATGACGAAGAACAGCTCATACTAAAAAGGTTTGCCGAAGTATTTTATCAGTCCTATACACGCTTTCTGGATTTAAAAAAAGCAGAAGAACAAGCACGAGAAGCGGAAATAAACTTAGCTGTTGAAAAAGTAAAGGCCAAAGCATTGGCAATGCATCACTCTGATGAGATCATGCAAGTAGTGGTTAAACTGAAAGAGGAGGTGATGGGATTACATATTCCCCATGTAATAGCGGCTTCTATTCTTTTGAATGAAGGAGAAAATAAAGTTAGAATTTGGGATCTCAGCGCTACAGAATTGTCAGCTGAAGGAAGCCATGTGCCTTTGGATATCACATTTCAATTAAAAGAGCATGATCCGCATTTGTATGTGAAAAGAGTATGGGAAAATCCAGAAGACTTTTTCATAGAAATACAGGATCAAAAAGGGTTCGAGAGACTGTTGGAATGGGCTTGTGAGCATGGTAAAAAAGAAGTGGCAGAAGAAGTGAAGGCATTTATTGAAGCTTCTCAAATACAAAGGTTATACCATGCTGCAAAAAAGCTTAATCATGGTAAACTGGTGATTGATTTGTTAGATCCTCCAACAGCTGAAATTGAGACCATACTCACCAAGATGGGAGCTGCATTCGATCTCGCTTATACCCGTTTTCTGGATTTGAAAAAAGCTGAGGCACAGACAAGGGAGGCGCAAATTGAAGCTGCTTTAGAGAAAGTACGGTCTGCTTCTTTATCGATGCAGAAAAGTGAAGATTTACCCAATGTGGTAGAAACGATGGAAGAGAAATTATTGGAATTGGGGCTTAAAGTATCCGGAGGAATTTCTATCACCATTTTTGTGGAAGGCACAAAAGATTTTTTGAACTGTCTATTGATGCTAGATCGAAAAGAAAAAGCAGCATTTTATTACCAAAATTATTTTGATACACAGGCTTTTCGTGATTTTTATGATGCCAGAGCCAATGGTGAAGCCTATATCAATAAAGTGTACAATGAAGTGGATTCGCGTGAACATATTGACTCGATATTAGCGCAGGAATCTTTCAAGCAAGTAGATCCCGAGGTCATACAGTGGATGCAAAACAAAAATGTGTATGCTTATGCTGCTGCCCTCATGAAATATACCGGTTTATTTGTGTTCTATTTTGATAGGGAATATTTATCACAGGATTTTGCATCTATTTTACAACGTTTTGCCAATGCATTTGAACAGGCGTATATACGTTTCCTGGATTTAAAAAAAGCAGAAGAACAAGCACAAGAGGCAAAAATTGAAGCAGCATTAGAGCGGGTCAGAAGCAGAACCATGGCGATGCAACGAAGTGAGGAATTATCTGTTGTTGCCCATTTATTGTTTGAAGAATTTAAAGCGTTGTATTCGGATGCTGTTCATATATTATCAAGGGCTTTTGTGATAACAGTGGATGAAGAAGCTGAAAAATTTACATTTTTTATTACCACTGCAGATGGCGAGTACTTGCAAACAGCTTACCCTATGCCATTCAATGAACCAACAAATGGAGTTCCTTTATTCCAGTGTTGGAAGAATCAAAATGATCTATTGATAAACGAGTTGGAAGGAGAGGTCTTCAAATTGTGGTTGAACTATTTGGATAGTATTGAATTTTATGTGAGCCCTGAAGTTCGTCAATTGAATAAACGAGTGAATAATTATGCTCGCTTTGCTAAAGGGTTTATTGGAATTACTTCAGTAGATAAATTAAACGATTTCGGATTAGTGTTGCTGCAAAGGTTTACCAAAGTCTTTGATCAAACCTATACTCGTTTCTTGGACCTGCAAAAAGCAGAAGAACAAGCACGGGAATCAAAAATTGAAGCAGCATTGGAAAAAGTTCGATCAAGAACATTGGCTATGCAGCACAGTGATGAACTTGCAGAAACTGCTGCTGAGGTTTTTCATCAACTCATTAGCTTAGGGATAGAGCCCAGTCGCTTATATATTGGAATCGTAAATGACGTTACAAAAGACATGGAAATGTGGGCTACCGATGAAGACGGTACAGGTGTGGGTAAAAAATTTACTTTTAATGCTGCTGATAATGCTTCTGTAAAAAAACTATATGACGGATGGGTCGCTCAATTGAAATCTGTAACGGTAGATATGCAAGGAGCTGAATTGGAGAATTATATCAGCTATCTGCAAACATTACAAATCCCACTCAGTCATGCGCTCACGCAAAAAAGACGGATACAAAGCGTGGCTTATTTCGATAAAGGATTTATTGGTATGGCCTTACCTGATGGACAATCGGAAGCCAATATTCATTTGCTTGAACGTTTTGCTGCAGTATTCAATCTCACATTTACTCGTTTTAATGATTTAAAAATTGCCGAAGCACATGCATTACAGGCTGAGCAGGATTTAATAGCCATCAAAGAAGCCAAACAAAAAGCGGAAGCAGCATTAATGGAGCTGAAGGCTACACAAAATCAATTGATACAGGCTGAAAAGATGGCTTCATTAGGAGAGCTCACGGCCGGTATTGCCCATGAAATACAAAACCCATTGAATTTTGTCAATAATTTCAGCGAAGTGAGTCAGGAATTGATCGATGAGATGAATGCTGAAATGGCCAATGGTAACTATCAAGATGCAGAACAATTGGCCATTGATGTTAAGGAGAACCTGAATAAGATCCATCACCACGGTAAAAGGGCAGATGCTATTGTAAAGGGGATGTTACAACACAGTAGAACCAGCTCCGGTAAAAAAGAACCAACGGATATCAATGCATTATGTGATGAATATCTCCGCTTGGCTTACCATGGATTAAGAGCGAAGGATAAAAGCTTCAATGCAAAATTTGAAACAAAATTAGATCCACAGGTGGGGGTACTGGATATTGTACCGCAAGATATTGGTCGAGTTCTTTTGAATTTGATCAATAATGCTTTTTATGCTACAGATGAGCGGAAAAAGAAAAGAGAAAATAGTTATGAACCAATGGTGATCGTTGAGACCAAGAAGTTTAAAGACAGTATTAGTATCGCCGTTACAGATAATGGAGCCGGTATGCCGGATGGAATTAAAGAAAAAATCTTTCAACCGTTTTTTACTACTAAGCCAACAGGAAAGGGGACTGGATTAGGTCTAAGCTTGAGCTATGATATTGTAAAAGCCCATGGAGGAAATTTTTCTGTAGAATCAAGACAGGGAGAGTTTACGAGATTTACCATTCTAATACCATTGGCAATATGAGAAGAATAATGATTGGATTTATTGCACTCCTTTTTTTAAATAAAGGATTTACACAGTCTCCCCTAGATTCTTTAAAAAATCTTTTGAATCATACTGCAAGCGATAGTGGTCGTATTACATTGATGCTAGGGCTATCATCAGAATATGCTGCGTTGAATTTTGATAGTGCGTATTATTATGCGAACAAAGCGCTACTGATTTCACAAAAGACAGGTAATAGAAAAGGTATTATCCGTTCACTGGGAGCTATTGCTGCTAGGATAAGAATTACCAATATCGTAAAATCGGTGCAGTTAGAATTAAGAGCTCTCAAGTTGGCAGAAGAAGAAAAAGATAATACCATCATTGCGCCCATTAAAGAGTATTTATCCTCTATTTATCGAATAGATTTAGCTGATACTATAACCGCTGAAAAATTTGCAAGAGAAGCAGTTTTGTTATTTACTCAATTGAAAGATACTGTTAGTCTAATAAGATCCTATACCATGGTGGCTGGAGCACTTACATCATCTTTTGGTAATCTTGATTCAGCCGATTTTTATTTAAACAAGGCAGAAGAGTTTTCAAAAAAGAATAATAATTACTTTCTCGGGCTTATTTATTTATATAAAGCATCTGTCTCAGAAAAAAAACAAAATAAAGCTAAAGCTATCCAGCAACTGCATTTTGTTTTACAAATGTCTTTACGTTATACATGGCATACCGCAGCATATAATCGGTTGGCTCAGCTGTATCAAGAAAAAGAGAGGATTGATTCTGTTATTTATTTCTCTCGTCAGGCTCTTTTACTATCCCTTCAATCAAAAGAATATAAAAGTGTCATCCGATCTTGTGAAACTATTAGTAATTCTTATAAGAGTTTATATAAAGACAGTGCGCTTTACTATGCTAATCTAGCGTCTACATTTAAGGACACTTTGGCAGCTATAAATCAACGTACTGCATTCACAACTTTCTTAGAATTAGATGAAAACCAACGAAATTATGAGCTTTCGCAACTAAAGGCAAAAAATAAAGAGCAAACCCGTCTTATTATAATTGGATCAGCAGTCTTGATGATGGCAATTATTTTATTTTTTTTTATAAAAAATAATAGAAAACACAAAAGAATGAACCTTGTGTTACAAGAACAAAAATTAGAAATTTCAAATTCACTAAAAATTTTACAATCTACACAAGCTCAACTGATACAATCTGAGAAGATGGCTTCATTGGGTGAATTGACAGCAGGTATTGCCCATGAAATACAGAATCCTCTAAACTTTGTTATTAATTTCAGTGAAGTAAGTCAAGAATTAATCGATGAAATGAAAGTTGAGTTGAATAAAGGCAATTATACAGATGCCGAACAAATCGCTGCAGATGTCAAAGACAATTTAAATAAGATCCATCACCACGGTAAAAGGGCAGATGCTATTGTAAAGGGGATGTTACAGCACAGTAGAACCAGCTCCGGTAAAAAAGAACCAACGGATATCAATGCATTATGTGATGAATATCTCCGCTTGGCCTACCATGGATTAAGGGCAAGGGATAAAAGCTTCAATGCAAAATTTGAAACAAAATTAGATCCTCAGGTGGGGGTACTGGATATTGTACCGCAAGATATTGGTCGAGTTCTTTTGAATTTAATTAATAATGCTTTTTATGCCACGGATGAGCGGAAAAAGAAAGGAGAGGCCAACTATGAACCCATTGTAACAATTGAAACCAAGAAGCTGAAAGATATGGTCAGCATTAGTGTGAAAGACAATGGAATGGGTATACCGGAAGTGATTAAAGAAAAAATATTCCAGCCGTTTTTTACTACCAAACCAACTGGTCAAGGAACCGGATTGGGATTGAGTTTGAGCTATGATATAGTGAAAGTGCATGGGGGTGAGTTGAAAGTAGAGACGAAGGAGGGGGAAGGAACAAAGTTTGTTGTTTCACTTAAAATTGTCAATGAATGAAACGTGTCCTATTAATATTTCTTGTTTGTTTTTTGAATTGCTCACTCTTTTCACAAACGATAAAAGATAAAGATAGTCTTTATCATAAACTCGCACAAGCTAAAAATGATTCTGCTAGGGTAAATGCATTATTAGGCTTATGTCAATATTTTCTCTTCAAAAATGCAGATTCTAACTTTTATTATGGTTATAAAGGTTTATCAGAAGCTAGAAAGTTCCACCTGCCTGACCAAGAAGCTTGGTTCTTGTTTTACCTTTCTGTTCAAAATGCTAATATTGGAAATCAAGTCAAAAGATATGAACTTCTTTTAAAGGCGCTCAAGGTAACTAGAGATAATAACCTATCACTTACAAAAGGGCAAATATTGGCGCAGCTTGGAAAATTCTACGCCGATTTTGATATAGCAGCTGCATTTAAGTACGCGTATGAAGCAAAAGATATTTTTATTAAGAATCCGGAATATGACGCTTCGCTGCTTTATACATTTCTTTCAATATTTCATTTAAAGACAAAGCAATTAGATTCGGCTCAATATTATGCAAATATGCTACAGAGTCTTATTAACTCAAGATCACAGACTGCTATGGGCAAGGGTGCACTCAATAGTCAATTTGGAGACATTCAAATGGCCAAGAAAAACTATGATTCTGCTCTTTATTTTTATCGAATTTCATCACGGATAAATACAGGGTATCTCTATAATCTTAGTAAATATTTTAAAGAAATTAAAAATTATGATTCTGCCATTTGGTACGCAGAAGCATCACTAGAGCCGGCTATACGTTTCAAAGAATATCAAGACGTTATTGATATATCTAAGTCTTTATCGGAGCTATACCTTGTCAAAAATAATGCTACAAAGGTAAATCACTATAATAGGCTTACTATAGACTATCAGGATAGTTTAATACTGATCAGGAATGCTGCCACTTTTAAAGCGATTTCTGAATACGATCAAAAAGAAACAGCATATGAAGTAGACCTTGCAGAAACTGCATTGAGAAATAAGATAAAAATTATTGGCTTATTAGTAGGGTTGGTTATTGCTTTGATCATAGGGATCATTATATATAGTAATTACCAAACTCAGAAGAAAGCAAATGATTTGTTGGAACAGCAGAAACTAGAAATAAAACTTGAAAAGGCTAAGTCTGATGAAGCACTGGAAAAATTAAAAACTACCCAATCTCAATTGATACAAGCCGAGAAAATGGCTTCATTAGGAGAATTGACGGCTGGGATAGCACATGAGATTCAAAATCCATTGAACTTCGTCAATAATTTCAGTGAAGTGTGTATTGAATTACTTCAGGAAATGAAAGAGGAACTGGATAAAGGCAATACAGAGGATGCTAAAGATATAGCAACAGATGTGATCCAGAATCTGGATAAAATCACTTACCATGGTAAACGCGCTGATAGTATTGTAAAAGGAATGCTTCAACACAGCAGAAGCGGTACCCGACAAAAAGAACTTACAGATATCAATGAACTCTGTGATGAATATTTACGACTGGCTTATCATGGATTACGCGCAAAAGACAAATCATTCAATGCCAATTTTGAAATGAATGCTGATTCCACGATACCCAAATTGAAACTGGTACAACAAGATATAGGTCGTGTGATTCTCAATTTGATCAGTAATGCTTTTTATGCTGTAAATGAGCGAAAAAAGCAAGCTTCAACAGATTATACTCCTTCAGTTACAGTGAGCACTCGGTCTGAAAAGAATGGTGTGGCTATAATTGTAGAGGATAACGGCGCCGGTATACCAAAATCTGTTCAACAAAAAATATTCCAACCCTTTTTTACCACCAAGCCGGCAGGACAAGGCACCGGCTTAGGATTGAGTTTGAGCTATGATATCATTAAAGCACATGGTGGCAGTATTGATATGGAAAGTAAAGAGGGAGAGGGGACACGTTTTTTCATCTATTTACCAACTTCATAATTACCTGTATTTTTCAACACCCAAAACTAAACCTAATGAAAATCCTTGTTGTAGATGATGAAATAGATGTTCAAGCTTTATTTGAACAACGTTTCAGAAAAGAGATTCGCTCCGGCGAATTTCAATTTGCTTTTGCCTTCTCAGGCGAACAAGCATTGGATTATATGCAACATAACCACCATGAAGCGGTATTGATTTTGTCTGATATCAATATGCCCGGTATGAGCGGTTTGGAATTACTACGGGAAATCAAAGAAAAATACGAAACCCCTCCACCGGTAGTCATGATGCTCACCGCTTATGGTGATCAGGAAAATCATGACCAAGCTATGCGTTTGGGGGCGGATGATTTCCTGACCAAACCTGTTGACTTCAATCTCTTGAAAGACAAACTAAAAACAAAAACATCATGACTAAAATACTTGTGGCCGACGATGAAGCCGATCTGGAATTATTGATCAGGCAAAAGTTCCGACAGAAAATTCGGGAACAACAGTATGATTTTGTTTTCGCTTGTAATGGAAATGATGCTTTAGAAAAATTATCCGCTCATCCCGATATTGATGTGGTACTGTCTGATATCAATATGCCAGAAATGGATGGACTTACCTTATTATCTAAATTAGGTGACGTAGCCCCACTCACAAGAGCTGTAATGGTATCTGCATATGGTGATATGGATAATATCAGGGTGGCGATGAATAAAGGTGCCTTTGATTTTGTTACAAAACCTGTCAACTTTGAAGACCTCGAATTGACTATTCAGAAAACAATTAAGTATGTTAATCAACTAAAAGAAACCCTACAGGCCATTAAAGAGAATAATATCCTTAAAATGTATGTAGATTCTAATGTGTTGAATTTCATGGGAACGAAGGAGTTTGAACATTCACTGCTGGAAAACGAAACTACAGAAGCAACGGTTGCTTTTATTGATATCTGCGGGTTTACCAGTATTAGCGAAAAAGAAACGCCCGATACAGTGGTTCGATTACTAAATAACTATTTTGATCTGATGGTGAAAGAAATCATCGCACAAAACGGCATCATTGATAAGTTTATCGGAGACTGTGTCATGGCTGTATTCAAAGGTAATTTTCATCTCGATCGTGCCATCGATGCCTGTTTGTCCATACGCAATCGAATCAATGCATTACCAGAAGAATATAGTTTTAGTCCGCATGTATCCATTGGAATCAATAGTGGAGAAATGATTTCCGGTAATATTGGGTCAGCCACATTAAAGAGACTGGATTATACTGTCATTGGAGATGTAGTGAATACGGCGCAACGATTACAGACCATAGCCGGAAAAGGGCAAATTTTGATTACTGCAGAATCGTATGAGAAAGTAAAATTATCTTTTCAGTGTCAATCTATAGGCACAAAAAACCTGAAAAACAAAGAGGAAGCTGCAGAGCTTTTCGAAGTACTCAATTGATATTATGAGCATGTTTCAACAATTATATACTGTAGTCATAGATAAGTTAACCCATGGATTACCGGCTTATCTTACCTATCATAATGTTCAACATACCCGTAATGTAGTAGAAGCGGCTACTTATTTAGCCGAACAAGAACATTTATCGGATAAAGACAAACTCCTTGTACAAACTGCGGCATTATTGCATGATACCGGTTTTCTGCAAAGTCATGAAGAGCATGAGATGTTGTCCTGTAAAATAGCGCAGAAACTATTACCGGAATATGGGTTTACGCAAGAAGAAGTAGATCAAATTGGTACCATGATCATGGCTACAAAACTACCCCAATCTGCAGGTGATATGCTCAGTAGAATATTATGTGATGCTGATCTGTATTATTTGGGAACTGATACCTATGATACAATGGCTTCAGCCTTGTATTCAGAAATGAAACGCTTTCATCGCGTAAAAGATGAACGCGAGTGGCTGCTCAAGCAAATTGATTTTTTAAACGATCACAAGTACTATACTGATACAGCTAAAAAAAATATGGAGCAGGGAAAGCAAAATAATAAAGCAGCTTTACAAGAAAAGCTCAACCAAACCATCAACCCCACAAACGAACAAGGATCATTGATGCAAGTTGTTCAAGATGCTATTTTCATGGTTTTGGGTGTATTATTCGCAGGGGTAGCATTGAAGGGCTTTTTAGTGCCCAATCATTTTTTTGATGGAGGTGTTACGGGTATATCTTTATTGGTACACGAAATCTATCATTATAACTTGGCTGTATTGATCATAGTCTTCAATATCCCACTCATGGTAGCCGGTTATTTCTCAGTTGGAAAACGTTTTGCCATCCGTATGTTGGCTGGTGTTTTACTGTTGGGAATATGTCTGGAGTTATTACCTAGCTTTGCATTGACTGCAGACAAATTACTTATTTCAATTTTTGGGGGAGCATTTCTGGGGATTGGAATCGGATTGGTAATGCGTGTTGGTGCAGCTTTGGATGGAATTGAAGTCATTGCCTTATACACACTCAAAAGAACTTCTTTCACGATTACTGAAATCATTTTAGGTATTAATATCCTTATTTTCTCAATAGCAGCTTTTCAATTTGGTATTGAAACAGCACTCTATTCCATACTTACTTATTTTACGGCTACACGTTGTATCGATTATGTGGTAGAAGGCATACAGGCGTATACGGGTGTAACCATTATCTCTTCTAAAAGTGAAGTGATCAAATATCAATTGGTAAATAAACTGGGTAGAGGTATTACCGTATATAAAGGCGAGCGAGGTTTTTTACCGGGTAAATTTGAAGAGAGTGCAGATTGCGACATCATTTTTACAGTGGTTACCAGACTGGAATTAAGAAAACTCAAAAATCTTGTTCACGAAGTAGATCCTAAAGCTTTTGTTTTTGCTAATACAATTAGAGAGACTTCTGGAGGGGTGTTGAAAAGAAAGAATGCGCATTGAAATTAAAAAGTAGAGGGATTTAATCAAATACTAATGTAGCCTAATCTTTCTAAATCAGAGAAGTGCTTAGTTAAATGTGTTCGTCCATATCCAACCGAATCCCATCCGCTTCTAATACATTCTTCATGAATATTGGTTTGCTAGGATGAGAAGAACAACAAACAATACAAAATCAAATACTAGGGTAGCAGTCCAAAGTAATTTTTTTCCAATACCCAAGTTTTGATCATAGTAATACTCTTTCTTTTTTACTTGGTTCACAAAGAAAAAGATTACACCCTGCGTCAAAATTTTTAACCAAAAAATACCCGATAAACTGGCAAAACCATATAGCCAGAATGTTCTTACACAGAAAAGACTAATTAAGACCGAGAAGAAGCAATAGCTTTTATAAAAAGTGCAGAGTGCTTGTATGGTTTTTAAATACCTAAACATGTTATGCTTTTGTAAAATACAAAAGCTTTATGAGGGAATCAATCAAGGGTTCGTTAAATCACCTGCTTCAACTAGCTACTGGCTTAAGCCTGACGCTAGTTGAAGGGGGGTAGGGTTATTGTTCCGTTATCGGTGCGTTATAAGTCCGTTATAAGTCCGTTTCAGGTGCGTTGTACATTCACTACCTATTTGTTATCCTGCAACCTTTTATTCACAGGCTATTCGGTTCTTTCCCCCTAGGGCTAATTAGTTTACTTTATGGCGTTAATTCGTAAATGTTTACCCATTGTATACCCTGAAAATGAAAAAAACCTTACAAGTTGTTGACTTATAAGGTTTCTTAAAAAAGGCTTTGTGAACCGGATTGGATTCGAACCAATGACCTTCCCGACTTTAGTCGGGATGCTCTATCCAATTGAGGTAAAATAAAAAAGCCCCACATATTTGTGAGGCTAGTGAACCGGATTGGATTCGAACCAATGACCTACTGCTTAGAAGGCAGTTGCTCTATCCAGCTGAGCTACCGGTCCAAAATGGACAATATTTTCAATGACCTTCCCGACTAAAGTCGGGATGCTCTATCCAGCTGAGCTACCGGTCCAATTTATATTCAAAACAAGTAGCAGTTGCTTCCGCCTGAGGCGGACTGACTACCGGTCCTTAAGCGTCCTGATACTCAGGAAAACTAATTTTTCAGAGCCGCAAAATAAAGAAAAAAACATCAGTTCATCAAATCAAATGACTTTCTATTCGGCTTCTCTCAAAACTCCTTACTTTGCGGCAAAGGATTGCCTTCATGAGCTATAATTACTTGCCTTTAGACAGAAAATGGCTGCATTTTAGTCAGATTAAGAATTTACTGGACTTTCACCAGCATGTTTCCATCACTTTCGACGCCCATGAGCGCATCCTTGCCTGCCGGGAATACCTGGACAAAAAAATGGCTGAAAAAGACCGTCTTTTCTACGGAATCAACACCGGATTTGGCTTTTTGCAAAATGTGAAGATCGATAACGATCAGATCGGTCAATTACAATACAATTTACTGGTATCTCATGCCTGCGGAATGGGAGAAGAAGTGCCCACCGATATTGTAAAACTCATGCTCATGCTCAAGATCAAGTCATTGAGCTATGGACATAGCGGGGTGCAAATTGATACCGTGAAGCGTTTGATGGAAATGTATAACCATGAAGTACTCCCTGTCATCTATACACAAGGTTCTTTAGGTGCTTCCGGTGATCTGGCACCTCTTAGTCATTTGAGTTTGCCTTTGATTGGACTTGGAGATGTGTATTTCAAAGGAAAAAAGATGCCATCATCAGCCGCTCTCAATGAGTTGGGATGGAAACCCATTCAATTACAAAGTAAAGAAGGACTGGCACTCATCAACGGCACCCAATTCATGAGCGCCTATGGTTTATACTGTCTCAAAAAAGCAGAACACCTGTTGAACATGGCTGATCTGATCAGTGCATTGTCTTTTGATGCATTTGATTGTACAACAGAGCCTCTCAAAGAGCAAATCCATGCCGTAAGGGCACATGCCGGACAAGTAGCTACGGCTGCCAGACTAAGAACACTCTTGTCAGACAGCAGCATTGCAGCTCAAGCTAAACAACAGGTGCAAGATCCTTATTCATTTCGTTGTATCCCTCAGGTACATGGTGCGTCCAAAGATGCTTTTGAACATGTATTGTCCATTTTTATCCGTGAAATCAATTCTGTAACAGACAACCCCAATATCTTCCCTGAAGATGATCTCATTCTTAGTGGTGGAAATTTCCATGGTCAGCCCTTGGCATTGGCACTGGATTATTTGTCCATTTCCATGAGTGAAATCGCTAACATCGCAGAAAGAAGAACCTATCAGCTCATTAGTGGACAAAGAGGATTACCGCTGTTTCTGGTGAAAAACCCGGGATTACATTCCGGCTTTATGATTCCTCAGTACACCGCCGCAGGTATTGTAAGTGAAAACAAACAACTCTGTACACCCGCTTCAGTGGATAGTATTTCATCCTCTAATAATCAAGAAGATCATGTAAGTATGGGTGCCAATGCTGCAACTAAATGCCTGCGAGTGATAGAAAATGTAGAAAAAGTACTGGCTATTGAACTTATGAGTGCGGCACAGGCATTGGATTTCAGAAGACCTCTTCAAAGTGGATCAACAGTAGAGCGGATGGTAAAAGCTTTCCGAGAAAAGATCAGTTTCAATGAACAGGATCGGGTTTTACATGATGATATGAAAGCTGCCGTTCAGTTTGTGAAAGCGTATCAGATCAACTAACCATCTATTTTTAGCCAAAGATGCATTTGCCTAAGACCGATGCATCTTTGGCTAAATCGTTTCAATAGACCAAACGAGGATAGCACACAAAGCTTAACTTTGTTCCCCTAATAGCGTAGTATGTCTGAAGAAAAGAGTCTGAATTTTATTGAAGAGATCGTAGAAGCGGATCTAAGTAGTGGTAAATACCAGTCAATCGTTACCCGTTTTCCACCGGAACCCAATGGCTACCTGCATATTGGTCATGCCAAAAGTATTTGCCTGAATTTTGGTTTAGCAAATAAATACGGAGGTAAAACCAATCTTCGTTTTGATGATACCAACCCTGTTACTGAGGATACTGAATATGTTGAGAGTATCAAAGATGATGTTCGCTGGTTAGGTTTTAATTGGGCGGAAGAAAGATATGCTTCTGATTATTTTGAGCAACTCTATGGTTTTGCCATCAAACTAATTGAAAAAGGCCTGGCATATGTAGATGACAGTACCAGCGAAGCCATTGCACAACAAAAAGGAACACCAACACAAGCGGGTACGAATAGTCCATTCAGAGATCGATCTATTGCTGAGAATCTTGAACTCTTTAAAGCCATGCGTGCCGGACAATTCAAAGATGGAGAGAAGGTTTTACGTGCAAAGATCGATATGGCTCATCCCAATATGCACATGCGTGATCCGATTATTTACCGCATCAAACATGCACATCATCATCGTACCGGTGATCAGTGGTGTATCTATCCAATGTATGATTTTGCACATGGACAAAGTGATGCCATTGAAAACATCACACATTCCGTTTGTACGTTGGAATTTATTCCACACCGTGCATTGTATGATTGGTTCATTGAACAACTGGAGATATTTCCTTCCAAGCAATATGAATTTGCACGTTTGAATATGACGTATACCGTCATGAGTAAACGTAAGCTGTTACAACTGGTGAATGAGAAATATGTGAATGGCTGGGATGATCCACGCATGTCTACCATCAGTGGTATGCGCAGAAGAGGGTATACTGCGGAAGCTATTCGTGAGTTTTGTGATCGTATTGGCATTGCCAAGAGAGACAATTTGATTGATGTAGGGTTGCTTGAGTTTTGCGTTCGTGAACACCTGAATAAAATTGCAGTCAGAAGAATGGTGGTATTTGATCCATTAAAAGTGGTTCTTACCAATTATGAAGGCGAAGGAGAAGTTTTGTGGAGTGAAAACAATCCGGAAGACGCCAATGCCGGTAACAGAGAAATCCCGTTTAGCAAAGAGCTCTATATTGAAAGAGACGACTTTATGGAAGTGGCGCCTAAGAAGTATTTCAGATTGGCGCCCGGACAAATGGTGCGTTTAAAAAGCGCCTATATCATTCGCTGTGATGAAGTAGTGAAAGATGCCAACGGAATCATCACTGAGTTACATTGTACATACATTCCGGAAAGTAAAAGTGGTTCTGATACTTCCGGTATCAATGTAAAAGGCACCCTCCATTGGGTGAGTGCCCGTCATGCAGTGAAAGCGGAAGTACGATTGTATGATCGTTTATTCAAAGTAGAAGATGTAGGGAATGCTGAAGGCGATTTTAAAGATCATATCAATACAGACTCTTTGGAAGTCATCAGCAACGCATATGCAGAGCCTGCACTGGCAGCTGATTCGAGTGATCATCGATATCAGTTCCTTCGCAAAGGCTATTTCTGTTTGGATAAAGACAGTACTACTGAGAAACTTGTATTCAACAGAACGGTAACCTTGAAAGATACTTGGGCTAAAGAAGTTAAAAAAGGGTAGGGGAAATATTTATGACATTATTGCAGCGCTTTCAACAGGAATGGGGAAATAACTTCTCATGGATTGATGCATCGCAAAGCAAACTCCTATTAGCTATCAGCGGTGGTGTTGATAGTGTTGTATTAACTCATCTATTGCTACAATGCGGATTCGATATAGCATTGGCTCATTGTAATTTTCAATTAAGAGGTAATGAAAGTAATCGTGATGAGTTATTTGTCAAAAAAATGGCTGCGGAGCTGAATCTGACTTTGTATGTACGGCATTTTGATACCGGTAAATTTGTAGAAGATCAAAAACTGACCATTCAGGAAGCTGCGCGTGTTTTGCGGTATGAGTGGTTTGAAATGTTGCAAAAAGTATTGAATGAGGAGTCAAATAAAAATATTTATCTGGTCACAGCTCATCATGCTAATGACAATAATGAAACTATATTGATAAACCTCTTTCGGGGTACGGGATTATTAGGGCTTACCGGAATGGATCCTTACAGAAAAGAACAAAAACACATCCGTCCCTTATTATCTTTCAGCAAGCAACAACTTATTGATTTTGCCCATGAACAACAGTTGAATTTTGTAGAGGATTCTTCTAACTACGAAGATGACTATACCCGTAACTTTTTTAGAAATCAGGTGTTACCGATGATCCGTACACAATACCCTGCTGCGGATGAAAATTTGAGGCATACGATACTACGACTCCGTGAGGCTTATCAGTTGTATGAAAATGGTCTGCAAAAACAATTAAAGCGACTGATTCGTCAACAAGGAAATGAAACGATCATTGCAATTCTTGCGTGGAAAAAAATGCAACCCTTGGTGACTGTTTCTTATGAGTTATTAAAACCATACGGATTTACGCCCGGTCAAACATTTGAAGCGATCAAATTATTAGATGCGGATAATGGAAGTGTATTGAGTTCAAATACTCATCGCTTGATCAAGAACAGGAACCACATGATCTTATCGCCACTTGCAGCGAAAGAATCTTCGATTTTACTTATTGAGAAAGAAACCAACAATATTCATCTCGGTTCAGCGCAACTGCATATCCGTATAACAGATGATCTTACCATACATTCCAATCAAAATGAAGCACTCATTGATTTAGCTGAACTGCACTATCCATTGATACTCCGTAAATGGAAAACAGGCGATTATTTTTATCCATTGGGTATGATGAAAAAAAAGAAACTCAGTCGCTTTTTTATCGATCAAAAATTATCATTGACCGACAAGGAAAATGTATGGGTATTAGAGTCTGATCGACGAATCGTTTGGGTAATCGGTTATCGAATTGATCATCGTTTCCGTATCAAGCCGGCTACGCAAAAAGCTGTGTTATTTCGTTACGAAAAATAGTTGCTCACTTGCGTAAGAAAATTAGTAATGGGGTTGAATCCTGTTAATAGTAAACAGGTAATGATCACAAAAACAATTCCCCAAACTGCTCCCCAGAAATGCGCTGAATGATTGATATGATCACCCCCTCTTTTTGCCATATAAGCTGATAACACTAAATATAAAGGGCCAAATATGAACCCTGGAATGATGGGAGGAATAATGATCAGCCCGATTTTAATGGTGGGGTCTAAGAAAATACCAGCAAATACAACTGCTGAAACAGCACCTGATGCTCCCAAACTTCTGTAATGATAATTGTCTTTGTTCTGTAAATAAGTAGGTATCAAACATACTGCTAATGTAGTGACGTACATGGCTAAAAATAATATTTTACCCTTTTCATCAAAAAGTGCTATGAAATATTTTTCAACAAATTCGCCAAACATATAGAAGGAGAACATATTGAAAGCCAAATGACCGATATCAGCATGAATTACACCATTCGTAATAAAGCGATACCATTGATTTCTTTGTGTGATGGCAGGAGGATAAAAGATCAAATCATCAATAACTTTCTGATTCGAGAAAGCGGTGAATGAGACGATACAGGTCAGTATCAATATAACGATGGTAATTGAAAACATATACGCAATTTAAGCGTTTTCACACATGATGATATTTTTCATTTCTTAAAATTGTGCAGGCACGATAGAGTTGTTCAGATAATATTAACCTAACGAGCATGTGAGGAAATACAAGTTTCGAGAGACTCCACACAAGATTGGATCTTTGTGTGATTGATTCGTCTACTCCAAATGCACCACCGATCAAGAAAATGAGCCGCTTCGTGCTTTCATTGGCTCTTTTTTGCAGGACTTCTGCTAACTCGGGAGAACTGAATTGTTTACCTCGTTCATCCAATAAAATCAGAAAATCGTCTTTATCCAGTAATTGCATGATAGCAGTAGCTTCTGCTTTTTTCTGTAACTGATCTGACATTGATGAGGACTGTTTAGGTGCCGGAATGATTTGCCATTGAGCAGGGAAATAGTTATTGAGACGTTTTGAGAAATCATCAATACCTGCTTTAACGTAGGCATCATGTGGCTTACCTACCGACCATAACTGAATTTTCATTTCATAAAGGTAGGGTAGCATTTGTACAGAAAAAAGGCCGGATATTAACCCGGCCTCATGCTTTATAAACCTTAAACCTACTAAAACTTATTTTAGGGTGTCGCTCCTTTGAGGATCTTTTGAATCTTGTTTAGCTTGGTCAGCCATGATCTTTTCGAGTATTTCTTTGTATTTTTCTGCATCATCATTGGCTGGATCTAACACTAGTATTTTATCATACAGTTGCAGAGCAGCATCATATTTCTTTTCTGCATTCACTCTATAAGCTGCGATATAACCATATGCTTCAATCAGCCATTTTTTATTGTTTGTATTCGCTGTGTCTTTTACCGCTACATCAATCATATCCTCGTAATGCGGTACAGCAGTACCCATTTCCATGGCGGTATCGATCGCAGCATTACTTCTGGCCCTCCAATAATATCCAAATGTTTGATCAGGATATTTGGTAGCATAAATGCCAAAGATGCTATCTGCCATTTGATAATTTTTCGCATTGTAATATGCCACGCCCCAGTTAAAAATGTCAACATTGGTAAATGGAGCATTTAGTTTGTACAGCTCTCCATTCCATTCTGCTTGTTTTGCATAATCTTTTAGACCTTTATACAATGCCATGATCTTTTTTACATAATCTATTTTGGCAGTGCTGTCTTTTTCAAGTTGATATGCTTTTTCATACCAAATTACACCTTCAGTATTATCTGTTTTTTTGGAAACAATTTTACCCATTAGATCAAAGTCTTTGGCCACATAGTTGGTATCATTTTCCTTTTCAAAATAGTCCTTCATCCATTTCTCTGCATTGGTCAGGTCTTCAAGTCCATCATAACTATAGGCCATCAGTTTATAGATGCGCGGTTTTACCTGATCGCCTTCTTTTTGCAAAACTTGTTGTGCTGTTTGAATGGCTTCATTGTATTTTTTAGATACATAATACAGGTCTGCAAGCATGTATTCATTGTCAATGCTATAGTCTGTTTTGCTGATATAGGTTTGTAAATATTCTAATGCTTTATTTACATCTCTGAAATAATAATAGTAATACAAAGGATAGTATACCGGCGCGAAATCTGGATCAGCTTGAATGGCTTTCGTATAGTATTCTGTAAATACTTCTACATTGTTTTGCGTTTGGTAAATTTTGCCAATCTTATAATAGGCTTCTGCATTTTTACTATCAGCGTCAATCGCTTCCTGATAAGCTTTTACGGCTTCTGAACCATTGTATAGTTTACGGTATGCATCACCCATACTTAAATAGATCCAAGTATTCCTTTTGTCTCTGTCTGCCGCATCCTTCAACAATTCAATAGCTCTATTCAAATTACCTTTCGGAGCATCTATTATAGCATTGGCAACAGCCAATTGGATGGAAGGATCTTTTTTTCTTTTGGTACCGATTGCTTCCATAAAAAGTTGCAGAGAAGCAAGGCTGTCTTCCTTTTGAAGTAGTAGAGCACCTTGAATCACTTTACCTAAAGGTTGTGACTTTATAGCTGCAGGCATTTGTTGAACAGATGATTCAGCACTGTCTTTATAACCAGCCGCCAGCTGTGACCGGGTTAGCCAATACCAGCCATTGATATCCTGGGGGTTAACCGCAACTGTCTTTTTCAGCACTTCAATAGCACTGTGGTATCTTTCATACTCAAATAGTTTTTTACCCTCATCAATAGTTTGTGCACTTGCTGTGAGTCCTATCGCTATGAGTGCGCATACTGTATTCCATAATTTCTTCTGCATAAAGTACATTTTAGATGGTTCTTTTCAAATAGGGTTTCAATGTCAGAATGTGTAAGGCCGAAATGGGGTTCAGCATATCCGTCATTTTTTGTCGCATGATTCCGGGAATCCTTTTCTTTTTATTGGGATTGACCAAGATCATATCTGCTTTGATCTGATCGGCATACCGCAGAAGAGCAGCATCACTGTCTGCTCCCTGCAGTATTTTGTATTGGGGGGGATGACCATATTCTGACAAAATTTTATAAGTCAGATAAAAAGCATCAACTTTGATTTTAGCCGTGCTGTCATTATTATCCAACAATGTTACCAGATGGATATGTGCATTGAATTTTTTGGCATAGGCTAATGCTACCTGTATTTTTCTTTCCGGTACAAAAGACTTTACCGGTAAAAGAATTGATTTGATCGGATGATTCAAACATCCTTTTGTAACAGTTAAAACAGCTACACTTGCTTTTCTGGCCAGTTCTTCACTCCAATCTTTTTTAAACCAGTTCAATCCGGATCTTGTTGATTTATGTGTATTAACAACCAGATCAATATCATATTGCATTGTATACTTGATGAGTTGGTCACTCAACGCTGTTTCAATAATAATGCTTGTTTTAACAATGGTATGCGGTGAAACTGCTGCAATTTTAGCTTTGATAGCTTCTATTTTTCTTTCTGCGATGGCATTCCTTTTTGTAAAATATCGTTGTTTTTGTGTGTAGGCTTTTGTGTAAAAAATTCGTTGCCAAAAGGATTGGAATTGGATTACACATACCAAATGGATACAAGTTTCACTCGGATCAGACAGTTCCAATGCTTTTTCAACTGCCACCTGTGCCTGATGCAACGAATCAATAGGAATTAATATGTTTTTATAGGGTATCATAATGATTCTTCAAACCTAATAGCGCTGAATTAAGGGGTTATTAGTGTTGAATTAAAAGAAGATTAGAATATCAAAGAGCCGCATAAGCTAGTAGCGGTTCAAATTTTTCTTCCTGTATTAATAAATCAGCTGTTTGTTTGAGGTATTCATTTTTAGAACGGAATGCAATGCCAAATCCTGCTTTTTTTACCATGCAGATATCATTCTCACTATCACCCATGGCAATACAGTTGCCAGGTTTGATTTCATATTTGTTCAGTATATGGTCCAGTGCATTCGATTTACAAATGGTATGTAAGCAGGAACTTTTTTCATGATGAAAAAAGAAAGAAGGAATTTTTACTTCTCCTGTTGCCACACTATTAGAAAATTCCAATTCATTGGCCAGTGAGAAATCTGCACCAATTTTATGTTTGATATGATTGGCTACAAAATCATAACTGTCTGTAATAATTCCTACTACATATTCACGCTGACGGAGTTCCTTTACCACTTCAGCAGCATCAGCAATAATATCAATGCTATCAATGGTTTCCATGAGTTCACCAAGGTGCTTTCCTTTGAATAGCTTGGCAATCGCTTTTGTGCGAAGTGTACTATCGGTCATTCTGTTTCTGATCTCAGCCAATTGTTCCGTGATATGAAATCTTTCGGCAAAAGTGTCGACAAATCTTCCTTTCAAGATGGTGTCATCCATATCCAGTACCACCATTTTCTTAGCATCTTTCAGTTGTTCAGAAAATGCCATTTCCATTTGATCGCGTATGATATTGATGGATTGAAATTCTTCCATGGATATGGCATTATTGTTTTGGCTAAAAGCTTTTTTGATGATAGCACTGGCTACTTCTTTACTCATTTTTCCTAACTCATGTAATGGTTTACTATCATTTTCAATATATCCAATATGCACCTCTTCAATTCTGGCATTTTGTGTGTGCATATCAATCAAGATGCCGATATCTACCCCATAATCATTGAAGAATTCTATGTTTTCAAAAAATCTTTTCTTTCCTGCAATCATGCCGCTAAGTGGTTGTAAATAGTGGGAGAGACCTGGGAAAAATATGCTGAGTAACGGCTTTGCCACTAGTTCTGTAACCCTGCCACTATTCCTGGCAAAAGCAGCTTTTATAAAGTCGCATTGATCATTCAGTATGGGTTCCGTCATTTGTTCAATCATTTGTTCAGGATAGGGATTGATATCACCATCTAAAAAGACAACAATCTCATTTTTTGCACAAAGCAACCCGTCGCGCATGGAAGCGCCTTTGCCTAAACGTGTACTGGTAATGACCTTGGCGCCGGCTTCACTGGCGAATTTTACAGTATTGTCAAATGATTTATCATCTACCACTATAATTTCAGTAACAGTAGATTTCAATTGACAATATTTTACAACACTGGCAATTGTTTTCTCTTCATTTAAGACGGGTATGATTACTGTTATCATAAATCGATTTTATATGAAAAACGAAGATGTCTGCTATCCCTTAAAAGAGAATTAGTGTTGAATTAGAAGGAGATTATAATTTTGATAAGATATAAAAAAGCCACTCTTAGACAAGAGCGGCTTTAAACTAAACCCTGAGCAAATAATAACAGTCTTAAATATTTTGAATGCAATATCATCCCGACCTATTAAGCATTGATTAGGACAAGATTAAAATAATATTAGAATGCAAATGAGTGAGGATGAGACAGTTCTAATGTGATAGATTTAAATCAAATGAAACTTGCGTGCGATCGGTAATGAAATAGTAAACACGCTGCCTTGTGGGGTGTTATTGGTTAAAAGAATATCACCTTTATGCAACTTGATAATTCTAGATGCCAAAGAAAGGCCTAGTCCGAACCCTTCTGAATTTGTTGCTGTATTACTTCTAAAGAAAGGCTGAAAAACAAGATTTTGATCTTCTTCTTTAATACCCGGCCCCAAATCAGATACTACTATTTTAAGATCATTGTCGGAGAAGTTAAGTCCTACACTGGCAGTGTGGTCGTTTGAATATTTACAGGCATTGAGAGTGATATTTTTAATAGCACTTTCTAAAAGATCGCCATTTCCAAATACCAATAATTTGTCTTCATCATCAGGAAAAGTGTCGAAATGTAGTTCTACTTTGAATTGTTCATTGGTTTTGTGGAGTTCTACAGGTAATTTCATTAAGATCTCATCTATGCGAACAAGTGATAATTCCATGCCATCTGAAGTGCCACTGGCTTTGGCGAGTTCCAATAAACTTCTGGTAAGTCTGTTCAAATTTTTCACATCATCGTATACTGATAGTAATACTGTTTTATATTCTTCAGCATTTCTGCTGTTTTGCAGGGTTATTTCTAGCTGACTAGAAATGGATGTGAGTGGGGTAGAGAGCTCATGAGATGCATTGGCAATGAATCTTCGTTGGATTTCGAATGATTCTTGAAGTCTTGTAAGCAGTTCATTGAATGTAGAAGATAGCTCATGTAATTCATCTTTTGTTTGATTCAGAACGATTCTTCTGGATAAATTTTGAGATGATATTTCTTTTACTTCGCTAGTGATTTTTTTAATGGGTACTACCAATCGAGATGAAAAGATCAGACCTGACAAAAGGGTAATTAATGAACCGCTAATAAAACTTATTATAAGCACAAATTTTAGCTCACTCATTTTTTCAAGACCCTCCTTATCATAAGCGGCAGCTACAGATATGTATTCCTGATCACCTGCGCGATATTTGACAGCGATCACATCTCTATGACCTCTGGTATACATATATTCACCATTGTCTCTGGTATAACTAAGTACATTACTCTCTGGTCTCTCCAGTGTAGTACCCTCATCTCTATAACGATATACTTCTTTGTTATTGCTATCATAAACAATCACACTTTTCTCTCGAAGTGAGATCAGCATATTTTGATCGATTCGTTGCAATAGCTCTCTATCAATACCTTCTACTTTTACCAATAGGCTAATGGTAGATAAAGCCCTATTGCGTAGCCTTCTCTGAAAATCCAGTTTCCTGTTCAAATCAGAGAAATAATAAATAGAAGCGCACACAAAAAAGAGTATGAACGTTACCAATAAGGTGAACAGAATTGTAATACGGTATTTTATTTTCATCAGGAACTCTCTTTCATGATATAGCCCATACCGACCTGTGTGTGGATAAGCCTAGTATCAAACTTTTTATCAATTTTATTTCTCAGGTAGTTCACATACACATCTATGACATTGGTTTGGGTATCAAAATCAATTTCCCAAACTCTTTCCGCAATATCCGCTCTGGACAGTACCCGATTTCGGTTGCGCATAAAATATTCCAATAACTGAAATTCTTTAGCGGTGAGTGTAATTGGCTGATCGGCACGTTTTACTTCCTTGGTATCCAAATTCATTTCCAGATCAGCTACTTTTAAGATATTACCGGTGGGTAGCTGTTGGTTCATGGTTCTTTTGAGCAATGCTCGAATACGAACCAATAATTCTTTAAACTCAAAAGGCTTGATGATGTAATCATCCGTGCCATTATCAAATCCTTCAATCTTGTCTTCGGTTGTATTCATGGCCGTCAGCATTATTATTGGAATATGCTGGTTGGTGTTTCGAATGTTTTTACACAGCTCATAGCCGTTCATGCCCGGTAAATTGATATCTAGAATGAGTAAATCATAACTATTCGATTCAAATAACCGTTTACCGATTAATCCGTCAAAGGCGAGATCAACATGATAGCCATTCTCAGTCAATCCCTTTTTGAGGGTTGTGGCTATCTTTTTTTCATCTTCTACAATCAGTATTTTTCTTTCTTCCATAAGAAAATAATAGTCTTAAGCAATCGGCAATTTACACAAACAATACTAGCTGATAAGTCTCTAATCTGATTCTAATTTCGTGGCAAAGCTATTTAGATCAGTCTGATCGCTTAAATTTACAAATAAGCCATCATTCAAGCTATCTTTATGAGCAAGTCTTCTCGTCGTGCTTTTCTTACCAGTTCTGTTTTGGCAACCGCTGCCACAGTTGTTGCACAACCTAATATTAATATGAGTAGTTCCTCTTTTGTAATTCATCAGGTTTTTTTCTGGTTGAAAAATCAGGGCTCTGTAGCGGACAGAAAAAAATTGGCAGAGGGACTTCAAAAACTATCAGCTATACCTGAGATCCAGCAATTGTATGTTGGGTTTCCGGCTAGTACTGAAAAAAGGGAGGTAGTAGACAATAGCTGGGATGTTTCTGAGTTGATGTTCTTTAATGATCTTGCCGCACAAAAAAACTATCAGGATCATCCTTTGCATCAGGCATTCATTAAAGAGTATGCACATCTTTGGGAAAAAGTTATCGTATATGATACCTTGACGATTGAATGATGACTACTTTATGGGAAAACTAGGCTAGGAGCCATGAGCTTTGAGCTACCAGCGATCAGATGTTTTTATTAATAGTCGTACTGTTATACATATTCGAATAGGCTAGTGAATCCTTTGCATTCAACCTATAAAGGCGTACAACTCTTTTACCGAACTATTTTGATTGAATCATGTATCATTAAAAATACTACTGATCTGATAGTTTTGTAAACTCAGCAATCTTCATGGCATTGGTTCTGGATATCGGTATTTCTACTTCATTGATATATACAAATCGGGAGCTTAACTTTTGAATAGCCATCAGGTTTACGATATAGGAACGATGGATTCGTTTGAATTTATGCTCAGGTAAATGCTCTTTTGCCCATTCTAATGACTGTCTGGTAATGATCTTTTGCTTTTTTGTAAAAATATGTATGTAGTTGCTGTTACTTTCAATATACAATATTTCATCTGTAGGTATTCTGGTGGTTGTATTATTCTCTTTGATGATCAAAAAGGAATATTCCGGAGCAATATTGGTTTTTAATGCCAACTGTATAGCTACAAAAAGATCCGTTTTTTTTACCGGTTTGGTAATATAGCCGGAAGCATTGACCTGTATAGCCTCCTGAATAATTAGGACATCTGCATTCGCGGTGATAAAGATATAAGGACATTTTCTGGTTTCATCTATATGACGTGCAATCGCTAATCCGTCTTTGGGTTGTTGTAAATGGAGATCCAATAAGATGAGATCCATTTCCATACAGTTGAGTGCTTCTAATGCTGTTTTCTTGCTATGAGCCATGCTGATGTGACTGAATCCATAGCTTAACAAATAGTCTTTGATGTGTTCAGCAATCAATATTTCATCTTCAACAATTAGGATCTTTATATTTTTCATACTACTGTATGGTTTATAACGAGTTTGAATCTGAATTGATTTTGAGTGGCTAATTCGTAGGTTCCTTCTAATTGTCTGCTGAAAATATCTACCAGCCTTCTGCCTAGTCCTGTTCCGTTTGTTACTTCTGTTGTAAAACCATTACCATTGTCTTCAACGATGAGCTCTATGCTACCAGTTTGTATATTCTTTTTAAGTTGGATAAATATCTGCGGGTTTTGTATATTTTTAAAAGCATATTTGAAAGAATTACTGACCAATTCTGAAATAATCATGCCTATTGACAATGCCTTTCTTGAGTCGAATATGATATCGTCTATTGAAAGCTTGATATCTACTGAATGCTCATTTCCTCCCTCAGCCATTTCTTTCAAATTATCAATCAACTCATAGATGTAAGAAGTCATGGAAAGCCCGGTTTTATCAGGCTTAGCATACAGCAGTTCATGTACAAGCGACATGGCTTTGATACGCCTGGATGTTCCCAATAATGCCTGTAATGCTTCTTTTGAATATTGCTTATTCATCTGCATTTCCAGCATCGCTATGATAAACTGAAGGTTATTTTTAACGCGGTGATTAATTTCTTCTATCAATATTTCCTTTTCCTTGTTTTGTGCGTCAATCACATGAAGGCTTTTTTCTAATGCATTTTTTTCCTGTAAAATGGTAGCGGTTTGTTCTTTTACTTTTTCTTCGAGTAATGCATTGATCTTTAGTTGTCGCTTTGCTTTTCTTCTAAAATAGGATATGACAAATAATAATGTGATGACTCCAATACTAATTCTGAATATCCAACTGTTATACCAAAAATTGTATACAATTACATTAATCGGAGTTGAATAATAAACGTCATGATTATTGATAGCTTTCAATACAACTTTATAATTTCCGGGTAAAATATCGCTTAAAAGGATTTTGTCTGTATTTTGAATAGGTCGTTCTGTCGTATCGTTTTTATTTGAAATCAGCAGATAGCTTATTTGTAAATTATTTTCCATTCCCCAAAAAATGGTCTTATAAGTCAACCTGATTTTTTTGTCCGGGAATATGGAAATTTTATTTGTCTGTGTTAATTGATTATTTACCAAAATCTCAGTAAAATGTAAAAAGGGTTTAGTATTCTTGGTTGGAGTGAAAACGGGATTAAAAACTAATTTTTTTGCGCCAATAACCCAATACGGTAATCCTGTTGTATCAATAAATACATCAACCGGATCTAATAAATAACTACCATTGGCCTTATTGAAAACTTCATGATTGTATAGTGTATGATCTTTCAATTCAAATGATTCGACTCCCTTATCACTGGTGATCCATATTTTACCAAATGCATCTTTGATCATGGAATTGATCGTATTTGACAAAAGTCCATTTGCTTTAGTAAACTGAAAAATCTGTTCGCTATCCAACAGTAAAAGTCCGTTCTTATCTGTACTCCAAAGGATTTTTTTATCATCTACTTGAACTGACTTGTTAACCTTATCTTTAAAAGGCTGATTATTGAGATAGAATGTTTCGATAGATTCATTTTTAAGTCTTTGTACTCCTTGTGTAAATGTCCAATGGACTGTTTTATTTGTGTCTAAAAAAATATTCAATACATTATCGGAAATCAATCCTGATTTTTTTGTGTAATGCCAAAATTGTTCTTTATCATACAGTATTAAGCCGTATTGATTGGGGCAAAACCATACTTTATTTGTAGCATCTTCTTTAATGGAAATCATTACGAGATTATCAGTAAAATTGGAATACTTATAAAGCGTATATCTATTTTTATTGGCGCGAATGATACCTTCTCCATAAGCTCCAAGCCAAAGTGACCCATCTTTATTGAGTACAGCGCCATTAAAATGATCGAATCGATAAGAACCATAAGGTGCTGTATAACTGTAGGCGGTTACTTGATTGTCTTTTCTAAAGAGTAAACCTTTGCTAAATGTAATTAACCAGTCGCCTTTCTGTTTTCTATCCTGAATGATTTCGTTGATAGAACTCATGGCTTTATTAGGAAACCGATCGAGGTAAAAGCGATTATCATTTATTCTGGGAAAACCAGCAATGTTACTTACCCAAAGATTATCAAAGCTGTCAACAAATATTCGCATAGGTGCATTGTTCAACAGCCCATTGGTTTCATTGATCTTTAATAGATTGTTTTCCGATAAATAAAAAACGGCTTTCCCATAGCAGGAGATCCAGATGCCTTTGGGTGCCTTTTTCATATCCAAGATCACTTCATTGTATCTTCCGGTAAAAGAATATTGTAATGTATCAGTTAAACCTAGTCGGAATAGCCCGGCGCCATAACAACTCGCCCAAATTCCATTGTCATCTTCATAAAATGCCAAAAAGTTATGGTATACAATATTTTTTGATCTACTAAAAAACATGCGCATTTTATCCGGTTCAATCAAAACGATGCCATGCTCACGACTGGCCATTAATAAGTTTCCTTTCTTATCAACATACAAGGCTTCGACAAAATTATTCGGAAGTCCACATCTTTTATCATACACTTTTACGGTATTCCCATCTATACAAATGGCTCCAAAGCTTTTGGTGGGGATCCAGATTCTCTGAAACTGATCCATAATTACTTCTTTACAGTCCAGCGCAGAAAAATCAATTTCTGAATGTTGGATCGTAAAAACAGAATCTTTTTTTATAAAATACAAACCGTGGCTCGTTGCTACCCAAAGTCTCTTTTGATGATCAAACAAAGTGGAAGATTCCTGTAATTCAGGAACATGGTCAGGTTGTTTATAGTAACGATAATAATACCCATCATAACGAATAACACCTCTTTCGGTAACAATCCATATATCATGATTTTCGTCTTCTGCAAAATCAAGTGCAGATAAGGCAGGAAATCCATGTTTTTTATCAGTATAATGAATATTGAATTCAGCATTATCTCTGATTTGTAAAGGAAGAGCTTGTATGATTTGTGGATCTCCTAATTTCTTCCCTATTATTTTCAATGGTTCTGACACCGGCAATGTTGGACCCCTGCGAAACGTGATAGTTCCAGGATCTACTTTTCTATAAAACATGGTGCTGGGTGAGTCAGTGTATGAAATCTTTTTTACAGGATAGCTACTGGTTTCATATATAAGTGGATCCGGTTTTTTTTGTACCGTTACTTTTCGCCAAGATGCTTTTCCCAAATAAGAAGCTTTTGAAGATTGACTTTGTACTTGAGAAATAAAAACTGAAATCAATATGATAATGAAAATACAGCGCATGTTATTTTCACAAAATAGCATTTTATCGTATGAAGTAAAATCTTTTGTGCCAACAATTGCCTTTACTTTATGAAATCATTTTGTCAATCAATACTTGAAGAATGATAATGATTCCAGTTGAAAAGGACTAACATGTTTTGCAAAGAAGCATTCATTGCATCTACAATAAGGGGTTATCATACTAAATAGCGTAAGCAGTTAGATTATTCATCGTTTTTTTACTTCCACGAAATTGCATTTCGCACCTCATTTTGTGCATTTCGCACCATTTTTAAGCTTTTATTAAATGAATCATTGGCTAATGAATACTTTAGAATAGCATAATCTGAAATAGAATTTGCTAAGTTAAATCCAATAGGAGTTGACTACGACTCCAATATCCAAGTAATAAATCCAAGCCATAAAACTGTATCTGCTGTAGATACAATTTTATACAACCAAACTAACTGTATGCAACCAAAACGATTGCATGACACATCTTTTGATGTTGTTATGTCTCTGTCATCTTATGCTGAATCTACTCAGCATTTACAACAGCAAACATCAGGTCTGCTTGCATCGCAGTCTATACTTGAGTACAACTATACAATCCGTTCAACCTTTATATCTAACCTCATGAAAACAAGTTTACCCAAGCTATTGGCAGCTTTTATTGGCTTATTGCTGTCGCTGAGTACATTTTCACAAACGCCTGCTACTGCATTGAATACAGATGGTGTTAATGATTATGTTGCTATCACCAATCCATTCAGAGCATTCCAAAAAGAAATCACTGTAGAATTCTGGATGAATACGCCAAATACAATTATGCCTTATGGTTCTATATTGGGGCAGTCTACTTCCGGTGTCGATAATATGTCAACGAATGTATGGCTGATGCATCCAGATACAAAAGGTAATATTGATTTTGTAGTGAATGATGCCGGGGTCTGGAAAGGGGTTACAGTAGCATTACAAACCGGTTGGCATCATTACGTTGGTGTGGCGAGTGAATTCGGAGTTAGATTTTATGTGGATGGGGTATTAGCACCTACCATATCGGGTGGTCCAGGATTAGCAACCGGGATCAGTAATGGTATTGTGAATAATCCTAATTCGGTTTTGCATATCGGAAAAGATGTAAGACATAATACTGGTCGTTTTGGTAATATCACCATTGATGAAGTGCGTATTTGGAGTAGAGTATTGTGCCAAGAAGAAATCCAAAACAATATGAATTGTGAATTGAATCCTGTAGGTCAAGACGGTTTGCAAGAATATTACAGATTCAATCAGGGTTTCGCAGGTGCCAATAATTCTACGGAGACCACTTTATATGATCTTAGTGGTAATAATCGTAATGGAACACTGATCGGTTTTGCTTTATTTGGAAATACTTCAAACTGGGTGCAATCTGGTTTTACCAGTACTACTAATTGCACACCTTATGTGGCACCTATTTCACCAATTACAGGTACTACCACGCTTTGTACCGGTGGTAATACTACATTGACAAACACTATTTCCGGTGGGTTATGGAGTAGTAGTAATACTGCCGTAGCTACCATCAATCGCAATACCGGAGTTGTAAATGCTATCAGTGCAGGTTCTGCCACTATTACCTATAGAACAGAGTGTGGCGGCGTGACTACCACAACGTTTACTGTCAATGCCATTCCATCTGTTACCATAGCAGCTGTGGGTGGTACTACAGGTTGTCCAAGTAGTAGCGTTACATTAAATGCTACTGCACCTAATGGATCTACTTATCAGTGGTTCAAAAATGCGGTACTTATTAACGGCGCTTCCGGTGTAAGTTATAATGCGACATCTTCCGGTAGTTATACGGCAGTCGTTACAAATAACGGATGTGTTTCAGCCGTATCTAATGCAGTTGCAATAACGATTGCAGATGTAACTCCACCTACTATCACTTGCCCCGGTAATAAAGTGTTAGCAAGTTGCGATGCAGTGATTCCGGATTATACGACAAGTGCAACGGCTACAGATAATTGCACCGCTTCGAATTCGATTGTAATCACACAAAGCCCTGTTGCGGGTACACCTATTGCATCAGGTGCAACAGTAACCGTTACACTTACTGCCAGAGATGCTTCAAACAATACAAATTCATGCAATTTTACGGTGAACAGACCGAATATAACCCCAGTTGCGGTGAATGATAATGCGACTGTTTGTGCAGGTGGTAGTGTAAATATTAGTGTATTGAACAACGATACACATCCGCAAGGTCTCCCACTTACTATTAGTGATAACGCAGTTCCTTCTGTAGGTACACTCGTAAAAAATGCGAATAATACATTTACATATACAGCACCGGTAGGTTATTCAGGTCCGGTTACATTCACTTATACGACCAAAGCAAATGATGGTACACAAGCATTTAGCGGTAATGGTCATTATTATGAGTTTGTTTCAGCACCTGGAATTAGCTGGACAGCCGCTAGAGCAGCTGCTTCTGCCAGAACATTCAATGGTTTACAAGGCTATTTGGTAACGATTACCTCAGCAGCTGAGAATACTTTCATGTTCAATAAAGTAGGAACAACTGCCTGGATTGGTGGAAGTGATGCTGCGCAAGAAGGTATTTGGAGATGGATGGATGGACCTGAAGCAGGTCAGCAATTCTCCGGTCAAATTAAAACCAGTAGCTGTGGAGCCAACGTTCCGGCGCAACTTCCCAATAGTTATCACAATTGGGGCGCAGGTGAACCAAATGATTGTGGTGGTTTTGGATCTGGTAGTGGTGCCGAGAACTATGCACATTTCAGAAGCGATGGGCTGTGGAATGATTTCCCTAACGGTGCCAGTGTGTCTGGTTATGCAGTTGAATATGGTGGATTGGAGAACTGCTTACCTCAATTGACGGCAACTGCAACAGTAACCATTCAGGTAACAATTCAAACAGCAACCATTGCTGCCGTGGGTGGTACCAGTACTTGTCCGGGCAATAGTGTTACACTCAATGCCTCTGCAGGTTCAACGTATCAGTGGTTCAAGGATGCGGTTGTTATTCCAAATGCGTCAAATGCAAGTTATCAAGCAACTGCCACCGGTAGCTATACAGCAGTTGTTACAAATAATGGATGTGTATCGGCTCCATCAAATGCTATCACTGTAACCATTGCTGATGCTGTTAAACCAAGCATTACATGTCCTCCAAATCAAACATTGAATTTGGATGCAACTTGTAAAGCAACTTTACCAGATTATAGAAGTCTGTTAACAGTGAGTGATAATTGTACAGCAACCGGTTCATTGGTGATTACACAAAGTCCGGCAGCAGGATCAGTTGTGAATGATAAGGGTTCAATGATTGTTGCCTTTACTGTTAGAGATGCATCAGGTAATGAAAGTACTTGTACCATTACTGTAGATAAGAAAGATGTTACAGATCCGGTGATTAGTTGCCCTGCTCCAATTACTGTGAACAATACCGCTAACACATGCGGTGCAGTGGTAAACTTCATCAATCCAACTGCAACAGATAATTGTACCGGTGGTGCATTTAACTTCTGGAGTGTGAATGAACCAAATAACTACCAAGGCTTTAATGAAGATTATGTACAATTATATAACAATGGAACATGGAATGATTTGCCAAACTCATCCTTGAACAGATGGATTGTAGAGTTCAATGATATTCGTTCGAATGTATACTCGGGTTATACATGGATAGGAACGCATGGCGGACACACTTACTATTATTCAAGTTCTTCAGCAACTTGGACCAATGCCCGTGCTGCTGCTCAATCAATTGGAGGAGATCTTGCATCGATCAATACATTAGCAGAAAGTACATTCCTGGCACCTTATGGTGGCAATACATGGGTAGGTGGATATCAAGATAAAACTGTACCTGGATTCCAAGAGCCCGGAAATGCCAGTCAAAACTATTTGGGTTGGAAATGGGTAGATGGCACTCAATTGGGTGCGGGTCAAATCGTCATCACGCAAACAGCCGGATTACCATCAGGTTCTGTATTCCCAGTGGGTGTTACTACTAATACATTTATTGCTCGAGATGAATCAGGCAATGAAAGCACATGTAGCTTCACCGTAACCGTGCTTGATGCACAACCACCTGTGATCAATTGCCCTGCAAATATTTCAGTTACTGCAACTAGTGCAGCTGGCGCTGTAGTGAATTATACGACACCTGTAGGTACAGATAATTGTAGTGGTGCAACAACCGAAAGAACTGCAGGTCTTGCCAGCGGATCCACTTTCCCAATTGGCACTACAACTGTTACTTATCGTGTTACCGATGCGGCAGGATTATCTACACAGTGTTCATTTACGGTAACGATAGTAGGCGTGGCACCTGTGATTAGTTGTCCGGCTAATATTACCTTGAACGCAGCTGCTGGTACCTGTGCTGCCAATGTGAATTTTGCTGCAACAGAAACAGTAGGTATCCCGGCATCAACGATTACTTATACCATCAATGGCAATCCAGTTGCATCCGGTGCAAGCTTCCCGGTTGGAACCACAACTGTTGTAGCTACTGCTACCAATGCAGTGGGAAGTTCAAGCTGTTCATTTACTGTAACAGTTGTAGATAATCAAAACCCAGCTATTACAGCACCGGAAAATGTTCAGGCTAATAATACAGCCGGACTTTGTACTGGAACTGTAGCATTAGGTACGCCTGTAACAAGTGATAATTGTGGTGTAGCATCTTTTACAAATGATGCTCCAATTACAGGTATATTCCCGGTAGGTTCTACAACGGTAATATGGATTGTAACAGATATTCATGGAAATAAGACCACAGCAACGCAGACTGTAGTAATTGTAGATAATGAAAAGCCGACCATCAGTGTAACAAACGTAAACCTTAACAATGATGCAGGTAAGTGTGGTGCAAGTGTTGCAATCGCACAACCAGAAACCGATGATAATTGTGGAGTGGCTACTGTTGCAGGTGTACGTAGTGATCATGCATCACTGAGTGCTGATTACCCTATAGGTACTACAACCATAACATGGACTGTTAGAGATGTGAATGGTAATCATGCAAGTACTACTCAAACGATTGTAGTTACAGATAATGAAAAGCCAACCATCAGTGTAACAAACGTAAACCTTAACAATGATGCAGGTAAGTGTGGTGCAAGTGTTGCAATCGCACAACCAGAAACCGATGATAATTGTGGAGTGGCTACTGTT
>Ga0208492_1000289_pt1 | contig 45837 bp, 39 predicted proteins | sample Subbioar_CSW14AB_FD_184820 | JGI IMG/M metagenome (GOLD analysis project Ga0208492, IMG submission 184820) | Serpentinite rock and fluid subsurface biosphere microbial communities from McLaughlin Reserve, California, USA - CR12Mar_CSW14AB (SPAdes) | ecosystem: Environmental > Terrestrial > Deep... | reverse complement strand
CGAGGTCGTCGTCGACACGTAACTCCGCCAGCCCGAAGGGCTTCGTCTTGCAGTCGGTGCCCCGGACTTCAGTCCGGGGGATTTTCCGACAGATCTTCAGGTTTCGCCGAACTGGAGACGATAGAGGCGCGAGTAGAGGCCGCCCTTGGCGAGGAGCTCGTCGTGCGTGCCGACCTCGGCGACCTTGCCGCGGTGCATGACGACGACCTTGTCGGCCGTGCGAATCGTGGAGAGGCGGTGCGCGATGACGAGCGAGGTGCGTCCCTCGACGACGGCGGCCAACGCCTGCTGCAGCCGTGACTCGGTGTCACTGTCTACGCTCGCCGTGGCCTCGTCGAGCACGAGGATCGGTGGGTCGCGGTAGAGCGCGCGGGCGAACGCGACCAGCTGACGCTCGCCCGTCGAGAGGCCGCCGCCGCGCTCGCCGACGGTGGCATCGAGGCCACCGGGTCGCGCGAGGAAGAGATCGAGCGCGCCGATCCGACGCAACGCCTGCTCGACGCGCGCGCGATCCGGGGTCTCTTCGCCCATGGCGACGTTGGTCGCGATGGTGCCGGCGAAGAGGTAGACGTCCTGCGGGACGACCGCGAACTTGCGGCGCAGCTCGTCACGCGGCCACGACCGCACGTCGCGCCCCTCGACGCGAATGACGCCACCGTTGCGCTCGTAGAGCCGCAGGACCAGCGAAGCGATGGTCGACTTGCCTGCGCCGGTCGCGCCGACGATGGCGACGCGCTCGCCGCGTTTGGCCGACAGGTCGACGCCGCGGAGCGTGGGTTGCCCCGCCTTGTAGGAGAACTCCACCTGCGAGAGCTCGATCGCGAGCTTCGGATCTCCGTCGGGAGCGACCTCGAGGCCGCTCTCGTGGGGCTCGGGTGCGTCCGCGATGTCCTTGGTGTCGAGCAGCTGGAACACGCGCTCCGCGCCCGCCATCGCCGACTGCAGCAGCGTGTAGCGCGCCGTCAGATCGCGAATCGGAATGAAGAACTGCTCGAGGTACTGGAGGAACGCGACGAACGTACCGAACGACACGACCGCGACGCCGAGCCGCGCACCGCGAAAACCCGCGAACCAGAGGATGGTCGCCGCACACACGATCGAGATGCCCTCGACCAGCGCGTCGAGCATCGCGTCGTAGAGGATGGCCCGGTGGTTGGCCTTTCGGTATCCGTCGTTCTCGTCGTCGAACTCGACCTGGCAAGCCTCTTCACGGCCGTAGGCCTGGACGACGGCGACGCCCTGGACCTGCTCGCCCATGTAGCTGTTGAGCCGGGCGGTGCGCGCGCGGATGTCGCGGAACGCGTCGCGCGATCGGTGGCGGATCCAATTGGCAGCGAACGCGAGCGGCGGCAGCGTGCCCAGGGCGATCAGCGCGAGGCGCCAATCGAGCGTGAACATCATCACGACGATGAGCACCAGCGAGAGAAAGTCGCCCACCGCGTTGAGCGCGCCCGAGGCGAACAGCTCACCGAGCGCATCGATGTCGTTGGTCACGCGGGTGACCAATCGACCGACCGGCTGGTTGTCGAAGTACGAGAGCTTGGCGCGCTGGAGGAACCGGAACGTCTCGAGGCGCAGATCGGCCATCGCACGCGCGCCGGCGAGCTGCATGGCGTAGATCTGCAGGAACCGGAGCACGTACTCCGTGGCGACGACGGCGAAGTAGAGGATCGCCGCGCGGTCGATGATCGAGAGGTCCTTGTGCGCGATGCCCTCGTCGAGCGCCCACTTCATGATGCGCGGGCGCGCGATCACCAGCGTGGCGACCACCGGCAACAGCAGCATCGAGAGCACGAGCGGACCTGCGTGCGGTCGCACGTAGGGAACGAGGCGCCGCAAGAGCGGCCAGTCGAGCGCCTCGCCCAGCAAGTCTTCGTCGTGGATGGACTTCTTTCCCACCGGCGCCGCGACCACCGGGCGGGGGCGGCGCTCGGTGTTCTGCGGGACTTGCTCGGCGGCGCTCACGCGATGCCTCCGGAGGGGACGAGGCCCGCTTCGAGCTCCTCGACGTCGTGGCTGGCGAGGTCGTCGAGCTCGGAAGCCACTGCCTGCTCTTTGGCGAACTTGGCGTAGATGCCGCCGGAGACCGCGAGCTCTGCGTGGGTGCCGCGCTCGACGATGCGCCCGGCGTCGAGGACGACGATCGAATCGCAGCGCGAGGCGGCGGCGACGCGATGGGTGATGAGCAGCACGGTTCGCGCCTTCGTCTGGCGCTCGATCGCCTCGAGAATCGCCCCCTCGGTCTTGGCGTCGACGGCGCTCAGGGGATCGTCGAGCACGAGGATGGGGGGCTCGCGCAGGAGCGCTCGTGCGAGCGCGATGCGCTGACGCTGGCCACCCGAGAGCTGCACGCCGCGCTCGCCGACGATGGTGTCGAGGCCCGCGTCGAACCGCTTGACCTCGTCGAGCACGAAGGCCTCGGCGAGCGCGTGCTGCTCCTTGGCCAGGGAGTCCGCGCCATCGGGCTCGTCGAGCGGGAAACCCACGTTTCGCCCGACCGTGGTCGAGAAGAGGAACGCGTCCTGCTGTGCGTACCCGATCGCGCCGCGGACGGTGTCGAGCGGCAGCTCGCAGACGTCGACGCCGTCGAGGAACACCGTATCGCGCGGCAACGGCAAGAGCCTCGGCAAGAGCGCCGCGAGCGTGCTCTTGCCCGAGCCGGTGCGACCGACGATCGCGAGCGATCCGCCCGCCGGAACGTCGAAGGTGACGTCGTCGAGCACGACCCGGTCGCCGTGCTTGAACGACAGGTGTTTGACGGCGAGCGCGCCTTTGACGTGTGCCGGCGCGGGCGCGTTGCCGGAGACGACCTCGGGCTCGGCGACGAACACCTCGGCGAGCCGCGTGAACGAGGCGCGCCCGCGCTGCACGATCGCCAACATGAACCCGAGCGCCATGGTCGGCCAGGCGAGGCGACCGAGGGCCGAGAGGAACGCGACGTAATCGCCCGGCGAAATCTCGCCCCGGACGAGGAGGCGGCCGCCATAGAGGAACACGACGAACGTGCCCAGCGTGGCCAGCATGCCCATCACCGGAGCCATCGATCCGCGGATGCGGGCGATCGCGAGTGACTTCTCGAGGTAGTCGCGGTTGACCGCCTCGAACTTGCCCTCCTCGTGCTGCTCGAGGGCGAACGAACGGACGACCCGCACGCCGGCGAGGTTGGTCTGCACGCGATCGCTCATGGCGCCGAGCGCGTCCTGGTTCGCTCGGGTGCGCACGAACATCTGCTTGGAGAACGAGCGGGTGAAGTAGATGAGCGGCGGATAGACCGCGAGCGACCACAGCGTGAGCTTCGCCGAGAGCGTCAGCATGACGGCGAGCGCGGAGATGTACGCGAACGTGGTGTTGACGACGTTGAGCGCCCCGAAGCCGAAGAGCAGCCGCACCTGCGCGAGATCGTTGGTCGTCCGGCTCATCACCTCGCCGACCGGCATCTTGCGGAAGAACGAGGGACCGAGCGTGTGCAGCTTGGCGAGGAGCGCGGAGCGGAGCTCGTACTCGACGTCGCGGCCCGCGTTGAACAACAGGACACGCGACCGCACGCGGACGATCACCGCGGCGATGGTCATCCCGACCAGCAGGAGACCGACTCGCGACGTGTCGGCGAAGCGGCCCTCGTGCAAATCGTCGACCCCTCGCTTGAGGACGAAATCGATGGCCGCACGAAGGGCGTTGAAGATCAGCAGGAATACGCCGCCGGCGGCGAAAGTCCCCAGATGTCGGCGGAGCTGACCGCCAAGCGTGACCGGGACTTCGTCTTGGGAGGGCATGGGCAGCTAGGGATGACGAAAAGAGCGCGCTGGTCGCGAGGATGCGAACCGGAGCGGATCGACGTGCCCGCGCGGGGAGTCAACGACGGCGATGGGAGCTGCCGAGAGCGGGCCGTTTCGAGACGGCTTGCTCGCGGGGTCGTCGGCCGGTCTTCGGTGGAACGCTCAGGAGCAACTCGGTCACGTCGAGGCGGGTGGCGAGCAGTCCGAGGCGGATGCGCGCTCCACCTTTACCATCGAGGGTCTCGACGACGCCGTCTTGTCCCTCGAAGGGGCCGCTCTGGATGCGCACCCGGGAGCCCACGGCCAGGGGCTTCTTCGAGTCGCGCGAGGCGCTGCGCGTGTTGGGGAGTGGACGACGAAACAATGCGGGCCGTGCCCGCAGCGGCGCCTCCAGGAGGGCGAAGGGAACGGCCAGGGCCGCAAGGACGCCTTCGAGCTGGTCGGCGAGTGCGACCGCCGAGGGCACGAGCGCGACGGTGCGGGGCACCCGGAAGCCGATGCGCAGGCGTCGGGACTCCTCGACCGCGCGACGCACGAGATGCTCGAGCGTGACGATGTCGATGGCGTGGATGGGCACCTCGAACTCACCGTCGAGGACGAAGGCGATCGGCTCGGGGAGATGGGCGAACGCGGCGGCGACCTGCTGGGCCGCGACGCCGTTCTGCAGCTGCGCGCGCAGTTGCTCCATCTCGGGGGCGGCCGCGGGAAGCTCGAGGGCGGCCTCGATGCCCCGGTCGTCCACGTCGAGCACGAGCGCAGCGCGCGGCCCGAGACCCGGCCGGCGCAGCGCGATCGCGTGGGTCTCCGCCGCGGGCAAGGGCGAGGCCTCGACCGCGACTCCAGCGCGCGCCAGGCGCTCCGAGAGCGGCGCGATCCACGCAAGCGCTCGCTCGACGAAGCGCGTGCGCCCCGGTGCATCGAAATCGCCCGAGGCGAGGAGCAGCGGGGGCCGCGCGCGGTCTGTGGTCGACGGGCGGGACACGGCCGCGTGGAGGTTCGTCGGGAGCGACCGCGGACGCAAGTCCTTCCCAACACTTTCGCCCAACACTTTCGCGAACTAGAAGTGCGATACTCGGCGCCCGATGTCGCTCACCCAAGCGGAGATGCTCGGGCTCACGCTCGCGGCGGCGCTCCTCTCGACCGCGACCTACTGGTTCGGACGCCGGACCCGGCGGCGGAGCGAGCGCGATCGACTCGCGCTCGGCGACGCGCTCGCGGCATCGGAGGCGGTGAGCGCCGCGCTGAGCGAGGAGGCGTTGTACCTCTCCGCGGTGCTCTCCTCGGTCGACGCCGTCATCGTCCTGTTCGACCGCACGGGGCGGGTCCGCTTCGTCAACGAGCGGTTCGACGACGTGCTCGGGGTCCGCGGCTCCGACCTCATCGGCCGCACGCGTCGGCAGTTCATCGAGCTGCTGACCCCCCGCTTCGAGGACGCCGGCCCGTTCCGGTCTGTGAGCGAGGCAGACGAGGACGAGCGCAGCACCCTGCACCCGACCCGTCACTCGGGCGTACCTGCGGAGGACGAGGTCGAGCTGAAGACCACAGAGCCCGATCGCCGGGTGCTGCTCTTCAGTGAGAACCCCGTGCTCCAAGGCGACAGCCGCATCGGAATGCTCGCGGTGTTCCGGGACGTCACGGGGCAGCGCGCGGCCGAGGAGGCCCGCGAGCGCCTGCTCGCCGAGCTGTCGGCGCGCGCCACCACCGACGCCCTCACCGGCCTGAAGAACCGTCGGGCGGGAGCGGACGCGCTCGCCAGCGAAGTCGAGAGGGCGCGCCGCTACAACCGGCCGCTGTCCATCGCGCTCTTCGATCTCGATCACTTCAAGTCGGTCAACGACGACTTCGGGCACGAGGCGGGCGACGACGTGCTCCGCGCCTTCGCGCGGGTGCTCGAGAGGACCGCCCGCTCCACGGACGTCGTCGCGCGATGGGGAGGCGAGGAGTTCCTCGCCATCGTGCAGGAAGCCGACCTCGACGCGGCGCGCGTCTTCGCGGAGCGCGTGCGCGCCGGCCTCGCCGAAGCGAACCCGCTCGCCGAGATCCTCGACGACCGCCCGGCCGCGGTACGTCCGGTCACGTGCTCGGCCGGCGTGACCTCGCTGCACGTCGACGACGATCAAGACACGCTCGTTCGTCGCTCCGATGCCGCACTGTACGAGGCGAAGCACGAAGGCCGCGATCGGGTCTGTACGCACGCGTGACCGTGATATTCTCCGGCGCGAGGTTCCGTGACAGAGCGCCTCGACACCCCCTCGCGCACCGTCTCGTACGAGACCACCGCGAGCGTTCCGCTGACCGGCGACGTGCCTTTGGCCGAGGTGCTGGGGCGCATCGGTGACGACTACAGCCGCAAGGGGTTCTTCTTCCGCAGGCACGTGCGCGTGCTCGGCGAGGAATTCCATGCTCTTCGCGAGGAGCTCGAGGCACCGCCGGTGCTCGGGACCTACCTGCCGTTCGCGGACTACCCCACCCGCGACTACTTCCGCGTCATCGACCGCGCAGCGCGCCTGCAGTTTCCCGGCCTCGCGATGGCCGAGGCGCATCGACGCTTCGGCCGGGAGGAGCTCGGGAGCTTCCTCGAACAGGTCATCGCGCGGGTTGCGTGGTCGGCGTTCGACGATCCGATGGCGGTGTTCGTCGGGTACGCCGAGCTCGCCAAGAGGGTCATGACGAGGCCCCACGGCCACGCGAAGAAGATCGGCGAGCGACACGCGCGCGTGGAGTACCACGATTCGCTGGGCTCGATTCCGTACGGAATCGGAGTGTTCGAAGGGGTGGTGCTGGCGTTCAAGCAGCACCCCCGGATCGCGGTCACTTTCGACGGGTCGGTGCTGCGATACGACGTGCGCTGGACGCTATGACTCGCCGCGGCGCCTGCGCCTGATGCGAAAGATCAGACCGAGCGAACGGCGAGTGTCCCGGTGGGTCACGGCGGGAGCGATGCGGCGACTGACCGTCGATGCGGGTGGTCCTCGGGGCGGTGATGGCAGCGGCGCTTTGCGCCATCGCAAGTGCGTCGCACCGGCTGCCAAGCGCGAAGCCGAAGATCGAGGCGTCGCAGCCCACGCCACGCCCAATCCCCTCCGAGCTGCCCTCCGACACGATTGCGGAGGACGAGGCGCCGCGGGCGGCGTACGCAGCGTTCCTCCATACCGAGGTCGGGAATCGACCGCCCTCCGGCGAGCCGAACGCCTGGGTCTACGTGCCGACGCGGTTCGATCCGAAGCAACGCCTGCGGGTCGTGATGTTCTTCCACGGCTATCACAACTGCGTACGCAGCTTCGTGGCCGACCAGGGCGTGCCGTGTCGGCAGTTCGACTCGCCTCGCACCGCGTACGGCATCGCGGCGCACATGGAGCGCGCCGAGCTCGGGAGCATCGCAATCGTGCCCCAGCTCGCCTTCGATCGCGACAGCAGCGATCCGCTGTGCCTCGGCGAGCCCGGAGCGGCGCGCGCTCTGTTGCGCGAGATCGTCGAGAAGCACCTTCGCGAAGCAATCGGGGCACGAACGCTCGAGGACGTGGACGACGTCACCTTCGTGGCCGCATCGGGAGGAACGAGCGCGCTCGGCCCGGTGCTCCTGGGCGGCAAGGTTGCGAACGTGCATCGAGTCGTCTTGATGGATGCCTACTACGCACCGTCGCTCGCGCTCGACGAGTTCGTGATCCAGAACCTCGATGCGTTCGCCGACGGAAGACGCCTCGCGGTGGTGTACTCCGACGGCAGGCCCCTCACTCCCACGCTCGAGTTCGCGGCTCGGATCGAGGAGCGCCTGAAGAAGCGCGGCTCGCTCGAGTGGCTGACGCACGCACCCCTACCGCACGCCGTCGCAACGAGCGACTTCAGCGGGAGGATATCCTTCGTGCGCAGCGCACTCGACCACGACGACGTCATGCGCTTCGACCTGTGGAAGGCGCTGGCAGGCGGCGGTGCAGCGCCGCCGTGATGCGCTTGCAGTCGCGTTGCGACAGGGCAGAAACGGGACGAGAGCGCAACGTGTGCATCGGTCCTCGCTCGCCGCGTGTCGAACCTGGTCAGAGCGGCGTTGGCAGGCGCGATGCAAAACGTCGCTCGCGAGCCATGAATTCGACACAACACCCTCGAAGGCGTGCTCTCACACCGGGATCGGGAACCCTGGCCTGGGGTCTGGAGCTCGACGAGCGCGACGCTCGCAAGCAGGCCGACACGGTGCGACCGCCGCCAGCACCGCCGACGCAGCGAGCGCTGCAATCTGCGCAGCACCGCCGCGTCGACGCGACCGCGGTGACCCAGGACGCGATGCCCGCAGTCTCGTCGAGGTCCGAGAGACCGACCTCCAGTCGCTACTCCTACGTCGCCCTCGATCGAAGGTCGTCTCGAAGGTGAGGGTCAGCCGCGGCGGAGGCCGGTGGCGTCGGTGAGCAGGGCGTCGCGCACGGCTTGGGCGCGCTCGCGGGCGACCGGGACGCGCACGCCCTCGCCCTCCGCATCCGCTCCGAGAACGAGCTCGTCGCCGGCGTCGCGCACCAGCTCGAGCACGTGCTCGGGGTTCACCAGCCAGTTGCGGTGCACGCGGAGGAGCCCGCGGCCGAACGCGGCTTCGATCGCCGAGAGCGAGAGATCGAGGTCGAAGCGGCCGCGCCGCGTGTGGACGAACGTGAGGCGATCGGCCGCCTCGAACGCCCATACCTCGTCGGGCCTGAGGAACACGAGCCCCTTCTTCTTGCGCGCGACGATCTTGCTGGGCGCACCCGCGGCGCGCGCGGTCGGCCTGCGCGCGTGCACGCGACGGAGACACTGCTCGACCCGATCCTCGGTGAAGGGCTTGAGCAGGTAATCGACGACTCCGAGCTCGAACGCCTCGATCGCGTGCTCCTTGAACGCGGTCGCGAGCACGAACAGGGGCGCGTTCGGCTTGCGCGACATCTCGCGCACCAGCTGCAATCCTGCGTCGTCGCGCTCGCTGCCGACCAGGTGGATGTCCGCGAACACGACGTCGATGGTCGGGGCGTCGGGGGCGAGCACGTCGAGCGCCGATTCGGCGTCGGCCACCGCCCCGACCACCTCGGCGAGCTTGGACTCGTGGAGGAGCTCGACGAGGTAGTTGCGCGCGGGCCACTCGTCCTCGACGACGAGCACGCGGAGGAGTTGTTCCTCAGCCATGGCTCACGCTGTGGCGCGATGCCGCGTCGGCACTGCGCTCGGTGCGAGAGCCGGGTCGCCGATCGGCGCGTCGAACGAGACGATCGCGCGAGTTCCTTCGGTCGAAGACTCGATCCGGAAGGTCGCTCGCTCGAACTTCAGCTCCGCGCGACGGCGAACCACCGACAACCCGAGCGCCCCCTGGCGAATCGGTCCCTGCACGAAGCCCGGCCCGTCGTCCTCGACCACGCACTCGATGGTGTCGCCCATTCGCGCGGCGCGCACGGTGACCACACCGCCACCACGACGGCGGAGCGCTCCGTGCTTGATCGCATTCTCGACCAGCGGCTGCAGCAGGAGACGCGGTACGCGCGCGGTGCGGACGGCTGCGTCGATCTCCCACTTGAAGGAGAGCGCACCCTTGTGCCGCGACTCGAGGATCTCGGCGTAGCGGCGGAGCCACGCCTCCTCTTGCTCGAGGGTCTGCATCTCGTCGCCCTCGCGGAGCGCGTCGCGCAGCAGATCGCCGAGCGCCGCCAGCAGGCGACGTGCCTCGCGCGGGTCTTCGGTGACGAGGCCGGCGATGGCGTTGAGGGTGTTGAGGAGGAAGTGTGGCTCGAGGTGCCCGCGGAGCCGCGCGAGCTCCGCCGCCGTCCGCAGCTTCTCGGTCTCGAGGGCGCGAACGCGCGCATCGTGCGCAGCGAACGGATAGACGAACGCGAGCGCGAACAGCCCGAGGTGGAACAGACCCATCGCGACGCCGATCGCCATGGCGCCGAGGAACTTGTTGTGGATGGGGGTGAACGCGATCGACAGCGGGGGGAAGACCCGACCGAGCATCCAGGTGAACGACACCACCGAGACGCCGACCCCGACGCTCGCGGCGGCGCTGAGGACCAGCGACTTGATCGGCGTGAGCCGGTGGATCAACGCGTAGTCGTAGGCCTGCGCCACCACCAGGAACAGCAGCGGGAGCTCGATGACCATGTAGAGGACGCGCAAGGCCACCGCGCGCGGAGGCTGTCCGCTCACCAGCTGCGTGATCGCCATCGTCGCCGTCATCGTCACGATGACGCCGAGCGCGAGCCGCTTACGGCGGATGAGCTCGTCGCGATCGAGGCTCGGCGCGGGGATGCCGTACGCCTCGAGCCGCGCCTTGACGTGCGCCACGCAGACGTCGTCCTCCTGCTTCGTCGTCATGTCTGCCATCTCGCCTTCGGGAATCCTACGACGGCCTCAGGCCGACAGCACGTTCGCGAGCACGGCGGGCGACGCGACGTCGACCTCGGCCAGGCGCTCCGCGAGACGACGGCGCACGCGAAACAAGCGGGATTTGACGGCCTGACGGCTGAGGCTGGTCTGACGGGCGAGCTGCTCGAGCGGGAGGTCCTCGGCGAAATACCGGCGGAACAAGAGCGCGTCGGTGCCGCCGATGCGGTCCAGCTCGCGCGAGACCACGTGCGCCACGTCGTTGCCGAACGCCGTCTGCTCGGGGTCGAAGGTCGAGTCGGCCGCCGGGTGGTTGGTGACCAGATCGTCGATCGAGAGGTGGAGCGCGCCGCCGCCGCGTCGCTCGCGTCGCATCGAGCGCCGCTGCATGCGGCAGGCGTTGAGGACGACTCGGAACAGCCAGCTGGTGGGGCTCGAACGGCCCTCGAACTGATCGGCGTTGCGGGCCGCGAGCAGGAGCGCTTCCTGCACGCAGTCCTCGGCGTCGGCCTCGTTCCCGAGGATGCGGGTCGCCGACGCGATCAGACGGGCGCGGGTGCGGGGGCTCGCGATCTCGGCGTGAATGAGCCGAGCGGCTGCATCGCGGGCGAGCGGAAAGGGCGCGGCCTTCGAGACAACCCGGTCGGAGTCGCCGAGGCTTCCCCCGTCGTCACCAACAGTAAACGCGAGCGCGGCTTCGTTCATGCCGCCCACCGTGGGGTCGACAGGCCGCCGGCGCTCACCGGATCCGACGAACCGGGCCCTCCAGCGGACGAGCCGTCGGTCGGGTGGACCGGTCAGTTCACCTGCTCGCCCGGTGCCTCGCCGGCCTTGTCGGTCAGATCGACCAGGCGCATGGCGGCAGACAAGGCGTTCGCCACGTGGCGGAACTTGTCCGGGGGCAAGCGGAAGGTCACTCCGTTGGTGTGCAGGGTGATGTGCACCGTGCCGCACGTGCAGCGGGTGACACGGGCGGCGTCGTTCGAGGTCAGCTCGACGTGCGGGCCACAACGCTTGGAGCCGCGGGAATCACTCATGGCGGATAAGATGCTAGCAGACGGATGGACGACGCGCTCCGGCTCGGGGTCGACCTCGGGGGAACGAAGACCGAGGCCGTGGTGCTGCGCACACGCGGCGAACAGGAGCCGGAGGTCCTGTCGCGCCAGCGTGTGCCCACCGATCGCGAACACGGCTACGAACACGTGCTCTCCAACGTCGCCGCCCTGATCGCCTCGGTGACGCGCGAGGCGGGGCTCGCCCGGCCACCGACGATCGGCGTGGGGATGCCGGGCGGGATCACCCATCGTCGCCCCGACGGTTCGCGCTCCGAACTGCCGCTGGTGAAGAACTCGAACACCACTTGTCTCAACGGCATGCCGTTCCACAGCGATCTGGTCGCGCGCGTCGGCGGACCGATCGCCTTCGACAACGACGCGAACTGCTTCGCCCTTGCCGAGGCGGCGTTCGGCGCGGGCCGCGGCGCTGACGTGGTGTTCGGCGTCATCATGGGCACCGGCGTCGGCGGCGGCATCGCGCTCACCACGGAAGGCAAGCCGCGCGCGTGGTCGGGCCTGCAAGGAATCGCAGGCGAGTGGGGACACGTTGTGCTCGAACCACGCGACGGCCCCCCCTGCTACTGCGGCAAACGCGGGTGCGTCGAGACGTACCTCAGTGGCCCCGCGATCGAGCGCGCCAACGCGAGCGCCACCGGCGTTTCCCGCGAGCTCCGCGAAATCGCCACCCGTGAGGACGGTCGCGCGACCCTCGACGCCGTGGTCGAAACGTTCGGTCGCGTGCTCGCCACCGTGATCGACGTGCTCGATCCGAGCGTCGTCGTGCTGGGCGGCGGCGTGTCGAACCTCGACGTGCTCTACCAGCGCGGCGCCGAGGCCGTCTCGCGATGGGTGTTCAACGACGAGCTCGCGACGCCGATCGTCAAACACCGGCTCGGCGATTCGGCCGGGGTGTTCGGCGCCGCGATGCTCGCGTGTGGTCAGCGCGCTGACTGACGAACGCGCTCGTGAAGATCGGCGGCGCGGGACAACAGCTCGCGCACCTTCGCCACGCTCCGCTCAGAACCGTCGAGGTAGCGATCGAGGCTCTCCAGCTCGGGTGCGAGCACCCGATACGCTTCGCGCGCATCGGACGAAGCGAGGTGCACTTCGAGGTCGAGCTGACGCCGCAGGACGGCGAGCTGGACCAGAGCGCGCTGCAGGCTGCGCGAGACGGGCACCTCCTCGGGTTCCATGGCCATGTTTTGCGGGGTCATGCGGAACCTCCTGGTCGGGCGGAGCGCGCCGTAGGCACGATGCTCGAGATCGCCGCACCAGTTGCGGTGAATCGCGCACCATGTGCGGAACGTGTCACCACGATCCTCGGTATGTCGCGGGGGCGAGAGGACATTGCGGGACATCAGTCCACGCACCGTGCCAACACGAATCTTGCTGGAGCACGAAGCCATGCGCGCGATGGTGCTGCTGCAGTCGGGCTCTCCATTGATCGCTCGCGAGCTCGAGCCGCGCGCGCTCGACCCTGACGAGGTCGCGATCACCGTCGAGGCGTGCGGCGTGTGCCGCACCGATCTGCACGTGCTCGACGGAGAGCTCCCCAATCCGAAGCTGCCGTTGGTGCTCGGCCATGAAATCGTCGGCCGTGTCCGGACGGTCGGAGAGCGCGTGGGGTCGCGCTTCTCGATCGGAGCACGCGTCGGCGTCCCGTGGCTCGGTTGGACGTGCGGCGTGTGCAGCCACTGCCGAGCGGGGCGCGAGAACCTCTGCGACACGGCTACGGCTCGATTCACCGGCTACTCGATCGACGGCGGCTACGCCGCGGAGACGATCGCGGACGCTCGCTACGTCTTCCCGATGCCGGCGGGCGACGCTGCCGAGCTCGCGCCGCTGTTGTGCGCGGGCCTGATCGGCTACCGCGCGCTCCGCGCTGCCGGCGATCCCAGGCGCCTCGGTCTGTACGGCTTCGGAGCCGCCGCACACATCGTCGCGCAGGTCGCGCGGTTCGAAGGACGCGAGGTGCTCGCGTTCACGCGGCCTGGAGACCACGAAGCACAGACATTTGCGCGCAGGCACGGCGCGACCTGGGCGGGAGGCTCGGACGAGCGATCTCCAGACGAGCTCGACGCAGCGATCGTGTTCGCCCCGAGCGGTGCGCTGGTGCCGCTCGCGCTCGCGTCGGTGCGCAAAGGCGGGGTCGTCGTCTGCGGGGGCATCCACATGAGCGATCTCCCGAGCTTCCCCTACGCCCTGTTGTGGGGCGAGCGCTCCGTGCGATCGGTGGCGAACCTCACGCGACGCGACGGCGACGAGTTGCTCGCGCTGGCACCGCGCATTCCGATCGTCACGCACGTCGCGCGACGCCCCTTGTCGGAGGCCAACGAGGCGCTCGCGGATCTGCGTCACGGACGCCTTCAGGGTGCGGCCGTCTTGGTGCCCGACGCCGCCTGAAGAACTGTCCGACGCCGCTTGACCGCACGCAATCGCGGCGCACGCTGCGCGGGTTCGACGCCGCGAGCGCCGCACTCGATGCGCCGGCGAGCGCGCGATCGACCTCGAATTCCCCGTTCGCGCGCGTGTCCGCAGTGGCCCGTGGATTGCTGATCGGATGGCGAGCCCCTCGCGCGAAGGGCTCGACCGGAGGTGCGACATGGCGAACGTTGCGATTCGCAAGGATGGCGGGGAGCACCGCGCCCAGGTGCCGAACGAGTGGGATCCGCTGCGAACGATGCGCAACATGCTGCGCTGGGATCCATTCCGCGAGATGACTCAGCTGTGGCCAGCCGAGGAGAGGAACGTCGGCTACATGCCGGCGTTCGAGGTCAAAGAGACCAAGGACGCCTATGTGATCAAGGCCGACATGCCCGGCATGAAGGAGAACGACCTCGAGGTCACGCTGACGGGCAACCGCCTCACCATCGGCGGCAAGCGCGACGCCGAGAAGGAAGAGAAGGGCGACACCTTCTACGTCTACGAGCGCTCGTACGGCTCGTTCACGCGCTCGTTCACCATGCCCCCAGGGATCGACGGCAGTGCGATCGCCGCGAACCTCGAGAAGGGCGTGCTCACGGTGACCGTCGGCAAGAAGCCCGAGGTCCAAGCCAAGAAGATCGCGATCGGCGGAGAGAAGCCCAAGAGCTGATCCGCCGTCGCCACAACCCGCGAGAGGAGCGGCGACCATGAATCGGGCGAGGCCAGACGCGACGACGCTCTCGGAAGTGCCGAGCGGACGCCGCCCCGGGTCGGATGCGTCGCTCTTTCGTGCCGAGCCGTTCCGGCTCGGTGACGTGATCGACGGAACCTACCGCCTGACCGAGCACCTCGGACGCGGCGGCATGGGCATCGTCTACGGCGCGCGCGACCTGCGGCTGCTCCGCGCGGTCGCGCTCAAGACGTCACTCGACCCGAAGTGGTCACCCGCCATTCGCATGGAAGGTCAGGCGCTCGCGGCGATTCGTCACCCGGGCATCGTGCGCATCCACGCGAGCGGGGACCACCTCGGACACGACTACTTCGTGATGGAACGCCTCGTCGGTCGCACGCTCCAGGCGCGCATCGACGAGTCCAAGCGCCGAAACCGGCGCTTCACCATCGAGGAGACGCTCGACGTCCTCATCGGCATCACCGACGCGCTCACCGCAACGCACGGCACCGGGCTCGCGCACCGCGACCTCAAGCCCGGGAACGTGATGTTGTCCGGCGGGCGCGTCGTGTTGCTCGATTTCGGCTTGTTCGTGCCCGAGTGCGAGATCGCCGAAGACCAGAGCGTCGCGGGCTCCGCCGAGTACATGGCGCCGGAGGTCATCGCCCAGAAGGTCGCGCCGGGGGCCGGACCGCTCGTCGATCTCTACGCCCTGGGAATCCTCGGGTTCGAGCTGCTCACGGGGCACACGCCGTTCAACGCGCCGAGCCTGCAGCGCACGCTCACCGATCACCTGGTGCTCCCGCCGCCGAAGATCGAGCGCTCGGATGCGCCGCCGCAGCTCCTTCGGTTGATCGACGAGCTGCTCGCCAAAGATCCGAACGATCGGCCGGGCAGCGCCGAGGCCGTGCTCTGGCAGCTATGCGCGATCCGCTCGCCGCACGGCGGGCTCGCAGGCGTGCGACCGCTGCACGTTCTGGTCGTCGACGACGACCCGGAGATCGCCTCGGTGCTCCGGCGTTCGCTCAAGTCCTCGATGCCGCAGCTGACCGTCGAGGCCGAGACCGATCCGACCCTCGCGCTCGAGCAGGTGGAGCGAGATCCGCCCGATGTCGTGCTCCTCGACCTGAACATGCCGAAGATGAACGGCGTCGAAGTGGCGATGGCGCTGCACGGGCTCCCCCACGATCGTCGGCCACGCATCGTCGGGATGAGCGCCGAGGCGTCCGATGCCGACGTCGCGGTCATGCGCGCGGTCGGCGTCGTGGACTTCGTGCCGAAGGACCTCCGGTTCGTTTCGCGGATGACCGCGGTGATCGGAGCGATTCGTCAGAGCGGGTGACTCGCTCGATCGAGAACAAGTGAGTGGGTCGATGTCGCATGTCGATTGGAGTCCCATGCGCAGTCATGCGCGCATGACGTGACTCGCGCGTGTCGCACCGACGCGACGCCGCGAAATCAAGCCGACGTCTCTCGTTTCCACTGCGGGTGCGCGTTCATTCGCCGGTCGACGGCAAATTCGCGCGACGGTTCACACGCGAGCAACGGCCCCTGCGTTGCAATCGCGGTCTGCCCGTCAACGCGAACGATTGGCCCGACGAAAGGAGCCTTCATGACCGGCGAGATCACCAGGATCGTCACGTCTCCACGTTCCACCCTCGGTCTCGTGCTCGCTGCAGCGTGCGCGCTCGAACCCGGCTGCGCCGTAGGGTCCGCGGTGGAGACCCCCGGATCCGCGCAGTTCGATCTCGAGGTCGACGACGGGATGGACTGCACCGAGGTGCACTCCGCATCGATGACCGACCCGAACACCCATTGCCCCGCCCAGATCGCCGAGACCCATGGCGACATCAAGCTCGAGACCCCACATGGGACGCTGGCCACGAGGTACCAGAGGGTCGACGACCTGGCGGTGGTCGAGGGCGACATCATCGTCGGCGACGTCGACGCGATCGAGGGGATCGGCGGCCAATCCGCTGGAATTTCCCGCGCGTCGGCCCTCTGGCCCAAGGCAGTCGTGCCCTATGCGATCGACGGCGCGCTCCCCAACCAGACACGCGTCACCGACGCGATCAAGCACTGGGAGGCCAATACGGCCCTTCGGTTCGTCAAACGCACGACCGAGAGCGCCTACGTCGCGTTCGTACCGGGGGGCGGCTGCTCGTCGTACATCGGTCGGATCGGCGGCCGGCAGAACATCAACCTCGCCAGCGGCTGTGGCACCGGCGCGGTGATCCACGAGATCGGCCACGCGATCGGGTTCTGGCACGAGCAGGAGCGTCCCGATCGCGACTCGGTGATTCGCGTGAATTACGCGAACATCCAGACCGGATACGCAGATCAGTTCGACATCGTGAAGGCGAGCTCGTACGTGGCGCTCTCGCCCTACGACCTGAGCTCGATCATGCACTACGGCCCGTATGCCTTCTCGAAGAACGGCGCGCCGACCATCACCTTGAAGGACGGGAGCCTGTTCAAGTCGCAGCGCACAGGTCTCTCTGCGTACGACAAATCGGGCTTCGCGAAGCTCTATGCCTCGCAGATCGGCACGACCACGCCGCCGCCGGCCCCGCCTCCGCCGAGCGGCGACAAGACGGCCCCGACGGCGCAGCTCGGGTCGCCCGCGGCAGGAACGTCGTTTCCGGCGTACAGCACGATTCAGGTCGTCGCGAAGATCACCGACGCGGTGGGCGTCGCGTCCGCCGAGCTCGACTGGAAGACGCTGAGCGTGAAGTTCGCGTGCCCCGGCTCGGGCGGCGCGTGGAGCTGCACACGATCGGGCGACACCTACCGCTGGAACATCCGGGTCGGCACCGGCGACCGCGTCTTCAAGGTGCACGCGCGAGATGCGGCGGGGAACGACGGCTACTCGGCGGAGCGGAAGATCACCTTCAAGTGATCACGCGCCGCGCCAGAGCTGCTGCAGGTCCTCGGGGAGCACGTGCCGGACCTTGGCGATCTCGCCCTCCGTGACGTGTCGATCGAGAAGACGGAACAACGCGCGGGCGATCAAAGCCGGCGACTCGGGCACCCCCGAGAGCCCCTGGTGGATGCGCTCGAACAGCTCCGCGCGCGTGCGGAGATGGAGCGGCTTGTGGGCAGGGTGCCAGCCCTCGTACCAGAGGCCGCGCACGATGAGCGGCAGCTGCGCCCCGAGCTGCGCCGCCTCGTCCACCGAGAGCCGATCGCGAAGCGCGTGGAGCCCCGCGCGAAGGCAGAGCCACGCGCGTTGTTCGTCGACCCCGAGGTCGTTCGCGAGCTCGGCGATCCAACTCCGCGCCTTGAGCATCGGCTCATCGAGGACGTGCATGTCTCACCTCACTCCGCAGCTGCCGCCACTGGGGGCACTGCGTTCACGATCCGTTCCAGTGCGACGCGGTCGAGTGTCTCGTCGCGCTGCAGCTCGACCGCGATCCGTTCCAGGATCTCCCGCTTGGACTCGAGGATCCGTCGCGCACGGGAGGAAGCAGCCTCGACGAGCGCGCGCTCCTCGGCGTCGATCTGCACGGCCGTGCGTTCGCTGAACGAACGTGGCTCCGTGAGCGACAGGCGGGGATCGAGGTAGGGGGCCGCGATTCCTCCGGAGTAGGTCACCGGCCCGACCCGCTCGCTCATACCGAAGCGTCGGACCATCTGCCGCGCGAGCTCCGTCGCCTGTTCCAGGTCGTTCTCGGCGCCGGTCGAGCTCTCGCCGCAGGCGAGCTCTTCGGCGCACCGTCCGGCCATCGCTACGCAGATCCGATCGAGCAACTCGCTCCGCGTGAGGAGGTGCCGCTCCTCGACCGGAAGTTGGAGCGTCGCGCCGAGCGCACCGATCGACCGCGGGATGATCGTGACCTTGTGCACCGGATCGGCGTGCTCCACCGAGAGCGCGACCAGGGCGTGCCCGGCCTCGTGGTACGCGACGCGCACCCGCTCGTTCGGTCCGAGCACCCTCCCCTGCCTCTCCAGACCGAGCTGCATCCGGTCGATCGCGACCTCGAAGTCGGCGTGCTCGACGCTGAGCCCGTTGCGGCGCGCCGCCGCCAGCGCGGCTTCGTTGACCACGTTCGCGAGCTCTGCGCCGGACATGCCGGGCGTGCGGCGTGCGACCACGTCGAGATCGACCGAGGGCGCGAGCACGAGCCTGCGCACGTGGACCCGGAGGATGGCCTCGCGGCCGCGCACGTCCGGGCGATCGACGAGGATCTGCCGGTCGAACCGGCCTGCGCGCAAGAGGGCGCGATCGAGCACCTCGGGGCGATTGGTCGCAGCGAGGATCACCACGGACGCGCCGGCGTCGAAGCCGTCCATCTCGGAGAGCAGTTGGTTCAGGGTCTGTTCGCGTTCCTCGTGCCCGCCGACGCCGGCCGAGACCAGCGCGCGGGTCTTGCCCACCGCATCGAGCTCGTCGATGAACACGATGCACGGAGCGCGCTCCTTGGCCTCGTGGAACAGATCGCGGACGCGCGCAGCGCCGACGCCGACGAACATCTCGACGAACTCCGAGCCGGAGAGCGAGAAGAACGGGACCGCGGCCTCGCCGGCGACGGCGCGCGCGAGCAACGTCTTGCCGGTGCCGGGCGGGCCGATGAGCAAGACGCCGCGCGGAGGCCTCGCGCCGAGGGCGCGGTACTTCGCCGGATCCCTGAGGAACGACACGATCTCGACGAGCTCGGCTTTTGCCTCGTCGACGCCCGCGACGTCGGCGAAGGTCACCCGCTCGGTGCGCGCGAGATCGTAGATCTTTGCGCGACTCTTGCCGACGCCGAGCGGACCTCCGTCCATCTTCGCCGCGCGCTTCACGACGAAGAACCAGAGCCCGCCGAACAAAGCGAGCGGGAGGAGCCACGAGGCGAGCAGCGCCTTCCACCACTGCGTCCCGGCGCTGCTGCCGGTGAACACGGCGCCCTTGCCGCGCAGCTCGGCGACGAGCGAGGTCTCGTCGATGCCGGGGAGTCGGTTGATCACCACCTGCTCCTTCGGTGCGTCTTTGGGCTTTCCCTCCTCGGGCCGGAGCAGCACGTGGATGCGGTCGTCGTCGAAGTGCACGGTCTCGACCCGCCCCGCCGACACCGCCGCGAGCAGCTCGCTGTAGGGGATTGGGCGCTCCCGTGACCCGGCGAGGACTCCCTGGGCCACCCACAGCACGGTGAGCGCGAACAGCACGTAGACCAGCGAGAACGTCAGCTTACGACGGGGGCTGTCGTCGGGGTTCATCGCGATCTCCAGGGTTGCATCGGGGGCGCCAGTGGGCGGAAGCCGAATCCACGGCAATTTTCCGCAGTTTCGACGCACCGACTGCACCCGATCGCACGAAGTGCGCGCGAGCCGACGGGGTCCCCCCCAACGCCCGCGCGAATCGGGTGGCACGAATCGCGCACTGCAACGCGGATTTGATGGTGCCAGCAGCCACCCGCCCCCCCGCCGTCGCCGGAACCTTCTACCCCGCGAGCCCCGACGCGCTCCGCAGGCTGATCGACCGACTGCTGCTCGGCGCCGAGCCGGCCGCCGAGGAGCCCGTGCCCAAGGCGCTGATCGTTCCGCACGCGGGGTACGTCTACTCGGGGGCCGTCGCCGCCAGCGCATACGTGAGGCTGCGGCGGGCATCCGAATCGATCACCCGCATCGTGCTCCTCGGTCCGGCGCACCGGGTATTCGTCCACGGCGTGGTGTCGCCGGGGGTCGAGGTGATGCAGACGCCACTCGGTGACGTCGACGTCGACCTCGATGCGATCGCGCGCGTGCGAACGCTGCATGACGATCCCGAGGCGCACGCGCTCGAGCACTCGCTCGAGGTCCAACTGCCATTCCTCCGGCGGGTCGTGCCGAACGCGCGGGTGGTGCCGCTGGCGATCGGCCGTGCGACCACCGAGGAGGTGGCGCGGGTAATCGACGCGCTGTGGGGGGGACCGGAGACGTGCGTCATCGTGAGCTCCGATCTCTCGCACTACCTCCCGTACGCGAACGCGACCTCGCTCGACCGCGACACCGCCGAGCACATCGTCGCGATGGACGGCCTCCTGCCTCCGGTGCGCGCGTGCGGGTACACCGGCGTCAACGCGCTGATCCACGTCGCGAGGCGCAGGCACTTGCACGCCCGCGTCCTCGACCTGCGCAACTCCGGAGACACCGCGGGCGAGACCGACGCAGTGGTCGGATACGGCGCGTTCGGTTTCTACGAGGAGGGCGAGCCATGCAACTGACACAAGACCAGGGTCGTGCGCTCGCCCGGTATGCGCGCGAGATCATCGCGGCGGCGATCGGGGGCCCGACGCCGACCCCGCCCGCCTTCCCCGGCGCCGACGAACCCGCGGCGACCTTCGTCACGATCCACGATGTCCGCGCGGGAGGACCGAAGCTCCATGGATGCATGGGCTCGCTCGTCGCGCACGAGTCGCTCGTCGACGACGTCGCGCACAACGCGGTCGCGGCCGCGTTCATCGATCCGCGCGCCACGCCGCTCGACCTCCCCGACGTCCCCCGCCTCGAGATCGACGTGACTCTCCTCGGACCGCTCGCGCCCATCCTCTGCCGCGACGAACGCTCGGCCATCGAAGCGTTGCGCCCAGGCGTCGACGGCGTGGTGCTCACCTGGCATGGACGCCGTGGGACGCTGTTGCCGCAGGTGTGGCGCGAGCTGCCGGATCCGCAGGAGTTCCTCGCGAACGTGAAGCTCAAGGCGGGGCTGCCCGAGACCTTCTGGGCGGGCGACGTGCAGCTGTTCCGCTACGAAGCGACCAGGTTCACCGACCCGCCGCTCGTCGCGAACCGGAGCCGCCGCCCGACCGAGGCCAATGCCTGAGCGAGCCGTTCAAGCCGCATTCTCGCGGAGACCGCTCGCAAGGGCTCGCGTCGCATGGAAGAACCGGCGGCGAGCGTCCTCCGAGGACTCGGCCGTCGGGCGGGTCGAGCGGAGAACCGAGATGAGCGCGTGGACCTGGGCGCTCGGCTCTCCGCCGCAGAGCGCGTCGAGCGTGTGGGCGAGCTCGGTGTCGTCGAGCTGGACCCCGGCAGTGAAGTTGCGGGCGAGCGCCTCCAACGATCGGAGGGCCTCGTCGATGGAGCCGGGCGATCGAGCCTTCATGACGGCGGTCCCAAAGCGAGCCACGTGCCAATGATCATATGGGCCGCGGCACGGCGATGGCAGCGACAAACCCGTGACAATTCCGCTCCCGTTTGGACGCACACCATGAATCATCAGAAGCATCGAGAGAGCCATCCGCGACGATTGCGCAGCGAGCGCACCCGGCGCGCCGCGCTGCGTTGCCTGCTCGCCATGTCCCTTGCGCTGGGGATTGGGGTGGGAGGATGTCGGGCGTCCGACCTCTCGGCTCCGCGCGGCGAGAACACGCTGCCCGCGCCGAAGACGGTCGGCTCGGTGTCGCTCGAGGCAGCGCTCGCCGGACGAAAGCCCGTCAATGGGTTCGCAGCGCCTGATCTGACGGCGAACGACGTCGCGCAACTCTTGTGGGCGGCGCAGGGCGTGATCATTCCGGGCACCGAGGTTCGCACCGTCCCCTCCCCCGGCAGCGTCCATGCGCTCGACGTCTGGGTCGCGCGCGCGGATGGCGTTCACCATTACATCCCGTCGACGCACACGACGACGAAGGTAGTGCCGATGGACGTGCGCAAGCAGCTCGCGCAAGCCACCGGCGATGCAGACGAGCTCCGCTCCGCACCGGTGTTGATCGTGATCACCGGGCAACCCGGGAAGGCTCGCCCGCGTTACGGCGACCGGGCCGAGCGGATGGTCGCGATCGAGGGCGGTCACGCCGCCCAGAACCTCCTCTTGCAAGCGGGCACCCTGGGGCTCGCCGCCACCCCGCTCGGTCTCGTCGACGACGAGGCCATTCGGAGCGCGCTCGTGCTGTCGAAGGATCACATGCCGATCCACATCATCGCGGTGGGCTTGCCCGCGCGCTAGGCTCGCCCCACTCCTCACACCGAGCCCGAAATGACCGACTTCCAGTTCCAAGAGATCCTCCCCCTCGGCCACGACGACACGCCCTTCCGCCTCGTCACGAACGAGGGGGTCTCCACGTTCGAGGCCGCGGGACGAACCTTCCTCCGCGTCGAGCCGGCCGCGTTGACCAAGCTCGCCTACGAGGCGATGCGCGACATCGCGCACCTGCTGCGGCCAGGCCACCTCGCGCAGCTGCGCAAGATCCTCGACGACCCCGACGCCTCGCCGAACGACAAGTTCGTCGCCCTCGATCTCCTGAAGAATGCGTGCATTTCGGCAGGCGGCGTGCTCCCGATGTGCCAGGACACCGGCACCGCGATCGTCATGGGCAAGAAGGGCAGCCTCGTGTTCAGCGAGGGTGACGAGTCGGCGCTCGCGCGCGGCGTGTTCGACGCGTACCGCGGGCTCAACCTGCGCTATTCGCAGATGGCGCCGCTCGACATGTACAGCGAGGTCAACACCGGCACCAACCTGCCGGCGCAGATCGAGATCTTCGCGACCGACGGCGACGCCTACAAATTCCTCTTCATGGCCAAGGGCGGTGGCTCGGCGAACAAGAGCTACCTCTATCAGGAGACCAAGGCGCTCCTGAACCCCGAGAGCCTGCTCGCGTTCGTCGAGCAGAAGCTTCGGGGCCTCGGCACCGCGGCGTGTCCGCCGTATCACCTCGCCGTGGTCATCGGCGGGACCTCCGCCGAGCAGACGCTCAAGACGGCGAAGCTCGCGTCGGCGCGCTGGCTCGACACGCTCCCGCACGAGGGCAACAACCTCGGTCGCGGGTTCCGCGATCTCGAGCTCGAGCAGAAGATCCTCGAGCTCGCGCAGAAGACCGCGATCGGGGCGCAGTTCGGCGGCAAATACTTCTGTCACGACGTGCGCGTCATCCGTCTGCCGCGACACGGGGCGTCGTGCCCGGTGGCGATCGGCGTGTCTTGCTCGGCGGATCGACAGGCCGTCGGCAAGATCACCCGCGACGGCGTGTTCCTCGAGGCGCTCGAGACCGATCCGGCCAAGTACCTGCCGGAGACGACCCACGCCGAGGTCGCGGGCGAGGTCGTGAAGATCGATCTCACGCGGCCGATGAGCGAGGTGCGCGCGACGCTCGCGAAGTACCCGATCAAGACGCGCCTGTCGTTGACGGGCCCGATGATCGTCGCACGCGACATCGCGCACGCGAAGATCAAGGAGCGTCTCGACAAGGGCTACGGCATGCCGCAGTACATGAAGGACTACGCGGTGTACTACGCGGGTCCGGCCAAGACGCCCAAGGGAATGGCGTCGGGCTCGTTCGGACCGACCACGGCGGGCCGGATGGACGCGTACGTCGATCTCTTCCAGGAGAACGGCGGCTCGATGGTCATGCTCGCCAAGGGCAACCGCGGCAAGCAGGTCACCGACGCGTGCAAGAAGCACGGCGGATTCTATCTCGGCTCCATCGGCGGTCCTGCCGCGCGCCTCGCGCAGGACTGCATCAAGAAGGTCGAGGTGCTCGAGTACCCCGAGCTCGGCATGGAGGCGATCTGGAAGATCGAGGTCGTGGACTTCCCCGCCTTCATCGTGGTCGACGACAAGGGCAACGACTTCTTCGCCGACATCGAGAAGAAGGGCACGCTGAAGGTCGTCGGTTGAGGACGCTGCTCGTCGCGCTGCTGCTCGTGGGGTGCGGCGGCGGCGACGAGCCGGTCGTCGAGGCCCCGGCCCCCACGATCACCGCACGCTGGGCGCGCGCGTCCGGCGACGGGGCCAACCAGCTTCCGTGGTCGGTCGCCGTCGACGCCCGCGGCGACGTGATCGTCGTGGGCGAGTACGGCGGGAGCTTCGATCTCGGAGGGCCGCTGGACACGCCCAAAGGCGTGACCATCAGCGGGTTCGTAGCAAAGCTCGGACGTGACGGCGGCAGGAAGTGGGCGCGCCGGATCGGCGGGACGGCGGACGCGAGCACCTTCGCGGTCGCCGTCGACGGCGCGGGACACGCCCACGTCGGAGGTTGGTTTCGCGGACAGATGACCCTCGACGGCAAGACGCTCGAGAGCGCCGGCGAGACCGACGCGTATTGGATCGAGCTCGACGAGAACGGCGCCGTGGTGCGCGCCATGCGGTTCGGCGACGCGGGGAGCCAGGCGGTGACGTCGATCGCCACCGACGCCGACGGGGTGGTGCTCGCAGGCGACTTCGACGGGATGGTCGATCTCGGGACGGGTCCGCTCGCGAGCCACGGTGCGCTCGACGTCTTCGTCGCGCGGTTCGGCACTGCAGGCAAGCCGGTCTACGCGCGCGCGCTCGGCGGTCCCTCGCTCGATCGACGACCGAAGGTCGCCCTCGGTCGCGACGGCACGGCGTTCGTGGCGGCCACCTATCGGGGCGTGCCCGATCTCGGCGGCGGCCCGCTGCCCGATCGATTCGACGGAACGTTCCTCACCCGACTCTCGAAGTCCGGCGCGCACCTCTGGAGTAAGGGCTTTTCGGGCGAGGGCTGGTGCTATCCGACCGGCCTCGCGGTCGAAGACGATCGCCTCGCGTTCGCGGCACGGTTCACCGACTCAGTCGACCTCGGCGGCGGCACGATCAAGAGCGAGAGCGGCGAGGACGCGTTGCTCGGGGTGTTCGGCGACGACGGCGTGCTGCAGAAGGCGCAGCGCTACGGCGGCTTCGGGCAGGACGCGATCTCCGGCCTCGCATGGGATCACGGCGCGCTGTGGATGACCGGTGAGGTGCAGACGACCTTCGGCCCGCTCACGTCTGCGGGCTCGGCGGATCTGTTCGTGGCGCGCCTGAACCCCGACTTGAGCATTCGCGTGGCCGCGCGCTTCGGCGACGCTCAGCTCCAACGCGGCCAACGCCTCGCGGTCGACCCGCTCGGCGGCGCCGTGGTCGTTGGCGCGTTCTTCGGCGCGCTCGACTTCGGCGCGGCCCGGGTGAGCTCGAACGGCGGTTTCGACGACGGCGGCGGCGATGTCTTCGTCGCATCGTTCGCGCCATGAGGCGTCGAGACGTTGGTCTCAACGCCCAATCGCACGGCGACGAACGAAGGCCGCCATGCCGAGGAGACCGAGCGCGAAGCCCGCGACCGAGCCCGTCGCAGGCGCACGCGGGCCGATCGTGCAGCCCCCGCCTTCGTCTCCGGTCGCGCCGCTGTAGACGACGCACGCCTTGACGTTGGTGTCGCAGACAGTGCCCGCTGCGCAGTCGTCGGAGCTGCCGCACGAGGTGGCGCACTTGCCGTCGGAGCCGCAGCGATACGGGGTGCAGAGCTTCTCTTCGCCGGTCTTGGCGATCGACTTGCTGCGGTCGTCGCTGCACTTGGCGCCTTGTACGCAAGCGCTGCCGTCGCAGGTGAAGCCGTCGGCGCACTCGGCGTCGGACGCGCACGTCGACCGGCACCGCGGCGAGGCGGTGTCGCAGGCGTACGGCGTGCAGTTCGTGGGCTCGGGGGTCGCGCAGGCGCCCTTGCCGTCGCAGCTACCGGCCTTCTGCACGCGCTTGTCGGCCGTGCAGCTGTCGGCCCCACAGCTGATGGAAGTGCCGTTGGCGAAGCCCTCGCACTTGTCGCGGGTCTTGCCGTCGCAGCTCGTACGGGCGCAGTCCTTCTCGGCGAGCGAATCGCACGCCATGCGGCCACCGTGCGGTGCGCCGACGACCGGCGTGCAGGTGCCCTCGCTGCCGGTGATGTCGCAGGCCTCGCACTTGCCGTCGCAGGCGCTGTCGCAGCAGACGCCGTCGACACAACGCCCAGTTGCGCAGTCGCTCGCGGCCGTGCAGGTCGCGCCCTTCTTCTTCAGGCACTGGCCCGGCTTGGTGCCGTCGGATGCCGAGCACGACGAGCCCTCGCCGCAGCTCGCGAGCGCGCAGCAGACGCCGTCGGTGCAGAACCCGCTCTTGCACTGCGTCGGGTCGGTGCACTTGTTGCCGAGCCCCTCGACGGCCACGCACGAGCCGGATTTGCAGTAGTTGCCGGTCGCGCATTCGTCGTTCTTGGTGCAAGCGGTGAGGCACGCGGTCGGACCACACGCGTAGCTGCCGCAGTCCTTCGCCGCCGGCTTGCAGTTGCCGCCGCCGTCGCAGGAGCTCACCTGCTTCTCGACGCCGCCGCCGCACGACGGAGAGCCGCACGAGGTGGTGGTCGTCGGGTATTTGCAGTTCTTGCCGTCGGTGCCGTCGCAGCGCATCGCGCAGCTCGCATCGGTCGAGGTACCGGTGCACGGCGCGTGGCCGGTCAGCGGGTTGCCGACGACCGGCACGCACTTGCCGAGCGACCCCGTCTGGTTGCAGGCCTCGCACGAGCCGCCGCACTTGCTGTCGCAGCAGACCCCGTCGACGCAAGCGCCGCTCGCGCACTCGGTGTCAGCCTTGCACGTGGTGCCGTTGAGGCTCGCGCACAGGCCCTTGGTGAGGCCGGCGCTGCACGACTTGCCTGCCCCGCAGGAGCCGACCGCGCAGCAGACGCCGTCGGTGCAGAAGCCAGTGGTGCAGGTCGTCGCGCTCGAGCACGAGGTGCCGAGCCCCTCGATGGCGACGCACGCGCCGGTCTTGCAGTAGTAGCCGGTCGCGCAGTCGGTGTTGACCGTGCAGTTGTTCTTGCAGGCTTTGGCGTCGGCCTCGCAGACGTAGCCATTGCACGTCTCGGGGACGTCGCCGCACGCGCCGGAGCCGTTGCACACCGAGAGGTGGGTCTCGACGCCGGTGACGCAGGTGTTGGCTCCGCATGTCGCGGTGCCCGTCGGGTACTTGCAGGCGCTCGCATCGACGCCGTTGCACGTCGGGCCGCACTCGGTGCCGACACCGGAGCCGGAGCACGCAGCGCGCGTTCCGTGCGGCGCCCCCGCGACGGGCGAGCAGCTGCCGACCTTGCCGCTCACGTCGCACGCCTGGCACTGGGAGCCGCAGGCGCTGTCGCAGCAGACCTTGTCGACGCAGAAGCCCGAGCCGCACTCGGCGCTGGTGGTGCACGCGACACCGTTGGGCTTGGCGCACTCGCCGACCCTTCCGGGCGCGTTGCACACCTCGCCGGTGCCGCAACTCGAGCTCGAACAACACACGCCGTTGACGCAGTTGCCGGACTTACAGCCGGCAGCGCCGATCGCGGTGCAGCTCGTACCCTCGGTCTCCTTCGCCGTGCACGTACCTGCCTTGCAGTAGTAGTCGGTCGCGCAGTCGCTGTTGCTTCCACAGGTGGTCTTGCAGACCGTCGGGCCGCAGGTGTACGCGCCGCACGATTTGGAGCCGGTGCTGCAGACGCCCGCGCCGTTGCAGCTGCCCAACGTGGTCTCCGTGGTGCCGGTGCAGCTCGGGGTTCCGCACGTCGTCGCGGTCGGATAGACGCACGTGTCGGGCTTGGTGCCGTCGCAGCGCATGCCACAGGTGGTGCCCGAGCCCGTGCCACCGCACGAGCCGTGGCCGATCGCAGGCGCACCGACCACGTTCGCGCACGTTCCGACGGAGCCAGTGACGTTGCACGCCTGGCAGAGTCCGGCGCACGCTGTGCCGCAGCACACGCCGTCGGCGCAAATGCCAGAGCCGCACTGGGTGCCGGTGGTGCAGGTCTGTCCGTTGCTCAGCGTGCAGGTGCCGAGCTTGCTGGCGCCGTTGCACGTGGAGCCCGACGCGCAGGTCGAGGTTCCACAGCAAACGCCGTCGACGCAGTTGCCGGAGCTGCACTGGTTGGCCGCGGCGCACGCGGTGCCCGTGGCGAGCTTGGCGACGCAGGAGCCAGCGCTGCAGTAATACGCCGTGCTCCTGCAATCGGTGTCGGCGGTGCACGACGACTTGCAGACGTTTGTCCCGCACGCATAGTTGCCGCACGACGAGGTCGGCTGGGTGCAGCTTCCCGAGCCGTTGCAGGTACCGGGCAACGTCTGGGTGTTCGACGCGCAGCTGGCCGTGCCGCAGGGAAGGAGCGAACCCGGGTAATTGCAGGTCGTCGGATCGGAGCCGTTGCACTGCGCCTTGCACTCACCAGTGCCCGAGCATGCGGTGCGCGTGGTCACGGCGTTCGAGTGCGGCGCGCCGCTCACGGGCATGCAGGTGCCCTTGACCTGATCGCACGCCTCGCATTGCCCGGTGCACGCGGCGTTGCAGCAGTACCCGTCGACGCAGTAACCGGTGCCGCACTCGGTGCTGGTCGTGCAGCTCTGGCCCGGGTTCTTCTTGCAGCTACCGTTGGCGCCCGACCAGTCGCAGCGCGATCCGGGGGAGCACGCGTTGGTCGTGCAACACACGCCGTCGGTGCAGAAGGTGCTCGAGCAGTCGCCCTTGATCGCGCAGGACGAGCCGTTCGTCTTGAGACACGTCCCCGAAGAGTTGGCGCAGGTGAGCCCGCCGCCGCAGGACGACTGATGACAGCAGGTGTTCTCGACGCAGAACCCGCTTCCACACTCGGAGCCCGCGGCGCACGAGGTGCCGTTGCCCTTCTTGCAGATGCCGCTCGCATCACACGCGACGCATCGGCCGAGCGGATCGGGCGCCGACGTCACGGTCGTGCACACCCCTGGCGTCGCCGGATTGGCGCAGGTCTCGCACGTGGCGCACGCGGACTTCTCGCAACAGGTGCCCTCGACGCAGTAGAACGTGTCGCAGTCGGCGTTTGAAGTGCATGAGCCGCCGCGGACGTACAACGTCCAGGTGTCGCCGCTGATCGAGCCGCTGGCGGTCTGTCCGCCCGCGAGGACCACCCGACGACGGACCGCGTCGTAGGCGGCTGCCGGTTGCTCGAACGGGTCCATCGAGCCGCACCCGTCGAGCACCCCCTCGCCGCAGAGCACGGTCCACTTGAACGTCGTCGGATCGAACTCGAACGCCGAACGCGCGCGTCCGATGCCGTCGCCGTACTGGGTGTACCCGCCCGCCACGATGAACCGCTGGCGCGCGTCGTCCCAGGCCGACGCGGCGAAGGCGCGGGGTTGAGGCTCTCCGGTGCAGGGTGCCACCGAAGGCGAGGCGAGCGCGCAGCTGCAGGCACACTGGAATGCGTTGGCGGTCCGCTTCCACAGCCACGTGTCGCCCATCAGCGCGCCGTCGGTCCCGCCGAACACCATTGCGTAGTTGCCCGACGGCTGACCGGCGAAGGCGAAGCCGCGGCGGGGCTTGGGACGCCCGGGGACCGAGCCAGTGATGTTGGTGAACGTGGTCGCGCCCGCGGAGGTATCGAGGGTCCACAGGTCATCGAAGTGGACGTATCGAGAGCCGACCGCGTCCCACTTGGCGCCGCCGAACAAGAGCAGCTGCGGGCCGATGCCCGCGAGCCCGGCCTGCGCGCGCGCCTGCGGACCGCAGGAGGTTCCGGCGAGCGGACCACACAGCGGTGACCAGCTCGCGCCGCCGAGGACCGCGTTCGCCGACATCGTCGTGCACGAGACGTCGGAGCACCCACCGAACGTGTAGACGCGGCCGCCCGCCGACGCGGCGGCGACGTACGACGTGTTCTCCGGGTAGCTGGCGAACGTGCTCCACGCCGAGCCGTCCCACGAGCGCGTCTCCTTGCCCGGGGTCGCGCCCAAGCCGGTGTTGATCGCGCCGCCGATGCTCAGCACCGTGTTGGTCGACGGGTTCCACGCACCAGTGTTGCCGTAGCGGACGTACTGCAGCCCACCCGTATCGGCGACCCCCTTCACCTTCTGCCAGATCGGCACCGAGGTCGCCGGATCGAGGAGAATCGGGTATTCGAGCCCGGTTCGGTCGAGCGACAGACGCAGCTCGCCATCGACGATCTCGAGCTTTGCCTCGCGACGCGTGCCCTTCGCATCGACCGCGAACGCCGGGTGGATGCGGAGCGCAGCGTCGCCCTTGCCGTCGACGAGATCGATCGCACCGTTTCCGAGACGCCCGGGATCGACCTTCAGGTCCTTGCCCAGCGAGAGCTTCCAGGCGAACGCGGCAGGCGCACGGTCGTCGCGCAGCGTGAGCATCCACTCGACGCCACGACGGCCGCTCACGACCACGAGGTCGGTCGAAGGCCAGGCGTCTTCGTACGCGAGGCGACCGTCGTGCTCCTCGCCGACCGCGTGGCGTGCACCGACCGGCGCGAGCGTCGCGGCCCAGCGATCGACGCGGCCAGGGCCCATGCGGAAGGACTCGTCCGCGTGGGTCGGGAACTTCGCGCCCATCAGGCTCGCGTCGGAAGCGAGCCGCCATCCCTCGGTCGCGAACGCGGCGTCGAGCGCGCGGAGGCCCGCAGGGTTCGGCGCGATCACGTCCGCGAGCTGTTTGTCGCGCGAAGCGATCGCGAACGCGCGCGACAGAGCTGCGGGGAGCTTCGCGGTCACCGGGACCGAGTCGCCCTTTGCCTTCTCGAGCGGCGTGCTCGTCGAAGCGTCGCCGGCATCGACGTCGACGGCTCCGTCGGTACCGTTCGACGAGCACCCGAAGGCGACCGCACAGTAAAGCGCAGCCCCACCCGCTCGCATCAGCCTCCGCATCCTCCGAATGTACCTGCCCCAGCGGGCTGAACCAGAGCCAACCGAGCAGGTTCCGATCCCGGTCTTGTATCAGGGTGTGCGCTCGTAGACGCCGGAGTCGGTCGAGAGGATCTTCTCGCCGGAGCCCTCCGGACAAGGGACGCTACTCCTCGACCTCGGTCCGACGGGCGAAGCGCTCGAGGGCGGTGTAGAGCGCCGGCACCAGGAACAGCGTGAAGAACGTGGAAACCGTGAGCCCGCCGATGACCGCCCGGGCCAGCGGCAGGTTGGTCTCGCTCCCTTCGCCGATGCCGAGGGCCATGGGGATGAGGCCGACGATGGTCGCGATGGTGGTCATCAAGATGGGCTTGAGCCGGGTCTTGGCCGCCTCGATCGTCGCCTCGTGCAGCTCCATGCCGCGACGGCGGAGCACGTTGGCGAAGTCGACGAGCAGCACGCCGTTCGACACGACGATGCCGACCATCATGATGATACCCATGAAGCTGTTCACCGAGAGGGTGGTCTTGGTGAGGTAGAGCATCACCGCCACGCCGCCGACGCCGAGCGGCACGCTGAACATGATCACCAGCGGGTCGAGCAGCGATTTGAACTGCGAGGCCAGCACCATGTACACGAGCGCGATCGACATCAGCGCGGCGAGGCCGAGGCCCGAGAACGCCTCTTTTTGCGCCTGCGCCTGGCCACCGAGGCGCACCGAGAACCCCTCGGGCATCGGCACCGAATCGATGGCGCCCTGCACCGCGGCCGCTGCGCCGCCGAGGTCCTTGCCCGGCGCGACGTTCGCCGTGACGTCGAGGATGCGCTGCAGGTACTTGCGCGCGACGAGCACGGGACCGCTCGAGCGCTGGATGGTCGCCACCGTGTCGAGCGGGACGATCGCGCCGGTGGACGACCGGAGGAAGACGTCGTGGAGGTCCTCGACGTGCCGGCGGAACGGATCGTCGAGGCGGACGTTGATGAAGTACTGGTTGCCCGTCTTGGGGTCGTTGAACGGCACCGGCGCGAACTGCGTGTTGCCGACGAGCGACGCCAGCGTCGACTGCGCGATCTGCTTCTCGTTGAGGCCGAGCACGCCGGCCTTCTGCCGATCGACGACCACGTCGAGCTCGGGGTAGTTCTCTTCGCGTGAGATCTGCACGTCGGTGAGGAACGACCCGCCGTCGTGGTCGGCGAGCGCGCGGAGCTTGCCCTGGAGCGACCTGGCGAGGGCAGCACCGGCCTCGAGGTCGTAGCCAACGATCTCGACGTCGATCGGCGCGGGCGACCCGAAGTTGAGGATGCGTTTGACGATGCCGCCGGTGGAGAGAAACACCTGCGAACCCGGCAACGCGTCACGCAGCGCGGCGCGAACCTTCTCGGCGGCCGCGACGTCGCTGAAGGGGCGACCGTCGGGGGCCACGAGATTGACCATCGTGTTGCCTGCGTGCGGCCCGCTGTTGGAAGTGAACAGGGCCGTGCGGCCGAGGGGGAGACCGACGCTCGAGATCATGATCCGCGCGAAGGACCCGTCCTTGCCGGGTTTGGTCATCGCGCCCCACACGGCCTTTTCGACCTTGTCGGCGACCTCTTCGGTCTTCTCGACCCTCGTGCCGATCGGCGTCTTGTAGACGATACTGAACTGCGACTCGTCGCTCTCGGGGAAGAACTCGGTGCCGACCTTCTTGAAGAGGAGCATCGAGCCGGCGAAGAGCGCGAGGATCACCGTCACCGTGACGAACCGGTGCCGGAGCACCACGCCGAGCACGCGCGCGTAGAGGTTGTCCATCCCGGTCAGCACCCGACCGACGCCGCGGACCACGAAGTTCGGCTTGTGACCGACCTTCAGCGTGGAGAGGCAGAGGAGCGGCGTGACGGTGCGCGAGACGAAGAAGCTCGTCATCAGCGCGAAGGTGATCGTGAGCGCCAGGGGCACGAACAGGTTGCGGGCGACGCCGGTGAGGAACAGCACCGGGAAGAAGACCACCACCGTCGTGATGGTCGACACCAGGATCGGCATCGCCACCTCTTGGGCAGCGGCGATCACCGCCTCGCGTCGGTTCTCGGTGGTCTCGAGGTGCCGGTGGATGTTCTCGAGCTCGACGATCGAGTCGTCGACCAGGCGACCGACGCCGAGCGCCAGGCCGCCGAGGGTGAACACGTTGAGCGTCTGCCCGGTGAAATACAGGAGGACGAACGTGGCGACGATCGAGAGCGGGATGGCCACGGCGACGATGGCCGTGGCCCGCAGGCTCAAGAGGAAGATCATGATCACGACGATCGCGAGCAGACCGCCCTGCACTGCCTCGTGCTCGAGCGCGTGCACCGAGGCGCGGATGTACTTCGACTGATCGAACGAGACCTCGACCTTCATCGTCGGCGGCACGCCGACCAGGTTGGGCAAGGCGGCGCGCACTGCATCGACGACGGCGATGGTGTTGGCGCCTGGTTGCTTGAGCACGCGGAGGTAGACGCCGCGTTTGCCGTCGATGCGAACGATCTCGCTCTGATCGGCGGTCGCGTCCTCCACCGCGGCGACGTCGGCGATGCGGATCGGGTGGCCACCGTCCCTCGCCGGACGCACCACCACGTCCGCGAGCGCGCCGAGGCTCGCCACCTGCGCGTTGGAGAACACGTTGTAATCGCGGTCTCCCGCGCGGAGGCTGCCGCTCGGGAGCAGCAGGTTCGAGGTCTGCACCGCGTCGACGACGTCGAGGATGCCGAGGCCCCGGGCGCGGAGCGCGTCACGCTGCGCGCGGACCTGGATCTCCCGGATCTTCCCGCCGCCGACGGTCGCGCTGGCGACGCCGGTCATCCGCTCGATCTGCGGCTCGATGACGTTGTAGGCGAGGTCGTAGAGCTGTTTCTCGTCGAGGCCGTCGCCGGTGACCGCGAGCTGCACCACCGGGATGTTGGTGATGTCGAACTTGAGGATGAACGGCTGCTGGATGCCCGGGGGCAGCGTGTTGAGGATCTGCGAGACGCGCTGCTGCACCTCGAACTGCGCGTTGTCGAGGTTCACGCCGTATTGGAACCACGCGCTGACGATCGACGCGCCTTGCTTGCTCGTGGACTCGACCCGATCGATCCCGGGCGCCGCGGAGACCGCGCGCTCGATCGGCTGGGTGATCGACTTCTCGACGTCGATCGGCCCCGCGCCCGCGTAGAACGTGGCCACGCGGATCACCGGGATGGTGATGTCGGGAAAGAGGTCGACGCTCAGGCGCTGCAGCGACACGCCGCCGAGGGCGATCACCATCAGCGACAACATCAGGATGAGGATCGGGTTTCGGAGCGCGAGCCGGGTGAGCCACATGGTTCAGGGCTTCGCCGGGCTCGGTGACGCCGAGGGCGCCGGAGCGCGGAACGGGCGAACCGGCGTGCCGTCGCCGAGCGCGTCGGTCCCCGCGGTGACGATCTCGTCGTTCGGACCGAGCCCGGAGGTGATCTCGAGCCAATCTCCACCGTCGACGCCGACGGTGACGGGCACGCGCTTGACCTTGTCGCCGGGACCGAGGACGTAGACCGAGCGGGCCTTGTTGGTGATCTGCACCGCGCCCGCGGGGACGACGATCGCACCCGGGTGCACTTGCAGCACGATGGCGCCTCGGCCGTACATTCCCGGGCGCAGCGAACCGTTCGGGTTCGGGAGCTGCACCTCGGCTTCGAGGGTGCGGGTGAGCGGGTCGAACGTGGGTGCGAGCCGGGCGACGGTGCCCTCGAACACCCTGCCGGGCACGGCATCGAGCTCGACGTGCGCCTTCTGGCCGACGGCGACCGACCCCGCATCACGCTCGCGAACGGCGACGAACACCCGGAGAATCTCGGTGCGCGCCACGGTGAGAATCGCCCCGCCGGCGAGGGTTCCGACCACGCCGCCGGGGTCGAGTCTGCGTGCGACGACCACGCCGTCGAAGGGCGCGACGATGCGCGTCTCGCCGAGGCGCGAAGCGATGACGTCGATGCTCGACTTGGCGCTCGACTCGGCGGCCTGGGCTGCGGCGAGCGTGCCCGCCGCCTGATCGGCCTCGGCCTGCGATCCGAGCCCCTGCGCGGCGAGACCCTTGAGGCGCTTGTCGTTGGTCTTGGCGAGCGCGAGGCTCGCTTGCGATTGCGCGAGCTGCCCCTTGGCCACGGCCAGTTGGTCGGGGAGATCGCTCGGGCGCACCAGCGCGACGAGCTGCCCCTTCTTCACGGTGTCGCCGCGATCGACCAGCACGGCGTCGAGGAACCCAACCGTCTTGGCGCCGAGGTCGGCCTGGGCCAGCGGACGGAGGTCGACCGGCGCCTTCACCTCGACCGCGACGTCGCGCACGACGACCTTCTCGATACTCACCAGCGGGGGCGGTCGCTGCTTTCCGGGTGGCGGCGCGCCACCAGAGCATGCCGACAGCAGCGCGAACGCCCAGGCACCGACGAAGCGAGACATCAGCCGCGCGGGCAGTAGCCGTAGCTCGTGCCGTTGTAGGTCAGACCGACGTCCAAGCAGGTCGCGCCGGAAGAGCAGGTCGAGCCGGCGGCGCACAGCGGAGTGCACTTGTTGCCGTCGCCGCAGACGAGGCCAGCGCCGCATTCACCGTCGTTGGTGCAGGCCTCGTTGTCCCCCTTGGACCCGGCCGGGACACACAGGGTCTGGGTCTTCGTGGCGAACTTGCAGGCTCCGCCGTCGCTGCACGTGGGCACGGAAGGATCGCAGGGCGTCGAGCAGTACCCGACGTCCTTCACCGCGGTGCCGCCGAGCGTGATGCCCGAGCACTGCTTGGTGTCGCAGTCGGCGCTGGTCGAACAGTACGGCTCGCAGCGCGAATCGATGCAGAGCATTCCCTTGCCGCACTCGGAGGGCGCGGTGCAGACACCTCCGCGGGCGACGGAGCCTGCCGGCTTGCATGCACCGTTGCCGCTCACGTCCTGCAGCTCGCAGGTCTCGTTGTCGGCGCAGCCGCAGTTCGGCGCGACGCGGCACGCGCTCCCGGGCGGCGGGGTGCACGCGGCAGGGGTCGACCCCTCCTCGACCTTGTAATCCGCGACGCCGGTGAGCTGGAGACACCCGATCGGCCACGCGAGCAGCGCGACGAGACACGAAGCAGAGGCGAGGTTCGCGGGCTTCATCAGAAGGCTCCCGTGAGGCCGATGCTGCCGAGACCGATGTAGGGCTTCACGTGGGCGTGCGCCGGCTCGCTCGAACCCCCGCCCGTGGCGAGACCGATGATGCCGATGACCGCACCGACGCCGGCGACGGCGAACGAGATGGTCGAGATGGTGGCGAACGTCTTGGTCTCGTCGAGCGCGGTCCTGTTCGCCTGCGAGCAGACGCCGTTGGGGCACGCGGCCTTCACGTCGTTGGCCTTCGAGAGCGCGAGCGCACCGGTGATGCCGCCCGCGAGCAGACCGACGCCGGCCGCGACGAAGCCGATCGGCACGAGGACCGACGTACCGCCGCTCGATCGCGGCTCTTCGACCGGCTTCACCGGAGGCGGTGGGGGCTTCGGCGGCTCGACGACCGGCGGAGGCGGCGGCTTCTTGACCGGCTCGGGCTCGGGCTCCTCTTCCGGCTCCTCTGCGACGGGCTTGGGGGCCTTCACGTAGAGCGAGATGGCCTTCTGCTCTCCCTCGGCGAGCTCGATCTCGGCCTTGGCGTCGGGCGCGCCGGAGACCTTGGCGACGATGCTGTGTTTGCCGGGATTCACAGCGCGCGGCTCGGTCAGCGCTGCGCTCGGGATCTCCTCGCCGTCGACGGTGACCTTGGCCTTCTTGCCCTTGGGCACGCCGACGAGGGTGACCTTCACGCTGGGGATGCGGGCCTTGAGATCGGAGGCGAGCTTGTCGCACTCGATGCGCGCGTCGGCGGACTTCTTGGTCTCGTCCGAAGCGACCGGAATGCGACCGACCGAGAGGAACGCCTCGCGCGCCTCGACGAGCTCGCCGAGCATGACGTGCGTCTTCCCGAGCTCGATGCCGGTGATCGGCGTCTGTCCGAGCGCGTGCGCAGCCTTCAATTTGTCGCGTGCGCCGGCGAGGTCACCCTTGTCGCGCAGCTCCTTGCCCTGCTTGTACAGCTGACGGGCGCTCTCCATGTCGGCCGCCGACGGAGCGGCGACGGCGTCGCGCACGGTGACGATCGACGGAGCAACGAGGGCCAACGTCAGCGCGCAGGCGAGCGCGCGGCTACTTGATGTCGTCGTCATCCTTCTTCTTTCCTGGCACGACCGGCGCAACGGAAGGCTTTGTCGTCGGGGTGGGCGTGGGCGTGAGCGCAGTGGTCGATGGCGTCGGCGCGGCCGTCGCCGTGGGCTTGGGCTTCGCAGCCGCGGTGGCCGTCGGCTCGGGCTTGGCCGTCGGCTCCGGCTCCGGCTCCGGCGCGGGCTCCTCTTCGGTCTTCTTCGGTTTCTTCTTTTTCTTCGGAGCGTCGTCTTCGGTGCTCGCCGCGGCGGCGGGCTCCGGCTCGGGCGTGGGCGTCTGCATGAGGAAGAACGCGGTCACGCCTCCTCCGATCGCGAGTAGCAGCACGACGAGCCCGATGACGAGCGGCGCCTTCGACTTCTTCTCGACGGGCGTGGCGACCGACATCGAGGGTTCGAACGTGCCCACGGGCGGCGCTGGGAACCCTTGGGGCGGCGGCGCAGGGAAGCCTGCAGGCTGTTGGGGCGGCGCCATCATCGGCATGCCCGGCAACATCCCGTTCTCGGGGAGCGGCGCCGTCTCGGCGAAGGCGGCCGGCATGTTGTGGCGCGGAGCCGGCAGCGGCGCAGGCGGCGGCAACGACGCGGGCTGCCGCGGCGGAGGAGGTGGGGGTGGCGCAGGGAACTGCGCGGCCACCGGAAGCCCCGTCGCCTGCAGCTGCGGCACCTGCGGAGGCTCGTGCGGCTGCGAGGGCGGCGGCGTGGCGCCCCACCCACCCGATTGCTGCGAGGCCTGCGTGGCCGCCACGTGCGACGGCAGACGGATCATCGAGGCGCTCATCCCGCCAACGGCGTCGACGAACGCCTGCGCCATCTCCTTGGCGCTCTGGAACCGCTCGTCGGCGCTGCGGGCACACGCGCGCATGAACCACGCGTCGACCGCGAGCGGCAGGTCGTTGGCGAACTGCGAGGGCCGCGGGGTGGCCGGGTTGTGGATCTGGACCGCGAGCCCGCCGATGGTGTCGGCCTCGAACGGCTTCTTGCCGGTGAGGAGCTCGAACGCGACGATCGCCAGCGACCAGAGGTCGGCGCGGTAGTCGAGGCCATGGGCGCCGACGATCTGCTCGGGGCTCATGTAGAACGGCGTGCCGATCATCGCGCCGGTGCCGGTGTGGCTCGAGAGCGCGCCCGACGCCTTGGCGATGCCGAAGTCGAGGAGCTTCACGAACAGCTCGTCGCCCTCGAGAGCGAAGATGTTCTCCGGCTTGACGTCGCGGTGGATGATCCCCTTCTCGTGGGCCTTCGACAGGGCCTTGCACGTCTGGACGACGATGGTCGCCACCTCTTGCGGCAGGAAGCGGCCGCGCTGCTTGAGGTGGAACATCACGTCGTGGCCCTCGAGGAGCTCCATGACGATGAACGGCACACCGTCCTGCGTCACGCCGTGGTCGAACATCTGGACCACGTGCGGGCTCTTCACCTGCGACGCCGCAGCCGCCTCGCGCGCGAACCGCTCGACGTTCGATTTGTCGCGCGCGAGCTCGGTGGACATGAACTTCACCACCACGTGCGTCTGCAACGCGAGGTGCTCGGCGACCCAGACGCTGCCCATGCCCCCGGCGCCGAGGGGGCGGAGGAGCCGGACGGTCGGCGTGACGTGGGTTCCGACTGCGATCACGCGCGGCATCATAGGCGCCTCTGGCTCGACCGTCACATAGCGATCACGGGTCAGGGCCTTACGGAAGAGGCCCCCTGCCCCTTTTCACTCGCCCTCCCGATTGCTCTTCTGTGCCGGTGCGCGATCGCTACGGACCTTGGGCGCTGATCACGGGGGCATCGTCGGGCATCGGGGACGCCCTGGCGCGACACGCAGCTCGGCGGGGCCTGTCGGTGGTCTTGGTGGCCCGGAGGGTCGATCGGCTCGTTTCACTCGGAGACGAGCTGAAGCGGGACTTCGGCGTCGACGCGCTGGTCGTCGCCGCCGATCTCGGGGACCCGTCGGCCATCGATGCGGTCCAACGGGCGATCGGCGACCGGGAGATCGGCCTGGTTTGCGCGAACGCAGGGTTCGGCGACAAGGGCTCGTTCGTCGACATCGAGCTCGACGCCCATCGACGGATGGTTCGACTCAACTGCGAGGCCACCCTCGCGACGGTCCATGCGTTCCTCCCGCCGATGATCTCCCGCCGTCGGGGGGGCGTGATCATTGTCGCGTCGACCGCCGCGTTCCAGGGCGTGCCGCTCACCGCGGCGTACGCGGCGACCAAGGCGTTCGACCTGGTGCTGGCCGAGGGGCTCGCGATCGAGCTCGCGCCACACGGGATCGACGTGGTGGCACTGTGCCCCGGAGCGACCGACACCGAAGGGCCGAAGCGCACCGGCGTCGATGCCGCGCGCGTCCCCTTCGGGTTCGCCTCGCCCGAGGAGGTGGCGCACGCCGGGCTATCCGCGTTGGGCCACCGGACGATCGTGCTCCCGCGCTTCGTCGATCGACTCTCGGCGTTCGCGACGCGGTTCATCCCTCGCGCGTTGGCCGCGCGGTTCGCCGGTCGAACGATCGCCAAGGTCACCGCGCGCGAGTGATCAGCGACGCATCCACGTCGTGCGGCCGGGCGTGTACGCTCGATCGATGTCGCGCTGGGGAGCCGGGGTGTTGTCGCTGTCGGCGCTGACCTTGGCTCCGGGCGCCGTGCGGGCCGACCAGGAGCCGCTCGTGCTGGTGATCCCGGGGTATCTCTACAGCGCGGGCTTCGGCTCGGCGCCCGCGTCCGGCTACGGCGTGGAGCTCTCGGTGCTGCACGTGTTCGACACGAACAGTTACTTCGGGATCGGTGCCCTCGGTCAGTGGCAGTCGTACCGCGGCGAAGGCGAGAACCACTCGCGCATCGCCGTCGCGGGCGAGGCGGTGTTCGGTCCGTTCGGTCTCGAGCTCGGCTACGCGCAACGCGGGGGGGACGGCGTTCACGATGCCCAGGACGGCGCGCACGTGGCTCCGTTCTTCTGCATCGGGATCGTCAGCCTCGCCTACCGCATGACCGTTCCCCTCGGCGGCGGCGAAGGCCGCTACGGGTTCGAGCACGCATTGGCCCTCGGTCTCAAGCTCCCGATCCCGATCAGCGGTTGGCGAGGGCTGATCCCTCCGTTCCCGGTCACCGGTCATGGCCGCCCCCTGCGCGACAGCCACGGCGACGCAGTGCTCCCACGGGTGATCGACCGTCGCACCACCGGTCGTCTACCGCGCGATCGCGCGCGATGGATCGCCGAAGCCCGGATGGAATACGCCTCGATCGAGAGCTTCCTCCGGCTCGCCGACGACCTCGACGCGCTCGGCGCACCCGCGTCGTTGGTCGCGCGGGCGCTCGTCGCAGCCGAGGAAGAGCGCCGACACGCCGAGACCTGTCTCGAGCTCGCCGGGGGTTCGCTCTCGCTGGCCGATGCTGCCCCTCGAAGGCCGCGTCGACGCGTCGACCGAGCGCTCCTCGCCCGCGAAGCATTCTTCGACGGTGTGCTCGGCGAGGGGCGCGCCGCGCTCGAGATCGCAGGGGAGGCCCGCGCGACGAAGTCCGCCGCGCTCGCGAGGATCGCCGCGGAAGAAGCGGCCCACGCGCGCCTATCGGCCGACGTACTTGCGTTCGTCGCACACGAGTAATCATTCGGCGACGCGTTGAGCCAGCATGTGCCTGCGTCACGCAGCGGCGATCACTCGTTGCGCTCGCAGAGGCGCGATTGTCCACGTGGCATGCAGCGTGCTGGAAAGCATCGCATGGCCCGCTCGCTTTCTTGGTCTTCCTTGATCCTCCCCAACCTCCTGCTCGTCCAACTGGGGCTCGGTTGCATCGCCCCGCAGAGCGACGACGGCGCCGCGAAGGTCGACGACACCTGCAAGCACGTGCCGGCGAGCGTGGCGGCCTCTCGCGGGGGCACTGGCGAAGACGTGACGATCGACGGCACGACGCTCCGCTTCTGCGACTCGCTCTCGGCGAGCGCGCACGATGCGGAGGGTGTCCGGACGATCGCGATCGTCGGCGCCTATGGACATCAACCGGGCGTCGCCGACGACGGCGCGGGGGTTCGCGTCGCGATCGCGCTCGACCTGTCGAAGCTCGGTGGAGCGCTCGGCAAGCCACTCGCGATCGCCGGCGAGACGACCTTCACCCCCGAGGCCGCTCACAGCTACTCGATCAAGAGCGCCCGATTCACGCCCGCTCCGTCCGGCTCGCCCATCGTGCGGGACGCAGCGGTGACCTACGGCTGCTTCTGCACGCTCTACGGTCCGCAGTCGCAGCAGCTCACCGGAACGGTCACGATCGAAGCGTCCGATTCGACGCACGTGAAGGGCCGCGTCCATCTCGACGTCGATGGGAGCATCCCGTTCTGGAATAACGGCTTCGCCAAGAAGTCGAAGACAGTCGTGGACGCGGTCTTCGACGCTCCGCTCGGCGGGTAGATCTCCTCGACCGCTCGACGGCGATCTCCGCTCGGTGCCCGGCGTCGTCAGCCTGTAGAGCCCGCAGACCGCAGGTCGATGCGAATCGTTTGGTCCGGATCTGGCCTGCAGCGTCGTGCCTTGCCGTGTCCCGTGCAGATCCGTGGACGGCACTGAAAGCGCGATGCCGTCCATCCGACGTCCGTGAACGGCTCGACGGTTTGGTCGATGCAGACGCACTCCGCGGCCGAATTGATCGTCACGTGCGTGCCGACAGCGGGCTTGCCCTCGTAGAGACGCTCATTCGCGAGGGAATCGCAGGGATACACGGTGCCGGCCGCGACCCGAATCCGCACCGGTTTCGGTCCCAGGGCGCGCACGACGATCGTGGTCGCACCCACGTCGGCTCGAGCGGGGATCGGCTCAGCGACCACCAACGTCACCGCTACGAGCACGAGTCGTGGTGCAAAGGACCGCACGATGAGCGAAGCATAGCGCGCCAGCACGCCTTGGCACCGACGCGAGCTGCGAGCTGTTAGGGTTCGCCGATGCGACCGGCTCTCGCCTGTCTCTCCGTGGCGCTCGGTGGTTGCCTCGTCAGCCCTGGCGGGGAGTTGGTGCGTCGACTCCAGCTCCAGAACCTTCCTGCTGGACACTCGGCCAGCATGACCGCCGAGACGAAGGCACCGACCTGGACGACGTGCGAAAGCTCGGCGGTGCCGGCCTTGCCGAAAGGGCCGAAGCCGACGCTCCAAGCTTTCGTGCACCAGTGCGAGTTCCCGCTCGAAGCCGGGGTCGATCGCGGGTACGTGCGCATCTTCGTGAAGGTCGACGCCGATGGCCGTCCGACATCGACGGCAATCGCCTGCGAGAGCCCGATGGGACAGGGATTCGCGGCGGCAGCACGCGCCTGCGCAGCGAGGATGTCGTTCGAGCCGGTTCGGAACGAAGCCGGTCAGCCGCAGCCTTCCACCGCGCAGTTCAACATCCATTTCGCTCGTTGACGAATCCCGTCAGGGAAGGGGTTCGTGCGGTGGCGTTCGCCGAACATCATCGCGCTGCCGCAGGTGCGTGTCGCCGTGTGTCGAGGCGTGAGCCACAAGCGGAAGGCCCCCCCTGGCAGTGCGCAGGAGGCCTCTTTTTCCGTGTCGCGAGGGTGGGCGTTACAGGATTTGGATGGGCAAGCCCAGCCGGCGCCACGTGATTCCGCGCACATACACGAGGGCGACGAGCCGGATCTCGCTCGATTGTCGACGGGAGATCACGCACTTGCACGCGCCGTGGACCGCGCGTGGACCATCGGCCGAGAGCTCGCTGCGGGGGTTCGGGCCCTCGTCGACCTCGGCGATCGAGACTCGAGCCGGGCGGCCGTCGAGCTCCTCGATGATGCCCTCGGCGCCGCCCCAGGCGACCTTGTAGAGCGCCCGGCCGATGCTGCCGACCGCAGGACCTCGACCGCGCCTCTCGGCCGCTGACGAGGACGCGGCGGAATCAGTCACTTCTTCCGCTTGGGCATCTCGATCAGGTTCATCTGCTGGCCGGGCGGCGGCGTGCTCGCGACAACGATCTCGACCGGCGAGGACACCGCGCGAAGCGGGCTGCCGTAGTCGCGTCGATCGTCGGTAACCACGTACCTTGCACCAACGTCGTGCGCGATCGCCGCGATCAGCGTGTCGTACTTCACCGCGCCACGCTCCGCACCTGTTGGACGAGCGGCGATTCGCTGGGCAGCCATCTTCGCCGCGACTTCCGCGGCTGAGCGTGTGAGCGGGAGGACCCGAAACCGACCGACGGCGCGCGCGAGCTCTTCGAGGAACGCAGCTGCGGTCTTCGGTCGCGACAGCTCGGCGACGGCGGGCGTCGGCACCGCGAACCGAACGCGCGGCGCCAGGTGTTCGATCCAGTCGCGCGTCGCCTCGCGGCGATGCTGCGCCTCGACCTCCTTCTCCGATTGGTCGACCTGGTCCGTGCACAGCAGGATGAGGACGCTCGTATCGAGCACGGCGAAGGGAAGCATCAGTCTTCCTCGTCGAAGAGCTCGTCGAGCCAGTCGGACGCGCGGATCTTCTCGTCCCTTGCCAGCGCGCGCACAGCATCGAAGGCGACGAGGGGCTGCTCGCGGAACTCCTCGACGCTCTCCCACGAATCGAGCTCCTCGATGCGACCCTCGGAGGGGCTGTCGCCGGCGACCGTGTACGTCACGAGGACGCGCACCGGACGAGTGAACAAGCGGGCGGCGCGCTGAGCCAGACCGAGATCGGCGTCGAAATCCTGCGTTGCTCCGTCATCCAGCCGGATCTTGACGCTCGCGCCCTTCCGCTGTCCGGCGTCGACCGCCACGACCACGCCGAAGAGCTCCTGTGCCTCTTCGAAGATCGCCGGCTCGAGCTGGAGCGGCGGAGCGACGTGCACGACCTTCGTCGCGCGCATCTTGCCCTCGTATCGCGCGAGGCGGATCGACCCCACGCCCTTGCCGGCCTTGTGCAGTCGGTCGATGCCCTGGCGGATCGTCGAGGACGCCCCGACGCCGCGCGCCTCGACGTACTCCTCGATCGCGTCGAAGACGGGACCGGCCTCGGGATCGGGCGAACGGAGCGCGTAGGCGGCGGAGCCGGTCGTGACGGCGACCAGACGTGGTGGCTCGACCTTCCGCCCGCGCTCCTCGGCGACACGCTCGAAGAGCGACACGGCTGCCTCGAGCAGCCCGGCGAGCAGTCGCGCCGAGATGTCGTCTGGGCTCAAGCCGGCACCCTCGATCGCCACCTCGAGCCCCGGCCAGCTGGAAGTGTCGCGGCGGACCTTGGCCATGGGCGGAGGCTAGCACCCCCTGGATCCGCCTGGGCAACGACGTGACAGACAACGTCTGCACCTCCTCGCGTCCCGCACATGCCCGCGCGCCTTGGCCGGTGACGGGCCAAGTGCGCCGGCCCTCGAGGACGCGTACCCTCCCGGCATGGCTTCGCACTTCGTGCCGCGCTTCACCGCGGACGACCTGCCCCGCCCCGGTGCTCCTGACGCGGTCGAGGGGCAGGTGCTCGACTGCAAGGAATGGCACCACGACTGGCAGCCACCGAAGTCCGTCGAGATGGCGAAGGACATCGCCGCCTTCGCAAACGCGTCGGGACGTGTCGGGACGCACGATCGTGTACGGCGCGACCGTGAGCAGCGCGAACCGGCTCGCGCGTTACGAGGGCAAGGACGCCGAAGCGCGGCAGCGCTCTGCGCCGAGGTCAACAAGATCGTCGAGCGACGGCTGAAGCCACCCCCGACCATCGTACCTCGCGTGATCGATATCGACGGCACGCACGTCATCGCGATCAATGTGTACCCCTCGCCCGGCCAAGCTGTGGGGGTGCGCGTGCTGCACACGGAGCAAGCTGCGGTCACGGTTGAGTGCGATCGCGGATGTGCGCTATCGGTGCCGCCTTGCTCGATGAAGCTCCCCCGATCGAGTAGACGGTTTCGTTATGCTGCCACCTTCTCGAACTTCTCGCTCATGAACTTCAACTCGAACTCGATCGGGCTGACGTAGCCGATTGCCGAGTGCCGACGGATCGGGTTGTAGAACCCATCGATGTAATCACCAATGGCAGCAATGGCGGCGCGCCTGGTCTGGTAGTCGTGGTGGTCGATCATCTCGCCCTTGATGGTGGCAAAGAAGCTCTCTGCGACCGCGTTGTCCCAGCAGTCGCCCTTCCCGCTCATGCTCTTCACGGCTCCGATCTGCGTCAGCGCATCGCCGTAGTCGCCGCTCGCGTACACGCTGCCTCGGTCGGAGTGATGGAGCAGGCCGGGTGCTGGTCTTCTCTCTGCGACCGCTCGATCGAGCGCTCCGATGGCGAGGGCACGATCGTTGTTCGCACTCGCCGCCCATCCGATCACGCGTCGCGAGAACAGGTCCAGAATCGCGGCGAGATAAAGCCACCCCTCGTGCGTCCAGACGTACGTCACGTCGGTCACCCAGCTGGTATCGGGCAGGTCGACGTCGAACTTCCTCGCGAGCAGATTCGGTGCGATCGGATGGTCGTGATTGGAGTCGGTCGTCTTGCGGAATCGGCGCTTCTTCAGCGCCACGATGCCCTCCTGCCGCCTCAGCCGCTCGATGCGCTTCCTCGAGACGCGACACCCGTTCGCCCGCAGCTCGCGGTGCACGCGGGGGCTCCCGTACGTGCCCCGGCCGACCTCGTGCGCGGCTTTGATCTTGACCAGCAACGCGGCGTCCGATGCCACTCTCGCAGGCTCCGGACGGTCCTTCCAGGCGTAGTAGCCGCTGCGCGACACGCCGAGCATCTCGCACTGAACCTCGACCGGCCACAACGCCTTCTCCGCATCGATGAACGCGAACTTCACGCGTTCTCCTTCGCGAAGAAGGCTGTGGCTTTTTTTAGGATGTCGCGCTCCATCTCCGCGCGCTTCAGCCGCTTTCGCAGGTCGATGAGCTCGGCACGCTCCGCCGTGGTCAGCGCATCGCGCGGTCCCGCACCATCATCGGCCTTGGCGCGTCTGATCCACTCACGCAGGGCTGTCTCGGTCAGGTCGAACTCCTTGACCACCTCCGCGATCGTCTTCGCGCCCGTCGTCACGAGACGAGCTGCATCGGCCTTGAATTTGGCGGTGAACGTGCGTCGCTTTCGTCTGGCCATCGGGTCACTCCTCGCGTGTGCGTCACGCTACACGGAATGTCCACCGAACCGGGGGATCTCCA
>Ga0208492_1000288_pt1 | contig 46041 bp, 41 predicted proteins | sample Subbioar_CSW14AB_FD_184820 | JGI IMG/M metagenome (GOLD analysis project Ga0208492, IMG submission 184820) | Serpentinite rock and fluid subsurface biosphere microbial communities from McLaughlin Reserve, California, USA - CR12Mar_CSW14AB (SPAdes) | ecosystem: Environmental > Terrestrial > Deep... | reverse complement strand
TTTTGACTTGTTGTGTTTTGTTCTTAGATCTTAGCGGTGATAGTTCCCTCCTTACGTCGGGATGACGGGTGTTGTCATCCCGACGAAGGAGGGATCTCCCACCTCTTGGGTGTGTGGTTTTAGTTTTTAACTTGTTGTGTTTTGTTCTTAGATCTTAGCGGTGATAGTTCCCTCCTTCGTCGGGATGACATAAAACAACCCCGTCTCAAAAGAGACGGGGGAGTGATCATTCTTCGTGTTGCCAATCCAGGGGCTCTTCGTAGAGGGTGAGTTGGCTGAGGGCGGTGGCGGTGGCGCCGGCTGCGGCGGCGTAGCCGGAGATGGTTATCACAATGGCCGGTAATGCAACCGGTAGCGTGGCTATCGCCGTTGCAATGGCCGTGAGCGCTAACCCCACATTCCTGATCTTTCTAAAAAACGGCGGCGTCTGAGACCGCGCGCGTCGGATGATTTTTTTCATGTGTTTGATTTTGGGAGGGTGTGTGGGTACTAGGTGCTAGGTGCTAGGTTTTGTCTCGCGTGAGGCGAGATGGGTTTTGGAATGGATACATTATTATTTACTAATGTTTGTCTGTAAGTAATGTCCTTGCACCCAGTACCTAGCACCTAGTACCTTGAACCCAGCACCCAGCACCCCTCCATTTACAATTTTGTGCTTCCACTTATCACAGTCAGCAGAATGGTTTCCTGACTTTGTAGGGCTCGTAACAATTTGCCGATCAGCATGTCAAATGCCTGTTGGCTTTGCTCGCCGGTTCCGGGGCCGGTGAGGAGTAGTACGGGGGCGATACATCCTTTTAGTTCGCGTGCGGCATGGTTGGCGGGATGAATGAGTATATAACTCCTTCCCGGCACATCTTTTACTTCTATATGCCAGCGAAACTTCGGACTATACCTGCGCTTCAGTACATACGTGCCTTCAGGTATACATGACCTGTTCAGCTCATTATTACGCCAGGGCAACTCTATCGTATAACACAACGGTTCACTGTTTGCCCCCATCGTCAACAATCCATTCGTTCCCTCCGCGTGATAAGTGCGGTGAATGGTTAAGTGCATTTAAATCTTTGATTTTTTGATCTTTGATTTTTTGATTTTTTGAGGTGCTAGGTACTCGGTATTTGGTGCTGGTTTTTTGGGTCTCGCCTATGGCCAGATGGGTTATGAGGACTTTGTAATGCCTACTTTACTTTTATTAACAAATCAACCAATACCTTGCACCTAGTACACAGCACCTATTACCCTCTTACGCCTGATCCACACGGATTACCGTGCTGTTGATGGAGGCAGTGCTCATGAGGGGATAGTAGTGACCATTGATTTCTGTGAAGTACTCCAGTTTGAGTGCTATCACTACCGGATCGGTGCTGTTTGCCGGTAGCGTTTCTGTTAACACTGTTTCCGGTAATACTTCATCATCAATCAATAACTTTTGAGTGGATACCGATACCTTGCTGATTTCTCCTGTTTCAAAATTCAACGCTGCTGCTGCCAGTGTGAACATGAAATGAGTAGCATTGGCCGGTACATTCAAACGTTGTTTGGGAATCATTGGCTGTATCGTAGCAACCGTAACTCCTGTTAGTCGATTGAATGCAGAGGAATAACCGCCATTGATTGCCGTATCAATGCTACCGCTACCTGTGAAATCAAATCCTACCAACATACTTAGGTCGCCAAGGCTTGCGCGTCTTTGTCCGCGTAAATTGGTGGTATCCGTTTTGCGAATTGCATTCATCAACTTCACCGTTTGCTGAATCAATGACTTGTTCTTGATGTTCCAGTTGAGGTCTGTGAATGCATTGCGGAATATCCTGGCTTCTGTGGTCATGATTCCAAATTCAGAAGTGTGGTCTCGCCATGCCTGGAATTGTTGTCCGGATTGACGTTCCGCCATATTGATTTTACTTTTTTGTCTGGCTTTAAATCCCGATTTGGTATGCGAGTAAGTAACATCACCTACTGTTCCGCTTAACCGATGGGTGCCAAATTGTTTTGCTGCCATTGTTTTGTTTTTACGTTTTAAAAAATTCACCCGTGATTCATTTCTCGGGTGGTGTTTGTTTCCCGCTGCAGACGGGCCACCGGTGGTTTGTTAACGAGATCAAAACTAATGGCTGCATCACCCGGTCAGGGCTGGTAGGGCTGGTACCAGCCCTGATAAAGTATTGCAAGTGAATGAGATGCGTCGATAAGAATATAAGAACAGCAGCATGTCCAATATCCAATTTCGAAGTTGGATATTCGATATTGGTTATTCTGCTGTTACTTAAGATTTTCCTAAGACAGGTGACTGACCGGGTACTAAGAACCAAACGATGATGTCGGGAGAGAGATACGTGGGGGTTACGAGCGTGATAAGAGAGTCATAAGAGAATGATAGTGATTTCATAGTGAAACGATAGTCAAACCATAGAGAAAACATAAGGGACAAAGGACAAGAGACAGGGTACAAGGAAGCTACAAGTTACAGGCTGCAAGCTGCAAGCTATATGTTGATGTCTGATTTTGGATATCGGGTAATCGGGATATCGGGGTTTATACCCCGGAGGGGTAAAAGATTGTAGCTCCAAAAAAATCCAAAATTTTATTTACCCCGGAGGGGTAACACGAGACGGCGGGTTTAGTTTTTGAAAAGCGTTTCGGCGTGATTGAATGATTTTGTTTTTTAATTGCGCCTATTCAATGGTGCACCCAAATATTCTTTGTGCAACCCCCTCCGGGGTTGGGGAATTCCTATATGCTTTGGGGCTACAATCTTTTACCCCTCCGGGGTGTTGTTAGGGTTGGTGATGATAAATATTGCTAACAGTGGGGAGATGTCTCCGCTATCCCGACTTGCGTCGGGATTCGGTCGACATGACGGTTTTATGATGGGGTCATGTCAATGACTGAGGATCGCTATTTTTTGTAGCATGTTTGTGATATGTGTTCTTACGATGGCGAGGGCGGGGCCTTCTAGGGAGTAGAATTTATCATAGAGATGTCGCGCTGATATGGGGGCTGTGGTTCGGCTGGTTCTGAATGTTTGTGATACCATTCTCATCAACTCTTTATGGTTGTTAGTGGTTAAAATATTTGCCTCTATCAGTACTCGAAAGAAAGCTGCTAATTGTGAAACAGAAAGCGTGGTATGGAATAATAAATCTTGTGAGGATTGCTCTATCGCTGTGTTGTTTTTCTCTAGCTCCTGACACCTTATCAACTCCATCTGTATCGCTTCTTTTAATTGGTCTTTTATAGAAGGTAATGCAGGCTCTGCGCCCATTTGGTCGATCAATGGAATACGGTCTACCCAGTGAAGGTAAGTGACCCAATGTTGAATGGGGTTGGTAGATGCAGTCTGTAGCAGGGTACAACGCTCGATGAAAAAATGAATAAAGAGGGAGTGATTACAATTGCGTCGTATGAGTGTGAAGATCATAGCAGTGGTGGTATCTTCATACAAACCCGGTTGTTCGGATGGTAAAATGGATAAGAGCTCTGTCCAGTATTCTGCATGGTAATAGCTGTGGGTACCTGTTCTGTGCAACTGATTTTGATAGAGGGTACGCAATAATGCGATCAGTGAAGTGGGGGAGCTGTCTTCTGATACCTTTTCAGACAAAGATTCCCAATAAGCATCCTGCTGTTCTTTGATGGGATCCCATAGCGAACGCGGCATGGGTTCATGGGGATTGAAGTGTTCAGAAAAATGTCTTCGTACAAAATCAAGGGTATCGGTACACCAGATCTCTAACTGTTCATGGGTACGGTTGCGTTTTTGTTCAGGTGAACGGGTACGGTATAATTTCTCCAGCCAGATATGTAAGATTTTCACCGTAACGATTACCATGCTACGCAAAGCTTTTTTGCATTGCACCATCACAAATGCGCCGGTAAAATCCTTTTCCAGCTCTCTGGCTTTTAGCGTGGCTTCTTTTCTTTTTTGTTCCCTAACTGTTTCAGTAATGTCTTGTTGTGTACCCTCATGTATTAAAACATTCAGCTCCCTTAATGTGTGATTCATACGCTTTTTTTAGTGATGGCATTCGGGAGGTATCATGCAACCCTCCGATCGTATGTACATCTAAAATGGGGAGATGTGATACAATATAAATATTTTCTATATAAATAAAAAATATTTATCTTTAAGTATCCCCCCACAATCATACGGCCATGACCCTACAATCTCCTCCATCAGACAAAGGCTGGACAAAAATTCAATGGATCATTTTCTATTTGTGTGTGCTTTTTTTGTTGGAGTGGGGATGTGGGGGTTTTAGGTACTAGTCTCGCCTGAGGCGAGATGGGTTGGGAGGTCCTTTATAATTAGTACCGTCATTTCGACCGATCCGCCTCGGGCGGAGAGTGGAGAAATCTCCTGACTATTGAAAATTTTTCATAGCGTGAAGAATCAGGATAGTGTCTCGCCCTAGGCGAGATGGGGAGATGTTTCGATCCGCCTAGGCGGACTCAACATGACGCTCCTGTTAGTACCGTCATTCCGACCGATTCGCCTCGGGCGGAGAGTGGAGGAATCTCCTGACTATTGGAAAATTTTCATAGGGTGGAGAATCAGGATGCTGCTAACAGTGGGGGGATGTTTCGGCTTCGCTCAACATGACGATAACTTTTTGGAGGGATGTCTCAATCCCCCCGTCTTAAACTCTTTTAAAACACATACCCCATGTCCAAATACACACCTTTCCTTCTCCAACTCCTCGCACTCCTCTTTTTAAATTGGATGTTACTGGTTTTGATGCCGGTGATTGTTGATGTTTTAATGTTGGGGATGGGGGAATGGGATGCGGTGGGTGTAGTGTTTTGTTGGGGGATACAGGTGGCTTTTTTGATCGTTTCTTTTTCTCTGCGTGATTATTTGATAACATATGTCAAAGCATCCGTAAAACAGTTTCATCCATTCATGAAATACAGCTTGCTATTGGGAAAAATCTGGGTTTTGTGTACCGGACTCTGGTTATTGATTTCGAAAATGAATGGGTTTGGTTTTTTATTGTTGGGGGAAATGATGTTGCTGATGGTCCAGATTTATTGTTGGGTGGGGATGGCTGCGCCGATGGGGAAGTGGGTTTTGTCATCCCAATCCTCCTTACGTCGGGATGACTGAATCAAAAGTGGCATGTTAGTGAGTGCATCTATTTAATGAATACAATTGTGGATGATTGTTTTTATTTGCCTGATAGACAAAATGTATTTCTCTTCCTTACTCAATAAAATGATAATTTATGTGAGTTGCTATAATACTTACCCATTTTTATTAATAAGGCAAAATTTAAATGGGATATTACTCTTGATGACAGAGAGTAGTAAGTTAGGCAGGAAAAAGGGGTAGTTAAATAGTAGGGTTTATATGGTTGTACAAAAAATACTTAGAGCCTGTTTAAAATTTATTCAATAAAAGTTTTATAGCAGAAAGTTTAGTCATTTCTTCTGCAGTTTCCATCAAAAGTTCATAATTACGGCATAATCTTCTGTCATTGTCAAACCATGAAAAGGTTCTTTCCACAATCCAGCGTTTTCCAATTGGTTTAAAATCTCCTTTCTCATTTCCTTTTCTTAACACTACTTGAAGTATATATCCAAACTTCTTGAATACCTCAGCTATTACTTCACCTCTATAACCGCCGTCTGCAATAACGCATCTAATACTACAAAAAGCCTCTCGCAAAACTCGCATCAAACAAATAACTGCTTGACTATCGTGAATATGAGCCACTGTTACCATAACCGCCAGTAAAAAGCCATTCTTATCTACTACCACATGACGTTTGATCCCTTTTATCTTTTTATTCCCATCATAGCTTTTTAGTGACCGATTATTACCCCAGCGAACAGTTTGACTATCCATTATACCTAGCGTCGGTCGAGAACCTTGACCATTTTTTACCCGCACTTTACTTCGTAGCTTATCCAATAGCATATCAAATATTTCTGCTTCAACCCATTTGCGGTAATAATAGTATACCAACTGCCAACTTGGAAACTCTTTGGGTAGCATACGCCATTGACAGCCTGTTTTAACTACGTACATCAATCCATTCCATACTGACCGAAGACTATTTTTTCTTCTCCTGTTCTTACTGTCTAAATAGTCCTTAATATTGTTCCACTGGGCATCCGTTAGATTTGTTGAATACATCTGTTTTGGTTTAGTCACCTTTAAAACGATGTTTTTACTCTCTTACGTTTGCCCTTTATTACTTTTTTTTACAATTTTAAACAGGCTCTTAGTAAATCAATATAAATTCTCATTATTTAATCATGTGATGATATAGCATATTATTAGATGGATGGTTTAAATATTATAAATCTAAGTCTGTTGAACCTATATTTGCGGCGAATTAAGATTTGAAATATATGAAAATAGCAGTTGTCGGTACTGGATATGTTGGACTTGTAACAGGCACTTGTTTTGCGGAAACAGGTAATAAAGTAACCTGTATTGATATTGATCAATCTAAAGTGGATCGTCTTTCAAACGGAGAGATTACTATTTACGAACCGGGTTTGGAAAAATTATTTCTTCGAAATCTAAAAGAAAGGAGGCTTCATTTCACAACAGATCTTACAACAGGAATTGCAGATGCAGCAATTGTATTTTTGGCTCTACCGACCCCTCCAGGGGAGGATGGCTCAGCTGATTTGAAATATATTTTAGGTGTTGCAGAAGAGTTAGGTAAAATTATCACTGACTACAAAGTGATTGTAGATAAAAGTACTGTACCTGTTGGAACGGCTGATAAGGTGAAAGCAGCCATTAGTAGAAATTTTTCGGGTGATTTTGATGTAGTGAGTAATCCTGAGTTTTTGAGAGAAGGCGTGGCAGTAGATGATTTTATGAAACCTGATAGAGTGGTTATTGGAACATCTTCAGAGCGAGCTAGGAAAATCATGGGTGATTTATATGCGCCCTTTGTAAGACAGGGGAATCCGGTATTGTTTATGGATGAAAAATCGGCAGAACTTACCAAGTATGCTGCTAATTCATTTTTAGCTACTAAAATTTCATTCATGAATGAAATTGCTCAGCTATGTGAGCGTATGGGAGCTAATGTAGATATGGTGAGAAGAGGGATTGGTAGTGATGAGAGAATTGGCAAACGTTTTTTATTTCCTGGAATTGGTTATGGAGGCAGTTGTTTTCCAAAGGATGTAAAAGCACTCATACATTCTTCAGAACAACTGGCCTATGATTTTAAAATTTTACAGGCAGTTGAAAAAGTAAATATCCTTCAAAAGTTGCATTTGGTTTCAAAAATACAATCCTATTTCAACAATGAAATTTCGGGTAAACATTTTGCCATTTGGGGACTTGCTTTTAAACCCAATACGGATGATGTTCGTGAAGCTCCTGCTTTAGAGATCATTGAATCATTATTGCAATCAGGTGCTACTCTTTCAGTGTTTGATCCGGAGGCAATGAAAAATGTTCAACTGTTAATGGGTAAAAAGTTAGATTATGCTGAAAATATGTATGCTGCTTTGAACAATGCAGATGGATTAATTATTGCCACTGAATGGAGTGAATTTCGAACACCTGATTTTGATCAAATGAAGACCTACTTAAAGACAAAAGTCATCTTTGATGGCAGAAATCTTTTTGAAAAAGAATTGATGGCACAAGAGGGTTTTGAATATGTAAGCATTGGAAGACCTTAAATCAATACCTCTCTGAATATTGATTATATATCAGTAGGTTTGTCTTAATAAGATATGCGAATGAAAAAAGCCCTCATCACAGGTATTACCGGTCAAGATGGTGCCTATCTAGCAGAGTTGCTGTTGCAAAAAGGCTATGAAGTACATGGTATCAAAAGAAGAAGCTCTTTATTCAATACCCAACGAATAGATCATATCTATCAGGATCCTCATATTGCTAACAGAAACCTAGTATTACACTATGGTGATCTATCTGATGCCTCAAACCTAATACGCATTATCCAAGAAGTGCAACCTGATGAAATTTATAATCTCGGGGCTATGAGTCATGTAAAAGTAAGCTTTGAAACACCAGAGTATACGGGTAATGTAGATGGCTTGGGTACCCTGCGTATTCTAGAAGCAGTTCGATTATTAGGACTTACTGAAAAAACCAAAATCTACCAAGCTTCCACTTCTGAATTATATGGATTGGTACAGGAAGTGCCACAAAAGGAAACCACTCCTTTCTATCCACGTTCTCCCTATGGTGTAGCTAAATTATACGGCTACTGGATTACTGTCAACTATCGAGAAGCCTATAACATGTATGCCTGTAATGGTATTCTTTTCAATCATGAATCACCCACACGCGGAGAAACTTTTGTTACCCGTAAGATCACTAGAGCTGTAGCTAAAATTGCATTGGGTTTACAAGATTGTCTCTACATCGGCAACCTAGACGCCCAACGTGACTGGGGTCATGCCAAGGATTATGTAGAAGCCATGTGGCTTATGTTACAACAAGAGCAACCCGAAGACTTCGTCATTGCTACCGGCATCACTACACGCATTCGTGATTTCATCATCATGGCTTTTGCAGAGGTAGGTATTGAGTTGCGTTTTGAAGGTTCAGGTGATCAAGAGATTGGAGTTGTCAGTGATTGTAAAGGTTCTTACGCAGTACCGGTTGGAACTGCTGTTGTTAAAGTTGATCCTCAATATTACCGTCCTACCGAAGTAGACTTATTGATCGGTGATGCGACCAAGGCTAAAGAGAAATTGGGCTGGCAACCGAAGTATTCACTTGCTGATATGGTGAAAGAAATGGTGGAGAGTGATTTGCGTTTGTTTGAGAAACAACAGTTTTTGAAAAAGAACGGATACGATATCCGAAACGAATTTGAGTAGGAGTTAGGTATTAGGTGTTAGGACACGACAATTTTACCTAACTCCTAACGCCTAACACCTAATCCCTCATTCGCTATGATGCTTGATAAATCCATTGATCATTTTTTGTAGCTCTTGAATCTCTTGGATGAGTGAATTGTAGATGTCGATATCAATATAATTATTCAAAAAACAGATTTCAATTTGTGTTTCAAGTTCAAACGAGGAACCCACTGCAATATGCAGAAACTGAATTAAATCTGGTTTTGTCCTTCGTCCACATCCTTCGGCGATATTTGAGGGGATTGAAACGGCTGCTTTATTCATTTGTACTGCCAATGCGAATCGTTCTTTTGCCGGGAAAGCTGATGTAATACGATATATTGAACCAGCGAAAAAAATGGAACGCTTCCAAATCTGTAAATCTCTAAAGTCTCTCATCTCCGATTATTTTGCATCTAACATAGTTGTTTGACTAGGTTATTGCAATAAGTATTTCCCGCAGATTTTTAGGGGTTAGGTGTTAGGGATTAATTAGGGATTAGGGTGGATTGATTTATTGCAAAGACATTTACTGATATTTGCTTCCTAATACCTAACACTAATACCTAACCCCTATTAAATGGAGAAGAATTCAAAAATATATGTTGCCGGACACAAAGGCATGGTAGGGAGTGCCATAGTAAGGAAGTTAGAGGCTGAGGGCTATACCAATCTTGTATTGCGGAACTCTAAAGAATTAGATCTTCGTAATCAGCAAGCTGTCGATTCATTCTTTGCAAGTGAAAAACCCGAATATGTGTTCCTAGCAGCCGCCAAGGTAGGCGGGATACAGGCGAACAATATTTATCGGGCAGACTTTATTTATGAGAACCTGATGATAGAAGCGAATGTGATTCACGCAGCTTACCAACATGGGGTTCAGAAATTATTGTTTTTGGGGTCTTCTTGTATTTACCCTAAACTGGCGCCACAGCCTTTGAAAGAAGAATCTTTATTATCCGGTTATTTGGAGCCTACCAATCAACCCTATGCCATTGCAAAGATTGCCGGGATAGAATTGTGTGATGCATATAGAAGGCAGTATGGCTGCGATTTTATTTCTGCTATGCCAACCAATTTGTATGGACCCAATGACAATTATGATTTAGAGAAATCTCATGTATTACCGGCATTACTGAGGAAGTTTATGACTGCAGTTGAAAATGGAGACGAGTCTGTAACTGTATGGGGCAGTGGAACACCACTTCGGGAGTTTTTACATGTGGATGATATGGCTGCCGCTTGCTTATTCTTGATGCAAAAAGTTTCGGCCAATAGTATGCCTACAAATGAATTGGCTATGTGGAATGTAGGCTTTGGATCAGATATTTCCATTGCAGACCTAGCTAGGTTGATTGGAACGATCACCGGCTTCAAAGGTAGCACCCACTTCGACGCCACCAAACCCGACGGCACCCCCCGCAAACTCATGGACGTATCTAGGCTGAAAGCCCTAGGCTGGCAAGCCACTATCTCCTTAGAAGATGGAATCCATAGGGTATATGAGGATTTGATGATAAATAGATTGTGGTGATAATATTATGGATTCAGTAGTTAAATTTTTTTAAATAGGTTATGTCTAGTATTACAGCCCAAAACCCGATATCCCGATCACCCGATTACCCGATCACCAGTCCCCTTCCTCAACAAGAATATTTTTTAAATCCCTCCATCCCCTATATTTGCAACCTGAACCCAATTTTATCCCCCCAATTTTAGCGGTTCAGTTGTTTATTATGCTTTGATTTTCTTAACATTGCATTGATTTTTCAATCTTTTGTTTTGGACATTTTTTGTGCCGAAAAGGGCTGTAAAATGTACCTGAATTCCCTTTTTTACGTCTATGGTTTCACCATTATGTGACTGAGGTGGGCGAAGCCATGTTTTGAACCCTTATATTAGGTCTATGAAAATTCATGTATTATTGAGATTTATTATTGTTGCTTTCTTCTTTTTGACTGCTACAACGCTGCAGGCTCAGGATATTTTAAAAGGCAAAGACTTGAGTACCATCAAAGTAGATCAGTTGTCTGATGCGGATATTGCCAAATTGAAAGCTCAGTTGAATGAATCTAAAATGACCATTGAGCAAGCAGAACAAATGGCATTGGCGAAAGGAATGAGTGCAGCTGAGTTTGCAAAATTAAAATCTAGATTGAATGCAGGTGCCCAAGGTCAAAAAGCTACCGGTGCACTAAAGTCAGACTCAAAGGGTACTGGTAAAACGATTGAAAAGCAAAATAACAGTTCTGATTCGTTGGACACTGAACAATATGAAAAGAAAAAGCCAAAGCCATTGATCAACCCTCTGATCTTTGGTTCAGAATTGTATACTTCAGTGGCACCGAATTTTGAACCCAATCTGAAACTGGCCACTCCTTTGAATTATGTATTGGGGCCTGATGATGAATTGTTGGTGACTGTATATGGAGTTCAGGAATATACAGGGGAGTTATTGGTGTCCGATGAAGGGAATATCAACGTGCCCAATGTGGGACAAATACGAGTAGCAGGGTTGACCATTGAAGCTGCTACTCAGAAACTGAAAACAGTAATGGGAAATAGTGTGTACACTTATTTGAAAAATGGAGGTGCTAAACTATCTGTTACACTCAATAAGATTAGAAGTATTAAGGTGACGGTAATTGGCGCTAATCGCCCCGGTAATTATACTTTATCTTCATTGTCTACGGTTTTTAATGCTTTGTATGTGGCTGGCGGTCCTACAGAGTTCGGTAGCTTTAGAGAAATAGAGTTGGTACGAAACAATAAGGTAGAGCGCAAGATTGATCTCTATCGAATGCTATTAAAGGGGGATCAATCAGATAATATAGGATTGAAGGATAATGATGTGATTCGTATTCCCGCCTATAAAAAAAGAGTGGAGTTGCAGGGGCAAGTGAAAAGACCAGGTATTTTTGAAGTATTACCGGGAGAGCATTTCCAAAACGTACTGGAATTTGCATCCGGTTTTACGGACACAGCTTATACCGCTATTGTGAAAGCATTTCAAAATAGTGACCGTGAAAGAAAAGTAAAAGATGTGCCTGCATCAGAATACCCACAATACCAGCCTGAATCCGGAGATATGTTTGTTGTGTCCAAAATTCTGAATCGGTTTCAAAACAGAGTAAAAATTAATGGGGCAGTGTTCAGACCTGACGTTTACGAATTAACAAGCGGATTAACTGTTGCCGATCTCATCCGCAAAGCGGATGGTTTAAAAGAAGATGCTTATACAGGAAGAGCGCAAATATTGCGTTTACAAGATGATTTAAGAAGATCGATTTTGTCTTTTGATGTACGTAAGGCATTGTCTGGTGACGCTGTACATAATCTATCATTAAAACGTGAAGATGAGATATTGATTAGTTCTGTATTGGATTTACGTGATTCCTTTAAAGTAACCATTCAGGGTGAAATCAGAATGCCAGGAGAATATGATTACGTGGAGAATCTAACTTTAAGAGATATCATACTACAAGCCGGGGGATTTACTGATGCGGCATATAAAAGTATTGAAATTGCTCGCTTGATTAAAAGAGATAGTATCGTAGCTACTGATAATAGGGCTAGCTCTATTATAAATACCGAGATTGATGGTGACTTAAGTATAGTTGCCGCAACAGTCGCCATAATGCCTTATGATGTTATTACTGTTCGTAGAAAAGCAGGGTATACCTTGCCTGAAACCGTAACGGTTTCAGGTCAAGTTCAATATCCAGGTCCTTATGCACTGAGTACAAGAAGTGAGCGGGTGAGTGATTTATTGAAACGATCTGGTGGCTATACTCCTGATGCTTTTCCAGCCGGTGCTTATATTAAACGGTATTTGACGGAGGAAGAAAAGAAAAAAAAAGAAGCAGCTAAAGAGATACAGAAAAATATTAGCAATAAAGATACCGCTACTCTAAGAGAGCTTGAGGAAGGCAGCAAAAAAGAGTTTGTGAGGGTGCCAATTGATCTTCCGTCTATTATGAATAATCCGGGATCTATTGAAGATTTAGTTCTGCGTATTAATGATGAATTGGTGATACCGAAGTTTGATGGACAGGTGAAAATTAGTGGTGCCGTATTGCTAGAGACACAAGTACCATTCAATGAAAAAAATAATTTCAAAGATTACATTAGCAGTGCGGGTGGATATAGCGGGGATTCTTGGGTGAAAAATTCTTATGTAGTATATGCAAATGGGAAGGCGGCTACTACTAAAAGGTTTTTATTTTTTAAATCATACCCGAAAATATATCCTGGCAGCGAAATCATAGTCCCCAAAAAACCAGAGCGAAAAGGAATGAGTACTGGCGAAATTATTGGAATCTCAAGTGCAATGGCTAGTTTGGCGGGTGTAGTTATTGCAATTCTCCGCTTATAAATAGCGGTGATTTGCATACAAGTTAATTTATAATTGCGACCCAATTCTTTTTGATCTTATTTCTATGTTAAATGAAGTAATATGATTAATCATCGTTTTTTGATAAATAGTTTACCAATATACCTTGAGTTTCAATAATTGGAATAACATGCATACACAATCCACGCCTCCTGTAGCAACAGATGAAGTTTCAATAAAGGAATTGTTTTTGAAAATAAAAGAATGGGTTGCTTATTTTAAAACCCAATGGCAAATATTGGTATTTGTCGGTGTACTAAGTGCCTCGGTTAGTTTCCTATACGCCTATCTACAAAAGCCTATATACACTGCTACACTCAGTTTTGCACTAGATGATGAAAAATCGAGTGGTGGAGGTATAGTGGGTGCCCTTGGTTTAGCTAATTCCCTTGGATTTGATCTAGGTAGTGGAAGTGTCAGTGGTGCATTTAGTGGTGCTAATCTACTCGAATTAATGAAAAGCCGTTCTCTGGTAGAAAAAACCTTACTACAACCCATCACGGTGAAAGGTAAAACTATTTCTCTAGCCACCTATTATATGAAAATGACGGAGATGAATAAAGATATGGGAAAAACTTTTTTTTTAACATCTGACCTATTCCCTCCATTGGCCAACCGTTCAACTTTTAGTCTTCAACAGGATAGTTTGCTGGGAATCATGTACCATCAAATCGTTGGGAAAAACGGGTTATTATCGGTGGCGCAGAAAGACAAAAAAATCAGTATTTTATCCATCGATGTAAAAAGTAAGGATGAATTGTTTTCAAAAAATTTTGCTGAAAAATTGGCCATAGTAGTTTCAACTTTTTACATTGAAACAAAAAGCAAAAAAGCCAAACTTAATTATGAGATTCTGCAAAAACAAACTGATAGTATCCGTAATGAATTAAACATGGCAATTAGTGGTATGGCAGAGGCTAATGATCTTACCTATAATCTCAACCCAGCCCTAAATAGACTAAGAACCCCCTCTGCTCGAAAACAAATTGATGTACAGGCGAATACAGCTATTCTCACTCAACTAGTATCCAACCTAGAAATGGCCAAAGTAGGGCTTCGGAAAGAAACGCCTTTAATTCAAATAATTGATACACCTATTTTACCTCTTCCCAAAGAGAAAATTAGTAAAATGAAAATAACAATTGGTGGTGGTTTTTTAGGATTTTTTATCTACATAATTTTCTTAGTGTTACGAAAGTTGATGCGTGATTGGATGTTATGAATCTGAATAGTAAGTTTTATGAATAATAAACTATTAACAGGTGAAATCAAAAAAAAATATGTGTTTATTTTTTTGTACTAATTAAAAAAAGATTGACTGGGTGCATTTTCGTGCGTTATTTCAAATAATAATAAACTATATTCAGATGAAAGTTGTAATCCTTGCTGGTGGATTTGGAACAAGGTTAGCAGAGGAAACAGATGTGAGACCTAAACCAATGGTAGAAATTGGTGGCATGCCAATTTTATGGCATATTATGAAAATTTATTCAAGTTATGGATATAATGATTTTGTAGTTTGTCTAGGCTATAAGGGGTATGTTATCAAAGAATATTTTGCAAATTTATTTTTGCATCACTCAGATGTTACTATTGATGTTAAAAATAATAAATTAGAAGTGCATAATAATTTTGCTGAAGATTGGAAAATTACATTGGTAGAAACTGGTCCAGACACATTAACAGGAGGACGAATAAGGCGAGTTCAAAAATATATTGGCAATGAGCCTTTTATGTTAACCTATGGTGATGGCGTATCTAATGTAAATATTAAGAAGTTGGTTGAATTTCACAAAAAAAACAAGAAATTATGTACAGTAACTTCTGTTCAACCAAGCGGAAGATTTGGAGTTTTACAAATTGACGATAAGTCTTTAGTTGAGTCTTTTCATGAAAAAAGATCAGAAGATATTGGTTGGATAAATGGGGGTTTTTTTGTTTGTCAACCTGAAGTTTTTGACTATATAAAAAATGGCGACAAGACCATATGGGAAAGAGACCCTCTTGAAACATTAGCAAAAAATAAGCAACTTGTTTCTTATAAACATCCCGGCTTTTGGAGACCAATGGATTCATTAAAGGACAAAATGGATTTAAATGAATTATGGAATTCAGGCAAAGCAGATTGGAAAATTTGGGAATAATGAAAGAATTGAAAAATACTTATTTCGGTAAGCGTGTATTTGTAACTGGACACACTGGTTTCAAAGGGACCTGGTTAATTAAGATTTTAAGTGACTTAGGGGCAATTATCAGGGGGTATGCCTTAGCTCCGGAAAATGAAACTAATTTATATACTCAGATTAATGGCGATTCATTGTGCGAATCCGTAATTAGTGATTTAAGAGATAGGAATGCATTAAAAAATGCAGTATTGGATTTCCAACCGGATTTTATATTCCATTTGGCAGCCCAACCACTAGTTAGACTGTCCTACGAAATGCCTTCAGAAACATTTGAAGTAAATGCAATTGGCACTGCAAATTTATTGGATGCAATTAGATTGTTAAATAAAAAATGCAACATAGTTTTGATTACGACTGATAAGGTGTATCATAATAATGAATGGGAACAGCCATATAAAGAAAGTGATAAACTTGGCGGCTATGATCCTTACAGTGCAAGTAAAGCTTGTTGTGAATTAATTATAGATTCGTATAAAAACTCTTTTTTTAATGCAGTTAAATATGATTACCATAATAAGGCAATTGCAGTTGGAAGAGCAGGCAATGTAATTGGCGGAGGTGATTGGTCGAAAGATAGGCTAATTCCGGATATTGTTAAAGCATTACACGCTAAAAAGCAAGTTGTGGTTAGAAATCCTAAAGCAGTGAGACCTTGGCAACATGTAGTAGAGCCACTATTTGGTTATCTGGAATTAGGTGATAAATTGGATTCAGATCCAATTAAATTTGCACAAGCATATAATTTTGGGCCAAATATAAATGATGCCTTATCAGTAGAAGAAATGGTAGTTATGTCTATTAATTGTTGGGGGGCTGGAACATATAATATTGAAGTTAATAGTAATAATCCTCATGAAGCAGGATTATTGAGATTAGACATTACTAAAGCGATAAATAGTTTAAAATGGAGGCCAATTTTAAATGCACAATCTGCAGTTGAACGTACCATAAATTGGTATAAAAATTTTTACAACAATGCTATTGCAACCGAATTAATGGAATTAGATATTAAATATTATCAAAGTAAGATTAATGAGTAAAAATATAGATATTTTAAGAGGGATAGATTTCAATAATTTAAACGATGAAGGTTTAAAAAAAAAGCTAATTACTAGATTTAGTAAAAATATCAACAAGCCTATTATTCCTGGTGAGAATTATATCCCAGTTTCGGGAAAAGTAATTGATGAGGAAGATGTTTTGTGGGGAATTGAGTCTATGATGGATGCATGGTTGACTGCTGGTAGATTCTCAATAAAATTGGAAAGAGAGTTAGCAAGATATTTCGGAAGTAGATTTTCGTTTTTGGTAAACTCTGGGTCTTCAGCAAATTTATTAGCATTCTATGCTTTAACATCACCAAAGCTTTTAGATAGAGCGATTAAGCCAGGAGATGAAATTATTACTGTAGCTGCTGGGTTCCCTACTACTATCAATCCAATGATTCAATTTGGATGTATACCTGTATTTGTAGATGTTGATATTCCTACTTATAATATTAAAGCAGAAGATATCGAAAAAGCAATAACGCCTAAAACAAAGGCAATTATGATTGCACATGCTTTAGGCAATCCATTTAACTTGACTCTAGTAATGGCAATTGCTAAAAAATATAATCTATGGGTGGTCGAAGATGATTGCGATTCATTAGGCGCAACGTATGAAGGGAAAAAAACCGGAACATTCGGTGATTTAGCAACACTTTCATTTTATCCTGCCCACCATATCACAATGGGTGAGGGCGGCGCAGTATTAGTAAACAACGCTTCGCTCAAAAAAATCACTGAAAGTTTTAGAGATTGGGGAAGGGATTGTTGGTGCGCCCCCGGAATTGATAATACATGTGGACAACGATATTGTCAAAAACTAGGTGACTTACCGGAAGGGTATGATCATAAATATACCTACTCTCATATCGGATTTAATTTAAAAGTTTCAGATATGCAGGCTGCAGTGGGATTAAGTCAGTTAACCAAAGCAGATCATTTTGTAGCAAGAAGAAAAGAAAATCACGCAATTCTTTCTGAAATGTTTAAAGAGTTTGAAGAGCATTTTATATTGCCAGTAGCAACTGAAAATTCGGAACCAAGTTGGTTTGGGTTTATGTTAACTATAAAAGAAGGAAGTCCTATTGATAGAAATAAGTTTGTTGAATATTTAGAACAAAATAAAATTGGCACCAGACTTTTTTTTGGTGGTAACCTCTTAAGACAACCTGCTTATTATAATTTAAATCATCGAAAAGTTAATGATTTAAAAAACACTGATTTGATTATGAATAATTCATTTTGGCTTGGTGTATGGCCCGGGCTAAATAGAGAACATTATCAATATATCTATAATCAAACTAAAAAATACATAAAAAATAATTCATAGCAAAATCAATGGATTACAAAAACAAGATACTGCAAAATGATCTTAAAGAAATTTTTGAAAGTAGAGAAGATTGGTCAATTTTCAAAAATTCAACAATCTTAATTTCTGGAGCAAATGGTTTTTTACCTGCTTATTTAGTATATCTTTTCCAATATTTAAACGACAAGATACACTCATTTAATGTCAAAATAATTGCGTTAGTTCGAAATGAAAATAAAGCAAATAAAAAATTTCAGAATCTTGATAAAAATTTTTTCAAGTTAATCGTACAAGATGTTTCCATACCAATAGATATAAAAGAGCGAGTTGATTATATTATACATGCAGCAAGTCAAGCAAGCCCTAAATATTATGGAGTTGACCCAGTAGGCACTTTAAATGCAAACATCTTAGGAACTATTAATTTACTCGAGCTTGCAAGAAAAAACGATGTAAAATCGTTTTTATATTTCAGTTCTGGAGAAGTTTATGGACAATTGTCTGAAGATCAGATACCAATTAAAGAAAATTCATTTGGTTATTTAGACCCAACAAATATTAGATCATGTTACGCAGAGAGTAAAAGAATGGGAGAAAATATTTGCATTAGTTATTGTTCTCAATATGGTATAAAAGCTAAAATTGTAAGACCATTTCACACATATGGTCCTGGTTTAGATTTTTCAGATGGTAGGGTATTCGCAGACTTTGTTTCTAATGTAGTAAATAAAAAAGATATAAAACTTACTAGTGATGGAAGCGCAAGAAGAGCATTCTGCTATTTATCAGATGCAACATCAGGTTTTATTTCAATATTGATTGACGGAAAAGTAGGGGAGGCTTATAATTTGGGCAATCCTCGTGAAGAATATAGTATTTTAGAATTAGCTGAAATTATAACATCAATTTATCCAAAATTAAATTTGAAGGTTCATATTGATGGTAAATTAGAGGATAATTCCAAATATTTAATAAGTCCAATTAATAGGAACTCGCCAGAAATTGAGAAAATCCGAATTTTAGGTTGGCAGCCTAAAATCTCTGTTAAAGAGGGATTTAAAAGAACTATTGATAGTTTTCTTTAAATTGTATAAAATGAAGTGTTTAATTTTATGTGGTGGTCGTGGTATGATTGACCCGAGCAGCAAAAACAGAATACCTAAAGCTTTACTTAAAGTTGGTAATCGTCCGCTTGTTTGGCATGTAATGAAGCTATTTAGTAGTTATGGTTTTACCGATTTTGTACTGGCGCTCGGACAGGGAAGCGAAGAAATTAAACAATATTTCATGAATAGCTTTGAACTGTTGCATGATATTGAAGTGAACATTTCAGACAATAACGTTCGAAGTATGAATAAAATCCCTGAAGAGAATTGGACTGTGAAGCTTATTGATACTGGCAACTCGGCTAGCACAGGCGCTCGTATTTCTCGTTGTGAACGCTACTTGAAACACGAGCCTTTTTTTATTACCTACTCCGATATTCTTGCAGATGTTGATATTTTAAGTCTTTTGAAACATCATCATAAAAATGGAAAAATGCTCACCGTTACAGGTGTATATCCTCCATCTCGGTTTGGAACATTTTATATTAGAGGGGGTGAGTTAGCCTATAATGCAAAGGCTAAAATTGAAATGTATCAGTCGCGTATCAACGGGGGATTTATGGTTGCCAATGACAACATTTTCAGTAAGTTGTCACCAATAAGCGAATGTAATCTGGAAACTGAAATCTTCGAAACGCTCATCACCGAAAAACAAATTTCCTTATTTGAACATGATGGTTTCTGGCAGAATGTAGATACTGAACGTGATGCCGAATTTCTTCAATCTTCATATGAAATCAATAAACGCCCATGGTTGGGTATTAATTAATTATTCTTATGCTTAAAAAAGCTGTTATTGTTGTTGGGCCTGCGGTGGAAGACACAGAATTTTCTTATCCATTTTATCGTCTACAGGAAGATGGATTTATTGTTGATACGGCTTCAAACGGGGCTTTAGATGTTATCGCAAAGCATGGCTTACCGATTAAGGTTAATGTCGATATAAAAAAACTAAATCCCAAAGATTACGATCTTCTTGTTGTTCCAGGAGGACTCGAGAGTCCTGACCGCCTTCGTCAAATACCCGAAATGTTGCAGTTTATTCGTGACATGCATTCCGAAGATAAAGTTATAGCATCTATATGTCATGGGCCTTGGGTGCTCATTTCGGCCGGTATAGTAAAAGGAAAGAAAATGACATGTTATGTTGGCTGTAAAGACGATTTGATCAACGCGGGAGCTGATTACAAGAATTTGAGCGTTGTTTCTGACGGAAATCTAGTGACTGCTCCACACTTTAGGGACAATGCGGCGTGGCTTAAAGAGACACTTAAAGTATATTATTCTATTAATAATTAATGAATGATTTATAAAGTATATCCTTCACTCAATGATTTTGAAAACCTGTCTCGACTGAAAGTAGATTCTTCGGACTTTGCTAACAATTTTGATTTTAGGAATATTGTGGTCAATAAACCTTGGGGATACGAATACCTCTGGTTTCAGAATGAATTCGTAGCTATTTGGTTTCTAAGATTAACATCCGGTCAATCGACTTCTTTGCACTGCCATGCCAAAAAACGTACATCATTAATTGTGCTTGATGGCGAAGTGCAATGTTCAACAATTGATGATAACTACCGCTTAAATACCCTTGAAGCAGTAGTTCTTGAACCCTGCGTATTTCACTCCAGCAAGGCGGTGGCCGATGAAGGCGCCTTCATAATGGAAATTGAAACGCCTCCGATGAAAGGTGATTTGGTACGAATGCATGATGCATATGGACGACAAGGAACTGGGTACGAAAGCATCAATGAATATTCTAATGATTTTTCAATGTATGAGTTCCATCCGTTTGAACAAAAGGATTATAAGAGCTGGGAGTTCAGGAATTTGCAAATTAGCCTTACAGATAAGCTACCAACAGAAACAAATGATACTGTAATGATTGTACCTATTACTAATACTATTAAAATGACATCAAAAAAAGTGATTGATATTGGCGAAGCGGTTCCTATGAATCGGGATACTTTCCAAAATGAAGAAATTACTACACCTAATTATGAGTTTCTAGTTTTTAAAAGTTTTAAATAATTATAATCAATTTATGAAGGTATCTGATTATATCACCCAACTATTTGTTGAGCATAATATCAAACATGTATTCTCAATCTCAGGGGCAGGCAATGTTCATCTTTTGAACTCCATTTTACAAACTCCTGAACTTATTTCAATTCATCCCCATCAGGAACAAAGTGGTGTAATTGCCTCTATTGCCTATAAACGTATTTGTGGTAGATTGGGCGTAATGATCACCACATCGGGGGGGGCTGCTACCAATGCTATAACGGGTGCATTGGATGCATGGGCAGATTCTATTCCCGTATTAATTATTTCGGGACAAGAAAAGTTAGAATTTGTGAAAATTCATCAAAACCTCAGAATGTGGGGTGTACAGGGGTTTGATATAGCTAAAACAGTGAGTAACATTACCAAATATTCTGTTTTGATTAGTGACCCCAAGCGTGTAAAATATGAATTCCAAAAAGCTATCTATACGGCAGAAACTGGACGCCCAGGTCCTGTCTGGATCGATATTCCTACTGATGTTCAAGCTGCACAAATCGAACCTAATGAATTGGAGAGTTTTGTACCTGAGTTAGAAAATGTGAAGCCTGAATTTAACGGGTTGATAAATCAAGTAGAAGATATGCTGAAAACAGCTGAACGCCCAGTATTTATTTTCGGTAATGGAGTGAGATTAAGTGGTTCGGAACACCTGCTGCCGTTATTAGTAGACAAATTCAAAATACCTTTTATGTTGGCCTGGAATGGTGTTGACATGATGCCTTCAGATCATCCATTGAATTATGGAAGAGAAGGAACATACGGACAACGCTGTGCTAATTATGTGGTGCAAAATGCTGACCTAATCATTACTGTGGGCACACGTATGGCCATTCCACAGATAGGATATGACTACAAAGAATTTGGACGTGATGCAAAAAAAGTTGTGGTAGATATTGACCGTAACGAACTAGATAAGTTTGCTAACGATTCTTCATTCTTACTAATTGAAGCTAATGCTGCCAAATTCCTTAATGAAATGGTGAAGAGTACAAAAGCATCTGAAACTAATATTAACAAATGGATATTGACTTGCAATAATTGGAGAAGTAAGTATCCTTTTGTAGAACCAAATGGTATGCATAAAGAACAAGACGGGAAGTTAAATTCCTATGCATTTATATGGGAGTTGAATAAGCATTTTGATAAAGACGAAATTATTGTATGTGATATGGGAACAGCTCTTACCTGTACCCATCAATCCATAATGCTCAATGGCAAGCAAAGGATGGTAACATCAACTGGACTAGGTGAAATGGGATTTGGTCTGCCTGGAGCCATTGGGGCGTCACTAGCTTCAGATAACGGACGTGTAATTTGTATAAATGGTGATGGCTCGATGATGATGAATTTACAGGAGTTGCAAACCATTGTTCAATTAAATCTACCTATAAAACTCTTTGTATATATCAACGATGGGTACCTTACTATTAAACATACTCAAAATAATCTCTTTGGAAATAAATTTGCCGGCTCTGGCAAATCTTCAGGTGTTACATGTCCTGATTTTGAAAAAGTAGGAAAAGCTTTCGGTTTCAAAACTTTTAAGATTCATTCTCTCGATGAGGCGAAAACAATTATTCCTAAAGTGTTGAAAGAAGATGGGCCTGTTCTTTGCGAAGTATTCATTCATTCATTTCAGTTGCTTGCGCCAAAGACATCCTTCAATATTAATCCGGATGGAACCCTTGTGTCTCCACCACTCGAAGATCTTTCGCCATTTCTTAGCCGTGAGGAATTAAAGAATGATATGATTATTGCTCTACATTCTAAATCACTTCAAATAAAAAATTAATGGAAAGAATAGACTGGATCCAATCCAAAACGCATCTCATTGGACCTTTTGTTCGAATGGCACGCCCTGAAACTGTTGAAATATTAGCTATGGCCGGTTTCGATTTTGGGGTGATAGATATTGAGCATGGTGGTGCAGTTAATATGAATGAAGTTTATCCTCTGATTCTTGCTGCAGAAAACCGTGGTCTTAAACTGATGGCTCGCATACCGGGAATTAGTGAAATGCATATTAAATGGTTACTCGATCTTGGTATTGGTGGATTACAAATCCCCCATATTAAAACAAAGGAAGATGCGCAACGCGCTGTTCAATACGCTAAGTTTAACCCGATGGGAGAACGCGGTCTTTGTCGTTTTGTGAGGGCTGCCGAATTCTCAAATATATCTAAGGAAGAATATCTAACCCGGGCTAACTCTAGTTCAATAATCATTTTGCAGATTGAAGGCATGGAAGGTGCACAAAATATTGAGGAAATTGTCTCGGTAGAGGGTATTGATATCATTTTTGTTGGTCCATATGATCTGAGCCAGTCTATGGGTTTAACCGGTCAGATCTGGCATCCTGAAGTTGCTAAAGAAATCACTCGTATCATCCACATTTGCCAAAAGAAAGGAATTGCAACGGGTGTGTTTACAGATACACCACAAGGTGTGAAACATTGGAGTGAGCTTGGCGTTAAATACATAAATTATCGAATTGATACTGAAATGTTCTTTGACTTTGCCAAGAAATGCAAGGCTGAGGTGAAGGACTTTATTAAATAATCCAATGAAAGAATTTAACCTCGATCATAAAAAAGTGTTTGAGTGGAGTGTAATGGCCTTTGAAAAAATAGGTGTTCCTGCAAAAGATGCCTTCACAATTGCCAATGCTCTTACTGAAACCTCTTTGTGGGGTATCGATTCTCATGGTATCGCTAGAGTAACACATTATTTGACTCGTTTACAGAACGGAACTATCAATAAAACTCCGAAATTGAGGCTAGAACGAACGGCAGCAGCCACTGCCCGATTGGATGGAGACGATGGTCACGGGATAGTAATCATGACTTATGCTACTGAAAAGGCAATTGACATGGCTAAGGAAGCAGGAACTGGTGTTGTAGGTGTTTTTAATTCATCTCATTGCGGGGCTATTGGATTATACACACGACAAATCGCGAAGGCAGGAATGATTGGATTTTGCTTCACACATGCTGATGCTTTGGTTGTTCCCGCCGGAGGAAAACGACCGTTCTTTGGAACCAACCCGTTATCTATAGCCTTCCCGGCCAATAACAACGAAGAACCTGTATGTTTAGATATGGCAACAAGTATAGTTCCATGGAACTACATAATGAATGCCAAGCGTGAGAAAAAAAATGTTCCTTTTGGATTAGGTGTAGATGAATATGGTGACGAATGTCAGGATTCTGAAAAAATTGTGGCAGTCAAGCCCTTGGCAGACTATAAAGGCTACGCACTGGCCTTCATGATTGACTTGTTATGTGGTCCATTGAATAAAATGAACTATGGTCCGAACATGACCTCTATGTACAAGCATCTTGATCGAAAACGTAAATTAGGATCACTTGTGTTTGCAATTGATCCTGAACGTTTCGGAGGGTTACAATATGTGAAGGATGCCGCAATGGCTATGATTAGCCAAGTAAAAACGCACGGCGATAATGTAATGTTTCCGGGCGAGCCCGAATATCAAAAGAAGAAATATAGATTGCAGCATGGGTTGCCTTTTACTGATGCCTTACTTGCAGAATTTAATTTATGGGCTATGAACCTTAATATTATTCCTCTATCATGATTAGAGCGGTAATTTTTGATTTCGACGGTGTACTTGCTGATACTATGTTTGATAATTGTAAAGCATGGCAAGATGCATTTAAAGCTTATGGTTTTTATATGGATGCCATGGAATATTACAAGCTAGAAGGCATGGGACGTTTTCAAATTGCACAATATTTCATTGATAAATATTTTCTGGAACCTTCGATAAAAAATACTGTGGCGGAAGCGAAGGAAATGAATTATAAAAAAAATAATTCATTTAAGTATTATGATTACGTGTATGATATTTTTTCTTTTTTGAGTGAAAAAGGCATACCCACAGCTATTGTTACCGGTGCGTCAACAGCTAGAATTAACGAGCATCTTGATGAAAATATTTCTAAAAGTTTAAAGGCACTGGTGACAGCTGAAGATGTAATAAATACCAAACCACATCCGGAACCTTATTTACAGGCTGCGTCTATGTTAGGTATGAATGCTAAAGAATGCTTGGTTATAGAAAATGCAATTTTGGGTATTCATTCAGCAAAGAGTGCTGGATGTACCTGTTTTGCCTTAGAAACAACGCTAAATGCTGCAGATTTGACTGAAGCAGATGAAGTCTTTGACTCACACAAGAATTTATTTATAAAATTAATGGCATTGTTTAATTAATTATATACTTCATAATGAATATCAAAAAAGCTAAGAAAGAGTACAGAAACCAAGAAATCAGTAAAAGAGATTTTATTGATAAAATGCATGAGTTTCATAGAGTATTATTCGATTTTTCCGAAAACCTTAAAGACACTGAAATTGCTAAAATTGAAATTCAAGATGACAAAGTGATATTTACAACACGTGAAACAGAATATCATCCTGGAGGTTGTAAATTTTATGTCGATGTAGTTGATAAGCGTGTCACCCCTGTGGACACTTTTAATTTCGACATGTATGAGAAAGATGATTCAAAAATGTTGTTTAAACTAATAAAAGACGGAGATACTATCTTTGATATTGGAGCAAATATTGGGTGGTACTCAAATCACCTTGCCAAGAAGTTTCCTAATTCAGTAATTTTTTCCTTCGAACCAATTCCAGAAACATTCAATCAGATAAGGGCCAATACTGAACTTAACGGAGCAATGAACATAAAGTTGAATAATTTGGCATTGTCTTCAAAAAAGGAAAAACTTATCTTCTACTACTCACCCACTGTGACTGGTGCTTCTTCCTCGCAGAATATTACTGAGAATCAGAATATGACCCGATTAGAGCTTGAAGCTGACTCGATTGACAATTTTATAACTACGAATTCAATTCCCAAGCTTGATTTTGTGAAATGTGATGTTGAAGGTGCTGAGTATTTTGTATATCAGGGCGGATTTGAAACATTCAAACATCATAAACCCATTGTATTTACTGAGATGCTTCGTAAATGGGCTGCTAAGTTTGACTATCATCCGAATGATATAATTAATTATTTTGCTCAGTTTGGTTATAATTGTTATTCTGTTAATAAAGGTAAACTTAAACTAGTTGATAAAGTAGATGACCAAACAATAGAAACTAATTTCTTTTTTTTACATAAAAATAAACATGAACAAATTATAAAGGAGTTTAGTAAATTTTATGGAGAGCTTACATAAAATATAATCAGATAATTAAAAAAACGTACACTAAAATTGTTAACTTTTAAGTAATTCGAAAAATAGATAAGCTTACAATTAGTTTGGAATATTATTTCTTAATGAATGTTTATTTTTAAAAGAGTTTTTTCTTTCTTTGGGTTAGATCAAGCAATCTTTTTTGCTACAACTGCAAATGGAATAAGTGCTATTGGAAATGTTGTTTCAATTATTTTGATACTCAAAAATTTATCGATACTAGAACAAGGGTACTATTACACATTTTTGAGTATTGCAGCAATACAATCTTTCTTTGAAATGGGATTGAATGGTATAATTGTTCAGTATGTTGCTTACGAAAAAGCACAGCTCCATTGGCAAGATCAGTTTAGACTATTTGGTAATATCAAAAGTTTGTCGAGACTTAAATCCTTATTTCTCTTTTTTAAAAAATGGTATTCTATATTTGGAATATTACTTTTGTTGAGTTTAATTACCGTAGGTTATTTATTTTTTACAAGATATGACAATGATAATGTTCAATGGTTCTGGCCATGGGTATTTTTATGTAGTTCAGTTACGGTATCTTTTTGTTTATCGCCCATACTTGCATTTATACAAGGGTTAGGATTAGTTAAAGAAGCTACTCGAATTGTTCTATTTCAAACTATATTTAGACTTAGTACATTGTGGATATTTTTATTTCTCGACTTTAAGCTTTATTCTTTAAGCATTAGCTCATTAGTTGCTTCAGTATTTGTTTTAAGTTTGATATTTGCGAAGTTCAAAAAGATCTGGTTTTTTATTTCCGAAATCGTTGTTACAGAAAAAATTAATTACAAGAATGAAATTTTACCCTATCAATGGCGTATTGCCGTCAGTTGGATAAGCGGTTTTTTTATATTTCAACTATTTAACCCTGTATTATTTGTGGTTGAAGGGCCTGTAATTGCTGGGCAAATGGGAATGACATTGTCAGTTTTAAATGGAATATTATCTGTATCAACTGCATGGATTTCGACAAGGATTCCATTATTTTCAACACATATTGCAAATTTAAATTATCAAGAGCTTGATATTTCTTTCAAAAGAACATTGTATCAATCAACAATAGTAAATATTGGTTGCTTGTTAATTTTCTTTTTCATTGTTTATTTTCTTCGTGTTTCTAATTTTACATATTTGGGTAGGGCTTTTTCAGAAAGATTTTTAGATTATTTTCCATTATCATTAATGATGTTGACTATTGTAATAAATCACATTATTGCTTGTTTTGCAACTTACTTGCGATGTCATAAAAGAGATCCGTTTTTTATTTATTCTTTTATAACCGCTGTATTGAATCTTCTGTCTACATTGATTCTAGGTCAGCAGTTTGGTCTTTTAGGACTTACTGTAGGTTATTTTTTAATAGTATTGATTTCTTTCCCTGTACTTTATGCCGTGTATAAAAAGAAAAAATATGAATGGCACCTTACTGAAATTTAATAAATAAAGACTATTTGTGAGGGATTTTAGAGCACAGACTTTTATATTATCGATTTGTATTCCTACATATAATAGGTGTAATGAATTAACGAGAACGATTAATTCTATTGTTTCGCAGAAGAGATTTATTGAATCAAATATAATTGAATTAGTAGTTGTAGACAATTGTTCAAGCGATGACACATCCAAGGTTTGTTTGGATTACAAAAGAAAATTTCCTAATACCTTTTTTTATTACAAAAATCAAGATAATATAAAAGAAGCTAATGTAGAAAAATGTCTTAGATTAGGAAGAGGGAAATACTTAAAGTTAAATAATGACACATTAGTTCATCGGGAAGGGTCTCTTGATCATTATCTAAATATAATTTTTCCTTTTATTAGAGATCAAAACTGTGTTCGTCCATTTATTTTTTTTGGTAATGGTAATCTTAAAATCAAATCACAAAAAATCATTTATACAATTAATGATTTTGTAAAGGTTGTTTCTTTTTATAGTACTTGGATAGCAAGTTTTGGCATTTGGAAAGATCAGTTGAATGAATTGACTAACCTCTACTCGATTCAAAAATACAAGCTTATAAATGACGTAGTTATAGAATCAATATTACTTAGCGATTTTATAATAATTGATAATAGTGTAAATTGTATTTCCATTACACCGAATAAAAAATCAGGATATAATTTCTATGAGGTTTTTATTAATAATTATATTTCACATTTAGAAAAAGTTTACAAAAGTGGAGATATAACACTTATTACATTTATAACCGAGAAGTTCAAATTGCTCATAAAATATATAATACCGTGGTCTTTTGAAATTTTTACAAAAAGAAAACAGTTTGAATTTGATACAATGGGTGCTTGTAAAATATTTTTTTCTAAATATTACCCGCCATTATACTTAGTAGTCAGTTTGTTGTTTTTATTTGTATATATGGGTCAGAATATTATATCTTTTATTTCAAGAAAATTTAATAAGTAATAAATGGATAATTTAGTTGAAATTTCAAAATTTAGAATTTGTATTATTGGATTAGGCTACGTTGGTCTTCCTCTTGCTATTGAATTCGGAAAAAAATATATAGTAGTAGGTTTTGATACTAATAAAAATAGAATCGAAGAACTTAAGAGAGGCTTTGATAGAACAAACGAGATTTCAAAAGTCGAAATTCAAAACAGTTATAATTTGAAATTGACTAGTGATTTGAGTGATATTAAAGATTCAAACATTTTTATTGTAACTGTTCCTACACCACTCAATAAATTTAAAACCCCTGATTTATCTCCGTTACTTAATGCAACAAAAATGGTTGCAGGAGTTTTAAAGAAAGGGGATATAGTGATTTATGAAAGTACTGTGTATCCGGGATGTACAGAAGAAGATTGTGTGCCCCTACTTGAGGAAATTAGTAATCTTTGTTACAATAAAGACTTTTTTTGTGGGTATTCTCCAGAAAGGATCAATCCTGGAGATAAAATTAATACATTAACAAACATATTGAAGGTTACCTCTGGTTCAAATGATGAAATATCTGAAGTCGTTGATTCTTTATATAAAAGTATTATAAAGGCGGGAACATATAAGGCCTCATCAATAAAAGTTGCTGAGGCTTCAAAAGCAATTGAAAATGCCCAGCGTGATGTTAACATATCATTTGTTAATGAACTAGCATTAATTTTTGATCGACTAGGTATCGATACAAATGAAGTATTAGAAGCAGCTAGCACAAAATGGAACTTTCTGAAATATAGGCCTGGTTTAGTAGGAGGTCATTGTATCGGTGTTGATCCATATTATTTAGCCCACAAAGCCGAAACTGTAGGATATTATCCTCAAGTTATTTTAAGCGGCAGAAGAGTTAATGATAACATGGGAATCTTTGTTGCAAATAAAGTTCTTAAAATTATGATGCAAAAAAGTATTGATATTAAAGGTGCTACTGCATTGATTTTAGGAATTACCTTTAAAGAAAATTGTTCCGATATTCGAAATACTAAAGTTGTAGATATCTACCATGAATTAAAACAGTTTGGGATTATGACTTCAATATTCGATCCGCATGCAAATCATGATGAAGTTTATAATGAATATGGTATAAAATTAGTTTCAGAATTAGGTAAGTATGATGTAATAATTCTGGCTGTTAGTCATAATGAATTTTTAAATATTGATTTTTCCTCGATTAAATCAAAGAAGTCAATAATTTTCGATACAAAATCCGTGTTAGATAAACGGATGGTTGATGCTAGACTTTAAAACTATGATTATATCCTTTTTACTTATATTACTAGTAAAATGTACATTTAGAATAATAGGATAAATTGGCTTTAGAGTTTCTAACTAATAACAAGCCAAAAAAAGTTAGAATCCATCTAATATCTTCATATTTCACTAATTCGTATTTAATGTATTTGTTTTTAAATAATTATTAATATTCAATTTAATCGTAAATAGATGTCAATTCTCGATAATGCAGTCCTATTAATTACAGGTGGCACAGGTTCATTCGGTAATTCAGTGCTTCAAGAATTCCAAAAAAAGAATTTTAAAGAAATACGAATATTTTCTCGTGACGAAAAGAAACAAGAAGACATGCGTATTTTGTTCAAAAATTCTAAACTTAAGTTTTATATTGGAGATGTCCGTGATAAAAGTAGTGTTTCAAAAGTAATGCGTGGGGTCGATTATGTATTTCATGCAGCAGCTTTAAAGCAAGTGCCATCATGCGAATTCTTTCCCATTGAGGCTACTCAAACGAATGTATTAGGCACGTTTAATGTTATTCAGTCGGCAATAGAAAACGGTGTAAAGAAAATAATTTGTTTAAGTACAGATAAAGCTGCTTACCCAATTAATGCGATGGGAATAAGCAAGGCATTGATGGAAAAAGTAGCCATGTCAGAGGCGAGAAACATAAAATCAAATGGTCCAATAATATGTATTACTCGTTATGGAAATGTCATGGCTTCACGTGGGTCTGTTATTCCATTATTTATTAATCAAATTAAGAATAATCAATCTTTAACTGTCACATCTCCAGAAATGACCCGTTTTATGATGTCCTTAGATGAGGCGGTTAATCTTGTTTTGTATGCTTTTGAAAATGGTAAACAAGGTGATTTGTTTGTGCAGAAATCACCAGCATGTACAGTTTATGACTTGGCCATATCTCTAAAAAGTCTTTTCCAATCTGATGTGTCAATTCAAACAATTGGTTACAGACATGGAGAAAAAAAATATGAAACATTACTTACTAAAGAGGAGTATAGTAAAGCTGAAGATTTAGGAAGCTATTATCGAGTGCCTTTGGATAATAGAGACTTAAACTATCATAAATATCTTGAATTAGGAACAGGGCACTTAACGCTTGATCTAGAATACAACTCAGATAATACCTATCGATTAAGCACAGAAGAAATTATTGACAAATTGAAATCTCTCAATTATGTACCTGAAATAAATGAGTTACAAAATGAGGTATAAACAAATCTTAGTACTTGGTGCAAACGGAATGTTAGGGCAAATGACAGTTTATTTTTTTAGAAGAGTTGGGTATAAAGTTATTCCATTCAATGAGAAGTTTACTACTTCAACAATATCATTGCTAGCTAATCAAATAAATGACTATGAGGCATCAATTATTATTAACTGTATAGGTAAAATACCCCAAAAATCTACTAATGAAATTGATTTAGTAACTGCCAATACTTTACTCCCTCTTGAATTAGCTAGAAAATTAAAAAATGATCATTTGCTAATTCATCCATCTACTGATTGTGTTTTTTCAGGATACAATAATATTTTTTACCCCAAAAATTATGAAGTTAATCCAAAGGATTTTTATGGGATGTCTAAAGCTTGGGGCGAATTTATATTAACTAGTAGACCAAATACTATTATTACTCGCGTTTCTCTCATAGGACCTGATAAAAACTCTGAAAAAGGACTTCTTCAATGGTTTTTATCTCAACAATCTGGTAGCACGATTAGTGGGTTCACTAATCATTATTGGAATGGGATAACTACTTATGAATGGTGTAAACAAATTGAGTCACTTTTAAATACTTTCGTTCCAATGGATCGAAAATTTATCCAACTTGGTTTTTATAATGGTTGCTCTAAATTTGAATTGCTTTCGTGCTTTAAGGAGGTATACAAGCACGATGTTAATATTGTCCCGATGAGTACAGGACAGATAGTTGATAGACGTTTAGAACCAGAATTGATTTCGCCAGATATACAGCAACAGTTAATCGAGATGAAAACTGAGTATAAATATGAGTAATATTTTAATTTCCATTATAATAGCAACTAAAGATCGGTACAGTACCTTAGTTGAATGTGTTAAAAGTTTGAGTAAAAATTATAATAATGAAAAGGTAGAGCTCATAATTCATGACAACAGCGATAATGTCGATACTGAAGTCATTAGTTATATAAGAAAAAGTTTTCAATTTGTTAATTATTATTCTTGTACCCTCCCCCTTTCTCAGTCCGAAAACTACAATAAAGGCCTAGAAAAAGCTAGGGGTTATTATGTTACAATGATCGGCGATGATGATACAATTGCAGATGGATTGTTTAATTTGTTGAATTTAATGTATAAGTATGACTTGGATGCTATATATTCTGGTTTTTCAACTTATTATTGGCCAGGCATTAAACTAAGATTTAATAATCTTAATACGCAAATATCTATTCCGAAAAATAAGGTTACCAATCAAATACTAGATCCTCAATTCTTACAATCATTATGTTTAAGAAATGGTTGTACCGAACTAGGTCTTCTCCCTAGGCTTTATTATGGAATTATAAAGAGAACATGCTTGATTGAGCTTAAAAATGCTGCAGGTACATTTTTTCCTGGACCTAGTCCTGATATGGCAAATGCTTTTTCAGCTAGTTTTTTTATAAAAAAATATTGGCATATTAGTTATCCTATTTTTATCGCAGGTAATTCTCCTTCAAGCGCTGCTGGATTAGGTTTACAAGGCAGGCATGTTGGTGCTATAGAGAAGATGAACTTTATTTCTGATTATACAAAACGCAATTGGAATATTTTTATACCAAAATTTTGGAGTGGAGAAACAATTTGGGCACAATCAGTTTATGAGGCTTGCTTAAAATCCGGCTTCGAAAAATTATTTGAAAAGAACAATTTTTTGAAATTGTATGCAAAGTGTTTAGTCTTTCATTTTTCTTTTCGCTCTTTAATATTTAACTCATTCAAAGCGTACAATCGTAATTCTAATATTATAGGAAAAATAGATAATATAAATAAAATATTATTTTATATTATTTTATTTATCAATAAGAGGGCGGTATATTTTTTTATTAATAGAGTTAAGATGTTAAACCCTTTTGCACAAAAAAAACAATCTAATCAATCAGCTTCTTTTTTTTCAATTCATGATGCAGAACGATTAGTTTCAGTTAATGTGAGTAGTAACAACAATTTTTTTGCAGTGTGCGAACGTTGAAATTTCTCTTTTTATTTTTATTTGTTTTTTCAGGTCTAATTAAATGGCTAATGCCTAATCCTGATCCAACTTTAACTTTTGGAATTTTAGTTTTAGTACTTATTGTATTGCAAATATTGATTAGTAAGGCTATCTCTACTCTATTTTTACAAACAACAGTTTTATTATTTTTTATATTTCATTTTCTTATTCTTGTTAGCCTCTTTTATACTCCATCTGAATATTATGCATCAATTAAAGTTAGCAAGATCTTTTTCAACTTAATTGCATTCATAGCTCCGATTATTTTATTTAGAAGGAATAAAGATTTTGATTTTTTTATCACATTTACTAAAAGTGTAGGAGTTATAGTAATTGTTTATTTATGTTATCAATATTTTCTTAATGAATTATCTATTTATAAAGTGCGGGAAGATGATATCGGGTTGTATCCAGAATATATGTCTGTATCATACTTCTTAGGAACGTTAATAATAGTGTATATTCTTTCATTTAATCGCTTATTTAAAATTATTCCTTTAATTCTATTAGCTCTTTTTTTAATGCTCCAACTTGCGGCTAAAGGGCCAATTCTCTTTTTAGTTATTTCAATTCTACTTGTAAATCGTAAACTAATTATTACTTGGATCAAAATAAATACGTTTAAATCATTTTTTTACTTTTCATTTTGCCTAGTGATTTTATTTATTGGATATTTCACTGGCATGTATGAACAGTTGACGAACCGGCTTTTATTTGTAGATGGAGTTGAAAATGATCAATCTTCAATACAAAGAGTTTTTTTTGCGCTAGGAGCATTTAATATATTTATTAATTTCCCTTTTTTGGGTGGTGGAATTGGCTCATTTGGAATTCTTCACTTAGGCTCAGATGTTAGAGCATCAGCCCATAATATTATCTTAGAAGTACTTTCAGAGTTAGGTATTGTAGGATTTTCATTATTAATATTATTTTTTGTTTTTCTCAATAATTACCGAAAAAGTTCCAATAATACTAATGAAATTAAGAATAAGCTAATTATCAACACTTTACTTCTGTACAATATTTTTCAGTCAATGGTAGCATCATACCTTGAAGATTCAAGGATTTTATACTTCTTTATTGGTTTATCTCTTTCTTACTATCATTTATCAATTAAAAGTATTATAACTAAATATTAAAACGAAATTTTAAATTATTAAAAATGTGTGGTGTTTCAGGAATAATTAAATCTCCTAATGGTAAAGTAGAACTAGAGGAGCTAAAAAAAATTAATGATAAAATAACTCATAGAGGACCTGATGCAGAAGGTTTTTTTATGTACGAAAACGTAGGACTAGGTCATAGACGTTTAAGTATTCTTGATTTAACTGAGGCAGGTAATCAACCAATGGTCTATTTAAATGATTTCATTATCACATATAATGGAGAGGTTTATAATTATATTGAGCTAAGAAATGAACTTGCAGATTTTGGATATAAATTCTCAACTAATACTGATACTGAAGTTATACTTGCATCTTACCATAAGTGGGGTGTTGATTGTTTATCAAAGTTTAATGGAATGTGGTCTTTTGCAATTTTAGATTTGAATAGAAAAACAGTTTTTATAGCAAGAGACCGTTTTGGGGTAAAGCCGTTATATTATTCAGAAAACTCAGGCAGTTTTGTATTTGGTTCAGAAATAAAACAGCTTTTGAATGATGATGAAAATTACGTTAATCTGGATGCATTAGTAGAATATATGCTTACGTATATTGATAATCATTCTGAACGAACATATTTTTCAGGTATCTATAGTTTACTTCCAGGGCATTACCTTATATATGATTTAAGCACATTATCATATGTTGTAAATAGATATTATGAACTTTCTCTGAAGAAAGACATTGAAAGTTTGAAAGGAGATAAAGCTGTCCAATATATCAGACAATTATTGAATTCTGCTATAAATTTTAGATTAAGGTCTGATGTTAAAGTTGGTACCTGCCTTAGTGGAGGACTAGACTCCTCCGCAGTATCTGCTATTGCAAATCATGAATATAGAAGTACTGCTAGTAGAAAGTTTACAGCTATTCATGCTAAATCGATTGATTCCATAACTGATGAGAGTTCTTTTGCAAAAATAGTTTCAAATTATCTTGATTTAGATCTTCATATAGTAACACCGACAACGGAAGATTTTAAAAGACTTATCGAAGAAGTTATTTATACGCAAGAAGAGCCGTTTGGTAGTCCATCAATGTTTATGGGCTATCAAGTTTTTAGTAAGGCTAAGGAGTTGGGCTGCAAAGTGATGCTAAATGGGCAAGGGGGTGATGAGGTTTTACTTGGTTATGAGAGATATTTTTCTAGTTATTTATATCAGGTCGGATTTTGGAAAGGTTTGAAAGAATTGTGGAAACAAGCACAAAATTCTGGTCTAAAACTATATGAACCCATTTTATATTTCTTCTATTTTACTTCATTTAAGATTCGAAAAAAAAGGTTACTAAGGAGATCTTTTTTAAAAAAGGAAATTAAACAAGGATTTGATTTTAAAGAAATTAAAAGAATAATTGATTCATTTCAAAATATTTCAAAACTACAAATTCATGAAATTACTATTGTTCAACTTCCTCATCTATTGAGATATGAAGATCGTAATTCAATGAGGCATTCAATTGAAACAAGATTACCTTTCCTTGATTATAGAATGGTTGAGGCTGGAATTTCTTTGTCACCAGAGCTTAAAATTTTTAACGGTTGGACTAAGTATGTATTGCGATTAGCTATTAAAAATTTATTACCAGATAATATTGTTTGGCGAAAAAGCAAACTTGGATTTAACGCACCTGAGCGAATATGGCTTGCAAATCATATTGATGAAATGATATTGCAAATCAGAAATTCTGAATTATTAGAAACCATAACTGATCTTAATAGTCTAATTTCTAATTTTACTAGGTTATCTTACAAAGAACAGTGGCTTTACTATAATATTGCTGTTTGGGAAAAAGTATACAAAATCAAGCTAGGTCATAAATGAAAAATTAGAATTATGTGACTAAAAATCGACTATGTTACCTTTTGTATCTCTTTGAAATTAAGCCAGTTAAGATTTGAATTAAATTAATACTTGTTAATCTTAATCTCTACAGAAATAAAAATAAAAAAATTGCTGAAAATATTTTCTTGCGAAATTGAAAGAGATTGAGTGTTTAATCGGCCAGTCAGACTAAAATCGCTAAATAGGCATGTCTTAATATGTTGAATAAGGTGAAAAGTAAGGTGGAAAATTGGGTACTGTTTGTAACCGCTATTGTATCGACCTCGTAAAGTACTCAAATATGCTTCAACAAATTTGTTCAGAGAAAAATAAAATAATTCGCAGAAAACTTGTTTTTTAAATTTTAATTAGTTCTCAATAAAAGAGATGCATATATCAACACTAAAATAATAGTGTTGTTTATTTCAAAGTGCTACTAATTTTTAAATTCTAATTAAAACTGAGAGACTAATAAAGCAAGCTTAAATATGAGTAAAGAGATTTTACATTTGTGTACTGATTTTACAAAACAAAGTATTTATAATCAACTAGTCACTTATTTATCAAAGTTAGGATTTGAACAAAACATTTATGTGCCTGTAAGAACTCGAGAAGAAATCGATATGTATAGGAATTATGAATTGTCAAATGTAAAATATTACTACTCCTACATTCTCAAAAAAATTGATCGAATAAATTATTTTGGAAAAATAAAGAAAACATCTACTGATGTCTCAAGTAATTTTGATCTAAATAATGTTAAGTTAATTCATGCTCATTTTCTATTTAGTGATGGGGGAAATGCTTATGAGATTAATAAGAAAACTGGGATACCTTACATAGTAGCAGTTAGAAATACGGATATAAATATTTTTTTTAAATACTTTTTTCATTTAAGATCACACGGCATAAATATTTTGAAAAGTGCAGATAAAATTATTTTCATTTCTAATCCTTATAAAGATTTCTTATTCAAAAATTTTATTCCAAACGACTTATCTGAGACATTATTAAAAAAATGCGAAGTTCTTCCTAATGGGATTGATGCTTTTTGGTTAAATAATTCTAATATGAAATTTACTGTTAGTAGGCAGAACTGGGAAGCATTATATGTTGGAGAATTTACGAAAAATAAAAACATACATCTCACAATTGAAGCTATTAATATTTTAATAAAGAGTGGTTTAAAAATTAAATTTACTATTGTTGGAGGTGGTGGCGATTACGAATTTAAAATTAGAAAGTTAGCTTCAAAGTATTCAAATTGGATTACTTTAATTGAAAGGTTAAATAGTAAAGAAGAGCTTATTAAAGTTTATAGAAAGTCCGATTTTTTTATAATGCCTTCCCAGTTTGAAACTTTTGGTCTTGTATATATCGAAGCATTATCACAGGGTTTACCTGTGATATATACTCGCGGACAAGGAGTTGATGGGTATTTTGGAGAGGGCGAAGTAGGATACGCAACAAAAGTTAATGATATCAATGATTTAGTTACAAATATTAACCGTCTTATCTCAAATTATGATATCATTTCAAGAAGATGTAATTCGATTGCTAAAAAATTCTCTTGGGATATCATAGCAAATAAGTATTCGTTACTTTATAGAGATATTATTGAAGGTGAAATTAATATTTAAATTATCATGATTACGATTGTAGATTTTGGTTCTGGCAATTTAGGATCAATCCAAAACATGCTAAAAAAAATTGGAGTTAAATCGAATATATCATCAGATATTGATGATATATCTCAGGCATCAAAAATCATTTTACCAGGAGTAGGATCTTTCGATACTGGAATTCAAAATCTGCAAAAGCTGGGAATTACCGAAACGCTTAATAAAAAAGTACTAGTAGAAAAAGTACCTATTTTAGGAATTTGCCTTGGTATGCAGTTAATGTGTAAGAAAAGTGCGGAAGGTAAATTAGAAGGATTATCATGGTTTAATACAGAATTAGTAAAGTTTGATCCTATTTTAGGTTTACGAATTCCTCACATGAATTGGGCACATACAGCTATCTTAAAAGAATCTCCTTTATTTGACGATCTTACTGTAGATGCAAAATTCTATCATGTTCACTCATATCATGTTTCAGGAAGACCTAATGAATCAATTTTAGAAAGCTGTTATCATGGATTTAATTTTGTTTCTGCACTTCAGAAAGATAATATTATAGGTGTCCAGTTTCATCCTGAAAAGAGCCATAAATTTGGTATGATAATGCTTAGAAATTTTGTTAATAATTTTTAATTTTTTTATGAACAATTTCAGGATAATACCAATTTTACTCTATAGGGATGGAGGATTATATAAATCAGTTAAATTTAAAAATCACAATTACATAGGTGATCCAATTAATACTGTTAAAATTTTCAATGATAAAGAAGTTGATGAACTAATAATCCTTGATATATCAGATGATAAACTGATTTTGGAGCCAAATTACTCCTTAATCAAGGAATTAGCTACTGAATGTTTTATGCCAATTTGTTACGGGGGTAAGATTTCAAATATTGAGCAGATACGAAAAATTTTATCGTTAGGGGTTGAAAAAGTTGCTATAAATACAAATGCAGTTTTGAAACCTGATTTAATTAAACGTGCAGTTGAAGAGTTCGGTTCTTCAACAATTGTTATCTCTACAGACGTAAAGAAAAATATTTGGGGGGCTTATGAAATTCATATTAATAACGGAAAAAAAAATACTAAAATCGATCCTTTCACCTTTGTAAAGAAGATGGAAGCGATAGGAGCAGGCGAAATTTTAATTAACTCTATTGATCGTGATGGAATGATGCTTGGGTATGATATAGAGTTGATTACACGAATTACATCAATAGTCAATTTGCCTATTATTGCTTGCGGCGGAGCTGGTTCTTTAAATGATTTTAAAAATGCAATTTATGACGGAAAAGCATCTGCAGTTGCGGCAGGTAGTATGTTTGTGTATCATGGTAAGTTGAAAGGGGTTCTAATTAATTATCCTTCACAATTAGAAATTAAATCATTGTCTTTATGAGTAAACAGAGTAAAATATGCTCAATAACAGTTATGGATACAACAGATCCTGATATAGTATTTGACAATAAAATGGTTTGTAATCATTATTATAATTACCAAAATAATGTAAAATCAAGAATAGAAGTTGGAAATCAAGCTGAATCTGAACTAGTAAAAATTATTGAAAAAATAAAGCGAGAAGGGAAAAGTAAACCATATGATTGTATAATTGGTGTTAGTGGTGGAACTGACAGCACTTTTGTAGCATATAAGTGTAAAGAGTTGGGTTTAAGACCCCTAGCTGTGCACTTTGATAACGGATGGAATAGTGAACTTGCTGTATCTAATATCGAAAAGGTATTAAATCAATTAGAAATTGATTTATATACATATGTTATAGATTGGAAAGAATTCAGTGACTTACAAGTTTCTTTCTTAAAATCTTCAACACCTGATATTGAAATTCCCACTGATCATGCAATCTTTGCTATACTATACAAAGTGGCCGTGAAATATAAGATTAAGTACATTATGAATGGTATGAATTTTAGGACAGAGTCAATAATGCCGTCTTCATGGGCTTATGGACATATTGATTGGAAATATATAAAGAATGTTCACAAAACTTTTAGTAATGGTAAGTTGAAATCTTATCCTCGTTTTTCTTTTTTAGATCTTTTTTATTATACTTTTTTTCGGAGGATTAAATTTATTTCAATTTTAAACTATTTAGATTTTAATAAAGAAGAAGCACAAAAATTCCTTACAGACAAACTAGGTTGGAGAGATTACGGAGGAAAACATCATGAATCTGTTTATACACGTATTGTTCAGACATATATTTTACCAAAAAAATTTAATATTGATAAACGAAAAGCGCATTTGTCAAATTTGATTTTATCGGGACAAATTACCAGAGAACAAGCGTTAAAATTACTTGAGATACCACCATTTGAAGAACAGCAATCTAAGGAGGATGTTGAGTATCTGATAAAAAAATTAAAATTATCATCGGGCGACTTTGAGAATATAATGAACAGTCCTAATAAAACATTTAAGGATTATCCCAATAATTATACGATATATCTGATAGCTAAACGATTACAACAGTTTTTAAGAAAAATTAAGTTATTTCATAAATAAAGAATTCCTTATGTCAAAAAAAATTAATTTTGCAATTATAGGATGCGGAAGAATTGCTCAGCGACACGCTGAACATATAAATAATTATGGGAAATTAGTTGCAGTTTGTGATATTGTAAAGAAAAAAGCTGAAGATCTTTCTTTAAAATATGGAGCAAAGCCATTTACTTCAATTGAAGAAATGTTAACTGAACAAAATATCGATGTTGTTGCTGTTTGTAGCCCCAATGGTTTACATGCTCCTCATTCTATTAAAGCGTTAAACGCTGGATTTCATGTAATTTGTGAGAAACCATTAGCGCTGACAATAGAAGAGTGCGGTCAGATGATTATAGCTGCAGAGAAAAATAATAAGCGCTTGTTTGCAATAAAGCAAAATAGATTTAACCCTCCAGTACAAGCAGTAAAAAATATAATTGACGATGGAAAATTGGGGAAAATTTATAGTATCCAGTTGTCTTGTTTCTGGAATCGAAATGACGACTATTATGCAAATTCTTGGAAAGGCAGTAAAAACTTAGATGGGGGAACTTTGTATACCCAGTTTAGTCATTTTATTGATTTGTTATTTTGGATGATCGGAGATGTTAAAAATGTAAAAGCTTTTTTGGGAAATTTTGCTCACAAAGGAATAATTGAATTTGAAGATACTGGTGTCGTTATATTAGAGTTTTTGAATGGTGCAATAGGTACAATAAACTACACAGTTAATAGTTACAACAAAAATATGGAAGGCTCCTTAACTATATTTGCAGAAAACGGCACTATTAAAATTGGTGGTCAATATTTAAATGAGCTGGAATACCAAAATATAAAAGATTTTAAAATTGAAAACTTACCAGAAGGTAATATAGCCAATAATTATGGAAATTATCAAGGTTCAATGTCAAATCACGATAAAGTTTATCTTAATTTAATAGATGTATTATCTAATGGTGCTTCAATATCAACTAATGCTTATGAAGGGTTAAAGACAGTTGAAATAATCAGTAAAATTTATAACTCCGCTAATAATAATTTTGAATGACTCCAATCATTTTCGAATCCGGTATTAAAAATGTAGAATTTGGAATTAATGTTAAAGTTGTTTCTCCTGTAAATATTTATGGATGTAATATTGGTAATAATGTATTCATAGGTCCTTTTGTTGAAATTCAAAGAGATGTTGTCATTGGTAATAATACGAAAATTCAATCTCATACTTTTATATGTGAATTAGTAAATATTGGTACGGATTGTTTTATTGGTCACGGCGTCATGTTTATAAATGATAAATTTGAAAATAGGGGACCTGCAAAAGGTAATAGAAACTATTGGAAAAGAACCAAAATTGGAAATAATGTTTCTATCGGTAGTAATGCTACCATATTGCCTGTTGAAATTTGCGATAATGTACTTATTGGAGCAGGTGCAGTAGTAACAAAAAATATAATAAAATCAGGAATTTATGCTGGAAATCCTGCCAGGTTTTTAAAAGATTTTTAATTTAATAATAGAATTTATGTATATCCCATTTGTAGATTTAAAATTGCAATATCAAAATATAAAATCAGAAATTGATAATGCCTTAAATCAAGTTTTATCTGATACTGCATTTATTGGTGGTAAGCATGTTAATGAGTTTGAAAAAAAATTTGAAAATATTTATGGCGTAAAGCATTGTATTTCTGTTGCTAATGGAACGGATTCTTTATATATCATAATGAAAATGTTAGGAATAGGAATAGGTGATGAAGTAATTACTTCTGCTTATAGTTGGATTTCTAGTTCTGAAACTATATCTCAGACAGGAGCTAAGCCTGTATTTGTAGATATCGATGAGTATTTTACAATTGATGTTGATTTGATTGAATCTCATATAAATGCGAAAACTAAAGCAATTCTTCCAGTTCATATACATGGACAAGTGTGTCAAATGGACAAAATTCTTTCAATCGCAAAAAAACATAACTTATATGTTATAGAAGATTGTGCACAAGCTCATTTTAGTGAATTCAATAAATATAAGACTGGTTTAATGGGTGTAGCTGGCTCATTTAGTTTTTACCCTGGTAAAAATCTCGGTGCTTATGGCGATGCAGGGTGTATAATTACCAATAATGATGATCTAGCATTAAAATGTAGGATGTATGCTAGACATGGAGCTTTGAGAAAACATCAACATTTAATTGAAGGAATTAACAGTCGACTTGATGGAATTCAAGCTGCAATATTAAATGTAAAATTGAAAAATATTATAGAATGGACTAATGGCAGGATAAAAAATAGTTTTTTGTATAAAAAATATTTGAGTCACATAAAAGAAATCGAATTACCAATTGTAAGAAATAATACTGTTCATACTTTCCATCTATATGTTATAAAAACAGAGAAGCGGGATGAGTTGATGGATTTCCTACTAAATAATCAAATTGAAACTTCTGTGCATTATCCAATTAGTCTTCCAAATATGATCGCGTATGAATATCTAAAATTAAATAAGGATAATTTCCCAAATGCAATCAAAAATGAATCAAGAATTCTTTCGTTGCCAATGTATCCTGAACTAACTGAAGACCAAATTAAATACATCGCAAGTAAGATATCAACATTCTTTGGCTATGAGAATTAAAAATTTTATGATTTTTTCGCAAAATTTTCATCCTTCTAGTTTTGCAGATTCTGTTAGAGCAAAATCTATTGTTGAGTATTTGAATTCTAATGGGCATCATGTTACGTTATTTACCCAAACAATAGAATCGAAGGCTTTCGAAAGTCCCTTGTTGAAAATTCATTTATTAAAATGGGCAAATCCGACTAATAATAATAGTATTATAAAACGGTTGTTGAATGAATTTAATTTAGGTATTGAGCTATTTTGCAAAATAGTCTTTTTAAAGAAAAAAGACTATTACATATTTACTAGCCCACCTTTCTTTAGTTGTGTTATTGGAATACTTGCTAAAATTTTTAAAACTGGAGATTTAATTTTTGATGTGCGAGATTTATATCCTGACGTATTTATTTATCAAAAATTAATTAGTTCTAGGAGTCTAGGGTTTAAATTATTAAAATTAATTGAACGTTTCATATATAATAGATCTAAAATAATTTTAGTAGCTACTGAGGGTCTTCAAAGAGAGATTTTGAATCGTGTACGTGTTAAAAAGGTAATATTATATAAAAATGGATATTCGGAGTACTTTAAGGTTTCAAAAATTAAAGAAGATAAGTTTACAGTAGTTTTTCATGGGAGCTTGAGTCGTTTTCAAAATGTAGAATTAATGATTGATGTTGTTAAAGAAATTAATTTAATAAATAAAAATATCAACTTTATTGTAATTGGTTCTGGCCCCAAAGATTCGCTTGTTAAAGATCTCAATGTAGATAATTTAAGGTTTCTTGGCAGGTTGTCAAATGAAGATACTGCTACAATAGTTAATAAATGCCATATTGGATTATCTCTTCGTGATGATAGTCAAATTAGTATTGATGCTTTTCCGGTAAAATTGTATGAGTATATAGGGTCAGGTATACCATCAATAATTACACCATGTAGTGAAGGTGGAAAAGAAATTGAAAGATTAAATATTGGATATAATTTAAACAATAATTTGGATATAATAGTTAAAACAATATTAATGCTGGAAAGTGATAGAAAATCGTATAACGCAATCAAACAACAAATTCTCTTAAATCGAGAACTTTTCGGAAGAAAATACATTACAAAAAAAGTTTTTGATAGTTTCCTATCAGACTGATATCACTTTAATCAATAATTTTATTTTGTTTTCATCAATAAACTTTGACTCAATTTTATTAACAGGAGCATCTGGCTTCCTTGGTAAATCTTTATTAAAGTCACTCAAATCAAAGCATGTTATTACATTAGCGAGAAATAATTCGGATATAAATGCAGATATAATTAATATTGATTGTCATATTCCCTCAATTGATTTGGTTATACATGCAGCAGGTAAAGCACACTTAAACCCTACTAATGAATTTGAAAAAAGGCTATTCTTCGATATTAATGTGAAAGGCACAAAAAAATTATTAGATTGTCTAGACAATTCAAATAGTTTTCCTAAATCTTTTGTGTACATAAGCTCTGTTTCTGTTTATGGGTTAAATATTGGTAACAACATAGATGAGAATACTTTATTGAATGCTAAAGATCCATATGGTAAAAGTAAAATTCAGGCGGAAAATTTAGTCACTAAATGGTGTAATGAGCATAATGTAATTTGTACAATTTTACGTTTACCACTTGTAGTAGGTAGCAACCCTCCCGGAAATCTTGGATCTATGATTAATGGGATCAAAAAAGGGTTTTACTTTAATATAGCAGGTGGCGTAGCAAGAAAAAGTATGGTTTTGGATTCTGATGTTGCTAAACATATTTTGAAAGCAGCAGCGGTTGGAGGGATATATAATTTGACCGATGGGTATCACCCTACAATTTTCGAACTTTCCAATCATTTAGCAACACAACTAGGACGAAGAACACCAATGAATTTACCATATTGGCTTGCTAAGTTTATTTCGTTTGGTGGTGATATCATAGGAGCGAGTGCGCCAATTGATTCATTACGGTTGAGTAAAATAACTTCTGATTTAACCTTTGATGATGCTAAAGCACGTAAAGCTTTTGATTGGAGTCCAACTCCTGTATTAAACGGGTTTAATGTTTCTGATAATAATTAAATGACTCGTCTTTTTGATATATTGTTTTCTTTATTTGGGATTCTTATCTTGAGTCCAGTATTATTCTTATTAATCATTATTGGATACTTCGATACTGGTTCACCTTTATTTCGACAGGAACGGGTTGGTAAGGATAAAAAACTCTTTCGCTTAATTAAGTTTCGTTCAATGGATGTGAATTCTCCATCAATAGCTACCCATTTAGTTAACGCTAGTTCCATTACATCTTTTGGTAGTTTTTTGCGTAAATCAAAACTAGATGAACTCCCTCAACTTTGGAACGTGCTAGTAGGTGACATGAGTTTGGTCGGACCACGTCCTAACTTATTCAACCAAGCAGAATTAATTATAGAACGTGATTCAAAGGGCGTGTATGCAGTGCGCCCTGGTATTACGGGTTTGTCGCAAATTAATAAAATTGATATGTCGACTCCCCAACTCTTAGCAGAAACTGATGCTAAGATGATTCAGGAATTGAATACTCTTGGTTATTTTAAATACATTTTTCTTACCATCCTTGGCAAGGGATTTGGAGATAGAATTGTAAAGTAATTACACACTTTATATTTTTAATAAGTGTAGAAATTAAACTATTCTTGTTATGTCTAAAAACTAGTTAGCTTTCTAAACTCAATTAATCACTCCTATAAGCTTACAAAGGCTTCTGATGGGTCGAAATTTTTTATAATGGACTTTACTATTATTAACTTGTTACATCGGTAATTTGATTTCACTTGAAGTTGAGTACTTGATGATCAATAAAAGATTCCTAAAAATTGTTGTGTTCTATTATCCTCTTTGAATATTTTATAAAAGATTGAATTTTAATCTTTAAGTAGCTCAGATTTTGATTCTTTCTCTATATAAAAAAAGGATTAATAGAAGTATTTACATCAAGTGTTATTCATTTAGTTGCACAATCGTGACTTTTCAAAATAAAATAGGTATTTTCATATAGCTAAGAGCCTGTTTAAAATTGTAAAAAAAAGTAATAAAGGGCAAACGTAAGAGAGTGAAAACATCGTTTTAAAGGTGACTAAACCAAAACAGATGTATTCAACAAATCTAACGGATGCCCA